>Ga0209199_1000010_pt1 | contig 358699 bp, 409 predicted proteins | sample COGITO_mtgs_1105_7_FD_184805 | JGI IMG/M metagenome (GOLD analysis project Ga0209199, IMG submission 184805) | Pelagic marine microbial communities from North Sea - COGITO_mtgs_110523 (SPAdes) (version 2) | ecosystem: Environmental > Aquatic > Marine > Epipelagic ... | reverse complement strand
GTATCAGGTGTTCTTGCCATTACAATAATCACACTTGCTTTAACTCCGTTTGTACACCAAAGTTTTTCTCCGTTCAAAACATAATGAGTTTTATCTTCCGACAATTCTGCATAAACTGCCATTTGAGCAGGATCACTTCCTACAGTTTCTTCGGTCAACGCAAATGCACTAATTTCACCTTTAGCAAAACGAGGAAGATGCTTTTTCTTTTGTTCGTCTGTTCCAAATAACAACAGTGGTTGAGGAACACCGATACTTTGATGTGCTGATACTAATGCAGTAATATTACCACACACTTCTCCTAATCTCATTGCCGCTCTTGAGTAGTTGGTTTGTGACAATCCACGACCACCATATTCAGTTGGAATTTTAATTGCAAATGCACCAATCTTTGCGAGTTCTTCAAATACTTTGTCAGGAATTTCTCCTTCACGATCAATTGCATCTGCATCAACGTGCTTATCTATTACTTCATTTAGTTGTCCAAGAAAATCATCTCCTTTTGCTTTGTCTTCATCTTTTTGTTTTGGAAACGGATAAATCAAATCGTAGTTTGCTTCTCCGGTGAACAATCCACCACTAAAACTTTTTACACCTTTTTTACCGGTATCTCTTGCAGCTTCAGCTGCTTCCAAGGCATCTGCTTTACCCTTGGACATTTTTGATGTATCTATTTCACTCATAATTATTTTTCTCCGTAGAATTTTTTATTTTTGTTTGCGTGTTCAATCAACAATTCACATGGTTCAAAGTATTTGTTTTTTGTTGCAAGTTTATTAAGTTTTTTAACAACTTCTTCTGCACCAAGATTATCACAATACGAAATAGGTCCTCCACGAAACGGAGCCCAACCTGTTCCCATTATCATACCAAAATCAACATCTTTTGGACTTTCTACAACTTTTTCTTGTAAACAACGAATTGCTTCATTGACCATAATTAAAATTAATCTATCAACAATTTCTTCGTTTTCACAATCGGTGTTAAAGTTATCATTCACCGGAACATCACACACACCCTTGGATTTTCCATTTGAGTATTTGTAAAATCCTTGGCCGGTTTTCTTTCCGAGATTTCCTTCTTCAATCATTCGTCTAAGAAGATTACTATTTGGAAACTTCGTTTCAAGACGATTTAATAAGTCGTCTGCAACGTGTTGGCATACATCACCACCAACTTCGTCAATCAAACGAAATGGTCCCATTGGCATTCCAAATTTACGAAGAAGTTTGTCGGTGTGTTCTATGCTAACTCCGTGATTTGCTAAATTTACTGCTTCAATTAAATAAGGCATCAAAATACGATTTACCAAAAAACCAGGTGAATCTTTTACGATCACAGGAAGTTTACCTGTTTTCTTTACAAACTGAGTTGCTTTAAGAATCGTTTCTTCACTTGTACATTCTCCACGAACCACTTCCACTAATTTCATTTTGTGAACAGGATTAAAATAGTGAATACCCACAACTCGTTCTTTATGTTGCATTTTCTCGGCAATATCAACGATGCTCAGTGCTGATGTGTTAGTTGCTAAAATTGTATCATCACGAACAAGTGTTTCAAGTTCCACAAATAAATTCTGTTTAACATCAAGTTGCTCAATTGCAGCTTCTACCACCAAGTCAATGTTCTTCATTGGCAATGACTCCGTGATTGGTGTAACATTGTTAAACTTGGAAGATGCTTCTGCTTTGGTCATTACTCGTTTATTGACAGCTGCCGAGTACAACTTGTTTATGCTTGCAATTCCTTTTGCTACAAACTCTGGTTTAATATCTTTAAGCAATACTTTAATTCCTCTTGAACTAATCCATTGTGCGATTCCTGCTCCCATAACTCCCGCACCTATAACCGCAGTATTATTTACTTTGAATTCTTTGTCACTTTTTGTTTTTTTGCTTCGTTCTTGCAGGAAAAATATGTTGACCAAATTACTCGCTACATCCGAGTTGAGCAATTCCGTGAATGCTTGTTCTTCGAGTTTTAAAGATTCGTCACGACTTAAACCAAGACCCTTAATCATTACATCAATTGCTTTTAATGGAGCAGGATAAACTCCACCTGTTGTTTTCATTACATTCTTAATTGCTTTTGATTTGGCAATATATTTCAACGGAAATCTATTTAACAAATGAGACTTGTATTTCTTTTTGCCATTAAGCAACATTGCTTTTGCAGAAGCATCTAAATTTTCTTTGTACACTACACGATCAACCATTCCGAGTTTAAGTGCCAACTTTGGAACAACAATTTTACCTGCAAGGATAATTCCCATTGCACCAGGTAAACCAATCATTCGTGGTAATCTTGTTGATCCACCCCACGCAGGAATAATTCCAAGCATCGTTTCAGGTAATCCAATTTTAGTTGCAGAATCTAAAGTAGCAACACGATGGTCACACGCAAGTGCCAACTCATATCCACCACCAACACACGCACCGTGAATTGCGGCCACACTTGGAATTCGTAAATCTTCAATTCGATTGAATGTATTTTGACCAAGAGTTATTAAATGTGAAATTCGTTCAGGTGATGGGTCATCAGCAAATGATTTTAAATCAGCACCTGCTATGAAGATACTTGGTTTTGCACTATTAAATACAACCCCTTTAACTGATTCTTGATTATCTTCTATAAAATCAAGTTGTTCGTTTAATTCCGAAAACATTTTCTCATTGAATACGTTTGCAATTGAATTTTCTTGATCAAATGTTATCGTGACAACATCACCAAATTCTTCTCGTTTAATTGAATTGCTCATATTAATCTCTTTCCAAAATTATTGCACCACCTTGACCTCCACCGATACAAAGTGAAATTAATGCTCGTTTACCACCACGACGTTCAAGTTCCTTCAAAGTAGTAAGTGCGATGCGTGACCCACTTGATCCAACTGGATGACCAAGAGCAATTGCTCCTCCATTGACATTCAATATTGAATCATCAACTTCACCTAAGTCTGTGGTTTTTTTGAGTTGTTTACAAACTGCAAGAACTTGAGCAGCGAATGCTTCGTTGATTTCAATTAAATCAAAGTCACTCAATTTGTATCCAGTTTCTTCGCACACTTTTTCAATTGCGTATACTGGTCCCAATCCCATTCTTTCAGGATCACAACCTGCGTATGCATATGCTGAAATTCTACCAAGTGGATTCCAATTGTTTTGCTTTACTGCCTTTTCATCGGCAATCAATAAAGATACTGCTCCGTCTGTAATTTGTGATGCATTGCCAGCAGTTACCGTTCCTTGTTTACGATCAAACACAGGTTTAAGTTTTTCCAAAGCACCCATACTTTGTTCACCACGAATTCCGTTGTCGGCATCAACAAATGTTCCATCTGTAAAATAAAATGGGGAAATCTCGGATGATAATTTTTCTATTGCTACAAATGCTTTCAAATGAGATTCTAACGCAAATTTATCTTGATGATATCGTGTCACTCCACTTTCTCGTGCAATCAATTCAGCAGTTTCACCCATATTCATTCCAATGGTAATATCACTTAATCCTAATCGTAAACTAATTATTGGTGCGAAATCTTTTGGACGAAAACTTAATATCGTATGAAGACGATCACGAAATGTTCTACACTTACTCAACTTGGTAAATTTGTCAACTGCACTTTTAGAGTACAAAAATGGTGCTTGTGTCATATTCTCTGTTCCACCACTTAAATATACACTTCCACGATCAGCATTAATTTTATCAGATGCTTGTGTAATTGATTCAAAACCACTTGCACAATTACGATGAACCGTATACGCAGGAACACATTTAGGTACTCCCGATTTGAGTGCAATTACACGTGTGATGTTAGCAGTATCAGCAGGTTGACATACGCATCCCATTACACTTTCGTCAATAACATCCGGATTCAAATTTATCTTTGCAAATAGTGCCTTTGTTGCAGAAACACCGAGGTCTGCAGCTGAAGTATTTGCGAAGGTCGTACCCATTTTACAAAAAGGAGTCCGAGTACCATCTACTAAATATACATTTTTTTTCATAACCGTTACATTAAATATATCACAAATTTGTACATATCGTCAAGTATATAACGAATATAATAACGATATGGTTTATATTAATTTAGAAAATGTTTTTCTATAACATGAATCCATATTCCAATTGAATCTACCACCACAAAATAAAACGCAAGAGCTGCCAGCCAATACATTTTTCTTCCTGCGAAAAAGAAGATACTTAAAAAATTAACAATCGCAAAAACAACAAACCCCCAACCGATCAGTTCAGGAAAAGGAATTATTCCACCTCCTATTATTCCTAATATTGCAATGACTATTTCAAATTGTTTATCGTGTGTTGCTTTTGCCATGAATCAAATCCAAGTTTTTTTAATTCTTCAAGCAACACATCTGAAATTTCGATTCCGTTTTTATGAACATCGATAGATGTATTATATTCTACTTCTCCTGGAACTAAAATTTCTTCACCTTTAATACTGTTGCTTGATTTTATTTCACGCATCACATCACCAACATTTTTTTTGAAATCTTTTAAGTCTGCAAAGTTTTCTGGATCAATGCAAATAAAGAAATGACCAATATCATAATTTGGGTTTTTGGTATCTCCTTCGTAAAGTCCACTTAGTTTGCTCATATAAGCACCACTTTGAAATGCCGAACACATTAATTCTATTGCAATACTTAATCCAGAACCTTTATGGCCCCCAATTGGTGTCAACGCTGCTATTCCCCGTTCCAACCAACGCAGTGATCTTTCGAATGTAAGATTTTCATTTTGAGAAACTATCGCACAATTTGGAACATAGTTGTCTGGTGTTTTTCTTGCCATTAATTCCAAGTCACCTCTTTGATAAACTGATGTTGCACAATCAATACTAAATGGATATTTTTCATCGGATGGAAATGCGATTGCATATGGATTCGTACCCATTTTTGGTTCTGCTCCGTTGAATGGTGCAACCGCAGGTCGTGCGTTTGTAAAACTCATTCCCACTAAATTATGATCAGTTGCATACCGACTATAATAACTTGCGATTCCGTAATGTGAAGAATTTTTAACTGCAACGCAACTGATTCCATGTTCTTGAGTTTTTGCAATTGCTTGATTCATTGCGTATTTACCAACGATTTGACCAAGAGCATTGTGACCATCAATCGTTACACAAGCCTTGTTGTCACGCACAATTTCAGGAGTTGCATTTACATCAATCACTCCATCTTGAATTCGTTTTATATAATAACCAAGTCTGCTTAATCCGTGAGACTTAAATCCAAGTTCATCAGCACTTAATAATACATCTGCACATACACTTGAATATTTGCTTGGTACTTGATTTTTTTCAAATACCCACTTCGCAAATTCAATTGCATCTTTAAGTTTTATTTTCATTTTGCTCTTTTGATTTTCTAATCTCACGTGCTTTTCTTATTTTCCTACGAACATACGGTTTCAGAAAATAATGACCAATAAATCCCTTGATAGTTGGTTTACCTATCTGCACTCTTAATTTATTTTCATAACGTGTCATTGGGCAATCTAATACTCTTGAAAATGAAATTAATATAATAAACGAACATAAAGGTAAACATACATACCAAGGATAACCAATCGGTGTTAATCCCTGAACTGCAAGTATAAAAAATGCACTAAAGTTGCCAATTACAACTGCCCAATGTAATAGAACTACTACAAGTAGTTTAAGATGTCGCAACGGATTGGTTGGTAAAAATCTAAGAAACCTTTTTTCGTCAGAAGGTTCTGTTATATTTTCATCGTTCTCCATACAGAATAAATATAAAAACTATTCTGTTTTATTGTTTAAACTATCGAGATTTTCTGAAATCCAGTGAGAATGCCAATTGTTTTTGTGATTATATATCCACGACCACCTTGCTTTGTCTTTGCCTATATCTTCTCCGACTTTTTCAGATTCAATCCATTTATGCTTATCAATTTCGTTGGTTTCATCCACAACGTGACGATAATATAAACTGTTTTCGTATAGCTCTTGGTCGTAATCCACTAACTATATATATGTACATATCAATTAAAAATCGTCAACTAATGCAGATTCATCTTGATAATCAATGACTCTTGTTTCAAAAAAGTTCTTTTGTTTGCGAATATCAATAACTTCACTCAACCAAGGAAACGGATTGTTATCACTATCATAACGATATTTCATATTTAGATTTTCCAATCTACGATTTGCAATGAACTGCATATACTCAACAAACATTTCAGAATTTAATCCAAGAATGCCTCTTGGTAATACATCTTTAGCATATTCAATTTCAAGTTCAACTGCTCGTTTCAAAACTTCTGTCAACTCAGTTTCAAACTTGTCGGTCATTAAATCAGGATTTTGTTCTCGTATTTTATTCAGCAGAGTTGTTCCAAATTTGATGTGAATACTTTCATCACGAAGTGTATATTGAATTTGTTCTGCGATACCAGGTATCTTGTCACTTAATGCAAGTAACATTGCAAATCCACTGAAAAAGAATGTTCCTTCACATACAATCCAATATGTAAACGCAGCTTTATACAACTCCCGTTTTCCTTCAATGGTAGATGTATCAATATTTGCCGATTTGAGTCCTCCGGTGACTTCCATAAGAAAATCATCTTTTGCTTTGATAGACGGAACCGTTTGATATGCTTCGTATACCTCACCTATATCCAAGTCTAAACTATCACATATATAAACCACCGTGTGGTTGTGTAAACACTCTTCATACATCTGCCTTGCCATATACTGCCTACACTCAGGATCAGTAATATACTGAGATAATGTCATAAGGTTGTTGGCAACCAAACTTTCACTACCTGCGAAGAAACCAAGACATCTCTTGATAACCAAACGTTCATCTTCACTTAACGCATCATCGGGAGAGGATTTCCAATTTTGTACATCAGTTGTCATTGGTACATCAGTTGGTACCCAGTTATTTTTGACACCCTGTTCATACAGATCCCAAGCCCATTTATGTTTATGAGGAAGTATTTGATTTACTCCCTCCGATTCTGTTCCTAATAGTTCACCAGTTTTCATAATAGTATATATAACGATTTAATTGTTAAAAAGGTTTATAATGATTTCAAATTTTGTTGTTTTAAACGATACACAAGAAGTCCGAGAATAACAAGACCAACAAATGGTAGCACATAATACCAATTAACAAAAGGTTCATTGGATGTATTAGTTTGTGCATCTGGTCGTATTATTGGTTTGATTTTAGTATCGGATGTGTTTGGTCGGACTTGTTGATTTACAACAGGACCGTCAACTACATTTATTGTATTTTGTGGTGGTTGTTTGGGTACTCCAAACGCACCACTAGATGAGTTTAGTAACTTATCCTTAATACCACACGATGCAAAGGTGGTTACGCATAATAATATCAATAAATGTTTCATATATAATTCTCCTTATTTAAAGAATCAATATACCACACTTTATTGTATACGTAAAGTAATTAAATTATTTTTTGTCGTGACAAAGACACTCACATTTGTTGTCTTTGCAACATTTAACAAAAAAGCATTTAATTTTACAGACTATTTTTTTTAAACATTCCATCTTTATAAATATTGGTTTTAATTTTTATATGTCGCACATTCGCAATCTTTTATCTTACAATCGGGATTTATCATACCTGCACGATTGAATGTAAGTTTTACAAATTCCTCAAAAAAGAAGACATAAGCAGCTGCATCATAATTGTCCCGTGCGATTGAAATTTCTTTTTCGTATGTTCTCATCCACTTGGTATATTCATCAAATTTATTCGGATCGTAATGAGGTCCTTTTAAGTCGTATTGATGAACCATTACTGCCAAATCTAATTGTGATTTTTTTAACGTAGCAAATCTTGCAATGTCTTTAGAAAACTTTGCTTTTTCTCGTTTATCTTTTTCGTATGCTTCGTATGATGCTTGTAATCTTGGATCGATAATGTCCATCCAAGTTTTATCGTCTTCCTTTATAAACCCATCACCCTTGGCACAATAAAGCACCAAGGGTGATAAAAATAAAAATGTAACCTTTAAAATAGACCTAATCAGTCTCAATACTTCAACTCAAATTTAGGAGTGAAATCTTCAAGAGGTAATTGTTTTAATACTCTCTCCGGATTTCGTTCTCGTTGATTTGGAAGAATTTTAATGCGAAACGGAAAATGCCTTTGAATTGATTTTTCATCGTCCTCGTCATCGTCTGCACTACGAATAACTCCAGAGTCTTCAATTTGCATTCCAAGGATATCATCCATGCTTGGCATATCTTCCTTTGGATCAATTGCCCACATAATATCATTCTTTTTTGCCCATGCTTTCATTCTACGAACAGGAACCATTAAATTGAATCCTTCTCCTGCTCCACGAACAATCATTCCTACATACTTTCCATTTTGCAAATAAACTCCACCTCCTGAACTTCCTGGGAATGCAGTAACCGTTGTTTGATCGTATTCGTATTTATCAAGTGTTCTTCCTACTTGAGAAATGATACCAGTTGTCATTGAGTTTGCACCCATCTGACCAAGCAACGAACCAACATGAAATAAACTTGTTCCAATTGGTACAATACCATCATTAGCATCACTTAAATTAAATTCAACTCCTTCTTTCGCATAATCAGTAGCACGAACCATAAGAAGTGCCAAATCGTGACCATCGTTGTAATCTGAATATTTGATTACTTTCGCATCCATTTTCATTTCACCAACCCGTCTGCCTTTTTCTACGAGTTCTTTTACAATAGATGCATCTTCAAATTCCACAATTTTAATGGGTCTACCACCTTCAATAACACTTCTTACCTTGCGAAGATTATCAACAACGTGTGCGGCCGTCCAAACAAACGTAACTTTTTTTCCGTCTACTTCACGAATGATCATAGCACCAGAGCCTTCTGAACTACTATACTTTGCTTTTGCTTTTATAGTGACCGATACATCTTGTAAATGGTCTGCAACTTCTCGTACTTGTTTAGCACTTGGTGCTCCTGTTGAAATGTTAATTGAAATTGCCGATAAGGCCACTACTAAAAGAAGTTTGCTTGCGTTCATGTTGAAATATCCTCCTGGATGAGATTAATAATATATTTATATATATTAACCCAAACGCACTTTTAGGTCAATGTTTAATGTCTATTGGCAACTTTCACAGGTTTCACCACGCATTTTTGCTTCCAAACTACACAACGAAGGTTCTTCGGTTTCTTGTGAATTTTCTGTATCTGTATTATCAGCATTGTGTTCTTCTACATTTGATCCCGTTGATTTTTCAATTGCACTTGCCGCCAAATTACGCAAATAGTAAGTTGTTTTTAATCCACTTCTCCACGCATGAAAATAAATGTCATTCAAAAACTTCATGCTACTTTTATCGTTGTAAAGATTTAAACTTTGTCCTTGATCAATCCACTTTTGACGTGCAGCTGCACAATCAATAAGTTTAAATTGGTCTTGTTGAAACGCAGTTACATATTTTTCTTTTATCCATTGAGGAATAGAACCATTTAGTTTATTCAAATCTCCGTCTACACTTTTAACAAGGTTGGCAAGTTCTTTTGTCCAAATTCCCTCGGACTTCATATCATTTACAAAGTATTCGTTCATCATGGTAAATTCACCACTTAATGTTGAATACACAAAAATAACTCCGAAGTTAGGTTCAATGCTCTGTGAACATCCTGCGATGTAACTAATAGTTGCAGTTGGTGCAATGGCCATTGTGTTACTGTTACGCATTCCGTTTTTGGCAATTTTCTTTTTAAGTTTAGTCCAATCTTTTCTTACATCAACTTTCTTTGGTGATCCACGCAGTTTCATAAGTTCTGAATATGTGTCTATTGGGAATTTTCCTTGATCCCACAGACTTCCTGAATATGATTCATATGTTTCACGATCCCTTGCCATGTCAGATGATGACTCAATTGCAAAGTAGGAAATGTTTTCATAAATTTCATCACTAATACGAATCGCATCACCACTTCCGTAATTTACACCAAACTCATAAAACATATCATGCCAACCCATTGTTCCTAATCCAACAGGACGATGAGTCATATTACTTTTACGTGCTTCTTCGGTTGGATAATAATTAAGATCAATCACATTATCAAGCATACGCATTGCAAGTTTTGTGCTTTTTTCTAACTTACCATAATCAATAAACTTTTCTCCGTGCTTATCAACTCCCACATGACGTTTTAAGTTGATACTTGCTAAATTACAAGTTGCAGTTTCTCCGTATTCTTTAACTGAACGAGTTCCATCATCATTGTGAATGGTTGGTTTTGTGTGAAGAAGAATCTCTGTACACAAATTACTGCTATGCACCGTTCCTACGTGCTGATTACTATACCGAATGTTACTTGGGTCTTTAAATGTTACCCACGGATGGCCTGTTTCAAAGATACTTTTAAGCATTTTTTTCCAAATGTCTTTTGCTTTTACTTCACGAAAAACACTAAGTTCTCCGTCTTGACCTTTTTTCACATATTCCCAATAAATCTTTTCAAATTTTTCACCAAATGTTTCGTGAAGTTCAGGAACTTCGTTTGGACTAAACAAATACCAAGGACCATCCGATTCAACTTGCTTCATAAACAAGTCAGGAATCCAGTTTGCAGTATTCATATCGTGACAACGCATTCGTTCGTCACCTACAGATTTTCTTAATGCTAAAAAGTCTTCAATATCAGCGTGCCATGTTTCAAGATATGCACACCCCGCACCTTTTCGTTTTCCACCTTGATTTACTGCAACGAGCATATCATTGTAAAGTTTCCAAAAGTAAACCGGCCCTTGATTGATTCCGTTTGTTCCTTTGATGTAACTTCCTCTTGCACGAAAATTTGAGATGTCAAAACCAAGACCACCTGCAAACTTGCTTTTTCTTGCTTCTTGCCAGATACCATCAAAGATACCATCAATGGAATCATCAAATGTATTTAGATAACAACTGCTTAATTGACTATGAGTTGTTCCACTATTAAACAACGTAGGTGTAGAACTAACTACATCAAACTGACTTAGTGTTTCGTAAAACTTCAATGCGTATGCTTGACGTTCGGCCGGTTTCTCATTTAGTGCCAATCCCATTGCAATACGCATCCACATTGCCTGCGGTGTTTCCATGCGACGTCCTTCTATATGCAAAAGATAACGATCATAAATTGTTTGTATGCCAAGATACTTCCAATCTTTTTCACGGTCTATATTGAGTTTATCACTCAACTCACGTAAATCAAAACTTTCAAGTAGTTCTTCGTTTAAGATTTCCTCACGAACGAGTTTTCTCATGTTTGTAATAAAACTCTTGCGATACTGAAGTTCAAACGCATCACTGTCTACTCCCTCACCAAATACTTCCTTGTAAATTGTATTGAGAAGCATCCGTGCGGCCATATAAGTATAATTCGGTTCAAACTCAATTTTAGACCTGGCACTCATAATAAGAGATTTGTCTATCTCATCGGTTGTTACTTTATCGTATAACTTTATTTTTGCATCAATAAGCACTTCACTTGCACTTACATTTTCGAGATTTCTACACGCACGCTCTGCACACATATTGATTTTATCAACATTAAAATTTTCGAGACGTCCGTTGCGTTTTTTTACTTTCACTTGTAACCTTTTGTTAGAATTTTATATAAACATTATATTAATATTATAGAAAATATTTCTACGAAATGTTCGTAAAAATACATACTACCTACACTAAATTTTTTACCCAATATCCGACACATCTTCGTTATTATATGATTTTTTACTGTTCATTTGGTCGTACTTGGATTTAAGTAGATTCTTTGCGCCATTCTCAGAATCACTCATTTCCACCATTATTTCCGCACCCTTTGTACTTTTTTCATCATATATTTCAATAACACCCGAAGACGTGTCAACTCTACTTGGAAATGTCAAACCATCGGGTCCAAACCGATTTTTAATGACATGAAATCTACCTGTGCTACTGACTTTGTCAGTTGCTTTTCTAGACAAACTTATCACAAAATCTGCCGTCATTATTTTCCGATAACTATCCGCAACTTTTTGTGCTTCAATAATATTATCTTCTAACGATGAACGACTTGCTTGTGATGCAGTCCACACAGGTACTCCGAGTTCGCCCGCAAGGCCTCGGAGATCCTCATAAATTCCTCCTTGCTCAACATAACTGTTGGCATTATTTCCGTGATTACCAGGAGATAAAATATCTGCATAATCAATCACAACCATATCAACGGGATACCCCATTGTATTTGCTAAACTTGCATGAGCAAGAATTGTACTAACTCCTACACTTTTTGTTGGATATTCTTTAATAAGAAGTTTTCCTTTGATGTTTGCTACAACATTTTTTACAGTTTCTTCATGTTCAACGATATCTTGAAACGGAATACCTGTAAAACAACTATCATAACGAAGACCTACATAGCACTCGTTAAGTTCCATTGTATAATGCAAAACATTTTTACCTGCTTTCATTGCCGACTTTCCAAGTGATGCCAAACACCAACTTTTTCCTCCACCGGCACTACTGATAATAACACCAAGTTCTCCTGGTCCCAAACCTCCGTTTGTTAAATCATCAATTACATCCCATCCCGTACCTACGGTATCACGTGCAGTTTCTGACATTCTAAGTTCAATGTCACGTGCATAATCGTGACCCATATCACGTGCAGTTCCTGCTTTTAAAGCATCATCAACAATTCGTTTGATTGAATCGTATTGACCACCTTTAAGAAAGTCAACACTTTGCATAATTGCATTCTTCAACTTTTGATTTTTACAAAAATCTAAAAATTCGTTTTTAACAAACTCGGTATCATTCAAATCAACTTGTGTAAATATATTTCTTAGTTGATCTACAATTGCAGCCTTTAAAGAATCAATTCCTACGTCATCACATTTTATTTTGAATACATCTAATGTTGCAGTCTTTTTGTATTTTTGATGATGCGTTAAAATTTCGTCAACAATCCATTTGTGTGCTTCACTTTCCCAATACTCCGTTTCAATGATATCATGCGTTCTATCCAAGAATTTTTTATCATCAATTAAAGCACGAATTGTTTTACTTTGAAATGCAGTCCCAAACTTTTGTAGGGTGTCCACATTATTATTATTAGTCTCCGTCATATTTAATAAACTTTATCAGATGATTCCAAATGAATCAAGTCTATTTATAAAAAAACTACGAATTACTTGTAATTGCATAGTTGTTTAGAACGGTCCACGTTTCCATAAGCCAGTTATGGTGATTAGGAAAGGCTGCCCATAGTTGATCTTCTGCGAACTTTTTACTAAATTCAAATTTATTAAGTTCTGTGACTGAAGAATCAATATGATCAAAGATTTTGGTCTGCATACTCGCAGGAAGAATACTATCTTTTAATTGCATTAGATCATAATTTCGTTTTAGCAATTGTTGATTATCTTCTTTTAAAAAGTTTTTGTACAAAGGCATTTCTTTGAGTTTATCTTCTGAAATTTTTATTAAGTCTTCTCTGTTCAATGGGGTGGTTTCTGCAAGTTCAGGAAACGCCGTTTTGAGTTTTTTTTCACCTACACCTTTCATTCCATCTATGTTATCTCCACGATCACCGTCAATGGTTCTGTATAATAGAAAATTATTTGGATGAATTCCGTACTCCAACGAAACTTTTTCAGGAGTATAAATTGTTCGTTTAGTAGGACTATAAACCGTTACGTCTTCGTCAACGAGTTGTAGAAAGTCTTTGTCTGTACTCATTATAGTACACTTTTTACCAAGACCACTGAAATATGATCTTGCGAGAAGTGCCATAACATCATCTGCCTCTACATTATCCATACATATAGTAGTAACAGGAAGCATATTCAAATATTGTATCAATTTAACTATCTGATACTTCATTGAACTTGATTCTTCAGTTTGATCCAAGTCTAAACTTAATGCACGGTTTACCCGAAACCGAACATTCTTTTTCATTTTATAGTCGGGAAAGATTTTGCGTCTTCTTGCACTTCCACCTTTTCCATCAAAGATGACAACACATCGTGTCGGTTTTCGTAATCTAATTGCGTGACCTATGCTTTTTAAAAACCCGGTATATCCACCGATGTGATCACCATTGTCGTTCGTGGTTGGATACATACTCCAAACCCGCATGAACGTGTTCATGCCGTCAATTAAAAGTGTATCAGAATTTATATTCCGATCTACATCTAGTTCTTCTTTTTGTTCAGCTGAAAACTCCTGAAATAAACTAAATATCTTTTTTTTGTCACTCATTTGAAACTGATGCCAATTCAGCATCTTCAATTTCAGCATTATCAGTAAACTCTACATCTTCGTCTATGACACTGTTTGCTGATTGATATTCCATAATAAGATTGTCGCATATATGTTGATACAATTCTTCTTTTAATTCTACATCTTTCAACATTTCAGGAAATTCTTTTGCCATGAACTTATAGTCTTTTCCTTTGGAATCTGTAAATGAATAATACGCACCACCCTGTTTCAAGATTTTGTGAGTTTTGAGTGTGGTTATCCAACTTCCAACATCATCAACTCCACGATTAAAATAAATTTCAAACGATGCTTTTCGTTGTGGAGGGCCCATTCTATTTTTTACAATGGTTGCTTCGCACTTTCCACCGATAACTTCCGTGGTTGCACCTTTTTTAATTTGCCCCATACTTTTAAGACGAATGCGAACACTTGCGTGAAACGCAAGTGCTTTACCACCACTCGTTGTCCACGGATCACCAAACATAACTCCCATCTTTTGACGAAGTTGGTTAGTGAATACCAATGCGATTTTTTGTCTTCCAATTGTTGAAGTTAACTTACGCATTGCTTTACTAATTAAAATTGCTTTGGTGGTTGCATAACCATCCTTTGCGTAATCGGCTGCCATCTCAATTTTAGTTGATGCAGCTGATACACTATCTGTTACAATCGTTACGAGTTTATCTTTGTTTGATTTACGTACCGTTGCGATGATATTATCAATCGTTGCGAATATATCTTCAACCGTATCAACGTGAACATACAATAACTTGTCAGTATCAACACCTATTGCTTTTAAATACTCAATGGATACACTGGTCTCGGTATCTATTAATACCGCAACACCTCCCTTCTTTTGAGTTTCCGCAAGAATGTGTCCTGAAATTAAACTTTTACCACTTTGTTCAAGTCCGGTAAGTTCTGTGATTCGGCCTGCTGGTATTCCACCATTAGGACGATTGGAAATGGCAAGATCAAGAACACTACTTCCTGTCGGAATCCAATCTGAAATCAATGAAGGATCATCACCTTCACTTAAAAAGAACGCAACTTTGCCTTCATCTTTATATGCAGTATTTAAACTATCTGCGAGAACACTTGCCAAGTCATCTGACTTACTTGTTGCTTTTACTTCTTTTTTCTTTGCCATATTTAATAATTTTTATTTTGCGAACCTGTGTGGTAGGGAGTTGCCCTACCACACGTGTGGTTCTTTTTTTCTTCTTTAAGACTTGAACAACTCTTCAAAAGCAGCCTCAACATCTTCGGTGGAAGTTGCGTTTGGTTTACTTTGTTCAGAAGTTGCACTTGCAACCGTTGGTTGCTTTACTTCTTGTTGTGTTGACTCAACAACTACTTTATTAGAACCAACTGATTCCGCAGGTGGAGCATCTTCTTCAGATTCTCCACTCACCCATTTTTCAAGTGCATCTTTCAAGTCATCATAACCGAGTTCTTGATAGATTTCAGTAATTTCTGCTTGATTGTTAGCAACTGAATCAGCAATATTCTTATTGTCAGATACAGGTGTTGTATTTGGTTTAACACGAATGTTAGTCTTGGGAAATGATCTACCTGCTTCTTCCGCAGAAAGAAACTCAATAGTGATGTCTCTTCCGTTGGTCGGATCAGTAATGTCTCCATAATCGGGATCTGCAATAACTCCCAATAGTTCTTGGTAAACTTCTTTACCAAATCCCCAAAAACGAACTCCTTCTGCTTCTTCACCACGAACGATGACTGGAACAAAAGTTCTCATTTTTGGCATAAGGGAACGTCCCATGCGATAATCATCTTTATCTCCACTACGAGTCAACTTTTCTGCGAACTCTACGATTGGGTCAGGACGACCAAATGACTTGGGAGAAAGATAAGTCCGATTGTTGATACCATAATGAAAATATAGTTCAATAAAGGGATTATCTGGTTGATGCATATAAGGTACGATACGAACCTGTTGCTTACCGGGTTGAGGTTTCCATTGATAATTCTTACGGTTATTACTCTGAGAGAGATTGGTAAGTTTTGCTTTGATTTTGTCTAGGTCAATTGCCATTTTTTATTCCTTAGTTTTTATTGTTTTTATTGTTTAATAATATTCTTAATATAATACTATTCGTTTCGACATTAGTCAATAAGAATTATATTTATTAAGAATTTTTTCCGTGATTTTGTACGAAATCGTAAAATTCAGCTGCAGTTGCTAAAACATCCTGCGTAGTTGGAAGTGGTGGAATTTCGTATGGAATTTTCTCAAATGTAGCACTATCTTTTGCTTCATTGTTTTCCATATGCCAAGAGTCCCAAACCATCTCTTTTGCGTTTTTTAGTACCTCCAATCGAATGCCGTAGGCATTTAAGTTATTATTGTTATTAGTCATTTATTAATAGATTTTTGTGTGCTTGTGTGTGTGATAAACATTAACGAATTAATGCTTATATATAAATATATTCTAACTCAATTTTGTGTCGTTTTCAAGACAAATATTTGAACTATTTTTGCAACATTCGTTCGGTGGAAATACGAACAGCATCTGCATTAATATCACAACCGATAAAGTTGCGATTCAACGACTTGGCAACTGCCAACGTAGTGCCACTTCCACAATAAAAGTCACCTACCACATCACCTTCGTTACTACTTGCTTTGATAATTCTTTCTAAAATCTTAGGATGTTTCTCACTATAATAGTCAGTTGCCTTCTTCACTTTTAATCCAGATGGAATATCATCCCAAACATTTGTAGGTATCGTTCCAATTTTTAATTTCTCTTCGGTAATATTAGGTCTAGTCTGTTTTTTGCTTATGACAGATTTATACGGAACTCGTATATCAAGATCATTAAACACAAATTCATCAGATTTTGTATACACTATAATGTAATCGTGCTTTTTGGCAAACTCTCGTTTGCCACGACCACCTATATTAAACTTTACCACAATTTGATTTCTGAAATTTTCATATCCAAACACATTATCCATAATCATGCGAATCCAGTGAACTATACGTAAATCCATTTGTAAATAAATTGTTCCGTTTGATTTCAATACTCGTTTCATTTCATGTAACCGAGGAATATAATGAGAATCTATGGTATGTCGTTCAGCCGGTAAATCTTGATAATCTTTAAACTTTTTACCTGTTCCGTATAAGATGTCACAATAAATTAAATTTATAGACTCGGTATCTAATCTACCAAGTAACTCTAAATTATCTAATTGATATACTTGATTTGTGTTTGGACTCACTTATCAAACTTTACCACCTTCGTATCGTTTCATTTCTCCATTATTGTAACGATAACGAACTTCTACTTCAACTGACTCTTTTTCATTTCCATATCCTTCTGATTCTACATCGTATGTAAGGATGTTAATTGGTTTTTTCATAATCTCATGAAGGTATGCCATTGTACCCGTTGCGTATTTAATATCAAGTGGTCTGCCATCAAAATCGTGTCTAAGTAAAATTTCTGTATTTTTGTATTTCATGTTTTCCATGTATATGACAGGTCGTCCCATATTAACATGACGTTCAACTAACTTCTGTTTGATTGATTTGTAGTCTTTACTTACAACTACATATTTGTTGGTTGATTTATCAAGTGCATATTCAAAGTATTCATATTTTTCACAGAAATCTTTTGTGAAAAATTCATTAAGAAATGTTACATCATTATACATTTCACGAACTTCGTAAAGTTTTTCACGACCAAGACCAAGATGTTTGTTCCAATATCTTTTTTCATCTCCGTTGTCGCAATTTTCATATTCTTTACCAAACTTTCCTTTGTTCCAACGATCTTCGATGTCACGCAATAAAGTATTTCCAAGTTTATATGGATTGTTCATATTGTATTTTCCACCAAGAACTCCTGCGTGGTGTTTTGCGTAATCAAAGATTCCTTCGTCTCCCGCAAAGTTACAACTTGCCATGATATAAGAATCCCAATAACTTGCCCATCCTTCGTTGAGAACTTTTGTCATTCCTTGTGGACGATAATAAATAGATTCATCACGAATCATACTAAGCACATTCTGTTGCCAGGGTTCTAAACGACAATGGTTGATAATCATCAACATAATATCTCGTTCAGGTCGAAGTGGAAATTTGTTTTCTGCTAACTTTGTTCGTTCTTCACGCTCTCGTCTTTGCTTTTCAATATAATGTGCAGGATTAACATACTTCTGCATATATTCTTTCGTTTCCATACGAGAAACGTGTTCTCTTGGTTGACGATCTTCAAAGTTGAATTTAGTTGCTTTCTTTAAATTACTTTCACGATAACAAAGTGATGGATCAATTAAATCATCAATTGCAAGAGCTGCATTCAAAAAGTCTTTAACTTTTTTGCGACCAAACCGATCCATATACATACGAATTTTATCACTATGATTTGCCATCACATTCATCATATTACGATTCGTGTGCTTGAACATAATGTTGTTTTTGAAAAAATCACTATGTGCAGTTGCGTGTGCAACAACGGTAAGATTATCAACGATAGGATTGTTTCGTTGAAGATACATATAAGTTGGATCGGTATTTACAACCATCTCATAAATCTTGCCCATACCAGAGTGATACTGATGATGCAATTGCTCAAATTGTTGTCCGAAATTAAAGTGTGGATAACGAACAGGAAAACCACCATAAGCGGCAATCTCAACTATTTCATCTGCATCAAATTCTTCAATACACAACGGATATGGATCAAGTCCATTATCGTAACACGCCTTTAAGCATTCAGGTATAAGAGCTGCCAACTCTGGACATACTCCTTCGTTTAAACTATCTACTTCCCATGCAATTCCCATAATATTAAAAAGGTACTTCTTCTCCGGCAGGTGTTAATAACTTTTGAAGTGTTTTAAAAACATCCGAACCATCCTGCATTGATGCGGTTACTATCTTGTTAGGGTCTAGATTCCCCGTTGTAAGTTGTGATTGAATATGGGGAAGAAATGTTGCCCAACTTCTTACTGCTTTAACTTCTGTTATTCCTACTAGATTTGCATAAGTCTGCATTTTTTTTAAATGTTCAACACACAAATCATTGTCAGAACCAAAGTTTTCTCCATCACTCAAATAAAATACATAAATGTTCCATTCATTCAAGGGAAATGCTTTTTCAATTACATCGTTTACCAATTCAAATGCACTACTGATTTTTGTTCCTCCTCCACTTTGGTATTTGTAGAACTTTTCTTTATCAACTTCTTGTGCATGGTGATCGTGGACGATATACTTGATTTGAGTTTCTTGGTAAAATCGTTCAATCCAATTTTCAAGATACCAACATAATTCACGAATCAACGAACGTTTTTCATCATCCATACTTGCAGATATATCCGATACAAAAAAGATTGCGGCGTTTGTATCAGGTACTTCAACTGAACTCCAACTTCTAAACTCTTTGTCATCTTTAATAGGATAAAAATTAGACAAATCTTTAGGATCATAATCATCTGATGCTATTAATCGTTTGAATGCATTTTTTAGAGTTTTTCGTTTGTGTAATAAACTATTGTTTCCAACTTTAGCAATACGATTCCATTTGATTTTTTCTTTGATCATTTCCCCATTTTCTTTGGGCAGAAGATTTGGTAGACGCAGTTCTTCACCGATCATATCAAAATAAGAATCCATGCTTATACCCACATCAATGTCGTGACCGTCACCCTCTCCTTCACCACCTTCACCAGGTTGGCCACCTTGACCCTGCCCTTGAGGTGGTCCTTCACCTACCTCGTCTCCTATACCAGCCTCTCCGTTACCAATACCACCACCATCGGATGGAGCTCCGTAGCGAAAACTTGGAAGTTCTACATGAGGTACACGAACAACAACAAAGTCTTTTCCTCTTCGTGTTATTTTTTGACCACCTTTGATGTGCTTTTTGAGTTTCTCGTCAACATTTCCCTTGACGATATCTCTGTACTCACCGTGGTCTTCTCTGATTCTGCGTGATGGCATAATGATGTATTCGTTGACTATTAATCTTCGTCTTCGTCCGCATCACCTCTCGCAAAAATACTTCCAACATAAGTAAGAACATCTGAAGCACTATCTGTATCATATCCAAATGAAGTAATAAGTCGTTGCTTCAAAGCATCAATCTTTTCAAGAAGTTCTTTGTCAACAACAGTTGCGGTATCTTGAGCAAGAGCAGATAACTTTATGCTATCTTTGGTATCTTCAAACAACTTCTTTTCAAGTGCTTTGTATAATTGCTCGTTAGAGTCGTATTTAAACTCTTTACCCTTAGCGGCAAGTCCACCCATGTAATTCATAATCTCTCTACGGAAATCGTCCTTCATGCCATTGGAAATACCAATTTTTTCTTCTATGCTACGCATAAGTTGTTCGTTTGCAGTTTCTTCTTTACCGGTAACCAGATTAGTAACTTTTTCGTCTTGAATATACGCAACGATGTTATCAATATAGTTTGTACAAGTTGCTTTTATTGCTTCTTCACTGCTACTAAGTGCTTGTTGAACTTCTCGTTTAACAATTCTATCGTATTCTTTTTCTACAGACTCAAGTCGTTCCATCATATTCTTTTTGTCATCTTCGTTATTGAATCCACTATAACTTTTAAGGCCTTCTCGAATTTGAGCAAACAACATAAACGGATTCAAACTTTTTGCACCCATTCTAGGATTGACGATTGCGTTGGAAAACTGATTCTGAATAAATCGTGCAGAAACTCCACCATATAATCCTTCTTTCGGAGATTCTTCTTGCATTTCCTTTACGTGTTCATCTGTGAATCCATGCACACTTTGGCCGTTGTAAAGTTTTGCTTTCTGAATGATACCCATATCTTGCTTGGAACTTTCTTCTAAACGACTTACAACTGCAAATAACGCAGCCAAATAAGTTGTATGAGGAGCAATATGCTTGTTTACGGTGCTTGTATTATAGAAGTGATCATAAATCTTCTTTTCTTCGTCAATCTTCAAAAGATAAGGAATGTCGATTTTAATTGTTCTATCACGAAGTGCTTCCATGAACTTATTGTTGGTTAACTTTTCAAACTCAGCATTGTTAGTATGACCAAGAATAACTTCGTCAATTGGTACTTGGTTGAAACGACGTGGTTTAACACGATGCTCTTGAGTTGCTCCAAGAAGATCATATAGAAACTCGGTTTGTAACTTGAGAATTTCTTGAAATTCAATAAGTCCACGATTAGCAACCAAAAACTCACCATCAAAATCAAATGCACGTGGATCACTTTCACTTCCATACTCTGCTAACTTTCGGTAATTGATATCACCTGTGAGTTCAGTTGCGTCTTGTGATTTTTCATCTTTTGGTTGGAACGTACCAATGCCGACACGATTCTTTTCGGATAGAGACACACGACGTATAACAATATGTTCAAGCACTTTACGATAGTCACCTTTGTGCATTTCCATGAGTTGATTGTAGTAAAACTCGTTTACTGGATTCAACGCACCATCCAATTTCAATTTGTAATCGTCATCAGATGCTTTGGAATTTAGATTACTGATAATTTCAGTACGAACCTCGTCAGGTAAAAGTTTTAAAGGTTCTTCGTTCATCGGACATGGAACTACGATGTCATTGCCGTCTTTATCAGTTAGTTTCCAACTAAAAGAGTACAATGACCCCTCTTCGGTTCGGGTGTAATGCTCTAGCCCCTTCTTGAGTGCAGTTACAATTGTTGACTTACTACTACCTACAGGTCCATGTAATAATATAACTCTTCGTTCTGGTCCGTAGTGCCGACTTGCACTTTTTAAAATATCCATAAACTCCATCAAGTTTTCTTCTAGACCATAAATAGAAATATCGCCGAGACCTTCAAAGAATTTATATTTGATGTGTTTACGTTTACAATATGTAAATTCTTCTGTACCATGTGACATAACCATGTCGTACAATCTTTGATACGAATTACGAGCAATCTTTGGATTCTGCTCCAACAATTCAATGTAATCCCAAAAAGTACCTGTCCAATTCAAAGATTCGTATGTTTTTACTGAATCATCATTGTCAGACCTAATTAACGATTCGAGAGTGTTTTTACTCTTTTCTGTTTGCTTTTCGTGTCTCTTTTTATTTTCCATAACCATTACCTTATATTTTTTTTGTTAGTGAGTCAAATATTAAATCAAATTTTTATTATTTGATGTAGTTTTGTTGGTACAATTCTTACTCCATGCACCGGATCAGTTAGTAATATTGAATTGAAGTAATCTTTCCAATTTACTAAAAAATGTGTGTCCAACACATCATTATTGAGTTTTTTAATCAACTCATTTAATGAATTTATTGTGTATAGTGTGTTGGAATCTTTTTTTCTGTGAACACTTATTGTGTTTGGAAAGAAAGAGTTAGATGGTGATGTAGTAGCATCTATATTATATGTCAGCAACACTTCGTCAACATCATCTGTGTTTTGTAAAACATATATCTTACCAAAAACTATTTTGTAGAATGTATCTATATTTCCTGCAACGTTTCTGTAATTTTTTATATCGGAGAATGTGCAAAGGAGCTGTGTTTTCATAAAATTATATAACCATTTAAAAATTAATATATGTATATAAATATCACTCGAAGTTCTAAACATTGATTAATTTTAAATCTCCGTAGTTACCACCTGCGTATATTTTCACAGGATACATTCCATCATCTATCAATGAATTTTTAATATTTTCAACATAATGAAAGTCGGAAAATTTCATATCAAATATAAATGCGTCATAGTGATATAAAATAAATTTAATGTCGGTAGATTTAATTTCTTCATTAATTTTCTTCATCATTAAACAATTTCGTTCTGTTTCGGCATTCTGTAATACATAGTTAAAAAGTTTATATGGATTTAATTCTCCGTATGTAGATTTTCTAAGTTTCTTTTTGTAAAACCACGTTTTAACATATCCAAGTGAATTATATTCTCTCCACAATTTTTCTACATACAATGCGATCTGGTTCATAAACGGAATATTTTCTTTAATATCATCAGACACTCCTCCGTACATTATATTAAAAGTTATCTTTTTTGAAAGTTCGTATTCCTCTTCTGTTAGTGTATCTTTGTCGTGATACAAACAACCAAGATACTCATGTAAAGATGTTTTGGGTAAATCAAATCCAACCTGAGTTCCAAATAGTCGTAAGTGATAACTTTCATAATCAATCATAACTATCGCACCCTCATCGTGCCTACTACAAATACAATCTCTTTCATTTTTCTTTTTATTCAAAGCTGCAAAATTGATTTTTGCAAATCGGTTGCTTGGTCTGTAGGTTGGGGTAAGCATATTGTACTGACTATGTACACAATCTTGTTCATCAATTACCACATGATCTGCTAAATTAAATGTGCGTCTATCAACATGAATGCCATTTGACTCAATCATAGATAATTGCTTTGAGAAATCGTCTTCAAACTCACATTGCTCTATATCAACATATTCTATTTTATTTTTTAAAAGTTCCAAGGTATCGTTGAAACTTTTTTTAATGATCATAATTGGACACGATCTTATGTCAGTTACATTTGGTAATTTAACATACAATTCGTTTAATGTCTTTGCATAATTATCAAACTTGATATCAATAAAATTATTCAAGTTTGCAAAATGTCTGGCATTTTTTTTGTCAAAAATTAGTTTTTTACACGGAACATTCAGTACAATTTGTAAAATGTCTGGATTAATACAAATTATATCAGGATGAGAAAACGAAAATACATATGTCTCATGTGTATCAAAGTGGTGAACAAACAACACAATAGGTGAAGTTTTTGAAGGATGTATTTTTTCATTGTATATAAAATGAAAAAAACAAGTTCCGTGTGTTACAATTGATTGATATTCTTGTAAATCATTCAACGACTCAACATAAATTGACATTCACTTAATATACTATATCGAACTCCGTTTGTCAATCTGATTTGTAAAATTGAAGTAACGAAGATATTTTGGTGTCAATTTTAGGCATCGTTAGTTGAATTTGTTCATACGACACCATATTAAAATCAGTTACTCCACGATTTTTTAAAATACCACGATCATATACACTTCTAACAGGACCTGTAATTTTCCATCTCATTTGAGCAACAACATAAAATGGGTTCTTTTGAAATTGCTTATATCCAGACGCATCTACTTCAAAAATCTGAGAATGCATATCATTTGACTTGGCAACAAAGTATCGTGTCATCATACCTTTATCATAGTCATCTTTTGATGGAGTAATAACTTTATCAGTTGGAAAAGCTTTAAAAACATTAGATTTCAACGATCCTGATCGATCTAGCAACAACTTGTAGGCAGCTGATTCAACTATATCTTCACCGTATTTTTCGTTATCCATCTTTATTAGTTGTATCTGGACTTGGTAGATACTCACCCTTTATTGTTGTTTTCCAATCATTGTCTGATATTTCATGTGATACCTCTTGTGCTCTCCAATGACCATTCATATAATATCTTGTTGGTACACCAGTACACGTAAATACGTCAAGTATTCGCACTCCTTCTATTCCGTCTAATTCAAGTGACACTTCACATCCATCAAGTGGAATATTGTTTTTGACACTATTCTTTTTGTTGTTGTCCTTTTTCATACCACTCAACATTCTGTTTTTATCCGGATCAACACATTCTATGTCAATCCAACGGGCACCTACGCGTTGCCCGATGATGAATTTTTCTTCCGATTCTATGTCATCTTCGTCCTCGTCCTCATCTTCCGGTGGTTTATCTTTATCGGGTTTGGAGGCCTCGATTTGTTGAGCAGTTCCATCTAAAATTCTGTCTTTTCGTCCACGTGAATGAAAGTTTGCTTGTGATCCTTGCTCTTCTTCAGGATACATTGCCTGAGCTGCAGTTTCATCGGAGATTGATATATCCAAAGATAATGATTTAACGATACTATTCTTAGTGTGTGATTTAAATTTCCAAGTTTGGGATTCTTTTTGCAAATCGTATGTATTAGTTAAACCTGCATATCGTTTATCTACAATTAAAATCGTGGTGCTATTTGCGGTTGCTGTATCTGCTCCTACTAAATCAAAATCCCATATCCCTCCAGCTGCAGTTGATACCTTTTTCAATACATCTTTAATTATCTGTTTTATATTCTGGCCGTTTATAACCGAGTCTTTTATTACATTATAGTTGATAAACAAATCTTTTATTCTACCACTAAATCCATCAGTTGATTGTTTATCTATTGTAGCATAATCAGGAAACGGTCTAACCATACACTCGGTGACACCGTCAGGTAAATCACCCTTTTCAACTGCTCGTTTGGCAGCTGCACTCAACAAACTAAACAAATCATCACGTGGAGACGCATTTAAAGCATCACTTAATGATCTGACCTTGGCACTTCCCCCGTCTTCATTTATTTCGGCACTTACCACCTGTAAAAAACTATCTTGTACGTTGCCAGAGGTGTCGGATGAAAATAATTCATCTGATATAACTCCTTCTACATCTGATTTGTAACTGCCTTCACCCATTTTATATCCACCACTTTTTGCTTTATTGTATCTAGGTGACATCGCATTTGGTATAAGCAACACTTTTCCGTCTGTTGATTTTATATTAGGATGGGCAACACACCTACAACCTCCCACAGAAAATTGAAAAACTTGGGCCTTTGAATCGGACATTTTTTTTGAGAAAAAGAAATTAACAATATCTATAAAATAACCAAATGTTATATAACAATCTTCACGATCAGAGTGCCATGCGTCTTTACCTCCAATACTTTGATCAAATTGGAAAAATCTTCCATACGCAGAACTGGCCATTTTAGCAGCGTGTTTTTCTTGATCATCAGAATCTCCCCAATCCCACCAATCATTTCCATCTCCTTCGTCTGCAAGAATTTCATCCAACTTGTTTTCAATAAAATACTTAAAGTCTTCTTTGTTTTGATCCTTCTTTTTATCTTTTTCTTTTTTACCTTTTTTAGCAGAAGAATCATTACTTGTCATCATACCAAAAGCTGCCATTGAGCATATCTTGACTTCACAATCATATCCACCGTCATCTCGTAAATTAAAACTATAACTATTAACCGCACCAACGGCAAATCCATAATTTCCTTTTCCAGCTTTTAGTTTGTTATTAACATGAACTGCATCATTCCATAATGCAAGTAATCCAGTTCCCCGTTTTGTACAATACTCTACATCGTCTTCTAAATCTTTGTATGTTAATCGGTCTTTTTTTTGTTCATGTATGAGTCTAAGTGAATTAACCTTATCCAATAGTTTGTCTTTTTTAACTTCACTTCCTTTTTTCATTACAGGAATGTCACCTAATATACTATAATCTACTGCGTTGGTTCTTGGATATGTATTCCAACCCCACTCTACAATCATAGTTGAACTTGGTTTAAAAAAGTAATCATCTATATAATCAAGTTGTGACCGACTAAATACAGTAAATGATATGGTTGTTTCTCGGATATTTGCACCTGGTGTTTTGTCTTCTGACTTGATTGAGTTTATACCCGGTGAAGGTCGATGAAAAAAATCTGCTTCTTCAACCATATGAGGAATTTTTTTCCCCTTATCAGATGAATCATATCCCCAACCCATGAATGTTTTTCCTGTTCCTTGTCCTGTTTTTTTATCAAATCCATACATTTGCTCAAACGAATCATATCGGTCAGCACCACTTTCTGTGTTGGCATTTGAGTTTGCAACTCCACCTAGTTCAAATCCGTAAATGTGTTTACTTCCAGTCGGATCATCTGGATCCGGAGCAACTGAATTAGAAACTACACGCATCCATGCTGTTTTTGGACCACGATATAATGTATCTTCATAACTTTCAGAAAATTCACCATCGTCACCGGCCATAGGAGCTCCTGAGTGGGATGAATATTCTCCATTGTCAGTATAATTCATACCGATGTTTCGTTCTCGTCTCATGAATTCATGCCGAACCCAAGGTCGGATGTGTGTTGTTCCGAATTGAGATGCGTTTCCTGACGGAAACGATTCGTCCATCGGAGTTCCTTTTGGTGGTGGGTCAGCTTGTTCTGATAGCAATTCTACTTTTGCCGAGTCTTTACTTTCATGTAAAGGTTTTTCACCACCCGATGCGGTTGTTTCACTTGTTATCTTTTCGTTAAAATCTTTGGCCGAACCACCACTCAGTCCAAATGCACCAAGAGCTCCTCCAACCATACTTGAAAATCCACCCGCAAGACCACCTCCACCTGAACTTCCTCCACCTGATATTAAGTCTTTAACTGAATTTGCATCCGGTTTATTCATTTTAGAAAACGGATTCAAATCCTTATTATCTAAAAAACTTGAAATGTCAGAATCTTCTTCTTCCTTTTCTTGTGGACCAAAATCAAATCCAGATGGCATCATGTCTGATGCTTTCTTTTTTAACAACCCACTAACACTTTTTGGTATCATATCTATATATGCCTATCTATTATTTATTTTAGAATGATCTACCATTGCTTCGTTTATATTTGCAGGTAATCTTATTTTGGTACCAGGTTGAACATACATAGTTCCTTTTATGTCGTTTGAAAGAGCAATAATCCACCAGTAATTTGGATTATCATAAAATTTATGAGATAGATGGTCTAATCTGGTTCGTTCAACTATCACCAAATAAACATCAGTTGGTCTTTCTTTAAACTTAGATAATAAAGTTGTCTCGGAAGCTGTTTTTCCAGAATCTAGTTTTTTTGTATTTGTGTTTGTATATCTCATAAATTAAAAGGACCACCGAGAGAATTTTGAAGTGCTTGTCTTCTAGAACTTTTTGACAACGCACCTGCTCGTTCGTCTGCACTGCGTTGTGATTTTGCATCTGTGTCTGCCGTTAGTCCACGACTTCTAGAACTTTGTTCGTCTTTACTTGGAGGTGTAGCCTTAGATGTTTCTGTGTAAGTTGATAAAGTTTCATTGAAGGTAGAATTTCCTTTACCATCACTATGCAGTGGACTATCTCCAAAGTGATTTTGCTTTGTTTCGGGACTATGTTTTTGTAATACTATCATTGAAACTTGCAAATTACACGAAGTTGGATATCTTGCCACCTTGACATCTTTTCGTTTAATATCTCCGTTTGCGTATTCGTATTTATTTCTTTCGAGTGTTCCATTATTTTTTTCATTGTTTACAAGTTCCCATGATACTTCAGACGGAATCGAGGTTGAAACTGATGTGATCAGTACAGGTTGATTTCTGTATATGTCACCCAAATTAAATCTCACGAATGGAGGAACGATGAAATCATGTTCTGTGTATTTGGCAGGATGTGTTAAACCGACCATATAATTTATTCGTTGCCACATTGGATGTAGTTCTTCAACACTAAGTGCAACTACTTGAAAATCTATACTCAGAGTTCGTGTAAATCCTGTGTATACATGAACTTCGTCTGCACGGCCTAAATATTGAGTAGAAGACCACTTACTATCAGATTGATCGGTTGTACCTTGTATCAATGCACGAAACGGGATATATTTTTTATTTACCAAGTCATGGAAATACAAAGGAATAAAATCCTCCGATGCGAAATCTGGTTCAGCTGATAATGAATGATTTTCTGCGTCAAGCACTCCTCTTATATTAAATGGGTCTTTTCTCGGATTGTCTACTGGGTTTTCTCCACTAGGAACTCCACTATAATTTGGAAGTTTTCGTTTGTTTAAATGAAGTGGATTATCATAAAATCTTTGACCATAAGTTTTAACTTCAGCACCCGAACTTGGTCCTTCTTTGGTTCTTCTCTCAAACGAGTCATCTGCGAATTTTTTTAAATCAACTAAATTTTTGATGTCATTAGAAACTTTCAAATCATCTTGTGAATTTAGTTCTCCTATACTTTTTAATCGTTGACTATAATCTTTATTGAATTGTTCCAGTGAATCTTCCAGACTTACGGTTCCCGTTGATTTACCTACACCATCAACATACGAAATTTGCTTGCTTCTTGGAAGTGAATTTTCTTCTGAATTAGGAGTGAGTTCGTCTTGTCCAGGTATGTTGGGTGGTTTCGATGGATTGGGATGATACGGAGCATTTCGTCTAGCATCGAGACCCATGCCGAGTCTAGATGAAATTTTAGAAGCAAACTGCTTATCATTAGGAAGTTTGTCAAGTTTTCCGTTAATTAAGTTATCGGAACTACCGTCTCTTCCTTCACTTGTTGGAGTATCATACAATCCGTTTGATACCATGTCCTTAAAATTTTTGTTTAGTTCAGGTGATATATCACTTCGTCCAGACAACAACGGAGATGCGTTAGACAAACTACCACTATCAATTTGCAATGCACCTGATACCATACCTCCACCTTTATGTGCAGGTAATGTACCACTCATTGTAACCGTACGAATGATATTTTTTTCAGACGAAGATTGGTTTTTACCTCCACCCGATGACTTATCAAGTTGTCCACCTAGTTTACTGACACTAATGTTATCAAGAGATTCGTTGGTAGTATTTTGCAAACGAGTTATATATTTATCAGATGCAACATTTCCTTGTGCAGGATACGCAACTTTTGACTCAATGTTAACAGGAGAATAAGGATCACCATATGTTTGATCAAAATAATACTTGCTCAACCACGCATCTCCACCACCTTTACCACGACCTGCCAATTGCGTATCTGAGTTTGGTAGTTTCCGTGGAACTGAACCAAGTGGGTCACCGTTTATTGCTGGTTTAACTTCTTGTCTCTCTGTTGCTTCACCTCCAAGAGTAAGTCTAATTATATTCGGATTACCAAGTGCTTTGTATTGATCTCCATATTTCGTAACATCCATTTTATTACGATAAAAACTATTCTCAGATGCGGAATTTACATTTCCGTTTCCATAATCAGAATCCATCATTGGAGTGCTTTTTGTGGTAAATCCACCGATTTCCACCTGGCCAGTTGAATTGGCGTTTGTGGTTATATTCAATTCATCAGAACGTTTTCCACTTAGAAATGGGTTTTTCTTTGTTGTATTTCCATATCCGAAAAAATTAACACCTTGACCTGTACCTCTGTCATCTAAATTTCTTGTTTGGTCATCGATACTTTTTGATGTTCCTCCAGGAACCGGAGCTCCGTCACGATATATAGTTTGACCACGATCAAGTTTTTCTTCCATTGATCCACGTCCTGACTTCATACTAGTTCTACTGCTTTGATCAGTAAACTCTGTGAATTCTCCGTTTGGCTTAGGTTTTGGTCCTCCGTTACTAAAGAGATCGGGAAACATATTTGAAATCCAACTAGGTGTAGCCATGTTATATATAAATATAACTATATATTTTTTTTAAAGATTATGGTGCTGTTTTCGCAAGTTGTGACTCTACTTTTTTACCATCTAAGTTAACACCTATCTTTCCAGACTTCATTAATGAAATTAATTCATCAAGTCGGGTTTCAACTCCATTGCTACTTGCTCCACCGGCAGAATTCATTGCTACACCAGATGTAGCTGGTACAGATGCAACTTGTTGAACCACAGTGGTCATTGGTACTGCACCAGCACCTCCTCCTGCCATTTCTTGGGTGGTAGGAGCTTCTCCTCCTCCTCCTTCGGCAGATGATACTTCCAAGATTCCTAGTTCAGATTCACCTAAACTTTGAATTACACTACACAAATCAGTTAAAGCAAGAGTTAATGAGTTAATACCGACAATTGCGGCCTCGTAGTTAGCAGGATCACTGATTAATGTAAGCATTTCTTTAAATGGACCAATTCCAGTTTTGATTTCGTTCATTCCAGCACCAATCAAACCAAAACTAGTTCCGATAGAAACGAACTTATTTATTGCATCAATTTCTATATCTTCAATTTCGTCAAATAGTTCTTCCATACCATCTGCAATGTCCCCTAGAATATCTTCTGCATCTACATTTGATAAAGCAGACATAGACCAAGCAATATTTTTAAGACCATTGGCAGCCTTATCTAATTTATCTGCATTTTCACCTAAATTAATATACATCGCAAATGGATCATCACTTGAGAACATACTCATTATACTTGCTCCAAGCAAAGCCGCACTCATTACTGCAATTGCACCTGCCAACATAAGTATTCCGGCCGATGCAATAAAGAACATAGGTGCTAATAAACCAATCATTCCAAGTGACAACAATACTGCTATACTATTTTCACCCATTGTTGCAATAGAAGCAGATAATATTGCAAAACCTATTGCTAATGCCGTAATTCCTACACTTGCAAATAATGCACTAACACTAAAGGCAAGAAGTGCGGCTCCCATTATTCCAAGTGCAGCTGCTCCTAATATAACAAATGGTATCATTACACCAAGTCCCACAAAAGTTGCTCCTAACAACGCAATTTTTGCTATATCTTCAAATGTTAATAATTGTAACGCAGATACCATTACGGTAAATGCAGTTGCAATCAACATTGCACCTACTCCCGCAAAAATAGCCGCAACACCAAACGGAATTAATGCAATACCAAGTAACGCAATTGCAGCTGCTCCCAGTGCGATTGGAACAATAAGATTTCCAAGAACCATTGCTACAACTGCCAACGCCCCAAGAGCAATCATTCCTGCTAATACTCCTCCCCAACTAACATCACTAAACATCTGGAATGCCAATGCAGCGGGCAACAATGCAAGACCAAGAATTCCAATTGCAGCTGCTCCTTTTATCATAGATGTTGAACCTTTTTCTAAGAACTTTGCAGCTACAACAAGTGCAGTTAATCCTATAATTCCTTTTGCTACACCATCCCAACTAACTTTGGAAAATTCTTGGAATGCTTTCGCCGAGACCCACAACGCACCGGATAATATTAATAGTGCAGCTGCAGCTTTAACAATTTTTGACATATCAATTTTGTTGAAAGCATCTAAGAACTTTTTAAATTTGTCACCCTTTTTTGGATCAACATCAGGAACTAGATCACCACTCTTTGTTTTGTCACCACCGAACATTCCTTTTATTTTATCAGTTACATCTGCTCCAGTAGGAGCTCCATCTTTTCCAGTTAACATACCAAATGCACCCTTTGCTCCTTTTTGCATGAAACCAAATGCTTTCTTTGCACCGGTCACCATACCACTAAATAATTTACCAATCATTGGGCCCATGCCTAAAAATAATGCTCCTATGCCTGCGATTACTCCTGATATAGTAATTAATGTCGGAACAATTCCATCGAAACGTGCTTTCAACGCATCCGAATCATCATTTATTGCAGATATTACGTCAGCAATCAATGTAAATGGTGTAAGAATAAAATCAACAACCTTAACTACTCCTTTAAGTACAAAGAATATTGCATCCAATATAGGCATTAGTATTTTAAAACCTGCTTGAATTACAGGTAGCAATACTTCACCTAGATCCGTCATTAATGAATTAATCTTTGCCATTATATCTGCTTTTACATTTTCTGCATTTTGTTGCTTGAGAATTTCCATGCCTTGTTCTTCAAGACTTTTTGTTTCTCCATTCAACGCGGCATTTCTTTGTTTTTGATATTTAGCAAGTGCTTCTTTTTGTGCAACTGTTCCATTTTCTAATGCAGCCAATGCTTTGGTTTGAGTTTGCATTTTCATCAACTCACCAACTTCCATTCCCATAGCAGCTGCAATGGATTTTCTTTGGTGCATATTCATTTCAGATAAATCACCAATCTCACCCATCACCTTTTGTTGTTCTTCCATGTACTTCACTTGGTCACCTGCAAATGCAGCCTGTCGCATTGCATCCATGCTTATATGACGTCCAAGCATACTTGCCATTTTCATTTCGTTGGAAATGCTACTTTCAAAATCAAGCGCAGATTCCATTGAACTTGAAATGCTTTCAATGTTTGTTCCTAAACGTCGTGCTTCAATAGCGGCAACTGCCAATTCTACACCTGTTCCTTGTGACATTGCATAAACTGTTTCAGATGCTCCTGCGATGTCACCCATTACTTGATCCAATGGAACTCCCGCTGCGGTACTTAATGCTACCGTTGTTAAACTTAAATTCTTTGCAACTTCAGACGAACCACCACTTAGATTTTTGAAGGTTTCATAAACACCAACTGCACTATCCGCAGATATTCCTAAACCTGCATTCATCATAGCAACCATTTTTATTTGGTCTTTGGTAACAAGCATTGTAGAACCAAGTTCTTTTGTTAAAGCAGTTGCGGCTTCATATGCTTGATCAAGATTTACACCATATCCTGCCATTTCTTGGTTTACCTCGGCAGCTGCTGATTCTATATGTTTCGTGGACGATGCAGCCAATCCAAGTTCTTGACGAAATTCAAGTGATTTTGCTTCTAAATCAAAAAATCTTTTTAATGCCATTCCTAATAACGCAACAAAACCTAAAGCAGCTGCTCCGGCTGCTATCATACCCGGACCTATTTTTTTGGCAAACGAACCTACCATTTCCATATGCTCTCCTGCTTTAGTTGCACTTTCTTTGAATCTATCCATTCCAACAACCATTGCACTATCTATATCCCTACCGTTGTTATTAATTTCATCTGCCATAGCTAAAAATGCCTCAGATGCTCCTTCTCTTAGTTCATCAAAAGCAGGACCAGTCGATGCTTTTATACTCATTGCGAGTGCAGAACCAACGAACGGTATGCTAGATAAAATTCCATCAATTTTGTCTTCTACCGCAGTAAATGCTCCTAATACTGCGTCATGCACTCCTGATAGTTTTAGGTCTTTCATTGCTTTCAGTTGTCCGAGTCGCTTCGTGGTTACATTAAGTAAGTCTCCCTGCATTTCAAGTTCCGAATCTAACATTTTCTGCATATCAGATACTTTGATGTTTATTAATGCTTGAAGTTGTTCTGCGGTTTTTCCTTCTTCGTTAGCTTTTTTGACGGACTCAACAATTTCACTAAAAATATGTGACATACCCTGTACCTCTGCATTGTTTTTACTTAACTGAGATAGCATTGCAGATAGATCAGGACCACTTCCACCACCCCCTCCTCCTCCTCCTCCTCCTCCAGAACCCCCACCAGGAGCACCACCGTCAGCAAGCATTACAGGTCCACCACGATGCAATCCAAGGTGGCCGTTGGTATTTAAATGCTCAAGAAAACCTCGCCAGTTTTTTGCAACATCTGCTCTTATTACATACTCTCCGTCCGTTAACATTGCAGGAATTACGTCTTTTCCCATAGGTCCACTTACAAATCCACCTGTTGACAAGGAGTTTACCGCGGTTGTTGCCTTGTCAATGCCGACGTTTTTGGACAAACGTCGGCTTTTATCTTGCTTACCTTGCAACTGATTTGCCATCATATCATATAGGTTAGAAATTGCAGATGATCGTTCTGTTTTGTTTTCAGAAGCCATCGTATTCAGCACTCCACTATTAGACATACTTGTTAAGTTCGCCATTGCCGAAAGTACTGAATCTATATTTTGATGTTGATCTTTTTGAAGTTCCTCTAATTTATTAATTTCACTATCTAGGTCCATATCAAGTAATGAACCACCTTTAGTAGCATCTTTCAATGAAGTAAGTGTATCAATTGTAGCATCTCTTACGTTCAATAAATTGGTTGGTAAATCATTTCCAACTAAAGAAAATGTCTGAGTTGTCTGCATTGCAAGTTGTTCTAATTTTCGTATTCCTGCTTCACCTGTTTCCGCAACTGCTACCATAGCTTTTTTAAGATGTTGTTGTCCCTCATTTAAAGCTTCCGTAGAAGAGTCCCAAAATGATTGTATGTGAGAATTAAAATCAGCAACCGAAGTTGCACCGAATTTAGCTGCATCTCCTGTTATTTCAAAAATTTCGTTATTTGCTTTTTGTCGTGCGTTTGATATAACATCAATTGATTTATTGAAATGTTGTAAATACTCTTGATCTCCATCACCAGGCCTAATACCACCAGAACCGGACATACCCCCACCACGAGCTCGAGGAGGTTTGGATTTACCGGGTTTGGTTGCATCTTCTTTTACTCTTAATTTCTCAATTTGTTGTGTTATATGTGTTCCCAAGCTTATCGGGGTTTTACCCTTCTGACGTTCTTGATTTGCACTCACCTCGGCGAAATCGGGAGTAAGATTTTTATTTTTTTCAAGGTTGTCCAGAGCTTGAAGAAATGCAGGTTTTTCCCTGCCTGTCCAGTCTGTGCTTCTCACGTCGGTTTTACCCAATTGTGCCAATTCCGTCAATTCTGCCGGTGATTTGTATTGGGCAAGCATTTTTCTAATATCACCAACATCGTTATACAGTCCTTCTTTAATTGCAGTGGTTAACTCATCGCGAAGGCCATATAAAAATACCGAGTTCACAAGTTGATCTCTTTTTGTATCTTCAACTCGCTGTCCAAAGTCATCACCTATGACTCCTGCGTTTTTTAAGAACTCCATTGAGTCTGCTTGTTGTTTTAATGCGTCCACGAGATCAGATTTTCTCTCGGGACTTGCACCCGCAGCTTCACCTTGTTCTAACTGATATCCTTGTATCTTATTAGTAACCTTATTTTCTTTTTCAATTCCTTTATATAATGTTTCAAATGCTTTTAAATTAATTTGGATTTGTTTAGCAATATCAGCTTTAATTGTTTTTTCGTCAACCTTACTAAAATCTGTACCATTATTGTGAAGGTTTTCCATAAAAACTTTAATTGTTTCCTGTTGCAGATCTTTATAAATATCTCCAGGACCTTCCAGGAAGTGTTTTTTATCGGCTGCCCAGAATTCGTGATCCTTAAGTTGGGGCCGACCCGTGGGGTATGATGATTTAAAGGATGGCATATCAAAATTACCCGTTTTTTCATCGCGTAATACGAAACGACCTTTCTCTTTTCCGGGCCCATTGTTGATGTTAGTTTGATGACCAAATAATTGGTCTTTTGACTGGAGTATATTACGGACCATCTCTTCATAAAGACTTTGGTTCACGATGTCTTTTTGGGAGTTACTTGCATCTTCTTTGCTGAGGCCCAGCAGTTCTTTCAAATGTTTTTCAATGTCCGACAAATATTTTGGGACTTCTATATGGGCTGCGGTTGTCCACGGATTATTACCGACCACACCACCACTTGCAAATGACTGACTTTGACCAGAGTTTATTTTTTCAAGTAAAGGCAAAAACTTTTTTGTTGCAGACGCATTTACAACATATTCTCCGTTAGTTAACATAGCAGGAATTACATCTATTCCAGCTGGACCTGATATATATCCTCCTGAATTCATTGCACTTGCCTGGAGTGTCATGCCTGCCGTGGCGGCAGCGGCAAAACCTTTGGAGACGGTTGTTGTATATCCACCTGGGGTTTGCATTTCTGCTTGACCTGAATCATTAATTGAAAATGGATTGGGTTCTGCAGCTGCTGTTCTTCTTCTTCTTCCACCAACTTGCATAGCAAGCGTTGCGGCCAACAGTCTTTCTGCTTCATCCGCAGCCCGACCCATTTCATTTGCAAAATCAGTTGTATCGGATATCAACAATTCCGTACGTTCCACACTATTTTCTAATGTTTGCAACACATTTTTTGAATTTTGATGTGTTTTATCAATTTTACCAGTGAGTTTATCTTGATTATCAATGGATGTTTTTAATTCTTTATTTATATCTTTATCAATACCAAGCACTTTTTCTACTGCTTTTCTTGATTTGTCCGTCATCAACCCAAATTTTTCCATTCCCTCGGAAAAATTTTCTAAATCTTTTTTAATAATATCATTAAATGCTATTTCTTGTCTTAATTTAGAATTTATACTCTCAATCTTATTTGGTGCATCCTCGTATAATTGTTGTTGTTGTTCAAGTTTTGTTTTTAAATCTTCATGTAATGATAACGAATTGTCTAAAAATCTGTTTGTTCTATCCTTAACATCACCAATCTTTGTTTCAAGGTTTATTTTTTCTTGTTGTAATTTTGCTATGTCTTGTTGACTTGAATTTTCTGCTTTTAATTTTTGTTCTACCTGTTCTATTTTATCGTTATATTTTTGAACCAGATTATTAGAAGTTTCTTGATATTGCTCTCTACGTTCTAATACATTATTAATTTTGTTGGATAATTCTTCAGTAATGCTATTGTGATTATTTACTTTATTTATTAATTCTTCACGTTCTGTTTCAAGAGCATTTATTTTTTTCATGGATGCTTGATTTGCATCTATCACTTTTCCAAGTGCTTCTTCTTCATCTTTTGAATTGGCAACTTCTTTTGTATAAGCATTAAATGCTTTAATAACGTTTGCACCTTCTTCTGCCATCAATCCCAATTTGTCCAAATACTTTTGTAAATCGAGGTGATCTTTATCTTCTAACTTACCTTCCGCAAGTGCCTCCATCGAACTTCCCATAACCTCAGAAAGAGAAGATAATTGAGAAGCAATTGTTTCGGTATCAATTTTCTGTACATTGATCATAGTCCGCTGCAAAGCAGCGAAGTGATCTTTTACATCTACTTGCTTGTTAGTAAAATCAGACTCATCAATTGTTGCCATATGCTATTTCAAATTAAGCACGTCGTCTACTTCCATCTTTATTTTTGAGTAGAACTAACCTAGCATATTTTTCAACTGACATACCGACCTTTCTTGCGTTATCGGCAATTTCTTCAGGTGTACCTCCATATCTGCTTTCAAGTGCATTATGCAAATCATCCTCTGCTTTTTTCATTGACTTGGCTGCATCCATAACTGCTTTTCTAACGCGTGGGTCGTTTTTCATAAATGTTTCAGCTGCTTTTACACTTCTATTGAATAACCCTTTTACAAGCCACCCAACTACTTCTTTTAGAAGTTCTTTATCTTTTTGTTTATTGTTTTCCATTATATGTGTGTTATAAAAAAAATTGTCGTATATATTGATAAATATACGACAATATAAGTTTAGTTAACTTTGTTTTTATCTATATGTTCGTTTAGGTGGTGGTCTGCGTGTAGGTGCGCTGGAAGACGATGTCTTAGACCTTGCCTTTTCAACTTCCTCATTTTCTTTATTTCTAACATCAACGAGTTTTCTAAGATAAAATCTACGAAGGTATACAGGTAAATTATACGCAATATCTTGCGTAAAACCACCTTGACTGTAATAAGAGAGATTGAAAATCTCTTCGTGAAGTTGAACCTTATACTCGGCTGGAAGGGTAAAAAAAGTCGACCCCTAATGGGATCGTCATCCTTTCAGTATAACCGGTATCTTCTGATTCAAAGTTGAATGTCATATCCAGATCAGGAGTATTATCTTTAATATACTCACGAAATGCCAAACTATCACGTGCAAGAAGATCACGATCAACGAAACTTTTGATTTTTGATTTATCTTCGTCTCCGTCAATTGCTTTGATAACATACTTCAAACGAGTGGTAACTTCAGTTGTTTCGTTTTTATTCTTGGAAAACTTTTTCATGCTTTTAAGTTCAGCATCAATGTTTTGTTCGTCACGATGTGTTAGCAAACTCCAATGAATATTCTTTTTACTAAAAGGAAGTTCAAACGAAAACATATTGCTTCCACGATCATACTTTTCAAAATCAAATTCTTTTGGTTCTATTTGTGACAAATCAATAGTGTCTTCAACATCTTCATTGTTTGATGGGTCTTTAAATTTTACTTTATAGTCTTTTCCATACGCAAGAATACGAGCTGCCACAAAAATAGCATTTTTATCTCCGACCAAAATATCATCAAGTTGTGCACCAGGAGTAACGATAAGTGCTTCAAGCAACTTGTCTAAAACTACACCCTTTTTGATAAGATTTTGACTTGTAAGAATATCTTCCTCACGTGCAGTCATGTATTTAATATCAATTTTTCCATTTGCCAACGGAGAGGTTGGATCGTAAAAGTGACCTTGACTCGGTAGATCAACTACCTCACTTGGAAACTCAAATTTCTTGGGAGTATCTGTTGCTTGAGAAAACGCAGGATTTGGTTGCGACTGCGTTGATTGCGTACTTGTTTCGTTTTTAACACTTTGATTAGTCGCACGTTGTTCGTTTGCATCACGTTGTAATGCTTGTTTTACCTCAGGAGGCATATCTACTGATTCATTTTCATTCATAATTGTAACCTTTAATTAAGATATTAGTAATAATATATACTAATATATATACATATACAAGAAAAAACTTTTTGGGGAAAATAGAATGTTTTTCAGTATATTAAATGTCTGCTAAAGCAAAACTTAATATTTTCTTATGATCACCGTAACTGAAAAACTCACTATCCTTTTTACCCTTCCATGTCTTATTTAGTGTAACACCAAGTTTCATGTCGTTAAACACAATCTTTTTTCCACTTCCTGTTTGAAACATAAATCTTCCACTATCCGTATCAATATCATAATTTCTTAGAAATTTACCTGCCTTTACTTGATTTAACAGAAACTTTGCTAGTTTAGAATACGCACCACTTAATCCCTCAAGTTGGAGTTCACCTTGCCTATCGTGTTTAATTTCCTCAAATATATCAAGGACTTGTGTTTTTAGTTTTTCAGAATTCATTGTATCAATAAATATATATGTCGAAAAAAAAAAACTCCCGAGAAGGGAGTTTTTTTTAAATTAAACTGAATATTATGTAAAAATTAGTATTGAAGAATTGCGTAGTCGTAAGACACGGTAAGTTCAACAGTCATAAATTCACTGGTTGACCAATCAAGTGTTCCCATGTTGGTTGCTTGACACCAAGCACCCTTGATTGTCCATTCTTCAACTAAATCACCTACAGGACCGAGAGTATTAATAACAAGGTCTTTTTTGTAGAAGTCGGCATAACCATTTCTACCTGTAACTGATTCGTGAGAAAGACGTACCCATTCCATAGCAACCTGTGCGCCACTTGGTACGATTGGATCATAAAGTGTCATTGTAATGTCCTGCCACTCTGCTTTACCACCTCTCAATTTTCTTTTGATGTTGATGTGGTCGAGGGTCTGAACTTCAATGTTAAGATTCGGACGAGTAACACTCTTGATAAGATATGCAGGAACTCCGTCCATATACATGATAAAACGATTTGCTGTTTTCGGTTCAAATGCCGTAAAAAACATTTCTTCGGTTGAAATAACTTGTGCCATTTTTGTTGTTCTCCAGTTTAATGATTAACTTTTAGTAATAAATATTGATTAAAAATTCAAAAACTTGTTTTTTCAATCAACAAGTATAAATAGTTACCAAATTAAAAAATATATTTATTTATGTTTTGTCTTTTCTTAGTTTCTGACCAACTAGTTTTGCAGAACCATATACAATGGCTCCTATGAATTGAAAGTGTTGAGGACCTGGCCATGGAAACGACAATCCGATGACACCAGTTACAAATAATGTTAATAGTGCCATTCCTTCTGGTCCGGCAAATAAAGTAGATAATGTGAACCCACCACCAAGTGCAAGAATCATATCACCCATATCAAAATCATAATCTGCATTTCCTGTGAATGTCATGTTTAACCAAATATAAATCAATATACCGGCAACTGCCATACCTGCAATTCTTTTAGTCTTCGGATGCGTTGCCAAGAACGCATCCAAATCTTTTAGTTTGTCTTCAGTCCATCGTCCTACTTTAGTTTTGGATAAGTAGTCTCCTATTGCCTTTATCACCTCTTTATATGCCTTGAATCCTTTTTTAACCAGATCAAATAAATACTTCATACTGAATTTTATTTTTGCGAAGAACTTAAATACAAGTTTGTTCATAAATAATTTTGCCAAGTCCATGATCTTAACCTTGATTATATCTTTTAATTCTTTCAAAAATGACCAAATCTTTTTTAATCTACCAGGTATTGCAAACTCATTCAATGTACATACATCAGAGTCAAGTTTATTTTCTTTTACAAATTTACAAAATTCTTCATATTGTAATTCATGTAATATATCAGTAAGTGAGATTTCCATTTTAAATAAATATATATCAACACAAAAAAAAGACCTCTCTGCGAACAGAGAGGTCTTTAAAGTTTAGAATTAAATTATTCTTATGCTTCGAAACTTGCACCAGTTGGTGTAAGATTAAAGTCAAGAATGATAAATTCAACTGCACGTGCAGGTTGTAGGAATATCTGACCATACAGGATATTTCTATCAATGAGATCAGGTGTGTTGTTAGACTCATCCATGATAACACGGAATGCATACAGACCATGACGTTGTTGAACGTTTTCTAAGTATGGATTAACGATACTAAGGAAACGGTTACGTGTTGATGCCACATTTTGTTCGAAAAGCAAGAATCTTGCAGAACTCGCAATGAACTTTTTAAGTGTGATAAGCAAACGACGTACGTTAACTCTGTCTAATGCACTTGCACGACGTTGTAAGGTCTTTTGACCGAAAGCAACAATACCTTGACCAGGGAAAGCCGCAATTGGATTAACCTTACCTTCGTAAAGTGTATCTCTTTCTGCGAAGTTAAGACGATCCATGACCGCAACCGCAGATTCAATTCCACCACGATTCAAACCAGCAGGAGCAAACCATTCAGCCGCACTTTTATCGTTGGCCGCATATACTGCCATCATAAGTGATGATGGTGGATATGGTTGCAATACGTTTGTTGCAGGATCAATAATCTTAACCCAAGGGTAGTATGTAGCGGCATAGTTACTATCAATAGTAGCAACTTGCTGAACTGCATCATCTACACGACCGGGTTGGTTATTTGCACTTACACAATCAAGAATGTAGAAACAATCTTCACGTTGTTCGCACAAATCAACACCACGATTGATAACTGATCTATGAAGATCAAGACTCAAACCGGGTGTTACAAGAAGATTGATATCAAATTCGTCTTGGTTACTAAGAGCTGCAAACGCACGTTTGTATCCCTTTGTACCTGAACTGAATTCTCTACTACAATCAAGACCTTGAGCATTATTCTCTGTGATGTCTTTTCCGAGTGCGATTGGATGTGCAGGAGATTGTCCGTCAAATCCACCTTGGAATCCAACAACAAATCTACGAAGTTTTGCAACAAGCAATTCGTCAGCAGTTGATGGATTAGTTGGAATTGGATCAACATCAAATACATCAGTTGCACCATCCACTTCTTCTACATAAGTTGCATTCCATTCTACATTTTTAGAACTGTCCATGTAAAAACCACGGCCGGCATCTCCAGGATTCGCAGGAAGTGGTCGGAAAAGTTCCGAAGTATCTCTTCCTGAATTTGGAAGTTCAAGAATTCCATCAGGTGATGTTTGATTGAAAACTGCACCATTGAAGAATCTACCAAGTGAACGTGCATACTGAGAAGCATAACTATACTCAGGTGTTCCTACATCAATTCCACCAAGTGGTGAACGATAAGGAGCATGACCATAAGGCATAGCATTTGCAGGTGCAGTACTTTCTGCTGGCATTTCAATACGAATCCAGTTACTTGAGTTTACATAATCACCATAGTCAATGATCTTTCCTTTAGAATCGATGGTAGTAAAACGATCACCGATAACACGTGGAAGATAACGAGGACTTAATGGGTCAAGTGTAACTCCATCATAATTTTCAACAATCTCGGGAGATTTATCGTTGTCGTTAAACGAACGAACCATCAAACTAAATGTTGCGTAATCGGAATCTTGGATTGAACCAGGAGTTCTAACATTATAGATCGCAATCTTAATTTCACGATTTGCATCTGATCCCATGTTGCGTGTCCATACTTTAAACAAATCATATCGTCTGCCACTTATTTCTTGTGACTTAATATAAGGAGTTTCTGCAGGTCTGCAACTGAATGCAGCCTCACCTGGTTTCCAAGGATCATCATCAAGTTCACCTGTAACACTATCACGTGTTTCAAATACCATTGCTTCACTTGAAGTATCAACTTCTATTTTATACTTAACACCACTCATGATGTTATTGAAAACTTCTTCTTGTGAGTTTTCAAAGTATGTATAGAAATATGCAGGTTCCAAGTTTTTCTTGGGTGCTCTTCCGAATATGTTTTGAAGACTATCTGGTTCTTTAGGATCAATGTTAAAAACATAATCAGAATCATAATCGTCTTTCAAACTTTGAACAGTTTCAATAATGTCACCTGTGAACTCATCTGCAAGTCTTACTGTTTTTCTAAGATACAAAGTAGTTTCGAGATTACCTACTGAAACAGTTTCACCTGTTTCTGGATCAACACTTTCTGTATCGTGATACAAAACAGATGTGTCGTTATCGATTGACGAACCTTCAAATCCGGAATCATCTGTGACTCCTTCGTAAAGTGTATTTGCCAAAACACCGATAACAACTTCGTTACCAACTGCAACTCCAAGAGAACCACTTCCTAGTGATCCACTTAAATCTGCAGGTACATCTGTTACCTTTGCTTTAATGACAAGTGCGTTGTCTTGTTTATATCCACCTAAAGCACCGACACGAACGATTGTAACAACACCTTGGTGCGTTAAGTATTCACGTGCGGTGAATGGTTGATAATAGTTTCCTTGGGGAACACCAAATAAATCTTCAAGTTCTGCGTGAGTTCTTACAATCGTTGGTGCATATGCCGGACCTTTTTTGAATGGTCCAACAACTGCTCCACCTATTTGTGAGATACCTTGTGTCAGGAATGTTTGATCGATTTCGTTGGTGAAAACTGCTGGGCTTACAATTCTTTCTGCCATCTTATATAGTCTCCTTTGTTGTTATGGGTTGAATTTTGGAAATGTTTGACTTTTATCATAAATATGTTTTGAAAATTTGAAAATTGTATATTTAATGATTATTTTTTTGATTTAGTGTAAACACCTGATTCCAGATTAATTTCACCTTCTCCGTATTTACGCACTATACGTTGTTTGAAGTTTGCTTCTTTCTTTTGAGTTTCATCATACGAATTGTAATGTTCTGATTCTGTGATTTTTAATGCCGCCTCTTCTTTTTCAATAGAATCTCGTCTTAAATTGATTTGGCCAAGACTTATTAATATTTCTTGATACTCGTTGTTCAATGATAAAATCTCAGCTAGTTCATCACTAGTTAATTCTACTTGATTATTTTTCATTAAAATAATAATACACTAATAAAAGTAAAAAATCAAGTTATATATTTTATTTTAATTATTTCAACAGTATGTTCGTGTGTTTCTATAAGTACTTTCTTGTTACCAACTTCCACGTGTACCGTTTCATTTTTAAACAGTTTAATTTCATTCTCGGATGATTTATTCCACATCAAGAAATCATTTGCGTCATCGTCTACATCTATTCCAATTTCAAACTTTTTATCATTTATATAAATCGCATAATATTCTTCATCATTCCATATACGAATTTCAGTTTCATCTCCAATATCTCCTGCAATATACAACTCACGTGTTTTTCTGTTTAATACGAACTTTGTTCGGTCACCAGATGACTCTAATCCGTTTACTGCTTTATCGGAGATAATCTCTGTTCCGAATACAACTTTTCTATTGGTAAGATTTCGTTTTGATGTTTTGGTATTATCAAATACCTCTGGTAACAAATACGCATTTACTGTTAATGAGAATGTGGTTGATACAATTCTGTCATCGTCCGTAGGCACTTCCACACTATTTGAAAATGAATCAACCGATGCACGAAATTTAAATCGTGCAGGATCACCCCAATAATCATTGCTAACCCAATTTATTCGTTCTACCAACGAATTCATTTGCTGAACATACTCAGTTGACATTGTGAAATCGTAATTCAATATAACATGATCAGGAAAAGTAATATTATGAACTTCTACTTGACGATTTGAGTTGGTCAACGAACTAAACTTGTCGTACATATTCTTTTTATCAAACTTCTTGACAAACGGAACAGATAAATAACGATTAAAATACACAAACGAATCATCTTTTGATACACTCGTTCTTGTAAAAATTATCATAGGTTTTTGTACCTGTCCTTTATCGTCACGATAAACTCCATCGTTTAAAATTGAACTCCATCGTTCAGGTGAAGCATGACGAACTGGAACGGTTAGAATACCACCTCCGGTATCATCAACCTGTGGATTGATTACATTAACAAAATACTCGTATAGAATATTGTCAATGTCCATCAAGGTTATTGCATAATTTTCAAATGAAATTTCATCATCATCAGAACGCATTTTGTCGGAACGATTGTCAGAGTATAATGCGTGTTCTGATTTCTTCTTATTTGACATATATGTGTCGTTTGCCAATGAAGGAGGACTGGTATTTAATTTAGCCTTAAACTCAGTTGAATCGTCTCCTGATAACTTCTTCAGAGTGATAAACGGATTATTTACTCCATCGTAATTCATTACACTTCTCTATCCAAAATATTTAATCGACTTTTTCTACTCATGTGAGCATTGCACACGAGACTATAATTTTTTTCTGGCTGGCCACCGAGAAATTGATTTTCAACCACATTACTTATTTCAAAATGAGCATTTTCCCATTCAACTATATCAGAAATTTGTGGATACAATTCCTTTAGCTCGCATAATTTTTGGTGAAATCTAAACAATGTTCCTTTTTTAACATCTGGTCCGAACCCTTCGTACAATGTACTTTGTGGATCAGTTTCAACTAAGCAACTTATTTCTATACCAGGATAATAAACTTTATCTAAACTTTCCCCATAAATATTTGATTCAGTTTCATCAGGACTAATTTTATACACAATAACCTTCTGTTCTACAATGTCAGTAAGAAGTTCTCCATTCAAACTGTTCATCAGTCGGACATCTCTTCGTGTGAAATATCTTCCTCGTGACATTGGGTTATCCTATGTATAAAAAGTTTGGAACTTTTTTAAGGTTTTCTTGCAAGTTATCAGATACCTGATTTAGTTGTTCACTTGTAGTGCTTTTGCTTGTTACTTCCAAATCTTCTCGAAGTTCAGTTATCAGTTGTTCTTTTTCTGTTTGTGCTTCTGCTCTTAGTGCGTCACCATCTAGTGATGTTTCTCCACCAGGTATCGGAATACTTTGATATTTTGCACGGATCGCACCGAGTAATTCTTTACAAGTTGATAGATAATATTTCATTATCCATCGTTTACCAACATCGTTTATAGCAGAAAAACTATGAAATTCATAAGGTGCATTACTAACGTCGGTTATTGAGTCAGGTGATGATGCCAATTGACGTGAAGGCCTGGTCGACTCGGGTGGTAATCCTGTTTGTGTGTTATCTGCTACAACTTGTTGAGTAGTTTCCTCAGTCACTTGTGTCTGAGTCTTTGGCATTGTATTGAATTCATCTGCATCAACATATCCTTGTACAGCTGCGATATCTCGTTCTCGTTTGAATATATAATCAAACCATAGTGTGAAATCTTTTGTTGGTATTGGAAATACAGTTAGTTTGTTATTTACCAACTCAAATCCATACGCACTTCTTCGTATCTGTTCGTTGAACTCAATTGCTTGCAATCTCATCAAGTCTTCATTTACCGGCCTGAGCAAAAATTGAGTACCTACCGGAGACATACCACTCCAACCAAACTCACTTAACATATTAGAAACAGACATACCCGAGTTTGACATTGGATCGTATATTTTATTTAATGCAGGTGGTGGATGGTGAAATATTCGTTTAACTTCAATTCTTTCAATTTTCTTTTCACCTGTTTTTGGATCAATATAGTATTGATTAAACAATCCTTGTAAATCATAGGTTTGAACTCCCGCCTTTACACTTAAACTTTGTTTTCTCCAGTCAACATTACCACCCACACCAACCTCTGCTCCGTATGCCTCTGACAATTTTAAATAAAATGGAAGTGGTTGTGTGCGTAAAACTGACGTTGTTAGATTTACACTAGTCGAAGTTCCTTTTAAACTATATAAATTTTGCTTGATTGAAAATTGATTTATTTGTGCACTGTATTCGGTTACTGCTTCTTCAAAGCAAGTATAAAATTGAACATCGATCATTTCTACATCTACAATTGGATAACCTAATCTTTTAGCTGCCCAATCAGCTGCCCTTGGAGCAAATTCAACGAACGCTGGATCTGCGTCGAAGAATCCAAACGGTGTTTTTCCTACAGGTGATGTAACAACACCCTCCCACCTGATTCTTTCTAGTTCTGTATTCTCTTCTACGTTGTCATTGTCGTCCATGTCTATAAATATACATTACTTATGGTAATCGTTATAAATAAAAGAGGGGTTCAAACGAACCCCTCTTAAATTTTGTGTTATTCCGATCAGAATTACAGATTCTCTGCATTCTTAACGGTAAGTTTACCGTAGAATTCAGGACGAACCATCTTCTTGGCATAACGGGTCATTACACCACGACGTGGAGTAAAGTTGACCGGATCGTATACCAATGGAGTTTGGATTAACGGAATGTACGGAGCATAAACTGCACCAGTTTCGAGGAAGTTTGTTCCACGGAATCCGATGAGAATGTCACCACTCGTCATGTATGGATTCTTGTAAACCTGGAAACGATTGTTTAACGCACCTACTTTAGTAACACCCATTGCGAACTGAGACTGATTTCCGTCTGTGTCAGCTGCGTATCCTGGGATACTTTCAAGAATTGTAGCAACCGTTGGAGAACAAACCAAGAAGTTTGCACCACCACGAAGTGTCAATTGATGAATTGTGTTACTCACCTTTTGAATACTTGTGCCGAGTTTCTGGAACAATGTTCCTTGAGTCTCACCACCCGTAAGAGCAGTAGTCGCATCAAATTCAGTACCTACAGTATGTGCGTTAACGATAAGCATATCGAGAATTTCCAAATCAATTTCCATTGAAACGTACTCGGAAAGAAGAGAAGTCAATTCTGCTTCTGCATCAATACTATGATATGCGTTAAGGTCTTGTGCCAACTCGGGTGTCCAAACTGCTTTCAACTTACGTGTCTTTGCAACGATTGGTTCACTTTTGAGTTCCAAGTTAACTTCGGGGATACCGACATCTTTTTGAATTCCTGTGTCAGCTGCGTCTTCGGAATTACCAAGATTGTCTTCAAAATCACCACGATTTTCTGCGGTTGTAGCCGCATGGTAATGTAATGTTCCGGCTGCGATTGCTTTGTTTTCACCGTCAAGTTGAGATTCACTTCCGTCAGCTGCAACAACTTTAAACGCACGAACACCTTCTAAGTCTGCATCAGCTGGGATAGCCGCACCTACCTCGACAGCGATTTGCTTGTCATTGAGTGAGTAACCGTGACGACCTGCTCCGTAAAGACCACCTGTTGCTTCATCGGTTGAACCGAGTTTTGCGTCTGATGATCCACCGAAAAGACTTCCACCACCTTGAAGTGATTGACCTGTTCCATACTTAAAGTCTAAGTAAAAGATCAATCCGGAGGGAAGATTCATTGGTTGAACGGAAACGAATTCCTTTGATGCGATTTCTGCGAACACACGACGTACTAAAGGAAGTGCTACTCCACTCCACTCTTCGTTGCCTCCACCTGTACCGGTGCGTGATGATTCATCGATCAACTGCTTTGCTTGATTTTCTAAAAGAATGGACATACCACTCTTTTCTGTGTCAGTAGAAATTCCTTCGAGAAGTCCTGTCTTTTCCCATTTAGTTACTAAACCACGGGTTTCGGACATAAGACGTTCTTGAGGATTCTGACTTTCTTTTAATAATTTGCCTATTTCACTCATTATAATTTTCCTATATATTAGATTTTGTTTTTGTTATGATTTTATACCTGCAAGTTTCTTGAATCTGTTAGCAAGTTCGTTGCCCTCAGATAAAATCTTCTTGGAAGGTTTTGTTGATTTGATTGCCTTGGATGCAATTCCTTCAGTCAAAGGGTTTTTCTCAGCCTTTACAGGTTTTGATTTTACCTTTACTTCTGGTGTTTGAGTTCTGAAACTCTCTCCAAGTGTGGCATATACTAATTTTGCTTCACGAACATTCTTCGTAAGGTCAAAACTTTCTACAACCTTTAGTTTTTGATCTTCATTTAATACGTGTGCCTTAAACAACTTATTTGTGTAAAGCAATTTTGCATTAAGAAGATTAACTTCATTTAACTTACCTCGCAAAAATTTGTAAACTTTGCGGTATTCATCATTTTCTTGTTGAAGTTTAGTATTTGCAGTTTTAAGTTCTGCTAGTTCTTCAGAGGACTCGTCTTCTTCAGATTCCACGTCTGCCGACTCGTCTTCAAGTTCCTTGAGGATTTCTTCTAAGTTGATTTCTTCATCATCTTCTTCAGATTCATCTTCTTCAGACTCGTCAATTGATTCAACTTCGTCAGAATCTTCGTCAGAATCTTCGTCAGAATCTTCTTCGGATTCTTCTTCGGATTCTTCTTCGGATTCTTCTACGATTTCAATATCAATATCTTCGTCAATATCAGCAACTTTTTCTTCTTCGCCTTCAGTTCCTGGATCACCAGCAACAGTTTCAGTTTCAGCAGGAAGTTCTTCATCGTCACTATCAGCAACGTTTACGTGTTCTTCTCCACCTGTGCCTAATTCAGATGAGTCGGATTGTTCTTCCAACTCTTCTTCATCGTCTTCGACTGCCATTTCATCTTCAAGTTCCTTGATGATGGAATCTAAATCGAACGCATCTTCTTCAACTGCATCTTCGTCTTCTTCAGAATAGTCACCTTCGACTTCTGGTTCAACGTCAATTTCGTCTTCAGCAGGTGCTTCTTCAGCAGGTGCTTCTTCAGCAGCCGGTTCTTCAACTGGTGCTTCATCGGCAACTTCTATTTCATCGTCTTCAACTGCGACTTCTTCGTCCTCTTCGGAGTAAGAACCTTCTTCAACTTCATCAGAAACTTCAACTTCTGATTCTTCGTCTTCTAATTCTTCTTCCTTGAGTTTTTTTGTAAGCATACTTTGCAAACGTGGTGCGAAAGCTTCTTCGAGGGCAAGTCTTGCATTTGCAAGAGCTGTTTCACGAACTGCTTTCGCATCTGCAATAGCTTCTTTTAGTAATTTACTCATGGTTAATTATCCTTTTTTGTGTTTAGTTTGATAAAGTCATTTTAATAGGACTTCAAATAATTAAAACCTTAAACTTGGTTTTCAATAAAGTGAAAACATTTTGATTAATAAATATATACTTATATCCGAAAATATATAAAAATTTATAAAAAAAGAGAAGATTCTTCTCTTTTTTTGTGTTTTAAGTTGTTTTTGTTGATTTATTTTACAAAATTTTGCGATTTCCGAGTATTCTGTCTAGTTTTTCGGCAAGGGTTATCTTGGTCCAGTTTTCACGAACCTTGTATGTTTTGCCACCAACTTCGAATTCTGCATCTACCGTTTCTTCGATGTCTTCATCGTCTTCTTCATACGAACAATCAGAGACTTCTTTTATTTTAGACCAGTCTTCACTTACCTTGTAAGTTTTTCCGTCAACTTGAAATTCTGTGTCTCCGTCTTCTTTTGCTTTTTTTACAGCTGCACCAAATGCGTTACCTTCTTCTACATCGTCTTCGTCTTCACCTGTAAATTCTTCGGTGTCTTCTTGTTCGGTAATTTCTTTCTTTTCTTTTAGTTTGTATTTCTTACCCGCAACTTCAAACTCTTTGTCTCCGTTTTCACGAGCAGCTTTTACGGCCGCACCGAAAGCATTGCCTTCTTCAATTGACTCTTCTTCCGAATCATCATCCGATTCTTCAGTATTACCTTGCTTTTTAAGAATTGCTTTTTTTAAAGGTTCTGGTAATTTTTCTTGTGCGGCTGTTAATCCCTCTTCAACATCTTCTGTTTCATCATCAGATGAATCGGAATTACCTTGCTTTTTAAGAATTGCTTTTTTCAAAGGTTCTGGTAATTTTTCTTGTGCGGCTGTTAAGCCTTCAAATAGTCCAAGTTCTTCTGCGACTTCTTGGATAACTTCTCTTAGTTCTTTTTTTGTAATTTTCATAATTATATTTCCTTATAGGAACATTTGGTGACCTGATTTTATTCTTTGCATATTTTCAAATGCACTACCTGTTTTAAATGATTTTTTTCCACACTTGGTTTTATCTTCTTCTAGTTCTTCTAGTTCTTCTTGATTCTCAAAAAAACGTTTGGAAAGAAGTGTAGTCGCATACTCAAATTCAGATTCAGATAATTCTATTTTATCTTCTGTATATGATATACACGATTGTTTTACTAGATATTCAAATAATTTTGTAAATTGAGTTTTGTCATACAAACAACCTTTTATACTACTATTGATTTGCTCAAACACCATGTTTGTTCGTTCTTCACGAAATAACTCGTTTGTACAAACAAAGTTAACCAGAGTTTCTGCGTTTTGTACGTGTACCTCAGTTAGTACTTGGTCGTTCGTTCCACATATACGTGCAAGTTGTTCACGTGCAGACATAGACGTTTCCATGAGTTCTCCGTAGAACTCTGGATTTGGGTGGAATTCATATGAAGTCATTTCGTTATTAAAGTGACCTCCGAAGTGTGCAGTTTCTTCTGATGTAAATGTTAATTTGTTTTGTGTTGCGTATTCGTTTGCATCTGTAACATTGCCTTCGCAGACAATTTCACGTTGTATTCCACTGAAACTAATTGTTTTCTTTACAAGTTTACCGAAAACCACCGGAGTTTGTTCTAACTTCTCAAGCAATACTTTCGTTATATAGTTTTTAAGTTCACGTTTGTTCATTGGTAGTTTCTCCGTTTATTTCAAAATATCTGTTTAAGATATTACCCATATCTTCATACAAACTTTGCATACGCTGTGTGTATACTTGTCTTTCGTTTGCAGTTTTGTGAAATTCTTTAGCAAGAGTTTTGATTTCTTTTAGATTACGTTTTACACTCATTGCATCAAACCAATCATCTGTTTCATTGAGAATATACTTAGATGCATTTTCAACGATATTACATATATCTTCTGCTATGTCCGTATCTTTTGCTTCGTGAGTGATATATGACTGATAATTTCCGAACTTAGAAATTTTCTCAGATGTTAACTTTTTTTGGTCAGCTGACAAACCTTCGTCTTCAAACCTACCTGTTTTTGGATTAAATTCATTGATTTGTTTAGTTCGTTCTTCTTTGAGAACTTCTAAAATCGTAGACTTGATTAATTTAGAGATTTCTTTATTCATTACATTTCTCCAATCTCTCCGAGTATTTCATGTACGATTCCCTCAAGTTTACAATATTTGGTACACACTCGGTCTTCGGTTATGACTTTAAGTTCAGGTGAAACTGATTCGTTTAAATTCACAGGTTCTAAAAAAGCACCTCTGGTTGATGGATTGCTAACAAAATCAAATGCCACCAATTCAAAATCATCATTGACCATAGTTTTTCCTTCACTTTCACGAGTAGTTCCCATTCCCCTTGAACTTATACCAAGTGTGATACCAGCCTTAAACAATTCTTTTAAAATATTACCAGACGGAGTTCCTAAAACTTCAACGTCACCAAGAAGACTATCACCTTCCCACCACATCTTTTTAACATTGTGACTTACATTCTGTAAATTAACTACACTGCTTTCTGGATGATCAAGTTCTCCCAGTGCACGTCTATCATTTATCAGTTCGTTATATTTGCCCGCCTCTCGTTCCAACAGTGACCGTGTATAAACACGACCATTTTGATTTTGTTCAGTTGCTTTTTGTAGAATTCCCCTTACAAGAAGTTTACCCGAGTTTTTTTCAATACTTTCACTTATTTGCTCAGGACTGAATTCAAAGGGCATGGTGGATACTAATAATTTTTTTGCCATATCAATAAATAAGTATATACGTATCTTAATTTAATTATTGTTTAATGAATCAAACTGATTAAACAGATGCTTCATACTCTGTTTTTAACAAAAATTCTGATTGTTTTGTTAATTTGACAAATTTCTCTACAACTTCATTCAAATCGGATATATTTCCGAGTTCAAAGTTGTAATCCGGAGAAACCATATAAAACTTATCATCAAACTTTATAGTGAATTTGCGATCATTGGTATCTATGCTAACCTGTGACCCACCACTTTCTATCTTATCAAATGAATACTCTGACAATAAAATGTTAAGATGATTCATTGTGTCGTAAAATTCGTCAGTTGGAATTGTTTCAGGTAAATCAGAGTGATCCGTTTTGGCCATATCCTCTGCGTCTGTTTTTGTCATCCCACTTGCAATTTTTTTTACTTTATCATACAAATCAGAATCTACATCACTTTTTTTAAGATCACCTTTGTTATATGCATGAACCATACCAAACAATCTTTGTTGTGATTTTGATGCAGACTTTTCAATTATACCTTCGGATGTAGATTTATCTGAATCAGATGATTCCCCGTCACGTGGACCACCTTCACCTTTTTCTCCATCTGGTGTTGGTTTTACTTTTTTAATGGATGTATCGTGCGTGTTTTTGATTTCTTCTTCGTCATCAATTCCGAGTTCCATCATAGAAACACCAAGTTTTGCTTTTTTGAGTAAACTAACTATATCAAGCCAATACTCAGCAGAGAGTTTTTTTCCTTCTTCCGTTTTGTGTGCAGATTTAATTGCACCACCTAGATTTTTAAGTGCCAATTTATAGTTGTCTATACTTGGATCGGCATTGGATTCCGATTCTACAACTTCACAACTTCCACATCCACACTCACACATTTCATTATCCTAGTTTGTTACCAGACTCAGCAAGTGATCTAACTGCGTCAACAAGTGTATCACTTATTGATTGTCTTAATTCGTCAAAACTAGAACAAGATTTGTTTTTTAATTTAGTAGTATCAAAACTTAAAGAAAACTCATAATTGTTATTTTTAGGATTTTGAGAAACACGAATATACGAAGTTATTTCATTGCTAGTTGATGATATCTCACACGAACTTCCGAGTGCAGTCCACTCAGTCCCCAATTTATTTGCAAGTTGCGAACCTTTCTTGCTTTTTTTAAGTTTGACAGCTGCTTTGTTTTTCTTGAGTAACTTGGTTGTTGATTCTTCAAACGGAATCATATTGGTTTTTACATTATCTAATCGTTGGCAATTTTTCATAACATTTTCCTATTTCATTTCTTTTATTTTATAAGAAATGCGTTTAATCTTTTCGTCTATTTTTAATAAAAATCTATTTGTCGTTTTCCACATTTTACTATTGTTCACGTTTGCCTCTGCTTTATACCGTGTAGAAACTTTTAACAATTTTTCAACTTCAGTCATAAGTTTATTTATTTCTCGTACCGCGACTCCCACTTTTTGCTCAGGTGTATAATCAGGATGATCTCTGAACAAGTGAAACAAACTTCTGCCCTCGTTTAGTTTTATAGTGTTTGCTTTTTTATTTTCTGTGGACTTGTAATCAAACACCTCTGCGTTAGACTTTATGTCTTCTGCGTGTTCATCTTCATCCTTGCCACTAAATGCATGAGGAGTTTCGTATCCATCTACATTTGATGTGGTATTAACTTCGGACAATTTAGATTCTTCTTCAAGTTCTTGAAGAATTGTTCTTATGATGTCTTTAAGATTACTTTTTTTCATTTGCGTGTTTCTTCAACTCCTTTATCAACTCGTAACTCATTAAAAGTGTTGATACTTGAGAATCCTTTACAACTTTTCCTTCGGTTGTTTTGTCAAGTTGAGAAATTACTTCTTTTAACTTTATTTTAACAACATCATCTTCTATTGAATCTGAGTATTCGTTGATTTGATTTTTGATTGAAGGAACCTGCTTGTTGATGTATTCACGCAAACTATTCGTATTTGAAATATTATTTATGTAATTTTTAAGAAGTTTTTGCTGGGCATCGTCAAGGGTACTGTATTTTTTATTAAAATTATCGACCAACAATTTATACGCAATTAGTCTTAAATCTTCGTTTTGTTTTTCATATTCGTTGACATCTACAACCTCATTTTTTTCAGAACCCCGAGAACATAAATTCTGTAGAACAGTTGTTTTTGATTCGTATATTTCCTTGGGGTCACAATATATAGTTGGATTGTGACTTTCAAACAATTTAAAAATACTTGCGTATGTTTTATAGTTTCTTATCTTGGAACGAAATAAATCATTTATTGGATACGATTCTTTAATATCCTTAACCAACTCGTATCTAGCATTTACAAGTTCCGTTTGAAGAAGTTTTTTGTGGGAATCAAGCACAACACCGAGAAGTGTATCTGCTTTTGACGAATCACCTGTAGATTCTTCTATCAACAACTGATATAATCTTTGCTCTTTTCCAAGCGAAGTATTTTCAGAAAAATGTTTCTTTAGCAATTTGTTTGCAGGTGATTCTGCATTGCCATCGAGTATATCAGCGGTTATTTGTCTGACAAGTAATTCAAACAGGATGCCGGTATTCTTATATTTGCTATGTTTTAACTTTTTCACATCGTTGTGGTGTGGTAATATATATGAGTATAAATATAAATATAAAATAGATTTTAACTAATTATTTTTTAATTATATTTTTATCGTCTAAATAGTCGGTGATTGGATCGGCTTTTGATTCGTGTGACGTTTCTTCTGCTTCACATATTATTTTTGATTTTGTTTCCGGATTAACTTGTTGTTTTTGTTTCAAAAATTCGTCTAGTTTTGCTAAATCAGATTCCAACTTCAATGGACTATCTCCCCAATCACGCCCACTTACTCGTCTTTCATCTGCTCCTTGTGGGTCTCTTCCCATTGGTTTGTCGTCAGGATGATCATATACCTTTCCCGCATTCTTACGTTTCTTTTCCTCTTTTTTGCGTTGTTTTATTGCTTCTTCTTTTTCTTCAGAAGACATATTTTCAAAATCACCGAAACCCCAACCGTCTCCTTCTTCTTCGGAATCGGTAGATTGAGTTGGATCAGCCGGATCATTTCCTTCGTTTTGTATACTTTCTAATCTAAAAAATTCCTTAGCATCATCTACAAAATTACTCCGAATATCATTAACTTCATCTTCAGAAAGACCGAATATCTTATCATATACCCAATCCTTAGAAAACATTTTTGCGTCTACCATATCTCGGGCAGTATTAAGTTTTTCAGATAGAATTCGTATCCGTTCCTCTTCAAAAATTGTAGATGGATTAGTCAACTTTAAACTAAAATCAACCAACTTGGCATCTGTGTATCCCTGTGAATAAAGATGAACTATAGCAATTTTAGTAAGTTCACTTACGGTAATTCTTTGTAATCTTTCAATTGTTCGTGCGAACCTAATATCTTCTGCGGCCAGAGTTGCTTTACCTGTTATGCTTTCATCGTATCCTAAAAATGCTTTTGGTACTTTAAGTGCAGCCATCATTTTGTTTTTAACATATTCGATATCTTCAGTTCCATCGTAAGTCATTCCACCTAAGTTCTCAATTCGTGTACCACTATCTCCTCCACGCACAGGTAAAAAGAAATCTTCGGTCATGTTTTGCAAATTGAACTTGAGATTATAGTCACCTGTTTTTTCATCAACAAACGGAACTTTCTTCATTTTATTGATTACCTTTTGCATAAAGTTATCAACTTCATTTGGTGGAATGTTACCAATATCAATATAAAACATTCGTTTTTCAGGTGCTCTCATAATTCTATGAATGAGCATGGCATCCTCCATAAGCTGAAGTTGTTTCCATGTTCGTCTTCCACCCTCTATCATACTTTTTCCATAAGGTAAATAATTTGTATCTCCTAGTAATCTAAAGTGTGCAACTTCATAGTTCTCATAGTCTACACGATACTGACCTTCTTGTTTGAACATAACCAACTGAGGATTATCTGGATCCATGTCTTCTATACGAGTCATTTCATAAGTTGAAATGGGTTTAACATTTAACACCCCATAATCAGGTTCTATTTCTAAATGAAGATAAAAATCTCCGTATTTACACATATTGCGAATCCAACCCCATAAATTAAATTCAACATTCAATATATCGTAAAATAAATTTTCAAGGATACCTTTAACATTTGAATCAGGACTTGAAATTTTAAGAATCTCACCAAACTCACTTTTAGTAGTTGATTCATCCGCATAAATGTCTAAGGCACTTGATATAATTGGATCAGTATCCATTACTTCATAATCACTAAACAATTCCAGTCGTGCAGATTGAAATCCAATATTATTGAAACCATTTGCATAATCACTATACAAAGTGTGCATTCGTTGGTACTTGTCGTCTCGTTTTTTGGAATATTGTAAATTGTCCGTATCTGCGATTTTTAGTTTTTTACCACCGATGTTTCTAACCACGACACCACTTGAAAAAAGTTTTTTAAGTGCTCCGAATAATTTGCTTTGTTTTGGATCGTCTGCCATAATATAAGTTTATAAGTGTATAATTGTATTAAATATATATGTATATGTCAAACTTATATGTATTACTGAAACTCACTTGCAGCTCCAATAATATCACCACCATCAAATCCTTGGAAAGGACCAAGTGGGTTTTTCTCTTTTTCTAAACGATCAATGTTCTTTTCACCTGAGTACAAAACATATTCAACCGTATCATCTACGATAAGAATCAGTACACTGATTTTCCATCCAGTCGTGTGAACTATTTTTCTGAAATTGAGCATATCTAAAAGTACACTTCCTTCTCGTTTGTTTTTAAGTCTTTCCAAATTTATTTCATATGCTAGTCCGTTTTCACGTGATGCAAGCATTTTTAATACACCCGCAGGTAGTTCTATTTTATTAAACAAAGTAAATCTAGATGGACTATCCAATTTAAACTTACTCATAACATCAAGATATGTTAAACGTTTTACATTTGGTATATTTTCTAAATCAAGTCCCATCTTAACAAGATCGGAGTATGATGTCTTACCCACTACAATCTCATTAACAACAACCTCCACTTCGTTATATGTATCATACAAAGACTCCGTGTACACTCCCCTAGTAGGTAGCAACGATTGTGTTGCACAACCTCCTGTTAGTAATAATAGACCCGTGAGGGTGAGTATAATCGGCGTTTTCTTCATATTGAGGTATCCTGGTTGAGTATATATTAATCAAGTAACCATTCTAAATTTTCACTTTGACCATGTTGATTTTTCATTTCATATGGATTTGATGCTAAACCAGAATGTCTATAGTTTGCTCCACTGCTCATATTGGTCGTACTTCCCATGTAATCAAATAAAGATTTTTGTGTTTCAATGTTTTCAGAACGAAATCTAAGTGCAGTATCACGAACCCACAAAGCAATACACAAACTCATAACCAAGTCATCGTTGTATCCTTGCATTGCTTCGGCCTTTTGACCATTCCATACAAATGTAAACAGTTCGTCAAGAGTTCGTTCTGATCTAATTTCAACTTCTTTTTCACGAATGTAACTTTCCATTTTACTGATAATAAGTGGACGAGTTTTTATTGATGTTGTAAAACCAGGAACTTGCTTTTTCTCTTGTCGATTTAATTTATTGGTATGTTGCGTAAATTCATCTATATATTGAAAATCTCGTTGAGTGTAATACAGGTTGCTATACCCTTTATCTATTATTTGCTGTAAAACCGCCCAACCTATGTTTGCATTTTCCACTACAAGCAATGCTCCATTGAATTCACTTGCAACTGCAACAAGAAGATTTCCGAAGTCTTTGGTTTCGACTTCTCCTTTAAATTCGGCCACTTGTTTTACGTTTTCCACATCAAATACATGAAATGCACTTTTATCACGGCCGTCTCCACGAGCAACATCAGCTGCGACTACATAATCCTTTGTATGATTTGGATACTCCCATATCCAATACTCTTTATTTGCTCCCCGTTTTTCAACAGGTTCACTGGCAAGATTGTCTTTATACCAATCCAGTAAACTAGCATCAACAACAGACCTACCACTAGATATAAAGTCACAATCACATTCTTGAGCAGCGTCTTTTTCACCTAAGTTTTTAGTTTGTAAATCTCTCCAAGTTTGATCTCTGTCTGGATGCAATGACCAATGTAAATTAATAGGATTAAATTCATTTGATGCATCTTGAGTTCCAACCCATGTTTTGTGAAAGAAGTTACCAATACCATTTGGAGTTGATAGTAATATAGAACGACCACCAGTTGTAATCGTTGATTGTGAAGCAGTCCAGATTTCTTCCATATTTGTAATAAACGCACACTCGTCAACGATAAGTAAACTCAATGAAGATGAACGAGATGCGTCAACACTACTTGAAGCTGCACGGATGTTACTTCCATTTTTAAAACGCATACTAAGTTTATTCTTCTCGGTACACTCACTTCGTAACCACGAAGGTAGAAAATCTGCCATATGAGTTACCTTGGTAACAATGTTCTTTGCCGTTTCTTGATTGATGGCAATGCACAATATAGATTTGTCTGTGAAAAATGTCATCAACCACAACGCATATCCAGATACAAGAGTCGAAATTCCCATCTGCCTTGCTTTGAGAACGATATTAAATTGCTCGTTTTTAAAACTTTCTAAAGTTTTTTCTTGAAATGGATATAAATGAAACGGTATAGTTCCCAATGTAGGATGTTGAATCTTACAATACTTTTTCATAAAGTATATAGGTGACTTCAAACACTCAGTATACTCTTGTTTTATTATTTCCCGTAAGGGCATCTTTTGTCCATCTGCCATTAAGGATAAATATATATGTATTTAGTTTTCTATAATATAAAAAGTTTCAAGGTATCGTTGAAACTTTTAGAACTTGATGTCTGCATACTCAGTTAACCTGTCCTCAATTTCAGAAAGTCTTGCTTCAAGCTCTTCCAAGTCTGATTCCAAATCTTTCATAAGTTCTTTTTTATTTGGAATGTTCCATTGCTCAAGAGAACCATCTTCATTCAGAAATTTAGGGTCGTTTGTTATATGCTCTTTTGATTCAACCAATTTACTTTTGGTGTCAGACAAAAAACTAAGTTCATTTTCAAGCATTGTCTTTGCTTCGTATGCTTCATACTTACCTTCGTCTTTTAGTTTTTGTTCATGCTCTTGAACACAATCAAAACACATACCTCGCATAGCAAGCATTCTTTTATCTAAATTCTTGGTTGGATCAACAGTACACATTTTCTTTGGACACTTGGGTGCTTCCCGTAGAGTCTTTCTGACTTTGTCCATTAAAGTTTCAGTTCTTACCTTTGAGTTAGAACCCACTTGCTTCCACTCTTTTCCGTTTTTATCTGTCCAGATTTCACCGGGTTGACGAATAACAAGTTCTTCAACTTCTCCTTCGTATCCATGTACCTTGGGAATTTCTTCTCCTTTGAACAACTTACGTGATCGACCGATCACATATTTCAAATCGTCTTTATCCATTTTAGCCATAACCTTATTATTCCATTCTTTTTGTATTTTGTCAAATATTATGATAACTTTTTAAATTTTTGTATACACTCTTCCAGTAATGTGTTGATTAAGAAGTTTTCATACTGAGTTCTATATTTTTTGCGTTGAGTGTCTGTTAAGTCATATTGCATAAAATACAGCTTTTCACAACATTGATCTGTTTCTTTAAATCTATCTGAAATTGCTTTTGTAATTTTTTTAACGGGTGCGTATTTTTCTCCGTATCCATATAAATAATATACACTCAATATTGCGTGTTTTGCTTCGTCTTTCAATGCGTCTACAAATTCACGATCAAGGTAAGTTATTTTTTTTGGAAGTATTGCACGATGAGAAGTTCTAAATTGATTTAATGTGGTGTGAACGATGTCATCAATTTCGTCTTCCGTTAAATAAACATTGCCATTCAACCTAATCACACGTCGTTCCAATAACTACATCTACGAAATTAATCGTATTTACCTTTTTTTAAATCTACTCGGTTGTATGATTTTTTGCTTTTCATTGGTCTGCTTTTAGGCATAGTTGATTTTCTTACCCGTGCGTAAGCATCCATTTTAGACATAAACTTTTTCTTTTTTGCTTCTGATAAGTTTCTTATTTTATGAACGAGCATCTTGATATATTCTTTTTTACTACCACGACCTTTAAAGTATGAACTTTGATCACTCAGCAGTTTTGCAATATCAAGCATTGCTTTTAATTCTTTTACATCTTCTTCGTTATCTTTATTTTCGTTCATTTCAGTCCATCCTGTTTTTGGTACAAATTGATATTTCTCAAGTTCAACACCCGTTGGAGATAATACCATCAAAAATTCGTTTCCTTTTGCACGAACTTTTTTGAAAGTAAACTTGGCACTTGGGTATTCTAATTTCCATTGTTTCTTTATTTCGTTTGCGTTCTTGTATTCGACCTTCTCATTTACTGGTCCATCAAGTTTAGTAAATTCTACATAAAACCGACCCGTGTCAATTGATTCAAACGGTTTCCCACCGACTTTTTTACAATGTAGCTTTGCATCTTCTCTTGTTTTAAATACATAAGGTTTTAGTTTTCCAGTTACATATCTCGCAGATACTTCTGGTTGTGAATCATTTACACTCAATGTTAAAACTCCATGTGTGTCCTCGGATAATTCTTCTGTGTTTTGATTATTTGCTCTCACCTTTTTAAGTCGTTCCTTTTCTTTTTTTTTAATCTTTGGTAAAAGTTTTTTACCAACCTTTGCTATTAAACCTTTTTTGGTAGATAGTTTTTTGTCTATAAGTTCTTTTTGACCTATTGATAAATCAGAGTAATTTTTTCCACCAAGCATCTTCTTTACTATAAGATTTTTGGCTGCTTTCTCAGAAGATGCTTTTAACTTGGCAGGAGACTTCATTCTCTTTGCAAACATCTTTTTCTTTATTTGTCGTTTTTTTGCACTTCGTTTTGCAACCATTGCGAGTTTTCTTCTGGCCTGTCGAGATAAATTTCGTTCATCAACTTCCATTTCTAAAACCTCATTATTCCCATAATTTGATTTATAGGAGCAAATGTTCCGGTGAGTTTATATGTACCACCTTTATATTGAAATACAACTCCTTCACTTGGTGCGATTACTTTCGTTCCACCAATTGCAGTAAGACGATCAAGATTTTTGTGTAGTTTGGCCATATCTTTTTTGAACTTATCAGGTGATTCCACCGAATTAATTTTTTTGTTTTCTAATGTTTTGGTATGTGCATCGAGTGCTTTTGCTATGTCATCACTTCCACCAGCTGCCACAAATCCTTTTACATTTTGAAGAACTTCTGCTCCTAGTTTCAAAAATATAAATTGGAAAGGCCACATATTTGCTTCAAATTGTTTTACGATATCTTCTTTTTCAAATTTGTTTACCCAATCTTTCAACTTGGGTTGTTCAGATAAGTCCATTCGTATCGTTGTAATTTTATTTGATTTATCATTGTATGCCCAACGACCTATAAGTGCTTCATATACTTTTGCAGGAAATATTTCTTTTAATTTGCTTTGTTGTTTATTCAAAAGATTTCTCCACCAAGAATCGTGATACTTCATTACTTTATCGTTGTCTTTTAATTTAAATTCTTTTTTGAGTTTGTCAAGCATCGCAGAATACTTTTTAAACGAATCTCCGAATGTTTTACTTTTAGGAAGTTCCACGACAATTGGTGCATTCAATGAATAACGACTTTGAACATCCGCATTGATTTGCTTGAGCATACCACTTAGCATACGAGCAGAATCTTTTAATTCACTTGTTATGTCGTTTCCATCAGAGTCTACTGAAACTGGTTTTCCTGCGGAATCGTATGCTTGTGTTCCGTGGAAAACCAACATATCTACATTTTGAGGAATAACATTCTGTGTTGCAGGTGTCATCACCTCTATGTTCATAAATCTTTCACCTTCTTTAAATACTTTATTCTTTTGTGCATCACTTAAACTTGAAATAGCAGATTCTAAATCTTTGACTGCTGTTACGAACGCATCACGAATGTTCTCAGGACGATCCGCAAAAATGTTTTCAAACTGAGTAACATCAGGTGCGGCCGCACCTGCGTTTTTCAAATGACCTTGATTTCTCGCCGAGACCAACTTTCCATCTTTCCAAGAGAACATCAAATTTTGACCATCAAGTTTTTCAGTAACTTCCTTTTCAACATTAAGTTCACCTGCAAGTGACCTACGAATCATTTCTTTTAAATCGGCAAACGTTAAATCCTTATCGTCAAATGGATGACTCATATGACCAGCTGCACCTCCTTCAATTAAAAGTTCTGTGTAGTCATTGAGTATAGATTCAATTTTTTCTTTGATTGCTTGGCCCTCAACACCCTTATCAATTTTATCTTCTTTTTCTTCGTCTTCTATATCAAGTGTATTTCCGTCTATATTCTCTTCACCGGTTTTATCATCTTTTCTGATGGATGCTTCCGAACCGACAAAGTCAATGAGTTTATATCCGGAAGTTTCTGCAATACCGTTAATAAATTCAACCCATTGATCATGAGCAGATTTACTTTTAACAATCGAAATTTGATTATTTGCGGTTGTTTCGTCTGTAACTCCTGCTGGATAAAAACTTACCGCAGGCACCGGTCCTGCATATTTTCCCCATTCACGATAATCCATATTACGACCAAGGTCGTTTTTTCCAACAACATAATCGACTAAGTCATAACCAAGTTGTTTTACACGGACATCACTGTCTTTTTCATAAACATCACCTGGAAAAAAGGAACCAGGACCATCGTCAACAAGTTGGATGCCCGATCTTGCAATTGAACTAACTTCATTTAAAAGTTTCGGAATAGATTTTTCATAACCAGGATACTCTTTTAAGAAAGATTCAAATAGTTCTTCGTTTTCGTATAACGTGCTGAATTTCTTTTTTAGATACACATAAATTTTTTCGTCATACCAACCAAAGAGTTCCTCAAATGCTTCAACCCGTTGGGAGTCGGTGTATTTTGGACTACCAAGAAGGTCTCTGATGTATGTTCCGTTTACTTCTTTTCCGAGAACCTTGATGCTTACATGAGGAGCAACAATAAAATATCCATGCTTGGCGTATGGTTCTAAGTTGTTTTTGTTTTTTTCATATGACTGATAATAACCGGCAGTGCCATCCACCTTTTTAGTTTTAAGTCTACCTGCATCTTTTGCTCCAAATATATAAACAACCGCAGTAGTTTCTGGATCATAATTATCCAATAACTCTGCACATACATACGGATTTTTAACCTGAACAACATTTTTTACTTTGTGTTTTTTCCATATCATATTCTTTTCTTTGAAATTCAGTGGACTTTTTGTAGAATCGGTTTTGTTGCTTGTGGCAACCCAAGCTTCATCAAATTGTTTGTCTAACCACTTGTATGTTTTATAGTGGTGAGCACCAGCAGGTTGAAATCTACCTGGATAAATTCCGATTACCTTTGTGATAGTTGATGCTTCTGTCAACAAGTCACCAAGCATATATTCAGTAAGATCGGTTGTATACGAGGATGTGGTGGGTTGTGTCATTTACTTCTCTAACAATTCAGACAAAATAGAACGAATATGCTTTCTTAGTTTATTTTCGTATACCTTTTGGGTAACGAATTTATTAAACTCACCTTTTGACATTTTTGTAAGTTCATCAGCCATTTCGTCAAACCCCTTTCTTTGTAAGAACTTGATTACTTTGTCTTTTGCCTTCAAAATACTAGAATGCATATTTGACATAAAATTCAGAGCTTTCTTGTATTCAGGACTTGTTAGTTTTACTTCATTTGTTGTTTTCATGTTTGATTCCTCGTATTGAGACATATAAAAATCTTCATCAGATGCAGCTGCTTGAAAATCACGATATGCTTGTTCTGCTTTTTTTCCGACTAATATTACTTTTCCTTTTGGATAATAAAGTATTTCATCACCCTTCTTAAATTTTACTTCACCTTTACGCAATCTTCGTTGAACAGGTAATTTTTGTTCACCGGAGACCCCATCATACTTTGACTTCATCCAAAACGGATCGTCTTTATATTGTTTGTATTCTTTGATGCTCATTATCAATCCTCTAAATATTCTTCTATTTTTCCTGTTTTAAGATATCGTTTACAGGCCTTCTTTTTATCACGATGCATATGAGGTGCGTTGTTTAAATACTCTTCTGTACAATGAAATATGTATCCGTCTACGATTGGTCCTTCGGAAGAATCTCCTTCACTAAAAATTCCAATGAACTTAAAATCATCTTTTTCTTTTTGAGTAAGTTTAATTGCTACGGTTCTTGCCCAATTTTCATTTCCTGATTTTGATGATGAAAAACTATAACGAGCATGATTTGGAGCCATTTCTATTCTCCACATTTCTCCTAACTTATCTTCGGTAATAAGTTCGTCTAGTAGTTTATCAAACATTAAGATTTCTCTCCTTTAAATTTCAAAGTTCTAATGTGATGAAAATACTTGACCATTTGATTTCTGTTTAACTCCAAACTCTCCACCAGACGAGATAAAACCGCAAGATTTCTTCTTTCATTTAATTTAAATTTTTTAATAACAAATATAGAACGACTTAAATGCCGTTCCAAGTCCATAGGTAACATTACACCCTCCATATCAACCATGTCTAGATCCTCATTCATGCGATTTCTAGAATCTCCACTTTTGGTCATGCTATCATGTTTCATCATTAACGTAATCCATTGTTTACCAATAGGATTGCGAATTGGTTTTCCGATAAATTTTGCAGTTGCTTTTAATATAAAAGGAGCAAGATTAAGTTTTCCTGGTTTTGTTTTGCTTCTTAAATCTTCTGAGTTATCAATAATCGTAAAATTCTGCTTGAATGAACTTTGGAATTTCCCCATATTCTTTTGAACATCTTTCCATATAACATCCACAATTTTACGTGGAAGTTTTCTTGCACGAAACGCATTTCTTTGTTGTGCAACTTCAAGTGTTGTATTAACAAATACCATATAACAATCATATCCAAGTTTTTCCAACTCTTTCTTTTGTTTTGATATCTTAGCATAATCATCACCAGTTCCATCAACAATAACACCCAATCTACCGTTCTTGTAATTCTCGTATTGTTTAAGCATAATGTTCTTGGCACGTGAACGAATTGAATTTGGATCATCACTTGTTATTTGTTGAAACACATCATCGTCTAAAGAACCTAAATCTAAACTATGTCCTGCTTTTTTCAATAAATGCTCAAATGAACTATCACTATTTACTATTTTTAATCCAGTTGAAGTTAATGACTTTACTTCGGGTGTTGTATTAAAAACGGTATCTACAACTGCTGATTTACCTGCACCAGGACCACCTGCCAAAAATACTGCTTTTAAAATACCAGGATCATATACACCCTCAACGAGTGTAAAATATCCTTTGCGAAGACCAGCCTTGATAAGACTTTCTTCTTGGACTTCTTGATTTTCTTCGGAATTGCTCATAAATACACGTCAGGTACATAATAAATATATATCTAAATATGTTTTATGCTCCGTAATTTATCTTACTAAAAGAACCCTCTTTTTGAATTTCAATAATTTCGTCCACCATATCTCTCATTACGTCCAAATGACTAATAACCATTACGAACTCAAACTGCCCCTTTAAATAGGTGAACAGGTTAAATACACTACTTATGTTGTCTCCGTCCAACGAACCCCACCCTTCGTCAATAACAAGGAAATTAGAACGTGGTAAACTACTTACGTTGATAAGTGCTACCCGCATTGCGATACTGCTGATGAATCGTTCCATTCCACTGCACATTTCTAATGGCCAATGACGATCTTCATATGTAATCTTTGAATAGATGTGTTTTCCGTCCATTTCAAGTTGCATACCAAAATCAACAATTTGAGAAAGAATATTATTAACTTCACTTTCTATACTTGGAATTGTTTTGGAAATAAGTTCATATGAAATACCATCTCGTTTTACTGCATCTAAATAAAGTTCATATCCACGTTTTTTTCGTTCATATCCCTTTGCCTCTTCAATTGATGCAACAATATCTTCGTGTTCCTTTTCAACAATTTTTACTTCTCCGAATAAAGTTTGTAGTTTTTCAGTTTCAATATTTGCTAAATTATTTATGCTGATTAACTTGTTCTGAATTGCATCCACCTCCAATTGTAGTTTTTTATTGAACTCTATAATATCCTTACATTCGTAGTATGCTTCAATATTTTTATCATTTAATACCACATCTTTATCCAACGACTCTATCATACTTGACAACGCAAGAACTTTAGAATCTGCTTCATTAACTTCGTAAGTAAGTTGAGTTGTGGTGGATTTTAACTCACCCAGTTTTTCATAATTAGATTCAATATCTTTATATTCATCTAGTATCGTCAACAATTCATTTTTTTGTGTTACCAGATCATCAGCAGCTGCTTTATCTTTATCAAGTTCTTCTTTTGTTTGTGAAGCACTTTCTATAAGATTTTTGGAATTGTTTACACAAAACTTACACTTAGGATCATATGCGTGACTATCATAGTGTTTGAGTTTGTCTAATTTAGCATTTACAGATGTACGAAGAACTGCTAAGTCTTTTTCAACTGTTGTTATTTCTTCACGGATTGCTAGAACTTTAACATACTTTTCTTCTGTACCATCCAATTTAACTAACTCGGTTGATTTATTTTTTCGGTTCGTTGCTAATTGTGCCTTTCTCTCGGATTCTGCGTCTCGGTTTTCTTTGGCCACAACCAAACGTTCTTGTAGATTCTTTTTAGTAAACTCAAGTTTGTCTATGTCCACCGATGATTCGTCAAAAGAACAATTCTTAAATTGAGAGTTTTTATCTGCCAATTGTTTGTTGGATCGTTTTTGCTCAAGTAGTGCCATGTTAGTTTTACTATCTTGTTCAGAATATCGTTTCTTAACATCATCAAGATTTTCTTGGGTTTCAGATAAAGTTTTATCAAAATCGTCACGATTAAATCGTTTTAATAAGGCATTAATTTCTTTGATGTCCTCGGATGCAGTTGTATGTAATTGATCAAAGGTATCGATACCCATAAACTGAGCAAGTAAATCTTTTCGTTCACTTTGACTTTTATCTATAAAAATAGCATTATTGTTTTGCAAACTAAGTGCAGTTAAAACAAAATCATCATATGAACCTACATGGTCACGAATAGCTGCGTTGGTTCCTGCTCGTTGTTCTCCGTTTAATGATAGTTGTTGACCATCTTCATCTAACTTCCAAAAGTCAACTACAACGGTTACATCACCATTCTTTTTGGTAGTTGCAGTTCGGTCTATGAAATAGTTTACTCCTGATATTTCAAAGTTTAATTTACAATAAAAAGATTCTGTTTGTGTATTCAATACATGAGCTGCTTTGAATGCTCTATCACATTTATCAAACAGACAAAAACTCAATGCACTCATTACACTACTTTTTCCACTTGCATTTGATGCAAACAACCCCATAACACTTTTCATATTAGAAAAGTCAACAACGTTACCATCTCCGTAACTGAACATATTTCCAAACTCAAATTTCTTTGGTTTCCAAATACAATTTCTAAGTGTCTCCTTTATTACAAGTTTTTCGTTTACTTCTTTGTTGATATCAAGTGCAGTTTTTATTTGCTCATCATCCACGACAAAGTTACGCCGTAGATAATCTTCAATTAGATTATTCTGAACCTGAACTAACGATATATCACCGAAATCAAATTTGTTGTCTCTATCGAATTTCTTTGCTTCTGATATTGCATCACATCGGGTAACATTCAAATCACTTATACTTGTACGTCTACGAATGTCTGCAATTATTTCTTTTGTTTCGGTTGCAGTTGTATTATAAACTTTTACACGAAGTCTTGCTTTGTTGGGGAGTTTATCTAAATCACTAACGCATTTTCCGTCACGGACTTCGATTGTGTAATAACCATAGTCGTTGTGAACATCATGGTGTGTGTGCTTCCGACTGGGGATGTCCCACAAAACATAACCATGGCCATGTGGTTTTTCACCGTGATTTTGTTGAATCATGCTTCCCGAATAAACCACGACAGGTTTATTTGCGTTGTGCCGTTTTACTTTTACGTATACTTCTTTAGTTTCCATTAAAAATGATTTTTTCTATTTGATTACCCACCTCACCGTCTGTCAAAAACGGACTCAAGTGAACATGATTTCCGGTTGGAAAATATGAATTAGGACCCAAAAAGGGTTTTCTTGTTTCTAAGTTGCTTAAATCTCCACCCGACTGTTGCCAATGTATTCCTTTTGGTCCAAACAGTTGATGGATATAGTCGGTTGTAATAATGGTGGGTGTTCCAAGAGCAGATGAGATGTTTGTCAAACAACCCTCTGTTCCAATTACATAATCACAATTTTTCATTAAACTTGCAGTAAACGAGAATTTACTTGTTGAATTTAAACAAGGATAGTTTTTTGATATAGTTTCTTCCAAACCAAGTGCAAACAACATTATTTTAGGAGATGATTCTAGGCAATTGATAATATCAAAAATTTGTCTGCTTCCATTTCCATATCCAGTTCCATCTTCTCCACCAACTGCACTATCATATTCTTGTTCGGTAAATAAAAAACTTTTGCGTTCCCAGTCCATTTGATATCCGACTTTTATTAAATCTGAATTCCACTCTTTAAGTTCAGTTAACTCCTCCATACTCCGTTTAATTGAATAATCAAGGTGTTTGTTTGTATAAACTTCAAAGGTATCGTCAAAGTTTTTTATATTACACATTCGTTGAAATTGAGAAACTGCTGATTCATACGGGTTTAACACAGATACATCCTCACCCATCAGTTGATAAACTACATCATAATCTGTTTCACAACTTTCACGATAGTAAACTCTATCAATGTATGGGTTGTTCATCAGCAACTCAATTGGTTGCAAAAATGTAACATCATAGTGAATTGTAGATTCGGAATTTTGTTCTTTGAGTTTTTTTGCTACACTACTTGCAAACAATGTATCACCGATGTGGATGTTTCTGCATTTTATGAGTATTTTAGTCATCACTTAAACACCAACCTTTTAATTTGTATTCATCTACTTTATGTTCTGGTATAAATCTATGTTCCGATTGATATTCTTGTAACACCTGATATTTGTGTATATCTCCTAACATAACGATGTCATATCCGTTGAACATAGGTAACTCAATGTCACCCCCCATAACTACATATCCTATGTCAGTCATGCTTCGTTTTACTGCACCATGATAAACTCCTATTTTAGTTTTAATGTCGGGATCTGTTATGTCTAGACCTGCTACATAATTTTCCGGATCATCTAAAATACTAAACACACCAACTGCAACATCTCCGATTTTATAAACCCCACTATTTTTTAAGTAGAACAAATTATCATCATCCATCATATCCATTATAGGAGACAACACATCTAACCGATCAGGATTATTTAAATTACAATCGTGGTTTCCTGCAATTACGAGAGTTGGGTGTAATTTTGAACATCTACGTAAAAATGAGGATATTTGCTTTATCAACTCTGGACTCATTTCAGTTTTGGCATGAGCAATGTCCCCACCAATGAAAATAAGTGCATTATCAAGATTATCTTTTTTAACCTGTTCGTAAAAGTTTTCAAACACCTGTGAATATTCGGTGTGTCGTTTTATATTTCGTATGTGAATGTCTGCTAAATGATATATTTTTTCAACATTTTTTATATCCGATTTTAATTCATGCATAATTTTTGCTTCATCAATTCACCAAAATCAAGAAGAGTTGCACTCTTGATTCTTTGAATAATTTTATTAAACCCAATGTCCGCTGCATCTTCGTTTCCCATTTTAATCAACTTAACTCTAATATTATCGTTCATCAACGACTCGGACATTGCCAATGCGTTTTTATACGCATCGTTATCCAATACAATGCTAACTTCAGTTACCCCGTGTTCTATCAGTCGCATTTTCAATTTACTTGGTATGTTTTTTCCCAACAGTGCAATTGCATTTCTACGAATGGCCATTGCATCAAACACACCTTCACAAAAAACAAGTGGTTCAGAAAAATCTATTTGATTTTCAAACACAACCACATCTTTACTAACTGGTGGGTTTTTGTATTTTAAATACGCATTGCCGGTAAAATCTCTAGCAAGAAAATAATTCAACTTATTATCTGCGTCATACGAGGGAACTATTATTCTTCCTGCATAATCTCCGTTTGCACAATATCCCATGTCGTATCGTTCTATATCATATGAACCGATGTTTCTTTTTTTAAGATATGCCAAGGCCTGCTTATATGCAAATTCGGTATGTGTTTCGGTTAGTTTTTTAAACTCATATGGCAACGATACAAATTGTTCTTCTGCATTTTCTGGTTTTATGTTCTTGGGAAGTTTTACAATTTTAGAAAGTTCTGTGAAATAGTTACCAGGAACTTGCAGACGTTTAAATAATGAATAAATACTTCGTCCTTTGGCATTTGTATCAATCCAACTTTGCCACCGTTGAGTTGTTAGGTTTACTGCCAGTTTTGGTTTTCTGTGATGAGAAAACGGACACACAAACATTACCTCGTCCTTAGAGACGACTTTGCCACTTCCCAATATTTTTTGTAAAAGATTAAGAAGTTTTTGTTCAGAAACCCCCACTACTTTAACGAATACCAATAGTGCAACGATGCCACCACGGCATCAAGCATATCATAGTTTTTTTTATCATAATTCTGCCTACTATTATAGAAGGTAAATTCAGATAAATCAAGCATATTATCTAAGTTGTTCTTTACGAATATTTTACTATCCAATCCTTTTTCTCTGCTTTTACCAAACACAGATTTACGCATAGTAGACACATTTACGTGTTGTACCTCAAGATTATACATCTCTTCTACCACATAACTTATTATGGCATTGCACTTGGCAAGTTTGACTATAGTCTGTTGACTTGTCCGACCCCCACCAAACCCACTCAATGAATCTTCTACAATTACATCAGAAGGTTGCAGTTGAATCTGTTTCAATTCGTCTGCAACCTTATGTGCCTTGCTTCTTATGGATATTTCTTTATGAACGGCTATAAAACCTGCTTGGTTTATTTTGTTCTTAGAAGAGGAAAAGCAATAACCTATAGTGGTTGAGCTTATATCAAGTCCAAGGGAGATATTATTATTTGACATACACTAATGTACACCAAATATTAAAAAAAAGCAATATTAATTTATCTGGAGTTGGAGTTACCAACACCTGAACGAGAACGGCCGGCAGTATCACCACCGTCTTGTTGTCGTTGGGTTCCTGTGAAACCTGATATATAACTAGAATATTTGTCTTTTGATGAATCAATCTTACCATCACGATAAAAACTGGCATCAGCTGCATCACCTGGTTTTCCGTGACCATAATCAGATACTTTGTTACCGGCACTCTTTTTGGTAGTGAAACCTTTAATTTTTACCGAACCAGTCGCATTAGCATTTGATACCAAACTACCTGTGTCACCTCCACCAAATGGATTTGTAGTAGTTTTACTACCATATCCGAAAAAGTTTGCTCCTTCTCCTTCTGCGCCTTTTGTTTGATCATCAATACCAGGTGCACCTTTTCCTGATGGACTTGGTGCTGATTGACGATACATTGTATCATAATCAAGTAGTCGTTTTTCTAAAGAAAGTTTGTTTGATGCTCTATCTTCTTGAGTCTTAAAGTCTCTGAATCCGGTTGGTGGTGGTGTTGTAATCATAGTTAAATCTCCAATTTAAGGTTTGTATGTTAATAAATATTAAAAAAAAAGTTTAAGAGTCGTATTTTATCAAAAAATTTATGGGATAGTTAGGAACAACTTTGACAGCTGAACCAAGTTTTGCAGTCATAACTAAGTCTGGTCCGTCGTATAATCCAATTGTGGTGACATAGGGAGCAAGATAACTACCTCGTTTGTCATCTCGGTCCTTTTCGTCATATTCAAGAAATTCATTCATTATACGTCGGCCTCTGTCTTTTCCTGTTTTAGTATCAAGATATTGAATTATTTCATATGGTTTTGCACGGGTTATAGACATATCTAGTGGGTTTATTAGACCATCAACCAATGCACTACCCTTTCTGCCCACAAAATATCGTGCAAGTAATTTTGCATCGTTTGAAGAAACCACACCATCCCCATCAACATCGAGACCATCTGCACCCATATTAAACAGTCTATCTATGTTTTCAAGAATTTGAAGTTCTTCGGTAGAATTTAAAGTATTGTCTTTTGTTATATTCAAAAGTGTGTTCATTAATATAACATCTTCAGATTCACTCAACAATACATCTTCATTGGGCCAGTGAGAGTCCTGCTCCAATACAAAACTATTTGAAACTTCGTCCGTTTCATCTTTTTCGATTACGACTTTTCGGAATGTACCCATTATATATCGGTAAATGTAAGATACATCTATGATATCAAAACTTTGACTACCCGTTACATCAAATGGCACATCTGAATAAGTAACTGATGTTGGATTTGTGCTTACATTGAACTCGTTGGGATTAACCTTACATATTATTTCATTTTCAAATATAGAATTTACACCATCATAGGTAACCTCAAATCCTCGGTTGCCTCCTTTGGTAAGCATCTGTTTGAAATAATTTCCAAGTTCGGTGATAACTGCAATTCCGTTTTTATAGAATATATTTCCGACGTGGATTCTTACGTTATCACGAATAGTACGAATGTCATAACTGATGATACTTCCTTCAACAAATATATCTTGTTTTTCTAAACTTCCCCATGCAATATCACCTGCCGAGGTAAACACATGAGAACATCCATCAAATGAAACAAATGTTTCTGCATCAAATCCACCAATTTGATCAATTGGCCAGTCACCCACGACAGGTTCTCCCACATATATAAATTCAGAACTAAGTGCTACAGATGTTCCATAACTACCCATAACATTGTTTCTCTGTTTTATAGTTTTGATGTTTTTAATTTTAGTTATTTCATCAGCACCACTTATCTTGCAATAGGTTGCAGTTCCTTGGATGCTGTTTCTGTGTATGTAATATATAAACTCAATTTCTTCGTCCGGATTAAAGTCGTGACCAATAATTTTTAAATGAAATATTATATTGCGACCATCGTATTCAGTTTTGTCACGATAAATACCACGGGTAAAAGAACCATACTTACCGTCTACTCTACTTGGTTCTTTTGATAAAAAGGAAGCCTTAACCTCAAAATCATCAATTGAGTCAATAGATAATGCATCAATAGAAGCAACATCAATTATCATTTTTAAATCAACGTAACCATCACCAATAAATTCATGTTCAAATTTAGTAAACAAAGATTGACCAACTATAAAGGTAGTTTCTTCATTATTGTCAACACCGTATGAAAAGTCAGGTATAACAAAACTTGCTCCGTTATCAATTATAGATATTTTAGTTTGCTCGATGCAAGGTGATCCTATCAGTATATCCTTTCCTAACAAAGATAAACTACACCCAAACCCACTTGAATAACGTCGTTCATCGTCATCATCTTCATATATTTTTTTAATAAACTCAACCGAAGTATCTTCTATTTTATAGAAATATACAGCACCTGCGTTGAATGTCTTTTTAAATACTGAATTGAAATCCGAATCGGAATATTCTCGGTCTCGGTCATCTCCTATGAATAAGTGACTACCATTTGTGTCTAGTGATATTCCAAAATTTCTAGAGTTAGTTTCGTTATATGAAAATGGATATTTAACCTGAGTTGGTCGTAATGCAGGAGTTACAAGTGTGGGATTGATGGAGAACTTTAACGCAGTTGGGTTTCCCACCAACATATCACCGTCATACCTTCCTATGTATAGCACATGATCACCGTAAGGTAAATCTTTTAAAGTTAACTCATCGGTTTCATTTACAGTACCTCCGTGCATAATCTTAGTTTGATATATGTCCTCACCTTGGCCGAAGACTTTATTTAAGTTCCAAACAAAACCAACACTAGAAGTATTTGCTGGTTTATTGACAACACGAAGTGTTATAGAACTTCTGTTTAGTTGATACACCACATTTTCAATTCCATCCCCCAATGATAGTTGATTTCTATCATAATTGTAAATTTTGTCGTGATTAATTTTTTGAGTATGTTCCCACATTTCACATCCAGATGTTTCACTAACTCGTTTCTTGAATACATAAACATCTTGAGTTCTTGTATCAGGTGTAGACGAAACCAACAAATTTCCTTTCAGTTTAACCTTTTGACCAAGCATATTACTTCCAGGAAGACGGACAATAGTAACGAGTTTCCAAGTTACATCACCCTCTGAATATTTTGGACTATAACGACCCTTTTCAAATTCGTGATATGTTGACACAGGTAGTTTTGTGTCGTATCCATGAGATGAAACTGATTCATTGTCAAATGTAACAATTTCTTGTTCTTCACAAATATCTTCATCATTAGAAAAGTAAGTCAGTGGATATTCATCGGGTGTGGCAGATTCAACTTTCCATCTGTGTATCGTTTTGTTCAACTCTTCTAGTTTGTCGCAAACAGGAAACCCAAGAAAATTATCAGAACGTTCATTGAAACAAAAATCATCATGTGAGTCTGATATTCTGTACCAAGGGGTTGTTTTATCACGAACTGTCTTTTCAAAAATATATATTGCTCCTTCGCAGTGGTACATACCAGGAGCACCAATTGCCATTAAATTTCCACTAACGGATATAGATGCACCGAATTCTGATGCAGGAGTTCCCTCTAAAATGTTTACAAGGCCCCAATGCTCTGTTCCTCCCTTGTTTATATCGTATATGAATACATGACCTTGCCTTGACTCGTTGCAAGCAGATGTTATGTGGGAACGAGAACTGCCAATTGCACACGTTCCATTTTGTAATTCAACCGCATCTCCAAAGTTATCGTTCATTGAGTAATCTTCAGATGCTACCAAATTTCCAAGCTCGGTGACTAAAAATCCATCAGAGTTTTGTTTAGATTCATACAACAGACCTTCTTGAGTAAATGGACACTTAAACTTTCTAATCAACCTAAATTGTTTTTGTGTTACATCGTACTTGAATAAAGATGCGTTTCCTGCCAAAAAGTCAGACGGTGAATCTTGATCCATTGGACTTCCCGATAATACATAATCACCTTCAGCTGATATATTTTTTCCGAACGACAACATACTTGAATCGAATGTTGTTGATTTATCAGGATTTTCAATTTTATCGGAATTAGAATGAGATATCTCTGTTATTTCATTGAACGAAGAGTTACTAACGACTAGGTTTGTACAACCATCATCAACAATTTCAATAGTTCCGTATGGGGAACTATAATCGGTAATCTTAAAGTTGTTGGGTTTTATTTTTTCACCAAACTGAGATTTAGCAAATTCAATTACCAATACATTATCAGTTAATCGTCTGGTTTCGTATCGGTCTGAACTATCTCTTAGTACATCACCTGTGTCACCTGTTGTTTTGTAGTGTCCTGTTTCCGAACCAAAAACCATCAACGGGTTTTTAATTTCATCTTCGTTATCATATATTCCATATTTGTTATAGAATAAATGCTTAACCGAAGAATAAACTGTTCTGTAGTAAGACCCGTCTGTGTTTTTTAGTTCGGTTGTTGGATTATGAAACTCATGTGAATCTGGATAAAATCTATCTTGCATATTCTTACCAAATTTTACTTTTACTTTTGTGGTATTTGATGCTTGCTCAAGCGCAATCGATTGATTTGTGTTTATACTCAGTGCGATTTTAGTTCCGTCTGTTTGTGTTTGCTCAAGCATTAAATCAGACATGGAGTCAATTGTGGAGTACCTCCATGATTTAACTGATTTAAATTTTCTGACGGTTTTATCTGATACACGTAAACTCTTTATCATAAAATATAAATATATTTTTTGTTAAAAATACTTAGAAATCTAATTTTACTTTAATGAGAGTCTCACTATCAAAACTTTTTAGAACAGGAACACTCAACTTTGCAACTGCCAATAATTCATTATTTTCATTATACAAACCAATTGTAGTGATATATGATTTTGGGTCATTTGAAAACGAATCAAACCTTAATCTACCTGTATAGTATTCTAGTGGCATTCCTGTTGATGTTGCCAATGATCGTGCTTCTGCATTTTGAATTATATAACTTGGATTGTTGCTAAAATTAAAATCTGTGTTTCTAACTCGGATGAAATAATGCTTTGAAGGAATCAACTCACTACTTCTTGATTTAAAATCCCCTCCACTTTTTAGCATATAAAACAATTTTAAAAAGTTTTGGTGATTTCGTTCGATACCCATCTTGAGATCATCTGAAACCGTTATATCGTTTGTATCAGGATTTATGTTTCCTGGCCATGCGATTGCTCTGCCTACGTTGTTTTCTCTGGCAGGGAATATATTTGTTTTATTGGTTGCGTACCATTCATCATACCAAGTTTCAATTTTTGTACCAAACTCACACGCAAGAGCATATGGATTCAAAAGAAGTAAGCCAAGATCAGGATACAACAAACCAAATCCTTCACCAGAACCCTCACCTGTTCCAACTGCATACTTATCTATTGTCTGTGGGGCTCCATCTGCAAGAGTTCCTTTAATTATGTTAAATGATTTTCCTACCTTTTTCTCACCCGTTGCAGATAGAACTTCAGTTTCAAATCTAGAATCATCTCTAAATGTCTGTGAAAATGTTTGCTCTATGAAAGTTCGGTTGTTGTCTATGTCGTATTCAAATCGTGCAGTTAAACTCAAAGTGAACTCTAAATTTCCTTCGTCAAGTCTATCTTTTAATGCAGCTGCTGAAAAGTTAATAACAAAAAAGGAATCTCTATCTTTACCCGACATAGCAGAGTTGTCAGATGTAAATGTAAACGAATCATCACCAGGACCTAATAATATATTTCTGTACTGATTGTATATTGCCTGCGTAACTGCCGATGAACGACTTCCTATTCTACTTCCTTGTCCAGTTTTATGACCATATGAAACCGAAAATTGAACTTGTGCATTTTCATTTTCTATTTCACCTATCTTGGTTTGTTCGTCATAAACATTGGCATAATAATCACCATAACTAACATCTGTCCAATGACCATGTTGGTAATTTTGCGTAGCAGTAATTTGTGGAGAATACCCATTTAATGTGAACGCATCTTCATACGAGTCATAATTTGTTCCCTGTGCAAATATTTCAAGTTCATCTGCGTCAAGGGTAGTTAAATCTATGTCTGTTTGATTTGACTCGGTTCCTGCACCCGATTGAATATACTTTGCCATGCTGGTAGTAACTTCATCTTCATCAATGTGCATACTTTTTAATTGAAATCCTTCGTTGAAAGTTCCGGTGGAAATTCGTAACGAACGACCAAAAACTTTATCGGAATCTTCTATTTGTTTGTAAATCATTTTAGTAATTGGAACTAGCTGGTGATCCTGAGTCTAAACTCAATGAATCGGAAAGTCCACTTTCTGCCAAGTTGTCGGTGAACACTCTCACCGGGATTGTAACCGAACCACCACTTTCATTACCGATGATGGTTAGTGTTGCAGTTCTATCTTTGTCAATAGTTGAATTAGGACGAAATGTAAATGTAAGACCCACCACGGTTTGTGCTTGATCACTTGAAGTATCTCCCAAAAATAAAGCAGAGGAAGAAGCTGCAGTTCCGTCTACTCCGGATCCTGTTATTGATCCCACTCGTTTATCTGATAAAACAGCCGTGTATCCAAGTGTTGTATTATATACCGGATCAGTAGTTGGTGATATACTCACCACTCCATTGTAGTTTTTATCTAATGTTATACTCTGTTGACCCAACTTAATCAACGGAATATATTGAGTTCCGGCCGGAAGGGTTACCAACTTATACTTAAGTGCCTGCGTTTCATCTGCCAATGGTTCAAATATTGGCATATTTCTTATAGCTGCATCGTAATACTGAGAACCACCTGGATGCTCGGGATCGTATAACTTGTAATCAATTTCATCGTCTGCCAGTGCAAAACTTGTTATATTCAAACCGGAGTCTGATGCAAGTAATTCTCTGCCTCGTTTGGTCAAAGTTGCCTCGACCGTAATAGTTTCATTATTTAAATAACCCATAACAATATATATATCTAGATTTCCTTTTTAATAAATATTTATATATTAGGTTTTTATTCTTTAATAAACCCACAAATTACAGTTTCCTGAGTTCTCCTGTGAACGACATGAACTTATTATCTGCATAAACCCGTGTTTTATCATTAGGACCACCTGCGATAGGATGTTTCTGTAACATTAAAGCTTCTTGTGTTTGTCCTGCAAGGACATCTTTTTTAAACATCCCACTTTTAATTTTTTTAGCAGTGTTTTCTTCATACAAAGCAGCTGCTTCATTGTATTCTTCTGGTTGCATATAAAAAAATGGTATATTATCTGCCGTTGGTTTGGGAGTAACTATCGGTGTTTCTACAACAGGACTTCGTGGATTTGTGCGACTTGTGTAATATAAATAAGAGAAATCGGAGGTTGCTTCTTGATCTATATCAACATTTCCATAATCAAGTGTAGTAGAAAAACACATCAATCCATCTGCATATCCATTAAATCTTCCGAGTTCTATTTTAGAAAATGAAACACTATCACGAACAACCCCCTCATCAAAAGATGCTTTGTATATGTTATCTATAAAAAGACGAGCCCGTCCTGACGAATAAATCATAATTGCTATGTGCGTCCACTTCTTTTTTGGTATAGTCAACTCACCGAACGGATTGTCTTCTTGTGACCACACACTATCTCCTTCTGAATTTTGCTCTTGTGAGTTTTTCCATGTATATCCAATTATACCAGATTCTTCATCGTTTCCCACTCCGGCATTTGCGTTTATCAACAAACCACACCGGTTGGTATTATCTCCATTTGTTATCACCCCACAACTTTCTTCAGATTCACCGGTTAAATAAATCCAACATGATAGTGTTAAATTGTTTGTATTAAATAACTCAGAGTTATCTGAGTTTTTGATTTCCATACGTTCAGTTGGTGGTGTGTCGTTGGTTTGATCACTTAGATTTTTTAAAATGGCAAAATTCGTATCTGCGTCATCTGCTTTTGAACTCGCTACATCACCATACAATGTGGCATCGGTAACCTTTTCTGTTATATCTTTTATTTTATATAATTTAGTCATCGGTTGGGGTTGGTGAGTGTGTTTCTGTGGTAGATGGACTTGGGGAGGGTGACGGTGTGGGTGTTTCTGTGGCAGATGGAGATGGGGTGGGTGTTTCTAAATTTCCAACAAACTCCGAATCTTCGTTGTTGAATGAATAATAAAATTCCAAGTTATCCAACACATCGTGTGGTAAATCATATACACCATTGCGTACTATAACGGGTTCTTGTGTCGGTAGTTTAGTTACTGGAGTTTCATCCGTAAACCAAAAAGAATCAGGTGCACCAGAGTCATATCCTGTCCGTGGGAGTACACTTCTTGTTCGTACAACCGGTGACGTAAAATCAAGCACACCACCGTCAAGGTTGACAGTTGAATTCACAGTATTTACCGAGTTTCGTTTAGTTCTTTTTCTTTTGTATGATATATGTTCCTTTGATCGTCCACGTACAACTAAATCATTATTTACTTTTACTTTAGTAACATCCGTGAGTGAATATTGTTTATCAATTGTATAATTTAAATTTTCGGAAAAACTTATTACTATATCTCGGTCAGATTCATCTCCATCATCTTCAAACAATTCACAAAAACTAACTTGTTGATCAACTTTTTTTAGATTTTTAATGACAGTAATTGGTTCACGTGTAGTTTTTACGACAACATCCAATTCATATTCTAATTCGTTTACATAATATTTTTCAAACTCAGGATCAATCGCAAGAAATCCTGCATCTAAATCATCATTACTTGGGTTATTTTTAATTAACAAGTTAAATGACTGATGTGTAACTTTGTCAAGACGAGAGTACGAGTTTTTAAGATCAACATCAAAGTTAAACGACTTCACATTGCCAAGAGACTTTATTTTTAAAGTTATGGGAGTTTTGTCTGTAGAGTTGTAATCGTAATTTCCTTTAGTTTCAAATTCGATGTCCAGCAATTTAGGATAATCTCCGTACATCATCTCGGGTCTGTAATTAACTGACAATGGTATTTCTGATATAATTTGATTTTTTGACGAACTCATAATCGGAAGTATTTCAAGAATGTTTGATTCTATCTGTCGGACACCGTCATATGTTAATTTATATGATAACGATGATAAATCGTATTCGTCCAGTGCTAATATATTACGAGCACTATCAACATTCAAATTAATTTTCATGTTAACAACGATTGCATTTTTTTCTGTTAGATCAATGATATCAGTCTTTTTATAGTACACACCAAATTCTTCATCAAATTGTCTGTCTCCTTCTTTATGATTTTTTTCATCTGCCCACCGAACGTCTGCTTTATATTTTACATTTCTGTCTGACATGGTATCACTTATACACCAATATTCGTTTTCTGAAATTTCTTCTTTGTTGTAAAATATGAACCACTCGTTTTCATTTTCATAAACCGGTCTTCCATTTTTTATGTAATTTGTTTTTGTGAACTTAGGATGCAACTTGGTGTTATCTGAGTTTATGCATATTTTAATTTCTGAATATTCATTTTTTTCATAATAAATAAAACTATGTTGTCCTTCATCTGATATATACATTCCATACTTAGGGTGTTGATGTTGTGTGCCGATAGAGGAAATGTCAGAGTTGTTACTAGACACATAAGATGAAAAATCTCCTCCAGTTCCTACCATAGAAGCTTCAATCACCCACCCAGCTTCGGTTTTCTTGAATCTGGAGTTTCCGTCGACTTGATCATAGCACAATAAACTATCACAATAAACCGAATCGGCATTTGTATAGTCTCCTTGGAATTTTAGCACATCAGGAGGACATGATAGTTGGTTGCATTCAATGTTAGCATCAACACTACCCACATAAGTTGTTATATAACTCTGCCTACCTGCGTATGATGTGTATATATCATCAGGAGTTATCTCAATGTTAAAATCAGGTGTGGTTATATCTTCACACACGGAACAGGCAGATTCGTTTCTATTGTACCCCCATTTAATTTGTGTGTCGGGGTTTTTTAGTTTTACTGAATCCTCAAATGCACCTGCAAGCATATCATTCCGACTTCGGTTTGTATTTATATTCGGATTCATGTCATATCCAACTCTAAAATTAAAGTCATCACTTGTACAACTACCCGCAGATGATACGAATACCAGTCGTTTTTTATTTAGCAAGTCATCGGTTCGTGTGTTAATTGGTTGAGAATCTTGTGCAATCAACCAAACATAACCCATGTTGGAACTTTCATCCATGTATTTATCTCGACGAATCAAAAATCCGTTTTTATTTCTATACACAGGAAATCCACTAGATTCAACTGAGGTTGGGTAGTATTCACCCTCTGTCATAAGAAAATCCGTGGTTCTAACATCAGAACCAATTACCCTAACCACGGGAGTAGTTCTGTCAAACTCTTGTATATAATCTACCTCAAGTTGAACATCTACATCTTTACTCGGTTTTATTTTTTCATATAATCCTCTGGCAGGTAGTTTACTTTCAACACTGCTTATACTTAATACCCATGATAAAGTTTGATCTTTAACTCCGAGAGTATTTTTACCGTGCTTTTCTGCAAATTCAAATGCAGATTTATTTGGAATTACAACAAACGAGGTATCAATCGAATTTGAACTTCTTTGTTTAATTTGTTGTTGTACATAATCCTGGTCGTTACACAACTCTTTGGTATACGAAACGGTTGCCTCATATTTGATATCAGTTGCAGGTTTTCCTGAACCATAGTCTGTGCTAAACACCGTTGCGTTCATTTGCGTACTCGAATTAGACACAACTTCTGAATTAAACTCACTTGGAATAAATCCATACATCCACAATGATATTGTCTGATTTGTTAGTTCGGTTTGTATTAACGAGGGAAATTCCACAGGATTTACTTTAACCAAGACCCATGCTCCGTTTAAATTTTCTTTGTTGCACTTTGGAGTATCGGTGGTCCAAAATACCAACCAAGTTCCGTTTTCATTTAAATAAGTGTACTTTCCGTTTATCCGATGACTTTGAGCATATGTTCCATTTGCAGATTTCCAACGACCATTGTAACCTGCAAGAGAGAAACCCGCATACTCTGACTTGGGCATTATCAGAAAATATGTTGACGGACTCTCGGTTGTGTAATATGCGTGATATTTAATTGGTTCTATGATTGCTTCATATCTCAGAAATTTTTCTTTTATGTCATAAGTTATGTGGCAATCAAGTGTCTCTTTTGTAAAAATGACGGCCTCTGAATCATCAGATTCACCGGGAGTAAGTTCACGATTTAGTTGCAATGAATATTTCGTTTTCTTCTTTCCGTACACATCAAGTCGTATTGAATCACCGACCTTGATGTTATTATGAATTTTATAGTGTCGGTTGTGAATTATTTTAATTCTGTCATATGTTACTCCCTCATCCTGTTCTGTGTATATGTAATTGTCTATGCGACTATACAGGTCCTGTGCATTGAGTGTGTTTGTTTCTCCTCGGTGGGTTGTTTCTTTGGCATCACTTACATAGTCAAGAGAATGAAATCCGATATCAGATGATTCTTGGTCATTTAAGTTTGCAACAAAATAAACTCTGTGTGATGCACTTATATCAAGTGAAAACAAAGAACTACGAGTTGTTCTGAATTCTTGTTTTGTTTCTTCTTGTGTCATAACAAACACATAGTCTGACTTATTGTATATATCGTCAAGATCACTCCACATCTCAGAATCCCAAAAGTTTTCTTTTTCAGAAATTGAATCACCATACTGATCATACTTTATACTATAAAATGAGTTTTCTGTTAACTCTCTGCCACGTGAGTAAATCACAGGTTCTACCTTATACGAATCAGTTTCCATTTTATAATAGAAATTTAAGCCAAGATTTATAGTATAGGTTTCGTTTTTAATTACTTGTGTTTTAAATTTTCTGACATACGAGATGTTCTGCTGAGTGCTCGGTTTGGCCATATCAGATGTATATGCCAAAATCTTTATGTTCCTGATGTGATTTGTTTTTAGTTTTGTTTTTAGTTTTAGTTGAACATTGTGATACAGTGCAGGTATTATGTCATCTTGAGTTTCTTGATAAAAACAATTTGTATATGTTCCGAGGGTTTTTCTTGTTCGTATTCCATTTTCGTAAAAAACTTTATTTGTTGAATTTCGTTCAATGTTTACTTTTTTCTTTATTTCAACCGATTCGTTTATTATATCATATTTAATCCGAGATGGAACAGGTACCAGTTTTATGTTTTTAAAACTCTGTGTTGTTTGATTCAGTTTAGTTGAATCAAAAATATCTAAATTTAAATTAGTATAACGCAGATCATCTTCAACTACATCGTTGACCGGACCGTACATTTTTTTGTTTGAAAAATAACAACCACCGAATCTTTCTGCATTTACATATCCGTTTTTAACCACAAACTCAGAACGTGTTTCTTTAGAACCAACAAATCCGTGTGCAAGTGTTCCGGTGAAGTGTCCTTCCAATTTTAGTGTTTTCTTTGATCCTCTAAATAAATAACTGCCATGTTTATGAGAGATAACGGTACCGTCGTCTGTTACTTCATTATATTTTCCGTTAAAACTTCCTGTCACCTCACACTCTAATACACCAAGAACTTCCCCTGATATATTAATGAATTTGTCATTTAGGATTTCTACCACCGAGGATGTTTTGTATTCTCGGTTTCGTGTAAGTGGTGTTGTGCCGGTTGTTCCTTGTGACCGGAACATCCCGTGCCACCCTTCGTAATTTCCTGTTAAAACAGAGTTGACTTCTGTATACGCATTTATAGTAAACTCGGTGGGAAATGTTCCACCAGTGGTGGTTGAATACATTCTTCTGGCCGAACCATCTGGTAGAAGTTCGTGGGTGTCTGTGGTTTGTCGTGGGTCAACATCAACCAAAACCCAACGAGTTATATATGGTTCATAATATATAAACCAAGTTTGAGCTGAGTTTATAAACAACCTTGCTCCATTAACATTTTTATCTGATATATACTCACCCATTGCAGTTGAAAAGTGAGCTTCGACTGAGGTACGGGTTTCTACGAACGTCAGAGTCAATTTAACTTTATTAGCTATTGTGTAATCAACTAACCCACTTAAAAACTTATTATTGTGTGCTAATTTGAAATCTTCGTTTTCAACCCGGTATGTAATTCCGTCAAATGTTGTATGACCAAAATTAGAACAAATTCCAGTTAAATAAGAATAATCAACATTAGCAAAGAGGTCAGTTGAATAACTCGTTCCTTTAATTTTTTTATATAAAAATTTTGAACTCAAACAAGTAACATTGGTGTCTGTGTTTCGGTCTCCGTACACAGACGCATTTGAAAACTGAACAATATTCTTATTTTTTAACTTGGCAGACAACCTGATATTTCTAAGTGGTTTTATTTTTTCAGTTGGTTCTATTACTTGATATCTGTCAACATTTGATTCAATGTCTGTTTTTATTTCCGTACCTTTTATTTTTGGTCGTTCCAATAAAAGTGGTTCAATCAACAACCCACTCGTTAATGTAGTTCTACCAGGAACCAATCTTTCTAAATTTTCAAAAAAGGATTCATCAAAATATCCCTTGAGTTGGTTTATGTAATCATACCAATCAACCTTACCAAATCCGTGTTTAAAAAATATCTTTCTAAGTTTGGTGAGTTCTGTATATTGTTTCTTGTTGTAGTCTTCTGGGTTTCCTATAAAATCACCAAGTTTTATTTTTCCGAAAAATTTAATAATCTCTTCGTTTAATGAAACACTTTTTCCAAAAAACACACCAAGTTTATTAGTATCAATACCAACACGATCAAGTGAACGTTTCGTTACACGACTAAACGGATTTAGATTTGCAGTTGTTTCTTGTTCCTCTATACGAATTTTTTTGTTGTTGAAAACCTGAGCACCAAATGCAGGAAGTTCTGCGAACTCTTTTTTGTAAGAACCAACGAAATTATATGGATACTCTGTTTTCTTAAAGTTGTAACATTTTAAATGCTTAGAGTGACTATCTTTTAAAGAAGAATTGGGAATTATTCCATACCCATATTGGTAGTTTGAAGAGTACGAAACGTCGTGTGGATAATCAAAGTTAGTTTTAAATATGAGAGTATCCTCCAGTGACTTATCAGTAACTCGTAAACTATAAGACTGACCGAACTTTATGTGCTGATTAAAATCCTCTTCTTCTATTTCGTGCGTATAAATTCTCAGTCTATCGATTTCACCCTGAAACGCACCTCCTGTGTAATTTCCGATGAACAGATCGGTTGGTTTTGAAAAATTAATGTATGATGTCTCGTCAATTAAGACATCCACCACTTCCTCTAAAACTAGGTCTCCATCATTCTGCCGTTTGACATAAACAGACAACATTTTTCTTTTAAGGCCTTTGTATTTGTCAGAAACTTGTATGAGTATGTCGTATCCATCGTCCTGGTGCATATACAACGGGTCTTTGTCATTTGGTGGTATTACTGCGTCAAATGGTGAATCTTGGTCAGCACCATAAGTAATGTTGCCCGCAAAGTTTATGTAAAACCTCCACCACCCGTCAGAATTTGATGTGTTTCGTTTTATTCCAAACGACCAATCTCCACATTCAATTATAGGTGTAAACTCGACTTCATAAAACTTGGGTGTCAATGATGCAGTTGATTGTATGTGCAATTTTAATTCAAGTGCTTTTGGTTTTAAATCATTGTAATTCCAAGGAACTTGTACATACTCATCTTCTTCTTGAATTGATAATCTATAATCATATGTATCAAATGAAAATTCCGAAAACTTTGTGGACGAGTCTTCTAATGAAGAGCCACCATACTCACGTGTAACGAAAAGTTGTTCTGGTATATCATAGCACTTGATAAGTGCTTCTACTGCTTCACGTGTGCCTTTTGTTTTTAGTATGTATGCTAAGTTATTTAGCATTCTTCTCCAGGTCTGTGTTCTTTTGTACTCGGAACTGGTTTCGTCTTTTAGTTTTAACTTTGAAGCTGGATCGGCACGGGTGTTTTTACCCGACACACTCATTCCGTATGCATTTAAAAAGTAATACACAAGATCATCGGAAATTCCCTTGTTAGGATCGTTTCTGACCTCGCGTGAGTTCCCCATATTTTTGATGTAGTTATCAATTGTATCAAATGTTAAACCAACTGCACTAAGTAACTTTATGAAATCTTCGTTGGAATCATCTCTTATTAAAAACTCTGGTATGTTTAATGCTAAATAGTCATCGTTGCTTTTGTCGTAATAAGTTGCCTCGGTTGCCATGTCTATGTACCACTTATAACCCAAACTTGTTTTAGACCAATCAGCTACATCTTCCGTTACATATTCAGGAGCAAGTTTTCCTTTTTCAGGACCATACTCAATAGTTTCTTTTGAAACCTTGAGAATAACATCATCTTCGAACTCATTTGTATCAGACCACTTTGCTTCAGCTTCGTAAAAATATGTTTCACTTTTTACTGCGAAGAATACACCACCCTTTGTGTATTGTGTGTCTGATAACACCCATTGATATGTTTGTGAGTCCCACCAAAAAAACCAATCAGCCAACCAGTGCTTGTACGAAGTTTTATCGTTAAAATATCCATACGATACGTACCGACCATTGGCAAGTCTATTTGATCCTGTTATTTTTGATATATATAAATCGGTGCTTCGTGGATATGCACGAACAGATTCTGTGTAAAATAAAAATCGTTCGTAATCAGACAACATAAGTAGTTCATTGTCTAGTTCAGTAAGTTTTTCTTTAAGATCAATTCTTTGTAAAATTGAAATAGATGATCGGGATGACTGGGTATCTGGTAATTTGTTGTCTTCTATTTTTTTATCAATAACCTCAATTGAATATTCATATGAAGTAATTGTATTTATCAACTTAGATAGTTTTGAGAACTTTTGAATAAACACATCAAGTTGACCCTTTGCAGATGAAAACTTTACAAAGTCGGAAAACTCATCAAACTTTGTCATTCCTTTATTAATATTGGAATTAAAATAAGATGACATCGCGATGGTGGTGGAATCTATTTCAGATGTACCCGACTCCGTTTGTAGTTCGTCTTTTGTATATTCCTTTGTACCAGAATTTGAAACTACCTGTGATCGGTTTGGTCCTCTTAGTTTTGTTAAATTAGATTTTATTTCTTGGTAATAATTTACTTTTTGCACCACATCATCTGAATATAGTTTGTTTGATATATAAAGACGATTACCAGTTGTTATTGTTTGTGGCAATGGTTCTGATAGTTTTATTATCATAGGAACGTGTTTTTCAACATCTCCTATGTTTTCATTTGCAGAAGAGACTGACAATATGGGGTAACTCTCGGCCGAACCAAAGTTTATGTAATTATTAAAATACATTTCAAATCGGTCAACAAATAGAGTATTCAAGTAATCTGAGTCAAATAAAATTATCAAAACAGATTTATATAAATCAATAATCTGTGGTGATACCTCTGAATCTGCTAATCGTTTCTGCTTTGAAATCTCATAGTTTATTGAATTTATATATTGTACATAAAAGTCTGTTCTAGAATATACTTCATTGTATTCTGATAACAATGTGTTTTTATACAGTTCAAATACACGTTTTCTAACCGATTCAATTTCTATAAACACTTGTTTTCGGTCGGTGTTGCCCAGCATTTCCATGGCCAGTTCCATAGAAGTTTCATAATCTGTGAGTAATTCAGATAAACTCTCATCAAATTCGTTTGCTATTATATTAGTTGGTTTTAATAACTTTTCTGTAAAGTTGTACAAATGAGAAACCGGTAGTCTTTTGTTTGAAAAGTTTTCGTATTCAAATGATAGAGAAATATCCTCGGGTCGGTTTGAGGTTTTTAAACACTCAGGTATAACTTTTATTTCAGTTCGTGAGTTTGATATATCCTTTATCAACAACTTACTTTTATTTGCCGAAGACCCAATTATATCGTTTACAAACGAATACCTCATATAATAATAACCAGAATCTATTCCAACCGATTTGGCATCTATACTGGGTGAAACTACAACACTTCCGTCAATGGTAGGATAGTTTTTAGTAAATATTCTGGCCTGCCCACCAACACGTTCATCAGACATATTGGTGTAATCTAAGTTTATGATTTCATAGTTAGGTTCATCATCAACGACTTTCCATGCGAGTTTTATTCCATCTGAAGAATAAACTGAAAATTCTATTGAGTCTTTTGGAGATAATCCAAAGTCATAAGGAGTTGGTTCTTCAGCAAATCCGATAGATAAAGTAGATTCATCTACATCATACCCCCGAGTTAGTCGTTTCTTCTCGTAAGGAGTATCCTGTATATACTGTAAAAAATCAGGCATATTTTATTGATCCTTATTCGTATCCACCCATAAATGGAAGAGGGTCAGGTACTTGGTTTGCTTTTTCTTCTGCGGTTATTGGTAAAAACGGAAATACATCACTAAACTCTTGTGGAGAATTTCCCTCTCCAGCTGCAATTCGTTGTGATACGATAATGTCTTTGGCTGCTGAATATGTTTCGGCCGCTGTTTCTTTTTCTTTAACAGTGTTGCTTATTTCTGTATCTAGTCTGTTGCTTAGTTCGTCAATTTGTGCTTGTAGCATTTGCTCAGATGTTATCATGTTGTCCATTTCTTCTTCTAAGTTTTCTAGTTCATCAAGTAATTGTACATCCTCATCCGGATTAGATGCGATATCACCTGCAAAATCTGTTACAACAGTTGGTACATAAGTTTCAAGTTGTGGTGGAATCGCCTTTCGTTTTTCTGTCGGAATAAGCATTATATAGTTTTCGAGTTTAGAATCCTGGTTCGTGGTTTCCGTTGAAAAACTTATTGTATTAAACGAATCTATATCATTCTCAAGTTCACCCGAATTTAATAACTTTTGTAATTCAGTTTGGTTGAAATCTTCTTCTTTTAAATATTCTGGCAATTTTCTCACTATTAACTTCCGATTTCAAATGTTCGTGTGTCTTCAAAAATTTCGTTTCCATTTTCACCAGAAACCAATAAACGAAACACATAGTATCTACCCACATGAAGTCCACTTAAATCTAGTATAAAAAAGTGACCAGCAGAGTCGTTGCTTATTCTAGAATATTCATCAAAACCAACTATAACCTCTTGAGTTTCTGCATCTCTTATGCTGTAAAACATATCAGCATCTACTATATTTTTACCAGAGTATGTTGCTTTGTCAGAAAATGTTTTGATTGGGTGTTTGTGTCTAACCGACAAATTGAACTTTATTTGCTCGTTGTTGAAGTATTTTTTCCTAATAGTTTTTATTTTGGCAACGATATCTCCAGTTAAAGATGGAGTTGGTTTGTTGATTACATTTGTATGATCCAATATAGTCTCACACGAACCAACAATAACCCGTTCCCAACCAAGATCGTAATCAGTAACTTCTGAAGTTGGTTGGTTAGAAATACTAAGTTGTTGTAGTGTTCCTGATAAACTACCCGATTCACTTGAAGGTGGTGTGTTTGGTTGTTGACTTACGTAATCAAAATATGCAGCTCTTAGTCGTGGAGAGTATATAGTGTTGGTGTCACTAGAATAAAACTTTATAGATTGATTTCGTTCGGTTCTACCTTCTTGGGTGAATTTTATTAAAAATCCATTATTTGGGATGTCACCTAGCATCCAACACTTTACAATTGATGTCACATCTAAATTAACGTCCGATGTTTTTTGTGAAAATGTATATGTGCATGAAATTGGGATTTTGTCTTCACCACATCGTTCAATGTGTGTGTAATAAGAACCCCCACCCTCATCATCTTCAGACTCCCATTTTTCTGAATCTGTTTTGTATATCCAGTTGACCGGTTGATAAACAGGATCGGCATCTAAACCGATTCCAATTCCTGATTGCCAATAATCAGATATAGGAAATGCAGATATTTGAGTTGTATCTGTTAATTCTTCAGATTGAGTTATTTTCAGTTCCAAATAAAACTTGAGATGTTCAAAGTCTTGATAGTTTTCTAAATTGAATGGTATGTTATATTGCAACAAAATTCTAGATATACCCGTTCCTCTTCCCACAGACCATGAGTTTTTTAATTCTAATATCTCGGACTTACCAAAGTTTAGTTCTCTGATTGCTGACTGACTATAAATCGTTGAATCTTTTTCTGGGTTGTAAAATATATTCACGACACAACCCTCCCAACTATATCTCTACCAGGAAATTTTACTTCAAATATTGATGGGTCCATTGATGGGTATAATATCTTACCAATGGTGGCCGACTCTATGTCATATTCGTTTACGGAATAATTTCCATCATTTGATGTAAGGTTTACAATCCTCAAGTTGCCCACCGTACGAACTCCGTTTATTTTTGAAATCATTATTTCTAAACTACTAATTTCAATTGGTTGTGAAATTTGCCAATTATCTATCTCAAAATAATTTGTTAGTTCAACCATAGTGTTATCAAGAACCTCTTTTTGATTAAAGTTATGAAGAACAGAGATTTCAAAATATATTCCGATGTTAATGATAAACGCACTGGATATGTTTAGTCCATCAGTTAACATTCTATATTGTGTCATGTATCTTGTTAGATTTTTGAAAACAAGTTCATTGGGTTGTGTTAGTTTCTTATCTTCATCATAACTAAGTACATACATATTTATCGCAAACGGATTATTCACTTCTCCGTATACGGTATTTATTGATTCGGGTGATATATCTTGGTTCGTTTCGTTTGTTTTAATTATATCAAGTTGAGATTGTGTATCTAAAATTCCGTCTTTTGTTACAAACGACTTCGCGACACTTCCAAACTTTGCTGGCATAGAATATGCTCGAATAACATAATCTTCTCTAGTAACTGCACGAAGTTGAGCAGGAAAAGAGGCCAAACCTTTTAATCTTATTTCTTCATCACTTTCAGCACCCTTACCCCCACGTGCAGGTTCATCGTTGTTTACTTTTAAACTATTTTTAATTCCTTCTAATGTGGATCGTTCGTTTGCATTTAAAAATTCATTTGACTCGGCATATGAAACGAGACTGATGTTGTTAAGTGTGTTACTTGCAACATTGGAGCTCGCACCACCTCCCACATAATAATCAATTGTCAATTCTGTGTTGGATGGTGCTTCTCCGTATGAATCGTTTTTCAAAAAGTTGCTTGGGTCGTAACCCATGTCTAAAATAGAACGATTTGTATTGATAGTACGACCCACATTACTCATACTCGGGACTATAAGTTCATCGTCAATTTTATCATCACCCTTTCCAAACTCAATTGTGGTTGTGTTGTCTGTATTTGTATGTACCACAAATCTTTTTGAGGTTTTCATGTATCGCAATACATAGGGAACCGTTGTTGCGTATTTAGAATAAAGTGGACTATTTCTTGAGTTGTTTGGTTCATCTATCAACACCGTGCTTTGAGCTAGATAGGGAACTTCGTGCCAAGCATTTTCATCAGAGTCCTTTACAGAAACCACCTCCAGCACATTAGTATCACCCAACTCTATTTCATAAAATGAAGAGGCCTCACCTACTTGAACAACTTTTCTTTTTAAAGTTCCACTTGATACATGGGCAAGTTTTTTAAGCAAGTAATACACAGGTTGACCAGAAGAATCTCTTTGAAAAACTTTAATGGTTAATGGAGAGTCTTGGGTATTTTCGGCAAAGATTACTGGTTGGGTTGTTCTGAACACAATATCAGAATTATCTCCAGACCTAACTTCCATACCAGCTTCAATATTTAATGCATATTTCATGTCTGGAATATTCTTTCCCATGCTATCAAGTTTTGATGGTACTATGTGCATAACTGAAATATTTGTGGATGCAGGAACCGATGGTTTTGGTTTGTATCCTAAATAACCCGCAAGTGTCATTATGTTATTTCGTTCACTTGCATATTGCAAAAATCCCTCTTTAAATTGATAATCTATATAATAAGACAAAACATCACCAACATACGCAGATAATTCTACAAACATCATTCCTGTTGAGTTTTCACTAAAGTCTTTGTATGATCCAGGAAAGTATGATTTTATATATTGTACCAAACTTGATTTAAAAGAGTTGAAGTCTCTACTAAGGTAATTTATATCTTTACCTTTTTTATTTGCGAATATGTCCATATCGGTTGTCATAATTAAACCTCTATTTGTAAGTCCAACTCTTGTTCTGAGTCAGGTAGATTTGTTAGTTCAAAAGTCACTTTAATTTCTGCTTGATATGGATTGTTTATAGGATCTCGGTTTATCTTTACGTCCGTGATAACCACACTATTCATCCAAGTTGATGTTGCATCAACAACTGCATCTTCAAATTCAACATCAACCGCTCCTTCTGTGTTTTGAGAAAATAGTATTTTTTTTAAATCACTTCCATATGTGGGCATCATCGGTCGCTCACCCTTTGATGTCATCAACAACATCGTTAAGTTGGTTCTTGCTTTGTCAAGTTCAGTTTCAACTTGAGCAAAATACCCTTCTTTGTTACTGCGTGTGTAGGGTAGTTTTATACCTAAACCATCTCCACTCATTTAATGTTTCCTCGTTTTTTATCAACTGCTTTTAATACTGCCGAATAATCCCGGGTTAGTGCATTGGAAACATGATCAGGTAATGCGTCAACATCAACGACCTGACCTTGAAAATCTTTAACTTCATTTATTCCAGATGACACACCCCCTTCTTGTGGTATTCCACCTACTGTTTCATTCAGTATATCATTTATAGCAGAGTTTTTAGAATATGTTTTATAGTTTGTGTTAGATTTAATTGGTTTATCTGCACGAACTTTCTTCAGTGATTTCCTTGTAACTTCAACTAAATCAGCATTGTTCTTGGGTTGTTTGGTGAGTGTATTGAGTTCTTTCAGCACATTGGGTAGAAAAGATTTCAATTCTGCTCTCACCGCTTCTCTTATTAGATTAGTTAGTTGTTCTTTTTTCATAATTATAAATATATCTATATACATATTATCCGTCTATAAATACCCGTGTACTTAATAATGTAGGCAAAGTTGCTTTTAATCCGGATAATTGTCCTTGTTGAGCTGAGCTGCTTGTTGATATGTATGGATCGTGGTGGGTATGAGAACCCAACCAACCACACAATGAATTCAACCAAGAAACCGCAGCGTCTCCTTTTAGTACAGGATGTCTGGTTGTAACATAATCTCCAAGGTGAATTGTAGGGGAAACCAACGAAGTGTGTTCAGCTGTGACGGTTACTATTCGACTTACTGCATTCATTGTCAACTCTCCGTCCGTAGCTACTGCGTATTTTCCTTTCGAGAAACTGACCATCTCTCCAACTTTTGAAGAAATTAAAACCCGGTCTGAGTTTAGTATTATTTGATTTCCGTCTAATTTTGGAAGTTGGCCACCAAATATAAGTTCACCCCCACCCTCTGCAAGTGCCTCAGTTTCTGCTTGTTCCAGTTTAGCATCAAATGCTTGATTAGCTGCATCAGTTGCTTGTTGAATAGAATCAGCAACTGCTTTTGTATCTTTTAACATAGCAAGATCAGCGGGTGCTAAACAAGCAACTGCATTTAAGTCAGCACCTGCGAGTGGTGTTCCTGCTAAGTCAGCAGCTGTTATTTTCTCACCTGTGTGAAACGAATTGACCGAATCTGGCATAGGTGGGGCAGCCTGAACTCCGTTTGATGCAGATGGACTTGTTGTTGTTGGTGCAACTGGAGAAGATTGTGTAGATGGATCAGATGCTAAACTAGATGGTTGAGAACCACCTTGGGTTGGTTGAGATGAAACAGAACCAGTTGTTCCACCGGTTGATGGTGACGTTCCACTTGGTGATGATTCGGGTCCACCAAAAGATGGAGTTGGTGATCCTGGTACAGATTCTTCAGTTGACGAATCCGGGCCTGTTGTTGAAGGTCCTGTGGCTGTATCTGTTGAACCCGTTGTTGTTTGTGGTGAAGTTCCTGTTGGGTCTTTTATTTCTTTGGTTGCATCTCGTTCGTTAATGGCATCAACAGACGATCCATATTGTATTCCCCCTCCACCAGACATATAACTTATTGCTCCCAAGTTGCTGGCCACTTTAGATGAACTAGCTGCACTTGGATCAACGGATGCACTAAATGTACTTGCTCCTCCGGGAGATTTCTTTCTAAGCAGTCCAGTTAACGGATCAAATCCCATCGTGGCTACTTGACTATTTCCTTTTTTTAACGATAACCCCATTGACCCAAAGTTCATACCGGATGCCTTTAGTTGTTCCTTTTCTTCGTCTGTTATTAATTGAAATTGTTGACCAAAGTCAGAATCCCTGCTTGTGAACGCACCAAGTGTTCCTTTGGCAGATAAATCTTTCCCCAGGGCATTTGTTTTATCTTTGTTTGAAGCTGATCCTGTTAGTCCTCCTAATAATCCTGCACCGACTCCTCCCAACAATCCTGCTCCGGAAGAACCACTTCCTGTCAAACCCCCACCAAGCATTTTTCCTGCTTCTCCTTTTAGTGTGTCAGTTAATGACGAACCGAACTCAACTTGATTCATCCAATCACATAAATCAAATGTAAGACTATCTAAATCAAATGAAAACATAGAACCGAAATTAAATTTTAGATTTCGCAATCTATCAAAAATTGCCATAAGTAGAGCAAGTAATTCCAGATTGATCCCAAACGAAAGTAACCACCCGAGGGATTCTTCTGTGTCTGATCCAAAATCATTTTTATTTTTCAAACCTGCACATATGGAACGAACACCAAATGATGCCAATTTGAAAATTTTGAACATAGAACTATCACCTGAGTTTATACCTAGACCACCCGCACCCGGAATTCCAATTCCGAGGGAAGATGCAGCGGATAAAGCTCGTCCTGCCTTTGTCTTTTTTAATAAGGTAGATTTTCCTACTTTGTTTGCAGTTTTTATTGCACCTATAATTCCACTTTCATATGTGGAGTTTAGTGAGAAATTTCCAAGACCCACACCCTTCATAAAGGTTTTTTTACCCGCAGATGTTCCGATAGAATGAGTTGTGGCTCCGGAAACTCCGGTTGATCCTACACTTCCCCCAATTGAAGCTGTTGCAGATGCTACCCCCACTCCACCTGTTGACACACCCTCAACCTTAACCAACTTGGAAGCATTTTCAATTCCCATGTTTCCCAAACGACCACCCACTTTTGCACCGTTTTCCTGTCCTACCGCAGTTCCCATACTTGAACCAATTGATCCGGACCAGTCTCCCTGCGATGCTTTTTGTGCAGCTGCGGTTGGTCCTGTTCTGTCCGAGGTGGATGTTCCTCCTCCACCCCCTCCACTACCGGATGCCGAAGATGCTCCCTGTGCCACACTAGCTCCTGTCTGAGCAGCTGCCATTGGACCAGCAAGTTGTTGGTCGACATATGCATTTCCGGCAGTTTCTGCTAAATTGAGACCCGATTGCCCCACTGCTCCAGCTGCTGATGTCATTGCCCCCGTCTGTGCAACCATGTTGGCAGGATCTATACCCGTACCAACCGAAGAGTTTGCTAATTTTGAAAGACCCCCAAATCCCTTTGGTTTTGCTCCACCACTGTCATCAGAAGGACCGGACAAAGTAGGAGCAAATTTACTTATTGTTTTACCACTGGTTATGTGAATAGACGAACCATCTTTATTGATATCTTCTAACATAGTATGTGAATAAATTTCCTCGTCACCCCCTCTTGGGTGTTGCCTATTGCGAATGATAATCATCGGATTGCCTAAATTGGAATCATACGCATCTCCACTACCAGTAGCAGATCCTACATCAATTTCAGGATTATCTTCATAACAACCAAATCTAATACTAGAACCGAACCGACTTTCTATAATGGTATCCCCTTCAAAGTTTTTAAGTGGTCTAACTCGGTTATTTGCTTTAAAGTACTTGCCAAGATATTGACCATATTGATTTGATGCTTTACTGATATTAGATGAATTCAATGCACCTTTTAAGTTGGGACAATTTTTAGAATTTAGACGATTATTTGCACCGAATCTTGGTTCTGTTCTAAAGTCAGCTGAGTTGTTTAAAAAGTTTCTTGAATTTAATCTACGTGTATAATATAAGTTGTTTACATATTTGGTGACAATTATAGTTTCATTTAATAGTGGATATTCTTTTATTGTTCCATCCACAGGTAACGCCCACGATAGTTCGTTTAATGGTGCTTTGTTTTGACTATACAACAAACGCACTTTAACTCTACCTATCCATGAATAATCTACCTGCCCATCGGAATTAAATCCGGCAGGCCACTCATCAGGAGAAATCTCCGGTTTTAACTCTTCGTCAGAAAATATGGGATGGTTTTCATCTCGTATTACATCCACAACCACTCCAGGTTCCATTTCATAAAACTCAGTATTATCAGGAGTTCCACTCACCAGATGTCTGTGAGTTACCAGATGATTGGTATTCAACTCCTTTGTTACTGATTTTTTTATGTACTTGGTATAAGCCATAAATCGTTATTATCCAATTAGTTTTTCTTCGTTTGGTACGTCTGCGTTATCGAGTGTTTTTTCCACAACAGAGTTGGTCTTTTCAAGATCATCTAGTTCTTTTTTAACAGTAGAAAGTAGTTGTTCTTTTTCTGCATCGGACAGCCCTCCACCAGTTGCTCCGTCATCTCCTCCTCCCGAAGTTCCAGCTATAAATCTTTGTAGAACCGCGGATAATTTAACGAGTTGATCATCGTTTTTTATACCCACATCAATATAGTCTTTTATCATAGGAGCTATAACTGTTGCCGACCCGAGGTCTTTGACCATTTCTCTTAGGTCTTTTATAAGTTGATTTATTTGCTCCTTTTTGTGACTAGAGTTGAAATAAATGTCCTTTACCAAAGAGGAAAATGTTTTTCCTTTAAAAATTTCTGTATCTGAATCCATAGTAAATATAAATATGGATGTATATATTTTTTAGAATCTTCAGTTCTTATCAATGTATCCGTTTTTAAAATAAGACTTTGTTATAGTCTTTTGCACATCACGCATTTTATTTACAACCTTTGTAATGTTTTGAGTTTTACAATCTGTCATTTCACGAATATACAAATATATTGCCTTTTTATTGAAGTTTTCAATTGAATCACATCGTCTAAATATTTCTACAACTGCAGCTGCTATTTTTAACTCTTGTGGTTTCTTAAACATATTTTCCAGATTTGTGTCATAATACTCTATCATTAATCTGATGAATTCATTTATCTCTTTCAGTTTGACTTCATTTTTTGGATTTACTGTTAATTCTTTTCGTTCATATACAATTTCATCATCGTCCACACTCATGTGTCTTTTGAATTTTTTATAGTTTCCGTTGTTGTATAAAATTAGGAAATTTTTTGCTATAATTGAAAAGTATGAAAAGGCCTTTCCGTTTTGTTGTTTGTATTTGTGTATGTTGCCAACCAAGTTGCTGACAACCTCTTGTTGTACTTCTTCGTGACTACACTGAAAATAAGAAAATTTAAATGTGTTTAAAATGTTTTCGGCTAGTTTATCAAATGCGTATCGTATTCGTTCGTTGTATATATCATTTCTAATCTTTACATCTTCAGAACCATTGTATTCTACAATTGCATCTTCAGTTTCTTGTGTGAAGTATTGCTTACCTTTGCCTTTTTTTCTGCGTCTGCGTTTTATTACCCGTTTAACTTCCGTAACCTCTGCTGGTTTGGTTTCTGTTTGTTTCTGTTTGTTAGCCATTTTTGGTTGTCCTTGTTTCTATGTCTTTCATGATATCATCAATTCCTTCATACACTACACCAACTTCGTCATCTTTTTCAAACATCTGCTTGGAGTCAATTGTATTCCAATTGCGTAAAACGTCGGACAACGATTCGTTTAATTCGTATACCCAATTTTCGTATGTTGAATTTTTTTTATACAAATTTACTATTATATAAATTAATATAATGAACAGAAGTATGGCAGAAAAAACTAAATATATGTTAATGTACATAATGAAGTTTATAGGAATATAGTGGGAAAAGTCAAGTGTTTAATAAATATAAGTATATATATATTTTATTCGTCATTATTAGTAGGTACATTTCCGAGAGTGCTATCAGGTATATATTCACCTGAATTTTTTCTATATATCTTCTTTGCAAAATATTTGTCATGTGCCTCCATTGATGTTTTTTTCCACGGAACATAGTAAGGTCCTGCTATATTTGGGTCATCTGTGTTATACATCGGTGTTGACATAACATTTTCATCTTCTTGGGATGTTGGTTTCAAACTTGGAATGTGAGACGGAGTCGGAGTCTCCGTTGGAGACGGAGTTGGTGACGGAGTTGGTGTGGGAGTTTCCTCAGGAGTCGGAGTCTCCGTTGGAGACGGAGTTGGTGTGGGAGTTTCCTCAGGAGTCGGAGTCTCCGTTGGAGACGGAGTTGGTGACGGAGTTGGTGTGGGAGTTGGTGTGGGAGTTTCCTCAGGAGTCGGAGTCTCCGTTGGAGACGGAGTTGGTGACGGAGTTGGTGACGGAGTTGGTGTGGGAGTTTCCTCGGGAGTCGGAGTCTCAGTTGGAGTTGGAGACGGAGTTGGGGTTTCTGATATAACATCCTGTTCTTCGTCAAAGTCACCGTCTGTTTGTAACTTGTCGGTGAATGGTAACTTATCTATCCAATTTTTTTTTTCGGTAACTCTTCTCCCAGAGTCATTTTTCCACCTACCATAATGTTATATGCTAACACAAGTGCAACTGCCACCGGGTCGAATACTAAAACGATCACAATAATAAACCACTTAACAACTTGATCAACTGGCATATTAAATGATTCTGCAATAAAACGAAAACTTCCTATATCCGTTGCACGAATTCCTTCTTTTTCTACAAGTATATCTGCTTGATTTGATTTTATCTTGGTATATTTGTCTTCAATAACAGATACATTATCTAAATCATTTGTTGTATCACGAAGTCCATTTACCTTTTCCACAAATTTATCGTATTCTGTTGCAATCTCGTCATCTATCTTTGTAAGTGCAGAATTGTATGATTTTGTTGCGGAACTTTCTTCTTCTGAAATTGATGATAGTGAAGACGCAATGGAATCTCGTTCTGGTTGTTGAGCAACTTTTAATTCTTCTATTTTCTTTTTGTTACTTGAAAATAACCCACCACCCTTAGACTCTATTGCAGTTTTTGAAGAGTCTAATGTTGAAAGACGATCAAGTAATTGTTGTCTACGATTAGCTCTTACTTCTGCATCACCTTTGTTCCGTGAAGATAAAGCTTCTTGTCTGTTTCTTCTATCACTAACATAATCATCGTAGATTTTTTGAAAACCTGCGATTGTTTCTGTTTTCTTACCCTCGACTGTGATATCTGTGTTCTTTAAGGTTTTAATCTCAGTTTCAATAACAACAATTTCTTTGTTTAAAGTTTCAATGTTGCTTTCGTGCATTTCCACCCTTGAACGAGTGTCATCGTATGCATCACTCAAAAATCCATAAATACCAAGTGACGTTATTCCAATTAAAACCACAACTGCAATCGTGCAGTACCATTTTAACAATCTCGGAATTCGTTCCCAATAACGATATAAAAAAGAAGTCATAGCAAGTTTACCTGCCTCAAGAACACCCGCCATTATCATAACGGCAATGGCTGCTCCTGCAAACAATAAACCAATACCTCGTACCGAAAAGAAAGCTGCAGTTCCTGCTACTGCCAGTGCAAGTCCTCCTATGATTGCAGTAAATACCTTCATATTAATATATATCCCCAAGTTCCATTTTATGTGATGTCTTCAATGACTATAAATATAATATAATTATAAAAAAAGAGGGTAAAAAAATTACCCCCTTAAATTAATACAATAGTTTAAACCAAATATTAAAGAATTTTGACTTTCTTTGATTTAGTTTCAACTACTTCCTTTTTGGGAATAATAACATTCAGTATTCCGTTGTCAAACTTGGCTGATATGTTGTTTACCTGTAATGTGGTTTCATCTACTTTAAACGAACGTTTGAACGAAGATCGTTTAAGTTCTTTATACACATATGTTACATCTGGATCTAGTATTTCTGATTTTTTGTCTCCCGCAATGGTAAGAAGACCATCTTCATACTCAACCGACACATCATCTTTAGCAAGACCTGCAATTTCAGCTTCTATGCGAATTTCTTTTTTATGATCCGCGACATTTACTCTTGGGTATGAACTATTTCCGAAGAAATTTACTCCAAACTCTTGTCCAAAGTTTGGGAAGGCCTGACCTACAACTTTATCAAACAACGAGTCGAATGGTATCAAAAATTCGTCTCTTAGTGTTGGAACGTGTTTATTAAGTCCTGTTCCGTTGGACTTGTGTAATCCGTAGTTTTTCATTTTATGTTTCCTATTTTAGTTACAAATCCCGATGTGGGCATTCGTTAGACAATCTCAGTTGAGCATTGTCTTATGGTATAAATATACTATAAAATGTTAAATTTGTCAAATATCACTATTCAAATTTAAAATTTTCGTCTGTTAGTGATTTCTCTAATACACATGACATATGATCTGCCCAATGAAGCACCCGTGGAAGTTCAGTTCTAAGTCCGTTATCTGGATTAAAGGATTTTAGATACTGAATGTTAGAATCATCGTACATTCCGTCTGATAATTTTATTGCGAGAAACTCCTTTTCGGTATACTTGATATCAAAGTGTTGTAATATAAATACTGAACGATCTGTTACACTCATCCATTGGATGTCTGTGTTCATTTTATATAACTTACCCTGATTTTTGATGTGCCAATCACTATCATTCGGTTGGTATTGCTCACCGTCAAGTGAACCTAACTTACCCAAATCATGGTTAAGTGCCGAAAACATTAGTTCGTCATCTGTAAAATCAATTCTTGCTCCCAAACTCTGTAGTAGAACTTTTTGTCCTCTAGCTGCACGACACACATTCATTACATGGTCAATATAACCTCCGTCATATGCGTTGTGATAATGTATTGTTCCACTTGCAGGAGCAGTTAATGCCCGTAAACCAAAGCAATTGTCATCGGTACCGTACATATATAGCAACTTTTCCTGTCGGTCTCCTGTAAATGTATCTTCAATAAACTTAAGGAATGCCGTGTAGTTTTGTTCTAATTCAGTTTCTGTATAATTTTTCACAGAACCTATACTACTAAACGTTTTTTTAATTGTCAAGAAAAATAGAACGAATTTTTGATGTATACTCTCCAATTTGCTCGTTTGTCATGTTCCCAAACTTTGTATATAGGTTGTAATAAAAATCAAATTTCTTTTTAAGAATCAAGTCCGTGTTTACGAAAAAGCATCCCTGTGGAGAGAATTTTTTGCTAGTTCCACCTTGTTTTATGTTCTGCTCTTCGTGTACGAACATGAAGTTAGAATCATCTAAATTAAGGATATTTCCGTTGCTTATATGTTTCAACTTTTCCGAAAAATCAGCAAGTTGCTCATGGGATTTACAAAAACTATCATTTGCAAACAAAACTGATTCGTTTGAGCTGAACATACCATATACATGACATATGTATTCCATGTAGTAATATAAAAAATGCTTTTTTGTGGACAACTTTGAAAGTTTTCCGTTTATTCGTTTATACTCTACAAGTGTAGTGTCTCGAATTGTAATAACATCGTTGGTTGGGTAGTATATTTTGCTATTACATGAATACAAAATTCCAAAAGTTGGTTTACTCCACTTGTTAACTACACGTTTAGTAATTTTTGTTTTTACCGATGTGTTGGTTTCTGTGGTTTTCGGTTTGTGTTTTTTGGTGTATAAGTCGGTTTTGCTTTGACTTAGTTGATTTGCCTGACCCACATATTCTTTTAATTTATCTTTTACAACCTGTTTGATATTAACTTCTTTGTAGTTTAAATATAACTTTCGGTTTATCTCTATGTTGTCTTTTGATTGAGGTAAGTGGAACATATGATACGCCCTGATTTGCACACGTGATTTCAACTCGTCACCCATTAATCTATTTTCCACGAAATCCAAGTCTTGAAATCCCCATCCGTAAAAATCTTCATTCATTCCTTTGCAATTAGAAAATACGGACGATCTTACTATAAAGGAAAATTTACCTTCTTGATTGTTGGTTTTGTATTTTTCATCGTGATTTAATAGTACACTACCAGATGTGTGTAAATTATTAGATTCTTGTTTGTTTAAAAACAAAACTTCACTAAACGGTACTATCAAGTCAGATGAACTATCAGCATCGGTGATGACATCTTTAAAGTTTGTGTAAAAGTCACCGTCCACCACCCACATGAACTCAGTGTACACTCTCTTAAACGCATAATTTATTAATTTTGATTTATTGAAATCCAAACCGTCCACCTCAACAAGTGAGTGGGATACGTTTTCTAAACTAAGAACTATCTGCTCAACGGGTCCTGTTCTGTCTGATCGTTGTTCAACTACAATAACAGAACAACCGAGATTGTTTAATTTTTTTACCAAAAAGCAAAAATTATTAAACCTAAAAGATCCTAAGTTATATATAGGAACTACTATTGTGATATTTTGCTTATCCATTGGTGGTTGTAGATTCGTTTGTGTTACCAAAAGATCCATCCACCGTGGAGGTGGGTGCTATATTGCCGAAGTAGTTATGACTATCAAGTTTACTTCCCCAACTTTTTACCTTACCCTCTGCGTACAATTCTTCAAATGTATAATGAGTTCCAGTTGCACTTCCGTCAAACTCAAGTTCAATGCACACTTGATCGTCTGTATCACGTTTTAGTGTTATTGTTATTGTTTGGTCTTGTAGTGAGTCTTGCGCCCCAATCTCAATTGCAATGTATCTTGGATCATATGCCTTTGCGGTACGATCACTTGATGGTATCCGTTTTGCATCGTTAAAGTATAATGCCATAAACGAAGGTTCGCTTCCTGGTTGAATATTACCTGAGTAGCAAAGTGTTGTACCTTCTCTTGCATTCTTAAATGACGCAATTAGTGGATCACCTGAACCATAGTTAGTTATTGACGGAAGTTGGTTTGGATCAAGTGAATACAACCTAGCAGCTGCCTTATTGTTCATATATGAATCATCTGCATCAAGTAAATCACTAAGAGGTGCATCTGCATTTGTTAATCCAAGACGCTCTACATCAATGTTTATGTGTGTTGATGTATCACAACATATTTTATCATCACACGAACGTCCTGCAATTCCAAGTGAGTATGCCCAGTGGTTTTTGTGTAAATCCGTTCCGTCTGCGTTTATAAATTTGAAATAAACTTTACTTTTTGTTAGTCCTTTTCCAGAATCATTAACAGGAATAACTTCAACTGAAGCTCCGTTTCCTGTATTGTTGTCTGGGTGGTGCAGTTCAAGTGAACTTCTGATTGGTTTGTCTAGTGCAGAACTACTGATTTCAAAATGTAGTTCGTCTGCCATTGGAACGTAATTAACTTCGTCTTCTCCACCACGATGCACCCACTCACCACCTGCCTCAAGTAGTTTAATTTCATATACAATACCTTCTTGAATGTCATTCTGTGTTGTTCCGTCTTGAGTTACTTTCAAGTCCGGAATGTTAGGATCGTTTGTGGTTATGTTGCCCAATGCATTCGTGTCGTTGCATTTTGTTAAAAGTTGAACTGATGGTTTTCTTAAATATCTCGGAGTTGTATGTAGTGGTATAAGTGAACTTAATGCACTTGCACTCATTGATCCTGTTGTGTTTGATTTTAAACTAACTGTCAATCTACCAACACCATTTACTCCGTTTTCAGCATTACCGGCAATACCTCCACTTATACCAAACTCTGAATTTATGTCTACATCAAATTCTATTTCGTTTAATAGTGTCGTCATTCCGTTTGCATCTACAGTTGTACTGGCAACAATTTCGTCATGTAATATACCAATGTGCTTGAACATTGAGTACACTTCGTTTCCGTTTAGGTTGCTACGTGGACCAACTGCTCTGTCGTAATCAAGTTGCACAACGAGTGGATGTTTTGATGATACAACAGAAGTATTTTTTACTTTGACTCTCCACCCACTTGTGATGTTTTTAACATCAACCTCATATGATTCTGATCTAGGTTTACCACCTGTTGGTGATCCTGTTAGAGGACGATATGTCAAAACTATTGCGGAATTTGTTCCTGTTGCTAAAAATAATGGTTTGCTGATTACAGGTTCGTGTGTGTCACCCACCACATTATTTGCTAGAGCAAGTGTTTGAGGAGAACCTTTGTCCCATAAATAATATACCATACCTGGATTTAAACTAGATTCGGTTGGTAAGGTGTTGAATGAAACTTGGCCACTCAGTACAATAACTGCATTGGTTTCTGTGTCATCGTTTGTGAAATCAATTCCGTCACCTGTGCAATCAACTGTGACACTTTCAACTATACCCACAACTTCTACCATATGTTCTTGGTCGGTGGGGTTGTTTGTATCAAACATCGCATATGATAAATTAAATCCGTTTATTGATGGGTCCCATCTAACTGCGTCTCCAACCTTGGGGCAATTATATTTTAAGTTTGCCCGCATTGCAGTTCGGTTGGTTTCCCATTTATAATCGTTTGCAGCCTGTCTTACTTGTTCGTGTATGTTGTCAAGAACTACTCCATCACAAGTTGAATCAATTGTTTGTACTGCACTTCCACCCAAGGGAAGACTTCCTCTGAGGTTGAATGCTGATCTATGTTGTAACGTTGCCATAACTATTTTTCTAAGATGTTGTTCTTTCTAAAGTTTTCTTTGGAGTTGTTGCCTGAACCCACTGAGGTTCACCTGTTCCAAGTTGTATACGGGTGTATGTGTATATGTTGTCAACTATCTGTGTTGGGGTTTGTTGATTATCAAGTTCGTTGTGAACATATGTAACGAACGCATAATCACCTTCAGATGAGTCACCGATTAATACTCCACGATACGGCCATACTTTATTTAGAAAGTTTTTGATTTCCGTGTCTATAAGTGCCGATTGTCCTTCGTATGGAAAGCAATCTCTTCCAGCTTCACACGGGGAGTAAAAAGTAAAGTGTTTGTATCTAAAATTTCCTATGTCGTATAAAGAACCCATTATGTATCTCCTTCTTGCATTTGCCAAACACCTGCAGCTGAATTTTCTTCAACCTTTTTCCACACTTGGTGTTTGATCGTTGATTCACTGAAATTTATTAATTGAACATCAGCAGTATCACCCTTATTTGCATCTGACCACTTGTCACCCAAGAATTCATTTACATCACCAAGTGTTTCGTTCATTGTAAAACTTTTTGACTGAGTAAATTCTTTACATGGTTGATTTGCAGTTGGATTAACTGCGTTACACGCATCAAACGGCATTGGATATGTTGCGTGGTTCAATAAAAGTATTTGATTTTCAGAAACTGCATAAAAAACAGGTTTGGCATATGATGTAACTTTCTGTGTTTCTGGATCACGTGCGAACGGATTGTTTATTGTGGTGTTTCTAAATGGAGATATACCGGTTACTACATCTTCAATGTTAGAATCAACAATTGAATTTCCATAGTAATCATTTATTTCGTCTGTGCTATAATCGTAAAGTGTTCGTCTAAGACGTTTCGTGTAAACATTTGTGTTTTGGTCGGAAGTTATATCAAATGACTCCAAATAGTATGTGTATCCTCGTTTGAATATTGCATTTGATTTCTCAATGGCAGAGTTATCATCCGATATAACGGATGCCGGCATATCAAATGTTATCATTCCACTTGTTTGTATTTGGAAGTAATCAGAAGACGCAATTGTCACAATTCCAATAAACTCACACGCATACGCATCTTCATGTGCAAGTTCTGCATCTTGTGATGCTGAGTTGGCTAATACATAGGGTGACTCTCCACTCTCAAAGTCTAGATATGCAGGTCGTATGTTTTCGGGCATTCCGTCAAACGCATTATCAGCATTTTCTATAGCACTACCGAAATTTCCATTGACATTACGTTTGATGCGCCTGCGTACTCGCACTATGTCACCTACTTTAATTTTGCTACAACTTGCACTATATTCAACCACAAATTTATGAGGTTCGTCTGTTTTTTCAGAAAGCAAACCACGATAATTAACAAAGATACCCGATTGAGGACCTGTCGCAACTAATAGTGGTTTTGATATATGTGGGTCACTATCATTGACTTGTATAGAAGGATCGTAATCTGATAACTTTCCAATTCTTCCCAAAAAGTAGGTTTTTCCTCCAACCAAGACTGACTCGGTTGCCATGGCTGATGTATTGTCAATTTGACTTTTTTCAACATGAACCGGTTCTTCGAAAACTACATGACCACCAAATGCGATATTAACTTGAACGATGTCTCCTTCAATATCTTTTTTGATTTTACGAATAACTCCTACAACTTCAGCTGAATCTGGATTATCTGATGATGCGTGTTTATATGTGTTGGTTGCAGGATCACGCATCAATACATCACCTACACGATATACAATAACTTGGTTGCTTTCAATACTTTGAAATAACTCTTCGTATTTTACGGTTATCTCAGAATGACCAGGTGACTCGGTAAAATCAACACCGTCACCTGTGTCATTTATTTTTACAAACGATCCTGCACTTTCGATATACTCGTTGGGTACGTCTGCAAGTTCACTGAATCGGATGCCGACATCCGAGTGTTTTATTTCTGCAAGTTGTTCCGCTAGTGTTTTTGCGGTGATTGCTTTAGTTTCACCTGTTGGTGATGTACCGTACTCGTCTTTGTCAACCACAATAAACAAGTCTTCACCTGTCAACTTGGTGTGTTTGTTTAAATCCGTTATTTTTTGATTCGCCATTGTTTAACCTAAATTCGTCTGTCTATAAATAAATATATGTATATTTTTTATATTTCAATAAATATGGCCTATCTTAAACTTTTTATTCGTCTGACTATGAATTTCACAAGTTTACTCCTAATAATATCGTCTTCGTCAAACTCAAAGGTGAATATTCCCTGCTCTTTAGAGGACTCATCATTGAATAGATTTTGAATATTAGCAAACCCTGATTTGTTGCCGATGTCACTTTGCATTGTGTCTCCACATATAAACACTCTTGTATTTTCACCGACTCGTGTCATGATTGTGATTAGTTCTTTTTCTGTCATGTTCTGAGCTTCATCTACAATTACAAACTTATCTGTCCAACTTGCTCCTCGCAAAAATCCAACTGGAACTCCGTAGATTCGGTTGTCTTCTTGTAAATATTTGATATCTACGATACTTAAAAATTCTTCAAGTTTATCTTTAAGTGGTTCTAAATACGGAGCCATCTTGTCATCTTGTGCTCCTGGTAAAAATCCCAACTTATGATCTGAACTTTCTACTGCGTTTCTTATGTAGACTAGTTCTTCTACTTTTTGTTCCGATAACAATTTTAATCCACAATATATGCTGATGTATGTTTTTGCACTACCAGCTGGTCCGTTGATAAACATCATGTTTGTATTATCTGCTAAACCGATATCTACAAAGTTTTTTTGTTTATCTGTAAACTTTTTGTGTTTTATTTTTAATGTTCTTGGTTTCTCGTTTTCTCTGATTTGGTCTTGTAATTGACTATCCGACCTTATTTCATCTGAGGTGGTTGTTTGTTTTTTGCTTGACATCCTAATTTCCTCTACTATTATTATTTATAATGCTATTTCCTGCTACTACTAATTAGTATCCATTATTCTATTCTTTAATTTATTAAGCGTATTACATTTTTCATATTCCTCCTTTGTTATATAGTGTTTTAGTAAGTTGTCAATATTAGAGATATAATTTGCTTCTCGTATAATGACTTGTAGGTCAGTTTCTTTAAAATTAAAAATCTTGACGTGTTCGGGAATTGTCTTTAATGTTTTAAATCTTTCAAACTCTCCGTATATGAAATCTATGTATTCATCTTTATTTTTGGATAAGTCTGCATCAAGTTCATCGTTTGTGCTTGGAATTGTAATAATATTTGAATCCATGTACTATATAAGTATTTAGAGTAAAATTATTTTCGAGAAAGATAAAATGGGAAAACTATATCAACGATACAAAAGAAACGGCCGACAGGTCGGTGAGTTTACTGAAGCTAAATATAAAGAAGTGGATGAAACCAAATCAGAAGATTCAATATCAATTAACGCCACCGACAACCAACTGCAACTTGAATCCGTTGCCAGGAGGAACGAACCACAATTACATAAAAGTAATGAACATGAAGTTAAACAGTCTGTGGGTGGTGATTTAGATAATCCTACATTTGATATACCAGCTGAATTCAAACAACATTTATCAGAATACATCAATTCACAAACCGAAGATTCTAACATTCACTTAAATAATCCAATACCAGTTTCACCAAATCCACCTACACACGAACCACAACAACCCACACAAGAGCAATATGAAGTTGAAGCAAGAGACTTGGGATTTGAAAATCTTCCAAAAAATTTAGCTCACTCTCTTGTATCGTGGAAAAAAAGTGGAAGACCTGTGGTAGAATCACATCAATGGAATAAAAGAATCTCAATATGTAGATCATGTTCGTTTTGGACAGAAAATAAGCAAACCAACTATGCAAAGTGTACAAAATGTGGATGTGGAAGTGGAAAATTATTATTAGCAAGTAGTAAATGTCCTCTAAATCCACCAAGATGGTAGTAGTTTTTATAATATTTTAGAATTAAAACTTATTTACGATATATTTATATTCACATGAATGATGCTAATTACAAATTAACCACCGTAAAGGTCTTATCGGACAAGTACAAGGAATTTAAAATGGAGACATTAAATTCCGAAATGACACTGCAAAAACTAGTAAATCGTGCAATTCATTTGTACTTGACCGACTCTAAGTTTAAAAAAACCATTGACGAGTCATCTCCGATCACAGACAACAAAAAATATTAGTTTGACATTTTCACTCAATAGTATGATACTAAGTGAGTGAAATCTAAAATACTACTAATTGGTGACGATATAAGATATCCGACAGGTGTATCGAATATATGTAAAAATATTATTCTAAATACCATTGACAAATACGACTGGATACAGATAGCGTGCAGAAAAGAGCATCCTGAACACGGATCGGTTATTGACATATCTCAGTCAATAACTAAACTAACCGACGTTAAAGATTGCTATGCACGACTATATTGCAGTTCGGGATATGGAAATGAGACGATTTTAAATAAAATTCTTGAAGAAGAAACTCCGGATGTAGTGATGTTTATGACAGATCCACGTTATTATCAATGGTTATTTAAACTAGATACTCAAATTCGTCAATTGTGTCCCATGATATATTACCATGTATGGGACAACGATCCAATTCCGGAGTTTAATAAAAAAGTTTATATGAGTTGTGACGGAATAGCGTGTATCAGTCAGTTGACATATTCAATCGTTAATTCGTTAACAGAGGGATCTGACACATTGTGTAGTTATGTTCCACATGGAGTTGATACAACCGTATTTAACAAGTTAAGTGAATCAAACATTCGTGAAAGTAAATACAACTTGCTAAAAAACGGATGTGAGTTTGCGTTGTTTTGCAACAATGCCAACATGAGACGTAAGCAGCTTCCTGTTGTAATGGAGGCATACGATAAATTTTGCAGTATGATTTCACCTGAACAAGCAGAAAAAACACTATTAATGTTCCACACCAATCAAATTGGAGAAGGTGGGCATGACATTGTTAAATTGTCTGATCAATTATATCCGAATAGAAATATAATATTTTCCACCACCAAGGTAGATGAAATTACCCTCAACAGAATGTACAATACATTTGATGTAACAATAAACGCATCAAGCAACGAGGGATTTGGTTTATCAACAGCTGAATCACTTGCAGCGGGAACACCCATAATATGCAATAAAACAGGAGGTCTATCTGATCAACTAAGCAAAACAAATACAGGTGGCGTTGGCATAACCCCCAAAGTAAGAAAATTATCAGGTGACGCAACAACTCCGTATTTATACGAAGACTTTGTGTGTTCAGATGATGTAGCTCGGGCAATTATTAAGTTATACAACAAAACTCCAAAACAACGTCTTGAAATGGGAAAGTCCGGTAGAAAGTATATTGAAAAAAACTTTTCATTGAAACACATGACATCTGGTATAGTTGATATAATTGATACCTGTATTAAAAAATTCAAACCACGTACTAAGTTAAAAATAAAGAAACTCTAACATGAAAAAGAAATTACTATATGTATCACCCATATTGTCTCGTAGTGGATATGGTGACCACGCAAGAGAGTTTGCACAATTTTTATTGGAACATACATCTGAATATGACATACACTTGATAGCAACACCTTGGGGTCACAATCCACAGACAGGATTAAAAGACAACACCGAATTGCATAAACAATTATCACCTATGTTTGTAGATAAAGATGATGTACATGATTTCTACGACATATATGTTCAAATGGGACTACCACCTGAATTTAAACGTCTTGGTACATACAATGTAGGTATAACGGCCGGAGTCGAGACATCAAAGGTAAATGTTCCGTTTATACAGGGGTGCAATCAAATGGATATCGTTATAGTGCCATCTGAATTCACCAAACTCACATTTGAAAATTCAATATACGAATCAGTTAAACTAACAACTGATATACAAGTTGTACACGAATATGCAAACGATTGTTTTTACAAAAACACCAAAGAGATATGCAACTCGGATATCACAAACCAACTTAATTCAATTCAGGAAGATTTTTGCTATTTGTTTATGGGTCAATGGACAGCATCACCCACGGATGACGGGGGTAGAAAGAATATAAGTTCATTGATCAACACATTTGTAAATGCATTCAATTCACATGATGTCAAACCTGGGTTAATATTAAAAACAAACGGAACTAATTTTAGTACATCTGATTATTACGATACACAAGAACGCATACGTGATATTCTTTCTGATTATCCAAAATCAAACCGACCTTCCGTTTATTTGCTCCACGGTGAAATTGACTCAAATGAACTAAATCAGTTGTATAACCACACAAAGGTAAAGGTCTTTGTAACGCATACCAGAGGTGAGGGTTTTGGTAGACCTCTGTTAGAAGCAACTTTGTGTGCCGTACCTGTAGTAGCACCTAATTGGTCAGGGCATCTAGACTTTCTATCAGAAGAACACTCTACCTTATTAAATTATGTTCCAAAACTTGTAGGGGTAACCAACGAGTTGTTTTGTGAAGACTCAACGTGGGCGGATGTGGTAGAATCAGATTCAGCAAAAGAACTTAGGACTATATATGAAACATATGAAGGATACAAAGAGAGTGCAGTAAAATTAAAAGAAATTAATCTCACTGAGTTTTCCAAGGAATCTGCGTTCAAGAAATACACACAGACTCTAATTCCAAAGTTTGAGCAGGTTTCGGTAGAAGTTCCAATTGATTTACCTGATATAAACTAGTGTGTTTGTATTTATATACAATGAGTTTTTACAAAGCATATTTATCTAGATTAGTCGGTGGTTTCAAAAATACACCAATACGCAGTATAAAACCAGGTCAAATCGTAACATTCTCATATGCACCATCGGATGACTCCAAGAAAACAAAACGAAAATTAATGCGTATTGTATTTGTATTAAATACATTCAGAGATGCTCGTGGGTTGAAGCTTCATGGAATAAATTTAGAAATTCTGCCTTGGAGTGAGTTCAAATCATTTTTAAAAGTAGTTTTAGTCACCGATACACTATCACTTTTAAAACGGAGATATGAACTAATATCCCCAGTGAAGGAAATAGTAAATCGTCCACGTTCGTTTTATGCAACCCATGTCAAACGGATACTTTCGTTTCGTGATTGTTATAGAACCTACATAACAAGCAACATGAGCACCCTCAAGCTTGCATATATAGATTTCTCAAAAATTTACACCGGTCACCGAGAACAAAAGAAAACCTTAATATCAAAAGACGATAAACTATCAGAGTTATCGAGAGAAAAGAAGCTTGTCGAAAATGCGATTGGAACAAAGTTAGATGGATTGTCAGACAGAAGATTTAAAAATATTGTTATTGACAGATTTGGTGATGTTGATACATTTTTAAGTGTATTTCGTGAAGTTGAGAAGTTTGTAAAAGAAACCGATGTGACAAGTTCTAGTGAACCACCAGTTGACGAGAAATAGAAAATGAAAATTAGTTATGCTATATGCACTCACAACGAAGTGAGTTGTTTATTAAAATTAATCAATGAACTTACTATAAACAAAGACGCAGAAGATGAAGTTGTTATTCTTGACGATTACTCCACGAATCAAGAAACACTTGATATATTAAAATCTCAACCCAATGTACATTACAATAATTTAAATAAAGATTATGCAACTCACAAGAACATACTAATAACAAAGTGTTCGGGTGATTATATATTTCAAATAGACGCAGATGAATATCCAACACGAACCTTATTCAAGAATATAAAAACAATTTTAAGGAAAAACCCAAAAACCGAGATGTTCCGAGTACCACGTGAAAACTACGTAACCGGCATACAGACAACCCATTTAAAGAAGTGGAATTGGGTATTAGATTCACAATCTCGTATAAACTATCCAGATTATCAAACACGGATATTTAAAAACAAGAAATCAATTCGTTGGACTCGTTCTGTACATGAATACATTGTAGGGCATACATCTGCGTCTAATTTACCCAAAGACCACTCGTTAGATTTAATACACACAAAATCAATATCCAAGCAAGAAACAAATAACAATATCTACGATAGTAATTATAATTCAGATGGAAGTGTCAAGTAAACCAAAAATTGCATTTGTGTGTTGTTATTTTAATCCGTGTAATTATTTATCAAAATACATTAACTTCTTGATGTTTTATGATAAAATGTACAACGACACCTTATACGAGATTTATGTAATAGAGTCGTATAACAACGAATCAAAATACAGAATAAATAAAAACTGCCATCGTATTACATCTATTTACTGCGAACAGACTTACTGGAAAAAAGAGCAGTTACTAAATCTTCAGATAAACAAAATCAAAAGTAAATATGAATATATAGGGTGGTTAGATTGTGACATAAATCCAACGAATCCAAGATGGTATAATAAACTTACACAAGAAGTGTCACCCAATTCAATTATACAGATCTGCTCCACCATCAAAAAACACAAAAACCACTTTGGTGATTTTTACAAATGTGATTCTTTGTCATATGCAATTGAAACTCAGTCAACTGAACTCCATGATATGCTACACTTCAGAAAGGGTGAACCTGGTTACGGTTATGTATATCCAGTTTCATTTTTGTCATCGGACGCACCACTATACGACAGGGCAATCGCAGGATCCGGAGATTACCTAAACTTTATAGGATTTCTTGAAATTGATAATTTTGATTCTTTCATAAACAGTGATAGATTTTTCTCTGATCTACGAGAGTTCAAACAAGATTTCATTAAATGGAGACACACAACCAAAAAAGTGAACGAAATTAAATCATTAAAAATAGAATTAGAAGTTTCATACCACGGAACACCAGAGAACAGAAAATATGTAGACAGAGAACACATTCTTAGGTTAGCAAAATATAATCCAAATCAGGATCTAGAACAAACAACTCGTTTATATAAAGTTAAAAACAAAAAAGCACTTGTGCTATTAAACGATTATTTTGTTCAAAGAAAAGAGGATGATCACCTAGCGAATAGCACAGATGGTTATCACCTTCGCACAAAAATTTCACGATTGATAAAAAAACACAACAGATCATTTTCGATAAACACAAACTCGTTTGATTTTGTCAATAAACTAAAAACCATAAAACCAAAGTCAATAGTTGATCACAGAAAGCAATACGGTGATCATGTGGTGGTTGGAGTCAAATTTCACAAAAAACAATTCAACTTAGGATTAATTGAATGTGAGAAGGTTTTGTTGGATTTCACCAATACACCCAAGCACCACAATTACAATCAATATTATTTGCAGTATATAATTGAAAATTATGAAAATTTACCAGATATGTGCTTCTTTGTAAGTGAGAATATTCACAACAACTGGACTTATTATGTTAATGATATAATATTTAATACAGCTGGTAGTTTTGAAGAATATCCTTATACACCACTGGAATCTGTACGTGAAATTATACAATTAAATCCAAGCAAACACATAATCAGAAAAAACGAAATTAGGTTCTCTAACTATACATTTGAATCCTGGCAAAAACGCTATATAGGAAATCATACATTAACATTGAAACGTCATCGTGATGGATATACACTACACGAACCACCAAGTCCCAATCCAATGCAATATGATCCCAAGCACAGTTTTTATGTAAGCAAGTCATATATACGGAAACACCCACTTACTGTATATAAGTCCCTTCGTACATCAGTCACCAAAAATGAAGGAAAATGTGAAGAGTCGGTGTACATGAGTTTTTGTTGGAGTCTGTTATTGTCGTGATCATACTATCAATTCACATATTCCCACAAGAATTAACCGAGTATAAAAGACTCATGCATTCGTTGAACATGGCAGCTGCTCATGTAAAAGATTCATCTCAATTTAAAATACTCACGACATTAAATATCAACGAATCACTAACCAAGTTGGAAAACCACACACCAAACATAATAAATTCGTTTAGAAAAATAAATGAAGAAAGTAAGTTTGGGTATGATGAAACAATAACATCAGACAAAAACTTTTTAGGAGTAAATGAACATAGAAATCTCACGATAAATTACAGCACAACATCAGATTCCATAATATTCCTAGATTCGGATATGCACTTTAATTCAAAAATTTTAGCACACCATGAAAGCGCAGATGTTGTTTTATCAAACAAACACGATCATTATATAATAACACCCAATGTTGTTAGGTTGTGGGATACTACCTGGGATTGTATCGTACACGAAGTATTCAAGGATAAGTCACACAATTTCTACAAAAGTGTAAATTGTGACTTGATTGAAAATCACAACTTCGGCCGTGTACAACTAGTTCCTATTAACACATTCAAGTGGGGAGGTGGGTGGTTTAATTGCATCAATGCAAGTTTACTTAAGAAAATAAGAATACCAACTACATTTAAGGGTTACGGACCAGATGATACATTCGCAATGCAGTGTTGTAAAATAATGAAAGCAAAAAACTACGATGTTCAACAATATGTTTTAAAAAACATGATAGTATGTGAGTCACCGTCACCTGTAAAAAACAATCCAATGTTGCGATCAGATATACCAAACTTTAGAGACGAATCAAATAAGTATTTTCATACCGAAGTAAACAAATTTTCTAAAAAACTATAAAAACTGCATATATATGAGTATGAGGATTCGTGGAATACTTATACCAAGTTTGGTCGCAATGATACTGATATTCACATCAGGATGCATAAGTTTGCCCACTTGGGGTTTAAAAAAAGACCGACAAGAAATTGCAGGAGAAATAACTCGCAAAGAAGGAGAGTTGAGTAGGCACACACGTGCATTTGTATCGGGGGCAGTAGATGCCCTATCTTTATCAGAAGACAAATCTAAAGAAGACCTGGTAGCACTCGGTTTCGCACAAAAGGCACAAGAAATTGTGGGTCTTCCACAACCAGGTGATAAAATTTATGTGGAAGATGTAATAAACAACAACGAACTGGCAATAGAAAATCTCGCAGACAGAGATAGTGATGTTATAGACTTAAGCAGACGAAAAGAAATTCTTGGACACGACTTAAAAGATACCGAGGAAAAACTAATTAGTTTAGGAGAATTAAAAGCACAAGAAAACAAAGATGGATTCTTTTCTTCTTTGTGGGCATGGTTAACAGGAACATTCGGTTTACTTGGTGCAATCGCAGTTTGTGTTATAGCAGGACCTGCTCTTCTTCCTGTGATCACTCAACTATTTGGTTGGTTGGTGGGAAAAATACCTGCACTAATTACATGGTTCGGAATAACAAGTAGTCAGATGACAAGCAACATCATTAAGGGTGTACACGATGCTAAAGAAAAAATACGTTCTGTTGACGATGATAAAAAATTAAGTAAGAATGAGATATTAAACATATTCGGCTCTTCACTTGGAAACTCAACTAATGTTTCCGACAAAAACGCAATCGATAGAATTAAAAGAAAATTCAAGTAATACTTCGTTTTATTATATTTATAATAAAAGGTTATATCGCATTAATTTAATGGAGATTGTGTTATATGAAGATTGGAGTGGTTGGTAATGGTTTCGTGGGTCATGCAATGACATTGCTTAGACCACACGTAGAAGTTTTGGTATGGGATGTAGTTCCCGAAAAAAGAGATCCTAAAACATTGGATATTGAAACATTTGTAGAAGAGTCCGAAATTATTTTCGTTGCCGTTCCTACACCAATGAATTCAGATGGAAGTGCAAATCTTGATATTGTTCGTTCAGTATGCGAAGAAATACAAGAAATAGATGATAGCAAGTATATTGTGTTGAGGTCTACAGTTCCACCGGGAACAAGTGAAGAACTTGATGTTAACTTTATGCCGGAATTTCTTACCGAGAAAAATTGGGAAGAAGATTTTAAGAACTGCGATCAATGGATACTTGGTTCTACTGATCCTTTTTTATACGAAAAAATGAAACGTATGTTTGAGTTGGCTTACAACGGAGGAACGGGTTCTGTTGTTAACAAGCAAGTAATTCAATGCAAACCAGGTGAAGCAGAAATGATCAAGTATTTAAAGAATGTGTTTTTAAGTGTTAAGGTTGGATTCTTTAACGAACTTGAAAGCATTTGTTCAGAAGTCGGTATTGATTACGAAAACGTTCGTTGTATTGCAACACAAGATAAAAGAATAGGAACGGGTCATACAAAAGTACCAGGACACGATGGTAAACGTGGATTCGGAGGAACTTGTTTTCCGAAAGACACAAACGCATTAGCAAACTTTGCAAAAGAAAATAAAGTTGAATCACCCATTTTAGATGCGGTAATTAAAAGAAACGAAGAAATAGACCGATCAGAACAGGACTGGAAAGCAGATAAAGGTCGTGCAGTTGCCGAGGAATAAAATGAAGTATTATGATTTTTTTAACGGAGATGCAGATGGCATTATAAGTCTACATCAATATCGTTTACAATTTCCACAAAAAAGTGAAGTTTTTACAGGAGTCAAACGTGATGTAAAACTTTTAAGACACGCAGTTGATATTAAAAAATCAACACTTACTGTTTTTGATATTTCATTGTTGTCTAATAAAGACTATATAGGTGAGGTACTAAATAACAACAATCGTGTAACTTGGTTTGATCACCACGAACCAGGTGAAACTGATCTAGGTGAAAACTTTTCAATAAAAGTAGATGCAGACCCAAATTGTTGCACAAACATTTTAGTTGATAAATATATAGACGGATTACACAGACCTTGGACTATATGTGGAGCATACGGAGATAATTTACACGAACAAGCAGAAAAACTTAATCCTAACTTCAATGAAACGATAATGTCGGAACTTAAAGAAATTGGTGAAACATTAAACTATAATGGATACGGAAACGAATTATCAGACTTAACAGTTGATCCAAAAGAAGTGTATCTTGATTTACATCAATATGTATCTCCGTTTCAATACAGAAAAAAATCGGAAATCTACAACAAAATTCATACACAGATGATTTCAGATAAAGCAGAATTAAGTTCATCAGAAATTTTACACGACACAGATACAGGTAAGGTAATTCTACTTCCGAACACAAAAGCATCCGTTCGGTATTCGGGTATATATAGCAATCAACAAACAACAGATACCCCAAACAAAGCATTTGCAATTTTAACATTGATAGACGAAGAAACTTATCGTGTAAGCATCCGTTCACCAAAAACAAATCCATACGGAGCAAGCAAACTTGCCTTACAATTTCCAACTGGTGGTGGTCGTGAGAAAGCAGCGGGTGTTAATGAGCTGCCAAAGTCAGAATTGAATAACTTTATTGAAAAGTTTGAAGGAGTGTATGGTCAATGAAAATTAACTTTACTAACATCATAAAAAATAGTATAGTAATTTTACCGAATAAAGTAAAAAATATAAAAAACAACAATCAGATATCTGCACAAGATCTAGCAGATAGATGGGGATAAAAATTATGAGTGAAACAGACGAAAGTATTAGACCTTGGGGAAATTATGAAATTCTTCTAGACGCAGATTACTGCAAAGTTAAACGCATCTTCGTGAAACCGGGACAAAGATTAAGTTATCAGTATCATCACAAACGACAAGAAGCATGGACAGTCGTTAGTGGGATTGCGAGAATAACTTTAGATGATGTTACGGAAGATTACAAAGCAGGTGAAACCGTGTTGATTCCACTCGGAGCAAAACATAGAATGGCAAATCCAAGTGCCACAGGAGATATGATTTTAGTGGAAGTTCAAACAGGAACTTATTTTGGTGAAGATGACATTGTTCGTGTTCAGGATGATTATGATCGTCCAGAAAAACATAAATCGGAATAGTAAAATGAAAACAGTAGCAGTTAGTGGATACTTTGATCCTATTCATGTAGGACATTTAGAGTATTTAGAAATGGCAAAACAACTTGGTGATCGTCTTGTTGTTATTGTAAACAACAATCATCAATGTGTTCTTAAAAAAGGCAAACCATTCATGGATGAAGCAGATAGAGTAAAAATCGTAGAAGCACTTAAAATTGTTGATGAAGTGTTTCTCAGCATTGATCAAGACAAAAGTGTATGTGCTTCTCTAGATGCAATTAAACCCGACATCTTTGCAAATGGTGGAGATAGAAGTACGGGTGAAGTTCCTGAAAGTGTTGTTTGTAAAAATCATAACATTGAAATGGTTGATGGTCTCGGCGACAAAATACGAAGTTCAAGTGATTTAACCGGGTTAAAAGAACAAAAGTGAACAAAGTATTAATAACAGGTGGTGCGGGATTCGTTGGCACTGCACTTATACGCAAACTTATTCGCAAGTATAAGAATATAGAAGTTGTGTCTATTGACAATTATAGTAGTGGGTATGAAAGTAACCACATCAAAAGCAAAAAAATAACTTATCTTGATAAGGATACTCAGACGTTGATTCCGAAAAAATTTGATGCAAATAATACCAAAATGGATGTTGCCGATTCATTTGAACCAGATGTTGTTTTTCACTTCGGAGAGTTTTCAAGAATAGTAACAAGTTTTGATGGATTTGATAGTTGTTGGGATTATAATATACAAGGAACAAAAATGGTTCTTGATTATTGTGTTGCAAAAAAAGCAAAGTTAATTTACTCTGCTAGTTCAAGTAAGTTTGGTAATGATGGTAAAGATGAAAATCTTTCTCCGTATGCGTGGATGAAAGCAAAAATGGTTGAACTCATAAAGAACTACGCAGATTGGTTTGATTTGAAATATGAGATAACCTATTTTTATAATGCTTACGGACCTGGACAAGTTAGAACAGGAGATTATGCAACCGTAATAGGAATCTTTGAAGAGCAATATGCTAAAGGAGAACCACTCACGGTTGTGGAACCAGGAGAACAATCAAGAGATTTTACTCATGTTAATGACATTGTGAATGGTGTGGTGCTGGCGGCAGAGAATGGACGTCAGGATGAATACCCCCTTGGAACTTCTATTTCTCATAAAATAATTGATGTAGCAAAAATGTTTAATCACAAACACATTATGATTCCAGAAAGACGGGGTGAAAGATTTTACGGAAAAGCAATTCCTTCTTTAACTTACCAACACTTAGGTTGGGTTGCAAAAATAAAACTTGAAGATTACATTAAAAAAATAGTTGACGCAAAGTAAAATAATTCATATAATATATATATGAATTTTAGGAATTTAAAGCTAGATTACCCCAAACCATTTCACAATGGAAAAAAGTGGGTCTATGAAGATAGTCCAATATATGAGAATTTGTTGAGTTGCTTTTGGAATACACAACATCCAGAAGATTCATTTAAAGATTCTCCAAGACTACGTGACCCATTTAGGAAAATAAACAACATGACCAACCAAAAACTGCTTGGTCATAAAGAAGATACTTACGAAAAAGTAGATTGGGTTGAAGACGAAGGTGGAGTTATTCGTGCGTGTATTTTATATTTCGTTATTCCGAAAATGCATTCCAAGAAAAAGAAAATAGTCAGTTTTACTGGTAGAGAAATAACACTAAGTAGCAATGACTCATACATACAGGAAGTGGCCTGCTATCCTGGATACGAAGAGTGGTTAGGAAATCTCATTCAAAAGCATGAAGCAAAAGGAAACTTTTTTGAATCAGGAACTACAGTAGTTGAGTGTGATATGCAATTGAAACGAATTCGTGATCTTCTTGCATCAATTGGATATACTCGCAAAGACAATTTAATATCAAGTTTTGCAGATATGTACGGATTTTGGTTTAAGGGTGGTGAGCATACGCAGATTGATCCTGCCCAAGAAATTGCGTTGCAACGACTTGCCATGCCCAACATACCCAATCCTAAAAAAATAATGGAACAACTTGATAAGGTAAATTCAGATTTCTCTAATCACTACTCTAACTACAACAAAAGTGATTCGTGGTCGGGTATTACAGTTTCTGGATATGGAGGTGATTGGGACTTTATTATCAAACCAAGTGAAATGGGTAACAAGTGGAAAAAAGAAAATCCAGAAAAACTAAAATGGAAAGTTGAAGATACCCCACTTCGTGAAAAACTTCCGGCGGTTGAAGAATATCTTAAATTACTTCCATACGAATTTGAAAGAATTCGGATATTAAAGTTATCCGGGGGTGAGGGTGAGTTACAAAGACACACCGACAGACAAGACAAAGAAGCAGGTATATCAGACAATCAATGGGCAAGAGTTCACTTTCCAATTAGAACTAACCCAAAGGTTCAGTTTACGTTGTGGAACACAGACGGATCAAAAACGGTAGACAAAATGAAACAAGGAGAATTGTGGTATCTTGATATGAGAAAACCTCATACCGCATTCAACGGTGGAACAGAAGACAGATACCACTTGGTGGTTGATTTAAAAGCAAATAAAAACTTTAGAGATTGGATGGTAGAAAGCAGTAAACTATACCCACCTACGAAAGAAGCAGACGATTACATTGAATGAAAATCTCAGAAGATCGACTTCAAAAAATGTACGATATTGCAGGTGTAACTAAAGACAAGTTACACAACTCACTTAGAATCATGGGAATACAACATCTTAAAACAAAGTTAATGCGAGAGGGTTGGTCAGAAGATAATCCAACCAAAAACTATTGTTATGTAATTGCAGAGTTTGTATATTACTATTTATCACCACGTGGTTCTAAACCATATAAACTACCTGGTATACCAGGAGACGATGGACTTCATCGTTTTATTATGTGGCCAGATTATTCAATAGTTGATTTGGCAGTTGATCAATTTTCTAATTTTGAAGATGTGGATTACACGAAAGCAAAAAAGTGTTATTTCATGTATAATACGGTTGGCAGACCAGGACCTTCCAATAGAACGCGTATATTGGGTGAACTCATGGGATGTAATCTATCAAAAGACCGAGCAAACAAAGTAAACACAAAGGAATGGTAATGTTATCACAATTTATAGAATCAGTATATGAAGACAACACAGGTAATGTGTGGAGTGAAGATCAACTACTTGGTCTGGTGAAAGATTGGGAAGACCCAAATCCTGATCCGGTTATTATCAATTATGAAGGTATTGATGTAGTGCGTGATGATTTATTAAACTACGGAAGTAAGATTAGGTTTGTTGATAAGTTTATACAAGAAACAACGGCAAACGAAATTGTATTTGGTTGTTGTCCTGCAACAGGATATGCACAAATATCTTTACCGGTCGTTGCAGAGAAATACGGAAAAAAAGTAATTCTGTTTATGGCAAAACGAAATCCTGAGAATTACCACGAATATCAAAAAAGAGGAATGGGTTTGGGTGCTATATACGAATGGGTTAATATGGGAATGCTATCGGTAACCAAATCAAGAGCAAAAAAATATGTTGCAGAAGACCCTGAAAATAGAATGGAATTTCCAATTGGTCTTGAACATCCAACGGTTGTGGCAAGTATAATAAAGGTTGCACGAAATGCGTTGTCCAAAAAATTACCAAGTGAGATATGGAGTGTTGGATCAAGTGGAACTATTAGTCGTGGTTTACAACTTGCGTTTCCTGAGATACCTGTTAATGTAGTATCTGTTGGACATAAAATGAATGAACGAGAAATAGGACGAGCAAAATATTATAGATCAGAGTATCAGTTTGATAAAGCAATAAAAGAAAGTGAAATGCCACCATTTCCATCTGCTCCGACTTATGATGCTAAAGCATGGAAGTTTGTTAAAGAACACGCAAAAGAAGGTGCGTTGTTTTGGAATGTAGGTGCATAATATGAAAAAATACTTTTACGAAAAAAACAATCTTGCAGAATGTAGGGTTAATATTACATTCCATGAACTATTACAAAAGAATGGTACAGAGTTAACCAAGTGGATAGACGAACTTAGAACTTATATTGTAGACACTTGGGATAATGAGGGTCTTCCTCCGAGAACTGGTAAAAACGAAAAAGATATTATTGCCAACTTAAACAAGTTATCAGGATACAATGTATATAAGTTTCAGCACAAAGACGAAATGGACGGAACAAATACCATCGTCAAAAACTTTAACAAGTTCGCAACCGTAGTTGATCAGTTTTTTCCAACAATGCTTAAAACTAAAATAGGTTCAAGTAAGCATACATCTTGGAGTGTTTATGATTGCTTTGCTAATCCAGAGAAACGAGAAAGTTTTCACACTTGCATGAGACGAACCGTGCGAAGAGATTCATTTTATGCTCATGGAAGAACAATCAAGAAAAATGATTATGATGTTCCGTGTCCAACTGAAAACGCAGAAGAGTGGGTTCGTAATTTTGTCAAAGAGAAACATCTTCATCCACACAACGACTTTTGGATTATTGAGTTGTTCACCGAAAAGAAGTTTGATTCATACGAAGAAAGTAGTTTGATGCTTACTGCAAAGCAAATAAGAAAATTACACAAAGAAGGTTTGCTTGAAATAAACAACATCAGAAATTTAGAAAGAACTGCAAACTTCGGTGACGATATTGAAAATATAAATGATGTCGTTATTGAAGATGACAAAGAAGTAGAGTTTCGTTTTAGCATTAGATATTACGACAAAAACTCAAGAATATTTCCATCAGCAATGGAAGCATTCAAGTTGGGTCTTAGTCAACCAGCAGTAAACTTTCCTCCGTTGACTGCAAAGTACATTTATCAGAAGTACACAGACCACATTCAAGATAAAAGTGATCTTCATATATATGATCCAAGTGCAGGATGGGGTGGTCGCATTCTTGGTGCTATGTCAGTACATGATCGTCAAATTCATTATATCGGAACTGATCCAAACACCGACAATTATATTGATGAACTTGGCAAAAGTCGTTACGAATATCTTGCAGACTTTTTTAATGATAAAACAAATGGAGGTAATCCATTCTTTGGTCATCGCAACACATATGATGTTTATCAAAATGGAAGTGAAGAAATTCACAATAACCCAAGTTTCCAAAAATATAAAGGCAAACTTGATTTGGTTTTTACAAGTCCACCATATTTTAATCGTGAGCAATATTCAGCAGATGAATCTCAGAGTTTCAAAAAGTTTCCAGAGTATGCAGATTGGAGAGACAATTTTCTTCGTCCTACTTTGAAAACGGCGGCAGAGTATTTAAAGAACGATAGATACTTGCTTTGGAATATCGCAGACATCGCAGACGGAGATGGATTTATGCCATTAGAAAAAGATAGTCGTGATATTCTTGCGGAATACGGACTTGAGTATGTTGAAACTCTTAAAATGCTTATGACAACAATGCGTGGTGTTAAAGCAGAAACGGTTAAGAATTGTTGCAAGATAAACGGAGAGTTACAAAAGTACGAACCTATCTTTGTGTTTTACAAGAAATGAAGAAATATTTTTACGAGAAAAACAACCTCGTAGATTGGGAGCAAAACATAACCTTCCATCAGTTACTTTTAAAAAGCAAAGAGGAACTTGAAATTTGGTTGGATGATTTAAGATATTATATTGTTACCACTTGGAATGAAAAAGGAATTCCACCGAGAAGTGGTAAAATAGAAAAAGATATTATTGCACAATTTAATAAACTACAAAGATATGATGTTAGCAAGTTTTTACATCTTGATGAACTTGATAAATCAAACACCATTGTAAAAAACTTTAACAAGTTCGCAACTGTAATTGATCAGTTTTTTCCAACAATGCTTAAAACGAAAATGGCATTGCAAACAGGTACTCATTCAGAAAGCATTTACGACTATTTTGTTGATCCCGATAAAAGAGATAGTTTCCACGTCACGATGAGAAGAACAATTAGACGAGATGCTTTTTTTGCTCACGGAAAAACAATCAGAAAAAACGATGATGAAGTACCATACCCAACAAACGATGGAGAAACTTGGATTAGAAACTTTATAGCAGAAAAACATTTACATCCCGACAATGACTTTTGGATTATTGAACTTTTCACAGAAAGAAAGTTTGAAGACTATGAAGAAAATCATTTATTGTTATCTGCTCAACAAATACTTAGGTTGTATAAAGAGGGCTTGCTTGAACAAAACAATATCAGCAATTTAGAAAGAACAACAGACTTTAACACAGACTTTGATAAACTTGATACACTTGATGAAACTCAATATAAATTTAGTATTCGTTACTACAACAAAACATCAACCATCTTTCCATCAGCAATGGAAGCACTTCGTCTTGGACTTGGAAGACATCCTGCCGTAAACTTTCCACCATTGACTGCAAAGTTCGTTTATCAAAAATATACAGACCACATTGAAAACAAAAATGATCTAACCGTATATGATCCAAGTGCAGGTTGGGGTGGTCGCATCCTTGGTGCTATGAGCATAGATGATCGTCAGATACATTATGTCGGAACAGACCCAAATACAGACAACTATATTAGTGAACTCAATAAATCAAGATACGAATATGTAGCAGATTTTTTCAACGACAAAACAAATGGTGGTAATCCATTTTTTGGACACCGTAATACATATCAGTTGTTTCAAGATGGAAGTGAAGTCATTCACCAAAACAAAGAATTTGAAAAATATAAAGGAACATTTGATTTAGTATTTACCAGTCCACCATATTTTAATCGTGAACAATACTCATCAGATGACACACAAAGTTTCAAGAAGTTTCCATCGTATGAAGATTGGAAAGAAAACTTTCTTCGTCCCACATTAAGAACTGCATCTCAGTATTTAAGACACGACAGGTATTTATTGTGGAATATCGCGGACATCACTCACGGTGGTGGATATATACCACTTGAAGAAGATAGCAAAAACATTTTACAAGAATATGGTCTTGAGTATGTTGAAACTCTTAAAATGCTTATGGCAACAATGCGTGGAGATAGAACCACAATCAAAAATTGTTGTCAAATAAACGGAGAGTTGCACAAGTACGAACCAATCTTTGTGTTTTACAAAAAATAATATAAATACCTTGACTTATTATAATAATAATATTATATTATATATATGAAAATTAAAATAGAAGATTACTTTGGAAACGACTTGTGTTCGTTTGATGTAGACGGGTCGGTTGATAAATTACCTTTAAAGTTGGTAAATTGTAACATTGCCGATATAGATGAAGACGAAACGAGTGAACCGTATGTCAGAGTTCAATTAGAAACTCAAACTTCTTAATATTCTTACGCAGAGAAAAGTTCTATTTTTCCGTTTATTCCACACTTGTCAAGTTTCACTCCAAAAAACTTTTGAAGATAAACAAGTGCTTTTGCTCCTTGTTTCTTTAACCAATCAAATGCAATTGAAACTCGTTCGGAAATCCAATTCCATATTTTAACAAAACGGTCTTTTACTTTGTTGCTAACAGATGTTATTCCGTCACGAACTTTTTTAAGTAATTGCCATTCATTGAGATTTTGATAACTCGATTCAGTTAATAATCTTTTTCCAAATTCGTCTTGTTTGAAACCTTCTTGAATAATAGTAGAAAATGTTGGACATATCGTTGAAAAGTTTTTATTTTCTACAACCTGCTTCTTCATCCACGCAGTAACCTTCTTTGGGTCTTGTTCCATATTTCCTCGGAGTGCCATATAAGGAGTGCTATTACCACTTGTTTTGAATGACAAATAAAATTTATATTGACTTGCCAACGAAGAAATATCACTTGGAGAATTCATTTTGTATTGTGATGTAATTTTACCACTATCAGTATCAATTTCCACCATAGTATCAGCACGACTTTCCGATGAATCTCCAAACTTAACAGAACCGGTAGCTGCTTCAAATACAAACAAGTCTTTAAATTTTGAATCACTTAAAAACAAACGATTCATTTCCGATGTAATAAACTTACCATCATCTCTTGCTTGCTTCAAATTATCAACCACGGGTTTAAGTTTCTTCATTTTCTTTGGATCACCCTCACTTGCTTTGATGTCTTTTTCAAGAGCAGATATACTACCACGATAACCACTTTCAGATAAATCAAGAATTGAACTTTTAAATGAATCTAAGATTTTATTTACACTGCTCGGATAATTCTTGCCATACATACTAACAGCTGCTCCGAATGTAGAAGCTGCTTCTGCTTGCTTGGCACTCATTGCTTGAGAACCACCTGCTTTCTTTAATGAAATTTTCTTTGAACCACCCTTGATATCAGTCTTTGGAGTTTTGTTCATACTACCACTTCCGTATTCTTTAAATATCTCTCCCCATTCACTTGATACCCCTGCACCACCCTTTCCACTACCAGTTTGTGAAATGGGTGCATATCCGTTTTTCTTAAATGCACTTGCAATCTTTTCTGCAATGTCACGATTAAATTCACTATCCCAAAAACCTTTTCTTTCTATCCTAGACCATTCGTCAGGTACTTCTTTTGATGGGTCTTTCTTTTCAATAGTAGCAAGACCAATAGCAATCATTGCCTCCCAATCTTCTCCACTTGGATTACCACTACTCGCACCACCACTCATATCATTTTGTGATTTACCTATTTTACTAATAGGAACACCAAATAGTTGCTTTATCTTGGTTTCACCACGACCACCCCAATCAGAAATTCCATCTTTGTCTGTTGCAGATAAAAGTTGCTTCTTCATATCTTTCCACAAAGCAGTAGTACCACTTTTTATTTTAAGAGGATTATTTTTATCATCAAGAACTTCGTTGCTATCAACTTTGTCAATGAACCTTTGCTTGTTGTCACGTTTAAACAAATCGTGTAAAGCAAGTTCACACAAAACATCTTCATACGCAATAGATGTAATCAGAGACTTATTCAAATAATGTTCTACAATATCCACGACAATAAATATATATCAAAGATATTTTATTACCAAACAGGAACAGATAACGAACAAACACCCTCCATAATAAATCCCATTTTTTCAAGTACGGGACTTAATCCTTTTTGAAATAGTTCCCAAAAGTAATCAAGAACCTTCTTTATAGCATTTTCATAAAACTGCAAAAGTAAAACTTCAATTTTATCATATGATGCTTTAACCCAAGTTGACGCAGAATCAAATCCACTTTTTATGGTGTCCCAAATTTTACCTTCGTTGAGTAGTTTCAATTGATCTTCAAGTTTATTGTATTCCTCGGTTATGATATTTTCTATGTTGCTATTAATAGACTCAGCAGCCAATCCAAACTTAATGAATTTTCTGCGACCACTTCCTTTGAAACTAATATCAACATTATTACAAAGATTACCATTGCTTTGTGACCACTTGAATAAATCGTGTACTTTCTTTACACCGTTAGAATCAAATACCAATATCTTGTTAGCAACCGCAGTATTATCACCAAAGTAGTTTCCTCCTTTAGATGCTTTACCAGTAAACTTACCAAGACCACTTGCAGCTTCATACACAATCCACTTTTTAAGTTCTGCGTTGTTTTGCATAATCTCACGAATACGAGTTTTCCAAGTATCTGCTTTTAATGCCACATCAATCAAATCCATTATTTGAGTTCTAAGTGCTTCTTTGGTTAATAAATCAGAAGGAACATCTGCTTTTTCAAGATAATCCTTTGCAATTGTAACATCACCGATTTTCATATCCGATGAAATATAATCAGAACGCATTTTGCTGATTTGTTTTGCAGTTAGTGGTTTAACTCCTTTGATGTAATCTCCTTGAAGTTTAGGAGCATCTGCATTTGATATAGCATTATTAACTGCCAACTCTGCACGAATGTGTCGTTTAATTTCATCGTCCGTTGCTTGTTTTGCTTTTGACTTAACAACATCATAACGACCACTGTCGGATATAACCCAATCACGAAAATCTTTTTTACCTTTACCAACTTCTACATTTATATCCGTGCGAATTGCTTTTGACATTTCTTTTTCAAAAATATCAAACAACTCTTTTATCTCAGAATCAGATGTCAGTTTTCCACCACTTGCTTCTAAATGTTTAACGGCAAATTCAAATACTCCACTTGCTTCACCGGAAGTTCCACTTACAAGTTGAGCACTTTTTGCAGAACTACTTGCTTGCTTTACAGACAACCGATTCCGATTGTTTCCAACCAAGTCTGCTTTTGATGCTTCTTTTTTTCCGTTTTTGTAAAATGTAGATGCAGATGTTTTTCCTGACCACAATAAAGTACCACCGATGTTCTTTAATCCTTTCGCAACTTTTTTACCTGCATTATACACTAATTTGTTTGCTTTAATCTTTTTCCAAGTTGCTTTGTCTACACCTGCCGATTTAAGAGCATCTGCTTCCTTCTTACCTTGTTTGATGTTATACGCAACACATATAGCAACTTCGGCATCCGAGGCATTTGTAGTGGCAGCTTCACGCATCAAAGTTCTTAACTCAGAAGAAACATCGGTTAAATCAATCTCCGATAGATAATGTTCAACAACATCCATGATGAATAAATATATATTAAAACAATTTTATCGTATCAATTTGGGAAAGTCGGTAAATACACCATTAACACCCAACTCTCGTAAATACCGAATTTGTTTGATTTCATTTACGGTATATACATATATTCGTATGTTGTTGTTTACGCAATACTCGATAATTTTCTCGGAAATACTTTCAAGTGGAAGATTCAAAGAATGAATATTATACTTAATGTAATCATCTTTAAGTCGTTTGATTTCTTCTAAATTACAATACTGATCGTACAACAAATATGAAAGTTTTATTTTCTTTTTAAATCTATGTATAGTGTTTATAGTAGCAAGACTAAAACAAGATAAAGTAATGCTTTTGTTTTTCCACTCTGGTTTTTCTAAATATGATTCTGCTATATTAGCAATATTTAAGGCTGCTTGATTGCTTTTGATTTCTACATTAACATCAACACGACCATTTATACAATCAAGTGTTTGTTGTAATGTAGGAAGTTTCTCAAGATTAGGATATATTAGTTTATTTACATCTGCTTCAGATGCTTCGTTGGTTTTTAAATCAACACCAAACATTCTATTAAAGTTACAGTCGTGAAAAATTCTAAAACGATTTCCTATACTTTGCACATCAAATTCAATCGCATCACACCCACGATCAATTGCTTCTTCAAATGCTTGCAATGTATTTTCAGTAAAATCACCACTTGCTCCACGATGAGCAATATTAACAAAATCATCTTTTTCTACATCTTTTAGAAATTCCAATATCTTACAAAACACACTACACTCAAGTCCTTTGTCGTGAATTGTAAGATGAGTATTTAACTTGGTTGTATAAAATCGTTTGAAAGTAGCACCAAGTTTTTTAAATGCTCGTTTTCCACTTCCATAAAATACAGTTGGATCATTGTATTCTTGAATTAAAAAGGTAGGACACTTCACATCTTGTAATATAGTACCTGCTATTTTAGACATTTTACGTAGTTCGTTTGTTGCCGACAAATTAACAAGAGGTTGATTTAGATCAGGATCCTCACTATCATTAGTAATTGATTCTAACATTATCTTTTGTAAATTTAGTTTATTGCATATTTTGTTGTATACCATCACACCAGGAAGAAGTTTGTTGAAAACGTTCTTAACACCAAATACACCATTTACAATAATTAATCCTTCAGGTCTTATGCTTTTTAAACTAGCAACATATGCAGATATACAACCACCCAAAGAAAACCCAATCATATAAACTTTATTGCACCTTTGTTTTAAATTTAAATACTTTTCTTTTACATCATCAACCCAGTTGTTCCAAGTTGCAGTTGCAATATTTTCTTGATCATATCCGTGTCCAGTTAATTCCACTAAACTTGTTTCCCACCCAAGCGTTTCGTATATATAATTGCTTAATGGGACCATTTGTTCATGTTTGCTTAGAAACCCATGACACAAAAGAACCCCAATTGTATCAACTGAGGTTTTGTTTGCTCTTGCAGAATTACTTATTTCAAGTTGTTCTAGCATACACATATTATTCCAGTCACACGTTTCTGGATATGAGCATGATGTTTTTATGCACTTGAGTTTAGTCATCCCAATATATATATATTAGATGACGTGAAAATCAATCCCAATTTCCTTGGGCAGGATACATATCATAGTTACAATTTAAATAACTGTCGGATTGTTTTATATATTCAGTCTTCAACTCTGCTCTTCGGTGTTCGGTTAACTTGTTGTTCATTCGTTTACCCATCCACATTGCTTCCAAGGCAAGTTCACGGATAGCACCTAAATTAAATGCTTCATCATCTGCGTTTTGGTATATAAGACGAATTACATTACATACAGTTCTTTTATCATCCATGTTGAGCGGGGTGATATCTTTTAATGCGTGTTCACGATTATCTTTCGTAAACGGTTTTCCTTTAAATTCGTCTTTATTACTCATAACATCTATAAATATTATAATAAATGAATTTTGTGTGGATTAATTTGATAATAACAAAATCGTTCCGTAAAGAAAGCACACTACCAAAGCAGAAGCACCAACACAGATTAAGAGTTCCATTTATCTGCCTGCGAAGTCATCTAGTTTGAACTTCGTCTTAAATTTTTTGTTGATATCATCAAGAAACTTTTGATCTTCAGGAGCAGTAACTTCACCCCAATCTAAATCTCCGTCAAATGTTTCAAAACTACCATCACGCAACATAGCAACTGACATAAGAGTTCCGTTGTCTACCATATAAGCAGCTCCATATTTTTCCATAGGAATCATTTTGCTTTTCTTTGCTTCGTTTACATTAAGTTTATTTTTTAAATAACCACGAACAAGTTCACGTAATTTTGTTTCTTGTTCTGCAAATACTTTACCACTATATTTATCTGATTTCAATTTATATTTCCTTACTATACTTGATATAACGGGAGCAGACGCATCGAAGTGTTTGTTTGTTTCTTTGAAGAATGCCACAAGTGCCTCCTTTCCTTTTAAATCAAGATGACTTTTAAGTGCATTCTTAATTGCATCACCACCTTTAATAATCTGTAAACTAACAGGATTTGCATTTGAACCGGTGTTCTTTTTAATTTTGTCCAATAAACCAACAACTGCACTTCCGATTGCAACAATTAAAGTTTTCATTTCAATGTCTTCTACATTAGCAGGTAGAATTCTTGAATTAAATTTTGTTTCAACAACTGCTTTGTGTAGAACTTCTTCTTCCATTGAATACATTCTTTCTGCTTGCCATGTTTCAAACCGTCCTGCATCCTTTCCTTTAACTTGACCACGGGTTACCCATGTAAACCTCTTTGTGTTTTCCCCGGGATCAATGTCAGGAAATGCCGTTTGTGCATCTTTAAGATTTCTGAACACCTCAACTCCACCACCATTGGACGTAATTTTTCCATTTTTAACACCAACGACTTGGACAGACATATTGGGTTTATACCCTCTCCACTCTTCACAAATAATATTTTCGGACTTCATAAACAATAAATATATATCTTTTACAAAAAAACTTAGGGTTTATAATAAACACTTGCAGTTACCATCAGTTGCTTACCATCATAAGATTCGGTTGTAACGTTTCGTCCACTTGACGATGCGATGATTTTTGTTTTTCCACTTGCAGAGCTCTTTGGTTCTTTTTCTATTGGTAAACGAATAATTACCTCGTTGGTTTCTTTATCTATTTCTACTTTCATATTATTTCTTTGCTAAAGTGGTGGAGATGAACGGGATCGAACCGATGACCTTCTGAATGCAAATCAGATGCTCTTCCAACTGAGCTACATCCCCTAAAGTTTATTAAGTTAACCTTTTTGTTTATTGCCGATGGCATTGCCATATGATCTACCCATTGCCAGTAGTGTTTTGATATCTAATGGTATATAAAGTGCCGACAGCTTTAATGGTGGATTAGCAAGCATTGCTTGTCCGTACCTGTGGTGACCATCTAATATATAACCTTCCTGCGAAGCAATAACAGATGCCTTGGTGAGTGGTGATCCGTCTTCTGGTACACCAAACTGAATAATATTACCTACTAGTTTTTCCAACCAAATCTGACTTTGAGTGGGTTTGAGATTCTTTGCAGGAAACTTTGTCCATTTACCTTTAATAACATCATCCGTTGGATCACCATCTTGCATTCCAAGTTTTACCCACTGCTTTCCGTTCTTTTTATTTAATGCCTTTGGAAACCTTGAAATAAAGTTATCTACTTTATATGGTTTGAAAATATCAATATGACCAAGAGCAAGTTTTTTGGTAAACATTTTCATATCGGTTGGTTCTATCACGGGCATATCAATTCGTGGAATATCTAATGCAGATTTACACGCCCTTTGAAGATTCATATAGTTTTTATCAAACTCGGGAATAACTTCATTTAACGTTTTACCTGCGTTAGTAAATTCAGATTCAGCATAATCTCGTGCTTTATCTAGACTCAAACTTGCAACATTATATTTAAAACCACCCTCTTCCGAAAGAAGTTCAGATATACAAGTTTGAATGAGTTTTTTTAGTTGTGGTATTTCCATGTGAATATATAAATATAACTATATGATAAAAACTGGAGGAGAGGACAGAATTCGAACCTGAGGTTGCATTACACAACACAACATTTCCAATGTTGCACATTAAACCACTCTGTCACCTCTCCCAAACTGGCCTCCTCACGGAGATTCGAACTCCGGTTGCATGGATGAAAACCATGTGTCCTAACCTGGCTAGACGATGAGGAGAAAAGGTGGAGCCACTTGTCAGGATCGAACTGACGACATCCTCATTACAAGTGAGGTGCTCTACCATCTGAGCTAAAGTGGCATAAAATTGATATGGAGCATCGGACAGGACTCGAACCTGCATGATAGGGATTTGCAGTCCCTTGCCTAGCCATTCGAGCCACCGATGCGTGAAATAAAACATTTGCCCCTCTCATTAAAATGGTTTGGACACCCCTAATTGGACGTTGTGCCTATGTTAACTACACAGGAAGTTTTAACTATGATTTTACTATACTTGTTTTTATAAGAAATGTCAACAATTAAAAAGAAGAATTTTTAAAAAGAAATGGTTTCCATTCTTCTCGTATAACATTTCCAACTTCATAAAAAGGTTTTGGTGGTTCTGCTTTAAGAATCTCTCCTTTAAAATCATAATAAGGAAATATACTTCCTTTGCGAGAGTTACACTTTACACAGGTTAGTGTTAAATTGAAATAATCGTTGTCACCACCTTTACTTTTTGGTTTGATGTGTTCAATAGTTAGTTGATTTTGAGGAAAGTGGTTTCCACATATTTGACACAATCCTTCATATTTCTTGTACAAATACTTTAATGATGGTTTCCGTTTCGCATTATATGTGAAGTTTGCAGTTGTGAGCAATATAGTGGGAACTGGTATAACATGATTAACTGAACGAATAAATGGTTGTTCGGAATAAAATCCATGTTTATATTCCAACCAAGTATCCCAATCACACGTATTTCCATCACTAGCAACAGCTACAACCTTTGGCCGTGTTTTATGAAATCGTTCTTTAGCACCCATCAATTTCTTTAAACCCTCTTTGACAGATGTCACATTCAGAGGAGTCCAGTAATGAGTCAATAAAAGAACTAAATTTTCAGATGAACTTACATATTGATACATTGTTTATATAATAATATAAACAAAATAAATTACAAGTATAAAAATGTTGACTATAAAATATTTTTGAGATAAGTTAATTATATGAAATCAAATAATATAAATTCTTACGGAAGCAATTTGATACTTGAGTTGATATTGACATCTGAGTTGTATATGAACCAATACATTGATTCATTTCCTGATATGACAGACAATGCATTGAGTTTTTCGGTTGATCCTGAGTGCAGTTGTCGTGAGAGTATAATAACTCACTACAACCAAAACACAGAATCAGTTTCACGATTCACGGAAGGTTTCCTCACGGAAAATCCGAATGCAATTGATCTCAAGCAATTTATTAGCAAGTACGAGACAAATGAAGTATCGGGAAAGTTTTTCAAAATTGAAAAAACAGAAGAAGCATATGCAAACTTCATTAAAACCTCACAAACTGAAAATTGGATATACAATCATATGTCTATTACCACAGATGATGATTCGTATACAATCTTCTTTGCATAAAAAAAGACTTGCATCAAACCTGTAAACACTATAATATAATATTATTTAACAAACGGAATAACCCTAAACATAAAAACTATGAGCAAATCACAAGAACTATATGACCAAATCAAGGCTTTGTATGAAGCATTTGATGATAATCACACGCAAAACGCAGAAACTGGAACAAAAGCAGCTGGTACCCGAGCGAGAAAAGCAATCGGAGAAATTAAGAAACTGGCAACAGAGTATCGTAAAGCATCGGTAGAAGAATCAAAACAATCATAGAAACGGAATTAATATGACAAAAGAAGATCAAGTAAAACAAAATTTAAATGTTGAAACAAACGTCTCCGTATCCAAGAAAAAGTTAATAGTGAACTGGCCAACAGGTCAATTCTCTATTGCAGATTTGGAACGAGAACACCCAACCGCAGTACCAATTACCCTGAGATTTAGAGTAAAAAAAGCACTAGAAAACGGTACAATTAAAACTGCAGGTAAAGTAGAAGGTGAAATTGGAAGACCCACCTTGTTATTCGAAAAAGTAAATTAGTTCAACTAAAACACATTGTATATATATTTATATAAACTATGTCATTTGAAAACTTAGACCAAAACTTTGAGAATATTGCTCAAAAAAAAGCACAACCCAAAGGTGCTAGAGAAGATGATGCTATGAAGCACTTTGAAAAAAATCACGAACAGGATAAAGAAAAATACGAAAAATCTGTTAGTGATACAAGTGGATTGCTATCCATGTTTCAAAAGAAACTAGCACAATCTACCCCCGAACGAATTCGTGGTGGAGAAGAATTTGACACACTAACTGTCACATCCGACAATATCACCAAATCGAACACAAACACATCAGGTGAAGATGTATCTGAGGAAAGCATAGAAAAGTTGCTTGGTAAAAATAAAGAACAACCAAAACCGACCGAAAACAAACCAACTGAACCAAATCCTATATCAAATCTCGTGGTAGAACAAACAAATGTTCAAATAGTAAACTCAGAAAAAGTTACAAATGACCTAAAACCAAAGCAAAAAGCAGAAGAAACTTTGGTTGTTGACAGAACTAGATATGGAGATAGTTATCCTGAAATGAATAAACGAGCACAAACTTCTGACGGTCTGTCTCAGCAAGCAATACTCAGAGCAGCCAACGGAGAAAGTGTAAACGGAATGCCGGGTGGAACTAATGACGAAGTGGATGACTATATAGGTGAGCAACTTAAAATTCATAATGAAAACAAGTTGAAAAAAGCACAACAGAATGTAGATAAAAATTCGTCAGGAAGTTTTGGAGAAACAGTGATATCACAATCCAATCCCGAACCTGAAGAGTTAACTGAAACCGAACTTACTGAAACAGATATAACTCCCACATCGGACCAAGCAAGTTGACAATTAAATTTTGTTTTGGTTTATGAATAACCAACTAAAAGAACAATTCAAAAAGTTCTACGATATGAAACCGTATCTTCTTATTGAAGAAGATGAATGGAAAGACATCATGCAAAGATATGAGAAAGAAGATGTCGTAGAAGAATTAGCAAAAGCATTGCACACTTATTCAGCTCCGTTGCCAGAGATAAGTGATAAACAAACTCTTGATAGTTTAAACAAGTTAAAAGGAATCAAGCACAACGATGTTCTCGTTGAAAAGAAGTGGTTTCCTCGCAACGAAAGAAAAAGCAACTATCATTTAAACTACAAAGATTCTCAGTTTCTATTGAAAAGAAACAACTCGGGTAACAATGCTTCCAACCCGTTTCATGTGGAAAATCGTTGGAAAGTAGATTGGACACGAACACCAAGTGGGTGGAAGACATGGCAAACGGTTAAAGGAATCAAAACAATCGTTCGTGCTTATTGGACATTAGATAAAGTTCTTAATCGTGTTGATGTTAATACTCTGCGTGTTGCTACAACTCTTCGTAAGTATGTCGCATCACAATTCAAACCGGCAGTAGCAAAAGCATTTTACGATCACTTTAAAAGCAGAAATGTATTAGACTTTAGTGCAGGATGGGGTGATAGATTAGCAGGATTTTATACAGGTGAAACTACCGAACATTATGTGGGTATTGATCCCAATAGCAACAATCACCCCAATTATCAAAAGCAAGTTGAGTTCTACAAAAAGTATTCCACCTTCTTTGAACAAAACAGAGAAGTTGAATTGATTGATAGTCCAGCAGAAGATGTGGATTATTCTAAATACGAAAATTTCTTTGATACAATTTTTACAAGTCCACCGTATTTTAACACAGAGAAGTATTCGGAAGATGATACTCAATCGTGGGTTCGTTACAAAAAGATAGATGATTGGAATGTTAATTTTTTACACGCAACTATTCAGAAACTTATTCCCACATTAAAGTCTGGTGGAATTCTTGCAGTCAATATCGCAGACGTATTTAACGCACCAATCAACGACTATGTAGAAATTACTAATCCAATGAACGACTTTATTAAATCATGTGGATTACAATACCAAGGTTGTATCGGAATGGAAATGACAAAACGATTCAACTCTGGTGGAGCAGGTAATGCAAAAAGTGAATATTTTTCAGAAGACCTAAAAACAATTACCGAAGAAACAAAGAATGTTGCATTCGCAGAACCCATTTGGATATGGAAAAAGAATTGACATTTTCAAAATATAATATATATTTATACATATACATAACCTTAAATCAATAATATAAAATGAATTCCGAAGAAAATAGAATTGAACAAGAGTCTTTAGACTTTTTAACAACTTGCTCCGTAGATGACTTTGTCGCATTATATGAGCATATGACATTGTGTAAACTTGAAGAAGTACAAGATGATACACTTGACTTAAAGTACGAAATTGTAGAATCTGAGGCTGATCCAGTAGAAGCAGGAACAATCGTTTCATTTGATAAAATGGTTGAAGGTGTTGAAGCAATATTTGGAATGACAACTGACGACGTCAAAATACTTCACGAAAAAATTTGTCAAATTAGAAGCTAACTATGGAAATAGAAACAGAGAAGTTAACTGCGTTTCTAGCAGGAATTCTCGGATTAATTACACTACCTCTAGGTTTTATGTGGGCAGTTAATACTGCATTTTTAATGAACATTGAATACACTTTTTTAAATTGGTTAAGCATTGCTTTTTTACAACTATATCTACAAGTTATAATCAAAGCATCGACTATTAATACCAATTTAAAAAAATAAGACTTTACGTTTGGGTGTAACTCGTATATATTTATGTATATATGAAAATAGACAATACAGCAAAATTTACATTTGATTACACATGGAGAGATACTGAGGGTGAACTTGTATCAAGAACACGACACACCACCACAGACGAAACTTTAGGTGACGTATTAAATGCGTTTGAGTTGTTTTTAAGAGGATCAGGTTTCCACTTTGATGGTCACCTTGAATTCGTAAACGAAGAAAATCATTCAACTGATGTAAATTACTCTGAGGTAAATCAACCCGAGTTTCAGAACCAGCAGTTAGAATTTGACTTTGTTAACGAATTATTTTCCAATATAGAAGACATTGATAAAGATACAGATATAGATTTGGATGACACAACCAAAAGTTAATTTATCATTTTATTCTAACTTAGAAATAAACACAAATACAACTAAAGTAGTCCATTGCAAGAAATCAGAATATGATGTCTACATCGGAAGACCTTCTATATGGGGTAATCCGTTTTCGTCAAAAGATAAAACTCTTGCAAAGTTCCGTGTTGCAAGTAAATCAGATGCAATTCAAAATTATGAAGAATGGATCGAAGATCAACCTCAACTCATTGATGAACTTAAAACACTTAGAGGAAAAATACTCGGTTGTTGGTGTAAACCCAAACCTTGCCACGGAGACGTCCTTGTAAAACTCATTCAAAAATATTATTCAAATGAAGATAATATCAGCAGTTAGGCATTCAGGAAAAACTTATCATAGCAAATCACTTGGATTTGCAGATTGCGATGAAATCATAGCAAACAAAATAGGTTGGCCAAATCACTTTGATAAAAAAGAATTCTCTGATAAGATTTATGCGTGTCCACACATTGAAGAACATCAAGTTGCAGTTTCTTTTTCACAAGATTCCTGGAAAGTTTTGGAATCTTGGTTAAAAAACAATGATACAATTTTGAGCATACCAGAAGTGTGGAGTGCAAGAAGTTTTTGGGAATGGCCTATTAAACCTAATGTTCTTGTTACCATTGATGAAGAACGACATAAACAAAATCTGGTGGAAATAAATCAAAATCATATGTGGCCAACCATTAAGTTTTGGAGACATCTGCTTGAACACGAAGCAAAAGAAAATGATATTAAGGTTGTCAATACCTTTGAAGATGCGATATTATATCTGAATGAAAATTAAGATAAAAAATACCGGAAGTATTGTACCAAAAAATTTAACGCAATATGATGTAGGATATGATTTAGTCGCATCATCACATCCAGCAATTTCGGGTGAATACAATGAAGAAGCAAAAGCATGGTCAAGAATAGATTACATTCAGTATCACACAGATTTATATATAGAACCGTGTGTTGACGATAAAGTTTATCATACTAATATTTTCCCAAGAAGCAGTATCAGCAACAAAAATCTAATGCTTGCAAATTCAGTTGGATTGATTGATTGTGGTTATCGTGGAGAGTTGCTTGTGCGATTCAAGTACATCACACAACCCGAAGACATTCAAGCAAGAATTCTTGGAGACCAAGCAACTATTCCATTGCTCACTAAAGTTAATATGGACAAAATTTATACAAAAGGTGAACGGATTGCACAACTTGTAATTGCAGAAACTCACAAAGTTGAATTTGAAATTGTAGAAGAGTTGTCAGAGACTGATCGTGGAAAAGGTGGATTCGGAAGCACCGGTGCTTGACTTTTTATATAAATTGCGATACTATAATATTCAATGTATCAAAACATATTCGTAAATAAAAAAGATCATACGGTCTATCTGTGGGACGATAAAAAAGGTCTCGTAACATTCAAGAATAAACCATACGCATACAAAAAGTCTCCGAACGGAATGTATCGCAGTATGTATGGTGACAAGTTAGAAAAGGTAACAAAGTATAGGTATGAAGATACAGGTCTGTTTGAATCGGATGTGCCGATTGAAACTCGTAATCTAATTGATTTGTACGAAGACGATGATGAACCAAGCACCGGTCATTGCGTTATGAATTTTGATATTGAGGTGAGTATGGAAGGTGATTTACCTGATACAGAAAAAGCAAACAATCCCGTTACTGCTATTGCGTGGCACGATAGTTGCACCAATAATTATGTGGTGTTGATTCTTGATAAAGAAGACAAGATCACCAATTACTCTAATGATGACGTATCAGTTTATTCTTATGATAATGAACGAGCATTACTTTCTCATTTTCTTGATTTTTATCAAGAGATTAGTCCGACAATATTAACAGGTTGGAACATTGATGGATTTGACGTTCCTTATTTGTATCGCAGACTTGCAAGAGTGTTAGGACAAGAAGAAGCAAATCGTTTGAGTCCGATTGGCCACGCATACTTTCATCCATTCAAGAAACGAATCGTGATTGCAGGTGTTAGTTGCTTGGATTATCTTGTGTTGTACAAAAACTTTACATACTCAGTTGAACCAAGTTATCGTCTCGATTCAATTGGTCGCAAAGAAGTTGGTATAGGAAAAATTGAATATGAAGGTAATCTTGATGATCTATTTTCCTCGGACATCGAGAAGTTTATTGAATACAATTTGAATGACGTAAAGATTGTTGTGGAGATTGACAAAAAGATGGAGCTCATCGAGTTGACTCGTAGCATTTGTCATGTCGGTCATGTTCCTTATGAAGATATTTTGTTTTCGTCTCGTTATCTTGAGGGTGCGTTGCTTACATATTTACGCAGACACAATCTTGTTGCTCCAAATAAAGATCCAGATGGTCGCGACAAATTCAATGAGATTAAAGGTGATGGATCAAAAAAGTTTAGTGGTGCGTATGTGGCTGCTCCTACACCAGGTAAATACAAGTGGGTGTTTGATTTGGATTTGACATCTCTGTATCCTTCTATCATTATGTCCACGAATATTTCTCCTGAAACTAAAGTGGGTGTCGTTGATAATTGGAGTCCCGAAGATTTCTGTGATGGCGAACAAACCGAAGTTGGGTTTCGTGGAGATGTATATTCAGCAGATGAATTCAAAACATTTTTGAAGGAAAACAATCTTGCTATTAGTAGCAATGGTGTAATGTATACCAAAGAAAAAGTAGGACTTATTCCTGCGATTCTTGAGCAATGGTTTAATCAACGAGTTGAATTCAAAGATAAAATGAAAGAATATGGTAACGCAGGTGACGACGCCAAGTATGTGTTCTATAAAAGAAGACAACACGTACAAAAGATTCTTCTTAATTCTTTGTATGGTGTTCTCGGTTTGCCTATCTTTCGTTTTTACGATGTAGATAATGCAGAAGCAGTTACAACCACCGGTGTGTCCGTGATTAAGTTCAGTCGCAAGATTGCGAATCACTATTACAATAAAACTCTCGGTGATACCGAAGATCATTGTATTTACATTGATACCGACTCGGTATTCTTTTCAGCATTGCCTATCGTAGAAAAAACAATGCCCAATGTTGATGTAAAGAATGATGATGAAATGGCAGCTGCTATTTTAGAGGTCGCAGGTAATGTACAGAATTTTATCAACAAAAGTTATGATGTGATGGCAAAACGTTTCTTTAATATTGAAGAACATCGTTATGACATTAAACAAGAAGTTATTTCCAAAGCAAGTATTTGGTTGGCAAAGAAACGATATGCACAATGGATTATCAACAACAACGGTGTTACTTGTGATGAATTGGAAGTTAAAGGTCTTGATGTGGTGCGTAGTAGTTACCCCACACGATTCCGTGCGTTTATGACAGAGATTCTTAAAGACATTTTGAAGGATGTTCCAAAACAAGAAATTGATGACAAAATCGTTGCTCTTAAACGACAAGTCAAAAATGAGTCGGTTCAAGACATCGCAAAAACAAGTGCAGTTAAAAATGTAACCAAGTATTTAAAGATGATGGATAAAGGTGCGGTTGTTGGTGAGTGTGCGAAGAGTACACCTGCTCACGTTAAAGCAAGTATTATTCATAATCAGTTTATCAAGAAGTTTAAGATTCAAGCAGAACCTATTCGTAACGGAGAAAAGATAAAGTGGATTTATTTAAAGAACAATGAACTTGGTTTAGATGCTCTTGCGTTTCGTGGATACGAAGACCCACCTGAACTTATGGAGTTTATTGAGAAGTATGCGGATAAGGACAAGTTGTTTGAGCGAGAACTTGAAGGAAAACTCCGTGATTTTTACCAAGCACTTAATTGGGACTTTGCAAGTGAGAATCTTGCAACTGCCCAGAAGTTCTTCTCCTTTTAATGAAGGTATATAAACAAGTATTACCCATTAGAAACGATTGTCGAATCGATGAGCAATTCGGTTGGTTGCCTATGAGTATTCTTGAACCAACCAAAGAGTCGAAGGCATCTTGGAAAGAAGCATATCTTGATGACGGAGAAAACGAAAGCAGACGAAGTGATGATGCCAAGTATCTTCCTGGATTAAAGTTTAGTGAGTTCCACGCAGGAGTAGCAGAGCAGATACTTCGTTACTGGAGCATGAAGGGAAGTGTGGTTGTAGACCCCTTCGCAGGTCGTGCTACCCGTGCGGTAGTGGCATCCAAGATGGAAAGGCAATACGAAGGTTACGAAATTTCTCCAACGACATATAAACGAGTTACGGAGCATTTTAAAAAGTTGGGGGTATCGCCTAAACTTTTTAATTGTGATGGAACAGAAATGCTTCACACACAAAATGAAACTGCTGATCTGGTGTTTACTTGTCCTCCGTATCATAATCTTGAAGAGTATGAAAGTACGAAAAATCAATTAAGTGATTGCGAAACTTACGAAAAGTTTTTGAAGCAAATCGGTTATTGTGGATACCACATTAATCGTGTACTGAAACCAGGAGCATTCTGTGTATGGGTTGTCGGTGATTGGAGATGTCCCAAAGGTAGTGGATTTCGTTCGTTTCATTCTGACTTGATTTCTTTGTTTACCAAAGAGAAGTTGATTCACCACGATACAATCATAATGAAGAACATCAGTCCATTTGCTCCGTTGCAAGCAGGTAAGGTAGCAAGCAAAAGATACACAAGCAAGATACACGAATACGTTATGGTATTCCGCAAAGAAGGAGAGTATGAAGTTCCTGACTATTGCTCACTTGATGACTTGCGTGTACAATCAAATAAATTTTTTGACTTTAATGAATAAGATAATCAATGGAGATAGTTTAAAAGTCCTCAAGAAACTTGAGGATGAATCGGTAGACTTGGTGTGTACAGACCCACCTTATGGATACTCGTTTATGAATCGTGATTGGGACAAAGCAGTTCCTGCATTAGAAATTTGGCAAGAGTGTTTACGAGTTTTGAAACCAGGAGGATTCTGCTTTGTTATGTCAGCACCACGTTCAGATGTACAAAGTCGTATGATGGTTCGTTTAGAAGACGCAGGATTCAATATTGGATTCACTCCGATTTATTGGACATACGCAACGGGATTTCCAAAAGCAACAAATGTTGGAAAAGCAGTTGATAAAAAACTTGGAAAGACACGAAAGATAACAGGAACAATAGACCCACGTTCAAAGTATGATGGGAAATCCCGTTCATCATCTGCAATAAATACAAATTGGAGAGAATCTGAAAATCGGTCGGACTATAATGATATGTCCGTGAAAGAAATAACTGAACCTGCATCCGATGAAGCAAACGCACTTGAAGGTTCTTATGTAGGTTACCAACCAAAACCTGCGGTAGAAGTTGTACTTGTTGCAATGAAACCAATTACAGAAAAAACCACGATTGAGCAAGCAATGAAAAATGGTAAAGGAATTACTTGGTTAGATGATTGCAGAATTCCTTACGAAAAAGATTGTAGACTTTTGAAAGGTGGTTCGTATAGTGGCAATAGAACTGGTAGTAATGCTGAATCTTTTTATCAAACAGGAAACGAAAAAATAGAATACGATGAATCTGCTATACCAGACGGAAGATTCGCAGCTAACTTAATTGTACAAGATGATGTACTTAATGATGGAGTAAAACGAAGCAAAGGAAAACACACAGATAGTGGAAGTGCATCTGGTGGTATTTGGCAAGAAAGCACAGGTAAACCTGCCGGAAGAACTTACGGAGACGAAGGATCGTTTTCTCGTTTTTACGATTTGGATTCTTGGTGGAAATCACAAATACATAAATTACCCGAAAGTGTTCAAAAGACTTTTCCTTTTATGATTGTTGCAAAAGCAAGCAAAGCAGAAAAAAACAAAGGTCTTGAACATCTTCCTAAAAAGAAAAGTTCTTCAATGCCAGGAAGAAGAAATGCAGAAGATATGAGCAATAGCAAAATCGATAACGATGTTACTGGTAGATTTGTCACGGAAAAACAAAATGTTCATCCAACCGTTAAACCGATTGAACTAATGAGTTACTTGATAACACTTGGAAGTCGTGAGAATGATGTGGTCGTTGATCCGTTTGTTGGAAGTGGAACAACTTGTATTGCGGCTAAAATGCTTGATAGAAAATATATTGGAATTGAAAAAGAAAAGGATTATGCTATTATTGCTAAAACACGAGTAAATGATGCGGAAAGTCCTACACAAGCAAGTGATAAAAATAAAAGCAAAGAATTCTTTGCATTTTAACTTGTATATACATATATAAATATATAAAATATAAAACATTATGGAACAGAACTATACAAAATTAGCAGACCTTCTTGTAAGACATAGTGTGTCTTTACAGAAAGGAGAAAAGGTATTAATAGACAACACAGAAGTGCCGGAAAATATGACGATTGCACTCGTTCGTGCAGTTCGTGAATATGGAGGAATACCTTTTGTACAAACATCACAAAGTCGTATAGGTCGTGAGGTGATGCTTCACGCAACCAAAGAGCAAATGGAAATTTTTATGAAGTTTAGTATGCCTAAGATTCAAGAAATGGATGCTTATATTGCTATCGCAGGTTCTCATAATATATACGAAACAAGTGATGTAGATGCAGACATCAAAACAATGATGTCCAAGATCACCAAACCTTATCTTGATTATCGTGTAAATCAAACCAAGTGGTGTATTCTAAGATGGCCTACTCCTGCAATGGCACAGCAAGCAAATATGAGTACCGAAGCATTTGAGAACTTTTACTTTGATGTATGTACATTTGATTATGCCAAGTTTAATCCGGGTATGAGTAACCTTCAAACAAGAATGCAAAACGCAGATAAAATTCACATTAAAGGTGATGATACAGATTTGCGTTTCTCTATTAAAGATATAGGTGCAGTTGCTTGTGGTGGAACTCATAACATTCCGGATGGAGAAGTATTCAGTTGTCCAATCAAGGATAGTGTCCAGGGACACATTCAGTTTAATGCTCCGACAATTTATCGTGGAACAGACTTTGATGGAATTCGGTTGGAATTCAAGAATGGAAAAATTGTGGACGCAACCGCAAATAGTGATGCAAGCACCGAGGCACTAAACGAAATTCTTGATAGTGATGCCGGAGCAAGATACATTGGTGAGTTTGCTATTGGATTCAATCCATATGTTACACATCCAATGCGTGATATTCTATTTGATGAAAAGATTGGTGGAAGTTTTCACTTTACACCTGGTCAATGCTATGACGATGCAAGCAATGGAAATGATTCACAGGTTCATTGGGATATGGTCAAGATTCAACGACCAGACTATGGTGGAGGTGAAATTTACTTTGATGATGAACTTATTCGCAAAGACGGAGAGTTCGTTGTTAATGATTTAATTCCACTCAATCCAGATCAATTATTGAAATAGTGCTTGACCTATATATACATATATAATATAATATATACATATATAAAAATTAAAAATGTTTTACGAAGACTTATTTGATATAGAAGAAGAACAAGATGATCGTTACAAAAAATACGCATCTAGGTTTTCTTCTATGTTTGATCTCAAAAAAGAAAAAAAGTTCTACGGGTTGTATTCTGCAATAACCGAGTGTCACGTTATTATGATTAGAAATCAAATGTATGAGCATAAGTTACATGACATTAAGAGTATGAAGTCTTCCGATAGAATATTAGAAATATCATATAAGAATATTATTCACTTTTTTGATATAGACAGTTTTATGAACGCAGAAATCAAAAACCACTCTCTTGTTCTGAATAATACAAAAAATGAAAAGGTGGAGATGATACCTGCACAACTTAGGAGTATGATCACAGATGGATGCATATCATAAAAAAAGCAAAGAACCTCACATAGAAGTGATCGATATAACACAAACCGAACAAGGTGTTCCTGATATGTTATTTGAAGTTAATGACGCATTTTTAGATATGATAAAAACAGAAAAAAATATAGATACCGTATCACAAGAACTACTTTCATCCTATGTACAAGAACTTGTAACCAATTGTGCAAAAAAGAAAAACGAGTACAATTACGAAAAGATTTTGGAAAACCCCGATGAATAACAAAAACATTGACAAATAACAATTAAAATAATATTATATAAACTATGAAAAAAGATAAAGTACTACAATTCATTTCTCGTTACAACCTTAATGGTAACGTGGAATCAGTTAAATGGAATACCAACGGAGACAACGTTTGCGAAACCACCTTCATTACCGATGACAAAAGTGTTCTCGGCAAAGTTTCTACAAAAGACTTTGAACTCGGTGAAGGTGAAATTGGTGTTTATGATACTGCAAAGTTAAAGCAACTTTTAGCAGTTGTTGGTGATGACATTAATGTTGAAGTCGTTGAGAAAAACGAAAAGAACGTTAGTGTTAGTGTATCAGACGATACAACAAGTGTAAACTTCATGCTTGCTGACTTAGCAGTAATTCCTAATGTTCCTGCATTGAAGGATTTACCAGAATATGATCTGCAAATTCCTTTCAGCAACGACTTCGCGAAGAAGTTTGTTCGTTCTGCAAGTGCATTAAGTGATTGTGATACATTTACCATTGTTCCTTCAAAAGACGGAATTCAGTTGGTAATTGGTTATTCCACAATCAATAGTAATCGTGTTTCTTTAAGTGCGATTAACGAAGGGTCAAGCACTCTCACAGACCCCATTAGTTTTTCCTCGAAGTATTTCAAGGAAATTCTTAATGCAAATAGTGACTCTGAAAAGAGCGTTCTCAATGTCAGTTCCAAGGGAATTGCAAGCATTGAGTTTGAAGTCGGTGACTTCCGTAGCAGTTATTACTTGGTTGAAATTCAAACAACCGATTAATGAATTTTTTAGAAGAAGCAACAAAGTCTCCAGTTGAATCGGAAAATAGTCTTTGGGTCGAGAAATATCGACCCAAAGACCTTTCTGATTATATTGGAAACGAACCTTTAAAGAAACGAGCTGCTTCGTGGATTGAGTCACGTGACATTCCACATTTGCTTTTGTATGGAAAAGCAGGTACAGGTAAAACCACACTTGGTAAGTTGATTACAAAGCAGATTCCGTGTGATCATTTGTATATCAATGCAAGTGACGAAAACAATGTTGATACCGTGCGTACCAAGATTAAGTCGTTCGCAAGCAGTATGGGATTCAATGATCTTAAAGTCGTATTGCTTGACGAGTGTGACTTTCTCACAGGTAATGCTCAGGCTGCTTTAAGAAATTTAATGGAGCAGTTTAGTATGACTACTCGTTTTATTCTTACTTGTAATTACCACGAAAAGATTATTGAACCGATTGTCAGTCGTTGTCAAACATTCAACATCGTTCCTCCTAATCGTAAAGATGTCGCAATTCATCTTGCCAAGATTCTTGCTAAACAAGAAATCAAAGCACAACCAGATGATATTGCATTGATTGTAAACAAAGGTTATCCTGATATTCGTAAGGTAATTAACAATGCTCAACAGAATAGCATTCATGGTACTCTTGAGATTATCAAAGAAGACCTTATTGAAGGTGACTATAAGTTAAAGTTGTTGGACATTCTAAAGAATGCAAGTAAAGACAAAAAGAATGCATGGTTAACGGCTCGTCAACTTATTGCAAATGAAAAAATAAATGACTTCACAGATGTTTACAAGTTTTTGTTTGATAATGTAGATGAGTATGCTCCCGGTAAAAGTGCAAACATTGTTATTATGCTTGATCAGCAAACTTACCACGATAGTTTAGTTGTTGATAAAGAAATTACATTTGCATCAACCATTGCACAAATTGTTCAAACACTATGAATAAGAATCTAAAAAGTAGGTTATACGCAGTTTATGAACTACTTGGTGGAATAGTTGCATTTAGTTTTATTATTTGCTTACAGGTTTGGTATATTCTAACCGGTAACGAGTAATACAAAAACCAAAGGTTATATTAAAGAACCAATTTTAGGATTGGTTCTTTTTTATTCGATTATTTGCTAAATCACAATAATCAGAATTAAGTTCAAATCCAATAAAGTTTCTATTGGTATGCATAGAAGCAATTGCAGTACTTCCACTTCCCATATACGGATCAAGTATAATTCCATTCTCAGGACATACCAACGGAATAATTCTTTCAATCAAAGAACTTGGATACATCGCAGAATGATTTGTATTTTTGTGATTGCCAACTGCGTGACTTAGTACGTCTGTTTTCATTTTTTGTCCGTGCATACGAATGATGGTGAATCCTTGGTTCTTTAATTGGTTTGTTCTTCCACCTTGTTGACCACCATACGCAGGTGCGTGAACACCACGAATCTTTATACGAAAGTCATACAATTCACCTTGTCTATATTCATTGATAACTTTATTGATTTCTTGTTCAGCAAATATCTTTTCAGAATCAGATAAAGTGGATTCACTCAACATATCAAGATATTTTAATCCTTTTGTATCAGAACGATTGCAACTTAAATCAATATCAGTTTTTTCAAAGTCATCTTTGTTATAGTAATAACTTTTTTCTAATGTAAAGTGAAAGAAAGGTTCGGTAGAATTAACAAGTCTTGTTTTACATTGATGAGGTGTTGGATTCGTTTTATGCCATTGAATAACATTCACCAAATATAAATTAAGTTCATTTTTAATGTGTTCCGCAAACTTATATGGAATAAGTTGAAGTCCATCGTTGGGTAGATACTTGTCACCGACATTATACAGAATACTGCCAGTTGGTTTAACAACTCTTACAAGTTCTTTTACAACCTTGGTTAACGAGTATATATATTCGTCTATTGTTTCTTCTTCTCCGACACTACTTCCATAATCTCTTTGTTGAAAATAAGGTGGTGATGTAATCACACAATCAATGGAATTTGGTGGAAGTTCTTTACAAAGTTCATAACAATCACCATTAACAATTGAATTAAGATGTGGTATTGTGGTGTCTTCAAAAAAAGGTTTCACATTAGCAGACATTATGTTAGTATGTCAGATATGACTAAAATAGTCAATTTAATAACATTGTATATATTTATACTTGATGAATAGCACCCATATTAAAGAAGCAAATGTAGAGCAAGATATGTATTACACAGGTATTGCCGAGAAAGCATATGATAAAGTGGTGCGATTTTTAACTAAACATAAAGATAAAATTGAAGGTGAGGGTGAGAATAGTATAGTCAACAAACCATTTATACCACTTACACAATGGAAAGGTGTTGCTCTTAGAGGAACAGACATAGACAAAAACTTTCCTTCTTTAAGTGAGGTAGTATTATTTTTCATTCCAACAAAAAGTACATCACGTGGTGGAGTAACAATCGCAGGTGGTTTTACAAACAAAAGTTTGAAAGTGGGTGGAATATCATTTAAAGGTGTAATTGTAAATGCTAATCTACTTGGTGATTACAATGGCAAGTATATGGATACTCGTCTTGATAAAGATACATTCATTCACGAATACATACACTTTCTTGATCATTTAAGGTATCGTAGTCGTGGTTTAGGAAAAACAAGTGCCAAGTACTTAGATACACAAGATATAGAAGGATACTACAACACACCAGAAGAATTTAATGCATATTACCAAGCAGGACAATCTCAAATAATTCGTGTATGGAAAAATCTATCCGACAGATTCGCACATCGTCCAGAATTTCTTGCTGACTTTAAAAAGAAAAAATTAGAAAGTTACAAAGCATTTCAAGATTGGGCAATTGATGTAGAGTTCTTTGATAAAGACTTTCTTACATACATCAATAGCAAATATCTCAAGAAGTTTAAGAAACGATTAGCAGGTTTATATATGTATATACAAAAAGGAAAGTTGTCGGAAGTCATTTCAGAAAGCAAAGTGAAGGTTGATAGCAGCTCTGTAAAAAAGTGGGCAAAGGATTTAAGAGTTCTTACAAAGGCATATAAATCAATTGGTGATAATAGTCAAGACCCACAAACAATCAAAGACTTTAAGAAAGTAAGAAGAGCATTTGGTACATTCCAAGAAAACTTTGAACAATGGGTTTACAAATTCTTTTTGCAGTATAAACATACAGGTGCGAGTGGTAAGAAGATGGAAACCTGGGAAGAAAAAGAAGTTCGTGAAAAATGTTGGGGAGCAGTTACAGGTCTTGGTGGAAACTTTCCAGAGATGTGGGACTTTATAGATAAAAAGCATCGTGTAAGTCCACAAAGACTTGCTAAAGAACGAGAAACCAATATCAGAAGATACAGATCACAATTTCGTGAGGGAATCAAAGCACTTCTTCAATACATCGCAATAGAAGGTGATCAAGAACGAGAGAAACCAATTGAACAAGCACAAATAGGACCCGTTAAATTGGTTATTCATAACTTCAAACGAAAAGGTGGAACAGAACAAGGTGAAGCAAGTCGTGAAAAAAGTTTCAAGGAGTTGGTAAATGGAATCAAGCATTGGTCAAAGAAAATTCAAAAAGCAGGATTCGGAAAGTGCATAGAAGGATTAACCGTTGATTTAGACTTCGGTCTAACATCAGATAATAGCAACGATATGGTTAATGGTGAGTATTATATGAACAAAGATATGCTCAAGTTGTACGGGTGTGGAATGACCCAAGATACATTCACTCACGAACTTGGTCATCGTTTTTGGTATCGTAATGTTCCATCTAATGCAAAGAAGCATTGGCAAGATACAATCAAAAGCAAGAAAGTATCTATTGAACGTAAAGATGTAGAAGATTATGTAGAAAAGTATTTCAATCAATATGGAGAAAAACTTCACAAAAGAAAAGCAGGATTGAGAGTCATTGACAAAAAAGAAGACAACGCCGAGACCAAAGCTAAGTTCAAAGCATTGCAAATGACAGGAGTTTATTCAGCCGAAGACAGAAAAGAAGTTGTAACAAAATTAGCAGATAGATGGGTTGGTCCTGGTAAAGAAATTCCAATTGAACACATTACAAGTTACGGAAATACAAATGCAGAAGAAGCATTTGCAGAAGCATTTAAACTATATATAGTAAAAGGACCAGGCAAACTCGGAGAGTGGACTCGTTGGTTCTTTCGTGAAATTGTCAGAACAGGTGGAGCAAATATAAACGAAATGAATATGAAATATACAAAAGAATCATTAAACGAAGTCGCAATGAACAAAGATAATGTTCATGAGTTTATCAAGTTTGCAAGAAAAGCTTTGCAATTAAAAGAAAAGGTATCTGTGAAACTTTTAACACAGAGGCACGAGAACATGACAGCTGCTTGTTACGATCCTAATACAAACGAGATTTCTATATATACAAAAGGCAGAGCATTTCCAGATGTATGCAGAAGTTTAGCACATGAACTAGTTCATCAAAAACAAAATGAACTTGGAGTTCTTGAAGTGGATAGTGGTCAAACAGGAAGTGATATAGAAAACGAAGCAAATGCGTGTGCTGGTATTATTATGAGAAATTTTGGTGAAATTGTAGAAAATCTCTACGATTGATATATTAGTCTTTGGGTTTGGCCAATCTTCTAATTTGTGATTCAAGAAGATGATATTTATTGTTACTTAGTTTATTTATATTAGACACTTTCCACACAACAACTGAGTTGGTTTTGGTATATAAATAAGCAGGAGGTCGTTCGGGTTTGTCCTTTGATGTAATAAACACCATCAATTCACTTTTATATATATCCAGATCAGTAAGTCTGCTATAAGAATGTTCATAGCAATCACTTGTAATTACCTTTTGATAAATTCTATCAAGAACCGGATCTCCTGCTTTCATTTCTTCGATTTGAGGAACGTGTTTCCGCATCGGCAATCTAGATTGGCCTTGTTTTTCTTTAGGAGATGTTTGTATATACCTATCACGACTCCATGTTTTGTATCCGTACGTTAAATAATTAAAAAACCCCTCGCAATATTTTGCAAGTTGTGGAGTTTCGGGACATATAAAGTAAATAAAGTTCATATCACATCAGCATTAAGTGAATATAACCTTTATTTGAATATAAATATAATATATATTTTATTTACGTTTAGATTTCTTTTCTTTTGTCTCACCCTGTGTGACTCTATGCCTCAACGCAGAACTGCTATAATCATGTTGCCTAGAGTTGTACAACACTTTATTCAAATGTCCTGGTAAATCATGTCCTGTAAAGGGTTTATCTTTCCAATCGTCACCGACAAACCTAACATCATAATTTATACCTTTAAGAATTTCAATTAAATCTGATTCAGTTTCGTATGGAATAATTTCATCAACGAACTTACTTCCACGAAGTTGTATGTATCGTTCTACAACTGATTGAATTGGTTTGTTTTTGTCTGCTCTATCTAATTGTGGATTGGTGTGCAATCCTACGATCAAATAATCGCAATGTCGTTTACAGTCTTCCATCATAAGCACGTGACCCGCATGAAATACGTCCATTGCCCCACAGGTGAATCCTTTTGTTATTTTTTCCATTATAGTAAGTGTTTAATTTTTTCTTTTGAAAGTCCTGTTGTTGAAACATCAACAATATTAAGACCACTTTTTACCGCATCGTTGAGTATTGCTTTTAGATCATCAATTAATATCATATCACCAAACTCAACATTAAACTTGGTTGATACATAATTAAAGTGATTTTTCTTTGACGGATATGTTGCCTCTATGTACACAAAGTCAAGATACTTTGGTGGAAATAACATATGAATATATTTTTCACACAATTCTTTTTTATAACTTGCACTTGCAAATCCCACTAAGTACCCTTTCTTTTTCAGTAAGTCAATACATTCAAGTGATTCTGGATATAACCCAAGTTGCAGTTGTTGTAATGTTTTTTCGTTACCGGACCAACTATCAAAGTTCCAAAAAGTACGATCAAGGTCTATCAAAACTGCCTTTATCATAATTAAATCTCTTTTAACAACTTATATGTATGTTCCCAATCGTCTACTTGGAAAACTTTATCAGGTTCTTCAAGTATATTTGCAATTGGATAATCGTTTCCACCTTCCATTGTTTTATCACCAAAAAACCAAATATCTCCTTTTATTTTCCCACGGATTTGAGATTTGTTTCTTCCTCGTTGATGAATATCAATGCTAATTTGACCACCTGCACTTGACTCTAGGTTTGGAAATTCTTTATTTAATACATTACAAATGTGTTCTCTGTCTTTGTTTACTTTATCCCACTCATAATATGCTTCTCGTTGTTCCTGGGTACAATCCCTTCCCACCACACTTATGTTCAAAAGACCAACCCGTACCTCTAAGTGGTTCTGTGTGCGAATTTCATACGAAGAATCATCTATAAGTTCTTGGCATCTATCAAGTAACTTTTTAGACGGTTCCCATTTACTCACTTCAATCAAATCCCCACGTTTATAAACTACATTTCCACCACATTGATGAGATTCAGTAACTTCTCTCCATACATCAACGCCAACTTGTTCAATAGTTTTATCGTGATCAGATCCAGTTAATAGATATACATTTTTATCAGAAATCCATTTCCTAAAAAAAATTTCAAACTCGTTATCCATTTTTAATCTACTTGGAGTAAGAGTTCCGTCTACATCAAATATGTAATTTATTAATCTAGCCATGGTTGATTTAATATATCACTTTTCTCAGTTTCACTTAGCATCAGAAATAAAAACTTTATTTCGTGTATAATACACTTTGAATCTAAATGCTTGTCATCAAATCCTTCCCGTCTTCTGTGACGTAGTTCGTAAGCTCGTTTCTTAATTCGTGTTACAACAACTTCATTTCCCATGTAAATAAATATAACAAATTATTATAAAAACAAAAAAAGGTGGAAGTTTCCTTCCACCTTTTATTAAAATATATATGATATATATGTATATATTACTTAGAAGATTCCTTTGCCTCCTCATCAACCACCTCAAAGTCTGCGTCAACTACATCTTCTTTGTTTTTTGTAGGTGAGTCTTCGTTATCAGGTGTAACATCTTCTTGTTCTGCTTGCATATGTGGAGTCAACTTTTGAATTTGATCCATTAGTGTTTTATTCAACTCTTGCAATTTAGCAACATCAATAGAAGCATCTTCAAGTTGCTTTTTAACATCCTCAAGAAGTTCATTTGTTTCTGTTGCTTCTGCTTCGGGAACCTTTTCTTTGTTTTCTTCCAACATTTTTTCTACCTGATACACAGTTGAATCTACTTGATTGCGAAGTTCTATTCCTTCTTTCTTCTTTTTATCTTCATCAGCATACTTTTCAGCATCTGCCTTCATTTTTTCAACTTCGTCTTTGTCAAGTCCACTTGAATCACTAATAGTAATTTTTTGATCTTTACCAGTTCCTTTATCAGTTGCACTTACATTAAGAATACCATTTGCATCAATATCAAAGGTAACTTCAATTTGAGGAGTTCCTCTTGGTGCAGGTTGAATTCCATCTAATTTGAATGTACCAAGATTCTTATTGTCGGCAGACATTGCTCGTTCTCCTTGAAGAATCACAATATCAACTGCTGGTTGATTGTCACCTGCGGTTGTAAAGATTTGGGACTTCTTGGTTGGAATTGTGGTGTTGCGTTCAATCATTGGTGTAGATACACCACCAGCAGTTTCGATTCCAAGTGATAGTGGAGTTACATCTAGCAACAAAACATCACTTACACCCTCGTCTCCTGCAAGAATCGCACCTTGAATGGCTGCACCCAGTGCAACTACTTCATCTGGATTAACTCCTTGGTGTGGATCGTTACCACCTGCAAGTTCTTTTGCAATTTCTACAACCTTGGGACTACGAGTCATTCCACCAACAAGAATGAGGTTTTTAACATCACTCATGGTGATACCTGCGTCATCAAGGCACTTTTCAAAAGGTTCTTTTGTTCGTTGATATAAAGAATCACAAATTTGTTCAAACTTGCTACGAGTAACATCAATGTTTAAGTGTTTTGGTCCACTTGCATCTGCCGTAATAAACGGAAGATTTATTGTGGTGGACGCACTTGATGATAACGCAACTTTTGCTTTTTCTGCTTCTTCTTTAAGACGTTGCATTGCTTGTCCATCTTCCTGTAAATCAATTCCCGACTCTTTCTTAAACTCAGATACAAGATAGTCAATCAGAGTATCATCCCAATTGTCACCACCCAATTGTGTATCACCGTTAGTAGACTTTACTTCAAATACTCCGTCACCTATTTCAAGAATAGATACATCATATGTTCCACCACCAAGGTCGTAAACTGCAATAGTTTCTTCATTTTTCTTTTCTAATCCATATGCAAGAGATGCAGCGGTTGGTTCGTTAACGATACGCAATACTTCTAGTCCTGCGATTTCACCCGCATCTTTTGTTGCTTGTCGTTGAGAATCATTGAAGTATGCAGGTACGGTAATAACTGCTTGTTTTACTTCTTCTCCAAGATATGCTTCTGCATCTGCTTTTAATTTACCAAGCACAATGCTTGCAATAAACTCAGGTGCATATTCCTTTTCTTCGTCACCATCTTTACATTTGATGTATGCATCTCCGTTTTTACCAGATACAACAGAATAAGGAAGATTTTTAACTTCTTTCTTTATCTCTTTATATTTTCGTCCTATAAGACGTTTCGCAGAAAAAATTGTATTTTCTGGATTAGTGATTGCTTGACGTTTTGCGGCCTGACCTACAAGTCGCTGTCCGTCTTTTGCAAATCCAACTATACTTGGGGTAGTTCTTGATCCCTCTGAGTTGGTTATCACTTTTGGTTCTCCTGCTTCTACCACCGCAACACAACTGTTCGATGTACCTAAATCAATGCCAATTACTTTAGCCATTTTCTATTCCTTTTTTATTTTGTTAGTTAGTTTGAATCTCGATTGAGCATTCTAGATAATCTCAATTGAGCATTATCTGTATATAAATATAAGTTAAATTTACTTTTATGCACCTTCTTTTCCATCACATGGACCACCAGACTTCTTTGAAAACTCACACCAACGACAATTCTTTTTTGCTTTACCGGGTGTTTTGGGAAACGGATTTTCCATATCATATTCACCACTTTTGGTGAATGATTCATTTAGAAAGTTATTAAAACTTGACCAAGCTTGTTTTGACGACATATTTCCATGAGGAGGAACAAATCGTTGAACCCGATCACCACTCCACGGATCATCTGGATCGTGCTTGCGTTTTAGAATAATAAACTCCACATCAATTTTATCAAGTGGTACACCAAATTCTTTTGCATAGAAAACCTTATATAACAACAACTGATGTGTTTTACTTTCATCTGCTTTTTGCCATTTGTTCCAACCTCGGGTTGAAGTCTTCAAGTCGATTATCTTATACTTTTGATTGATCTTATCAAACAAAACAACGTCAAGAAATCCAATGTATCCTACATTTTTTCTTACTTCCAAATCAATAGAAGTTTCAATTCCTGTCAATGTGTGACGGGTCTTTGAAAAGTATTTTCGTCTAACTTCGTCATCGAGAAAGTAATCAAGTAATTGATTTCCATCTTCAACGAACTCGTTAAACTCGTCATCGGTCATGCATCGTTTACCATCAATGAGATTACGTTCTTCATCAGCAATGGTATTCATAGTTTGCAACAACTTTGCTTTCCAGTCAATAGAATCGACATCAAGGTGTGGTTGATTATACATCATTTCAAGATAATCTTGAATGACTTCGTGTATAGAAGTACCAAACACCAAGTGTATGTTACTTTCTTTTTTACGAAGGTTGTCTATGTATGCAAGCTTCCAACTACGTGGACATTTATAGTACATTGAGTATTGAGAAAAACTCACATACCGGTTGAACTTCTTTTCTTTAACTTGTTTTTTTTCTCCAGCTGTTATTGTTTCTGTCATAATTAATCACTGCCTTCGGCATTGTGGGTTGCTTCAAATATACTACAACGAACGAATTTGTTTCCTCGCATTACACCCATATCAAAATGATCACGCATACTTTCGTACACTTCACGTTCATCGTATCCAAAGTGTCCTAAATCTGCAAGGTGTGTCAGATATTGTTCATAACTCATGCCTGTTTTTCTGCTAACGGCCGTCTTTAGGTATTCTACGGTGTGTTGAGTAGATTCAAATAATTTAACAGGAGAATCTACGAGTGTTGTATCTTTAATATAATATTTCATTGTTACCTATTATAGTAGTTGATTTTATATAATAAGTCAAGAGGTATTTTGTGAGAAAAAGATTATAATAACAGTGTATATATCATATTTATTGACATGAATAAATCATATACGGAGAGTGTGGTCGATTTGGTTGATGATAGGGATAGACATCAACTTGAATTTAGACAAGCAGTAAAAGAAGTGCTTGAAACGTTGTCACCGGTTGTAGATAACGATTCTACATACCAAGATTTGGGTTTACTTGAAAGGTTAATTGAACCAGAACGAGTAATTACATTCAGAATTCCTTGGGTGGATGACAGCAACAAAGTTCATGTAAATAGAGGATATCGTGTTCAATTTAATAGTGCAATCGGTCCGTATAAAGGTGGATTACGTTTTCATCCAAGTGTTAATCTCAGTATCATTAAGTTCCTTGGATTTGAACAAACATTCAAGAATTCTCTTACCGGACTTCCTATGGGTGGTGGTAAAGGTGGAAGTGACTTTGATCCAAAAGGAAAAAGTGACAATGAAGTGATGAGGTTTTGTCAATCGTTTATGGTTGAATTAAGCAAGCATATAGGTCAATTCACCGATGTTCCTGCCGGTGATATTGGAGTCGGTGCAAGAGAAGTTGGATTTTTATATGGTCATTACAAACGTTTACAAAACGAAGTGGTGGGAGTTCTCACGGGTAAAGGTCTTGATTTTGGTGGTAGTTTAGTAAGAACAGAAGCAACTGGATACGGAACTTGTTACTTTATGAAAGAAATGCTCGGAAAACTTAATACAGATTTTGATAAAAAGAAAGTTATTATATCAGGATCAGGTAATGTAGCAATATATGCAATGGAAAAAACTATAGAACTCGGTGGTATTGTTGTAGCAATGAGTGATTCAAACGGATATGTATATTCATCCACTGGTCTTAAACTTGATGCAATGAAAGACGTCAAGGAAACTAATCGTTTACGTATAGAAGAATATGTAAAATACGATAAAGACTCTATATTCAGCAACACAGGAAGCATTTGGGATATCAAATGTGATATAGCACTTCCGTGTGCAACGCAAAATGAACTAGAAAGAAAACACGCAGAACTCCTCGTAAGAGATGGTTTAATTGCCGTTGCAGAAGGAGCAAATATGCCCTGCACACCAGACGCAGTTGAAGTATTTCATAAAAACAATATTCCGTTTGGTCCAGGCAAAGCATCCAATGCAGGAGGTGTGGCAGTTAGTGGATTGGAAATGTCACAAAATAGTTTGCGTGACAGTTGGAGTTTTGATAAAGTGGATAAAAAACTTCAAAATATCATGAAGAATATCCACGACAAATCATATGAAGCATCAGAAACCTATAACGATAAAGGTAATTATGTTATGGGTGCTAATATTGTAGGATTTCAAAAAGTTGCAAATGCAATGATTTCTCAAGGAATTGTGTAACAAATCCATATATATTTTTATGAGCAAATATGTAGATGATGTAATAAAAAAGGTTGAAGCAAAAAACCACTCTGAACCAACATTCATTCAAGCAGTAAACGAAGTATATTCAAGTCTTCATTCTGTTATAGACAAACATTCTGAATTCAAGAAAGTAAATTTACTTGAACGTTTGGCAGAACCAGAAAAGCAAATTATATTCAGTGTACCTTGGATTGATGAAATTGGAAATGTTCATGTTAATCGTGGATATCGTGTTCAATTTAATAGTGTATTGGGACCATATAAAGGTGGATTGCGGTTTCATCCAAGTGTTAATTTGGGAACAATGAAGTTTCTTGGATTTGAACAAACTTTCAAAAATAGTTTAACCGGTCTTCAGATTGGAGGAGCAAAAGGAGGAAGTGACTTTGATCCAAACGGAAAAACCGATTTAGAGATTATGAGGTTTTGTCAGTCGTTTATGACTAAACTCCACGACCACCTTGGTCACAAGACGGATGTACCTGCAGGTGACATTGGGGTTGGGTACAAAGAGATAGGGTATTTGTTCGGTCAGTATAAGGCACTATATAGCAAATATGAACCAGGTCTTATTACAGGTAAAGCACCTGCTTGGGGTGGAATTCACGGAAGAAAAGAAGCAACTGGTTATGGAACAATATATTTCACAGAAGAAATGCTTAAAAATCATCATACAGACATCAAGGGAAAGGTGATTACTGTAAGTGGATTTGGTCAAGTATCATTTGGTGTTGTACAAAAAGCAGTAGAACTGGGTGCTAAAGTGGTTACTATATCAGGACCAGATGGATATATACATATGAAAAATGGAATCAAGAAAAGTATGATTCCTTATATGGAAACTTTGCGTGAAAGTAATGCCGATATCGTAAAACCTTTCGCAGATAAATTCGGAGTAGATTTTATTAAAGGTAAAAAACCTTGGGAAGTTCGGTGTGATATAGCAATTCCAAGTGCCATCCAAAACGAAATCACAGAAAAAGATGCGGAAATGCTTATTGATAACGATTGTAAGTTTATAGCAGAAGCAGCTAATATGCCTTGCACAGAAGACGCAATAAAACTCTTTAACGACAAATTGGTGGTAGTTGCTCCAAGTAAAGCAGTAAACGCAGGTGGAGTAGCAGTATCAGCACTTGAGATGCGTCAGAACGCAGGATGGGAAAAGTGGAGTATGGCACAAGTAGATAATAAACTCAGAGAGATAATGAAACAAATTCATGCATCTTGTTTACGTAATGCAAGAAAATACGGAACAGAGGGTGATTACACTCTTGGTGCAAATGTAGGTGGATTTCTACGAGTAGCAAATGCCGCGATTGCACATGGAATTATTTAAGCATAGTATCAAGATCAGACATTGTTGCTTCTTGTTTTTTTAAAGTTGTAAGAATTTTCTCGGGTATATATACCATTTGCTCGGTCATAAACATAATATCTTCGTTATTTGGTTTAGAGTAACCACACACTCCAATCGAAGATTTCGTTACAGTCAATACTTTAAATTCAGAAATCTGACCGAAAATACCGTTGGTAGCAGAACCCTTCTTAGGATGGTCTTCAGGTTGAGTCGCATTTGCTTCGTGTATTCCATGTAATGTCCACTTTAACGACTCTAATAACGAATCGTTATGGTACTCAGCAACAAAGTCATCTCCGACCATCGTGATTTGAGATTTGTATATTTTTTTCTTTAGTAACTTAGCAATTAGTTGTGTGAACATATATATAAATATACCTATAGTGTATAATTTGATTGTAACTGATATGATTATACTATAGCATATATAATCAATAAGTCAAACATATGGAACAAGATTACTACAATATATTAAACGTAACGAAAAGTGCTTCAGCAGACGAAATTAAAAAGTCGTATAGAAAACTTGCAATCAAGTGGCATCCCGACAAAAATCAAGGAGATTCCAAGGCCGAGGAACAATTTAAAAAGATTTCAGAAGCATATGATGTATTATCAGATGCAAACAAAAAAGCACAATACGATCAGTTTGGTCATGATGCCTTTAAGCAACAATCTGGTTCAGGTGGTGGACGACATCACGATCCATTTGATATGTTTAATTCGTTTTTTAGTGGAGGAGGGGGTAATTTTGATAGTTTCTTTACATCTGATAACAGAAAACAAAGACAACCGTCTCAAGGTAGTGATTTAAAGATAGATATAGAAGTCAAGTTAAGTGAAATTATAGATGAATGTCACCGAACAATCAAGTATACACGAAACGGAAAATGCAATTCATGCCGTGGCACAGGAGAAACAAGTACATCTACATATAAACAGTGCAAAACCTGCAGGGGTCAGGGTAGTGTATATCGTAAAATGGGACCTATGCAAATGGAACAAATGTGTCCCACTTGCCAAGGATCGGGCAGTGAACTACATGGTGGTTGTATGAAATGCAGTGGCCACGGAATTATCACAGAAACAGTTGAAACGAGAATAAAGATACCCAAAGGGTGTCACTCAGGTGTAAAACTCCGAGTTTCTCAGCACGGAAATCACATCAAGGGAGGTGAATGTGGAGATTTGTATGCTGTAATATATGTAAAAAAAGATGAATACTTTGATCGTGACGGTGATCATTTAATTTGCGAAGAACAAGTTGATTTTTACGATATGATATTAGGAGCCACAAAAGTTGTGAAATCTCTGCATGGTAAAGTAAATTTAAAAATTCCACCAGGAACACAACCTGATGCTATATTAAGAGTATCTGGTTATGGTCTACCGAACATGAGAAATTCACACACTAAGGGTGATATGTATGTTATGGTAAAACCAATGTTTCCCAAGCAAATAAATATAGAACAAAAAAGTATATTGGAGTTATACAAAAAAACCAAGTAAGTTACTTTTTCTTTTTTCCAACTCCACCACCACGAAACGGAGCTGCTTTTTTTGAGTTGTGATAACTTGTTTTGTTTTTCAAACGATAGGTGATACGACCCTTTGATGTATCGTATTTGCTAATCTCCAACAATACCTTGTCACCAACCGTCAACTTAATAAAATGTTGTTTAAGTTTTCCGGCAAGTGAGCAAAGTAACATTGTAGTTGCGTCTCCTTGTCTTAATTCTACATCAAACATTGTTCCTGGAAGAAGTTTTTTTACGACTCCTTCCATTTCAATAATATCAGGATTATTTTTGCGAGACATTCTAAATCTTAGGTAAGAATTTCATCAACAAGACCATACTTTAAACAAGTCTTGGCATCCCACCACAAATCGTGTTTGAGAATTTCATCCATTTTAGTTTTTGGAATCTTGGTTTTTGCTTCGTAGATTTCTTTGATTCTTTTCATAAGAGAATCTGAGTTCTTCATGTCATCTTGAAGTTCTTGATACTTTCCCCAATGCTGAGAACTAAGTTGGTGAACAAGCATATAAGAATTCTCACCAATGAATCGTTGATCACCACATACACTCATAATTGTACCAGCACTGGCCGCACATCCATCTATATAAGTGAATATAGGAGTTTTAGAACTATTCATATAGTCTATGCTACTAAACGCAGCGAATACACTTCCACCATAACTATTGATACGCAGATGAATCGGAATTGGAACTTGTAAACCAAGTTTCATAGAAATCATTTGCATTTGACGATCCAAATATGAAATTTCTTTATTCAACTTAAAGTTCTCACGTGTAGTAACACTACTATAAAAGTAAATGATATTATCATCTCCTTCGACCGTATCCATAGCACTACCTTCGGCATTTTTTGCTACAACCTTTTTCTTCTTGGGTGCAACTGCTTTCTTTTTAGGAGCAGGTTCTGCTCCGTTAAATTCCCAATTATACATTATCGTATCTTTCTAGGTTTATCGGTTTTGACAATAGACACCTTAGATGCGGGATCATGCATCTTGCAAATGCCTATCCAGTATTGTGCTTCTCGTTTTGCATCTGCTTCATTGGAGAAATTCCAATCAGAGGTGCGGCGTCTATCACGGGTAACGACAAAGACAGTTTGTTGCGTTTCACCGTCTTTTGTTCGAACATTATTTCGTAGTTTCATATATACGTATATTTTAGTTATTGTCAGGAAGAATAATATTGTTGGGTGTTTCTACCTTTACAACACTTTCTTCGTTAGAGTGATTTTCGACTTTGTCGAAAGAATTTTTTTCGGTATTGTTCTTTGCATAACAAGATGCGTCTTGGAACATTTCATCGAGGAAATTTCTTTGCTCGGTAGATTCTTCAAGGGGATTTCCGGCCATATCAAAACCGGCATCTTTTAAATCACCGATGATACTATCAATTGTTACACAATCGGTAACATTCATACCATACTTGTTTTCGTAGTATTCAAAAATCTTACGTGCTTTGGGGTGCATATTTTCACGTCTTTTATCATTATTGATAGTGTGGATAACATCCCATTCGGTATTTCCGACACCGTGCCATTCGTAAGAGAAACTATCCGATTCAATTGACTTTTCGACGGAGTCGAACGAATTTTTTTCGGACGGTTCACCGTTACCATACATGGCATTGAACATATCGACATCTATATCCGATTCGGTAGAATCGAACGAATTTTTTTCAAGAGGATTGTCGGTGCTTTGACGAACACAACCCGCAAGGATACTTTCACTTCGTTGAGGATCATCAAAATCAATAAGACCATGACATGGATTACCAGGTTCACCTTCTACCCCTCGTTCCGAATAAAGATTAGAATCATCAGGTCCTTCATCGGAATATGGATCACCTTTCCATGAATATTGAGATTGATTATCAGGTACTACTCCATCAACATCTTCATCCCAAGATTCATAATCATCATAGTCTTCATCGTCATATTCATCACCTTCATCATCGTAATACACAGGTGCTTCGTACTTAGGAACTAAATCGTAAGGATTTTCAATTTCTTCGTGAACAACATAACGATACACACGAACTTTTTGACGATCACTATCTTCAGGTACACTAACAACCGCACTTGGATTTACTTTAACGGTAACAAGACGATCACCCGTATGTTCACCATTTTCATCACTTGTAAAATTTCCATAACAACGAACATACTCAATGCTTCCACAATGAAGACCACTTGAACAATGTTTTGTTGGATCAGCAGTTACTTCTTCATAAGGCATTTTTACCTTATCACCAACCTTGTTGGAAATGGTTCCAGTATACTTGTCGGTGTAATCACGATTAATTGCTTTGTAAGCAAGAAAACAACCGTCTTGGGTGATAGGAAGGTTTTCATGCTCCAAAAAGGTATAAAGTTGATCTATGCTACCTTCAGAGGGATTATCCATAAGATTAACAAGGAAGTTCAACATAGGTGTTGCCTCATCTCCATTTTGAATCATACCAACGATGCGTTGAGTAAGTACATTGTGTACAATTGATCCATTGTAAATAAGATTATCACCGTCAACTATAATTTGTCCATCGGAGAATTCTTTGTATCCACGCTTCACATCAAGTAAATTTTCAACTTCGAGGAAATTTTTTGTGAGCAACGCTTTCTTGATTTTATAAAAATTGGGATGAGTTTTACCAACAACGGATGGACCGTCTTTGGCAATTAACGTGATAGTTGAGTCGGTGATAATACTTTGCATTTTGATAACCTTTATTTAGCTTGTTTCTTCGATTGGTGCAAGTCCTGCTCTTGCTCTTGCTTTATTTTTATGTGATAATTGTGATTTATACATTTTAGGAGTAACCATTACTCCCGTTAATCCCATTCTCAGAGGTCCGGAACTTCGACCGGATTTTTTTGAGACAGCGTATAATTTTGAGTGTTTATCTTTATCGGGTAAGTTTAGTCGTGCTTTTTTACTCATCGTTCGTTTGACGGTTGTGTTTCGTGAATGTTCTTGGTTGACTCAATTTGTACATATTTGTACTTTTTTGCAAGTCTTGCTTGTTTTCCCATACCAAACTTCTTTTTGAGTCGGTGTTTCCAATGTTGTGATGCTTTCATAATGTATATATATTTGTTAGATGTTAAATTTAATATTATAATAATACCGAATAAATTGTCTTTCGTCAACTTTTTTTTAATTTCATGCGAAATCAAAAAAAACTTTCCTTAGACTTGTTAGTATCCATTGATATTATTGCTTGTTGGAATTTATCAATTCCATGTATTCTACAAGATTATTCATTGCATTGGCATAGTTACCAGAACCCTCTAAAGCATTTCCCATATACCTTACCATAGGATACTCCTTGGAAAGCATAGAATAGATGTTCTTGAGTTCGTATGATACCTTACAAGCAAAGTATGAAGTAAGACTAGTATCATTGAAACTACGAATGTATCTTGCAAAGTTTGAAAAGTCATTAGCAAATTTGTTATCTTCTTCAGATATATTCTTGGAAGCATCACGATTGATAGATATAATTCTACGAATCTTGAAAAGTTCTTTTACTAATTCATCGTTACCAGAATCTTTAAGAAGAATACAAACTCGTTTGAAAACACGATTGTCAATGATATTAAGTACCGTTTTGTAAGAATGCTCAGTTTTGAAGTGATCAAACTTTCTTGCGGTAACACTTTCATAAAGAGAACCCGTTTTGTTTTCAAACGAAGAAACGATATACTCGGAAATTACATCAAATACATTCTTGAAGTTTTCGTACTTGGAAAGTTTCTTGGTTTGACCAATTTTGATTCCGTATATATCTACTTCGTCTTTTTTCAGAACTCGTTTCAGAAGTTGCTCAAGATGACGAGAATTATGATACTCCCCATCATTATGAATAATTCTCCAATTACGAATAGGAACATAGTAAATGATTTTCTTGGAGTTTAATACAAGTTCTTCATCAGATGAGAAATTACACGCAGGGTTCCATCCACAATCATCAATCCTCTTGCTTGCAAGAATTGTTCCTTTGGTTTTGGTGGATGTAGTACGATTAACCGTAGGTTTTTCTAATTCAGAAGTTTTGCGAATTTTAGAAGGATAACCAATAAGTTTCAGATACTTACGTTCTTTGTTGGTAAACTTATCAAACACAAGAACTACTTTGTTTTGATTCTCACGAACATAATGATTTACACGACTAACACTTCCAGTTGGAAGATCATTTTGAAAAAACTCTACATCAGCATCAAATGGAATTATACCATTAACATCACTTCTACGATTTACTTTATCACCACCACGATACCGATTGCGTTTTGCATAACCTAACCAAAACAAACGATAGTCCATTTTTTGAAGATTAGGATTCTTGGAAACATCACCGTATCGTTCGGATACATCCATTCCATTCCAAGTTAATTTTTCCGTCCACTTGAATTGACCAATGCTTCCGTTTCCTTCACGATCAATGTCACCGTAGTATTCTTCGTTGTAACCAATCATACTATTAAAAAGAATACGAGCATCCCAAAAGTTCTCACACTTATTTAATTGCTCGTTCATAATATCCTTAATTTCGTTGTAAACACGTTCAACGAAATTAACCATATACTCACGACCCTCACTAGTCCAACCGATTTCTTCACGACTTGCAGTAACATCTAAATTTCCGATAGGAACTCGGAATACAATGTTGTTTATCAATCTACGATATTCGTAAGTTTCACTCCATCCGTATTTTTTTTCAAAAACATCATCTACATCAGAAAAGTTAAAAGGATACGCAACATTACCCATAAGAATAATAGAATTGGAATGTGCAAGTTGTGAATCTACATAATACCAATCTTTTCCTTCAAGCATCTTATTAGGAACTTTAACTTGTTCAGTAGTTGATCCGATAGTAAGAGTGGGAGTTACATCAAAGTAACCAAGAATGCGTTGAGCAGACTCACGAAGTTTATCGTAAGTATGTGCTTCAGTAGGAGTAAACTTGATTTCGGTACCAGATGCGTCAGTAGTATTCTCTTCAGAGATAATAGAAAAATTTGGGACATCTTCATCAAGATAATTGATAACCGTAGTTTTCTTACCGTCCTTTACACTAGTAACCGTAAACGCATCACTAAGAGTAAAAGGAGTTTTACTTCCTAATCCCATGCAGCCCACAAAGTCGTTGCTATGAGTTTTGTTGCTATCAAAGTAAGTAGTATAAGTAGTTTGCAATTCGTGCTTGCTCATACCAATGCCATAGTCCCTAATAGCAAACCAAGGCTCTGCTACAGATGGCAGGTGTACATCAAAGGGAGTATGAGTATTACCTTGAGCTACATGAGCATCATATGCGTTAGTAGATAACTCTCGTATAGGAGCAGCTATTTTGTCACTATATAAACCATCACTTAATATCTTAAATGCTTTTGCTGATGCTTTGATTGAATACTGAGTAGTATTGTGTAATGTGTTACTTACTACGTTAGGAGCTGTTTTAACCTGCATAATAGATGATAGTTGATGTAATATATGTTAGTTGATTATTAGAAGCTGAATAAGAATGACGATTTATTATAGTTATATTATAGTTCTTAGAAAAAAATGAATTTCCTTGATTCTCGTATTTCTCATTATGATATAAGATTACCATAATACCCCTTGAACGTCAACTCTTTTTTATAATATTTTTATAATTATGCAAAACTGAATAAAGTAGGTTGGGTAGATATTCCCCCAAAATTCTATGATGCAGTTAGTTAGGATACACAGGTTCTACGATAACATGAGCATCAATAGAACATTGATATGCTTGATCCATTGTAAGACGATCACCTACACTTACATATTTTAAGCTTTTAGAATTTTCTTCTTTAGTTACTTCAAAGAATACAGCACCTTCTATTTTAGTAATTTCAAAATACTTGTTTCCACTTAGCATAGCAGAAGGATGAGTAGATATGTAACGCTTGAAATGTACTATTGGTTCTTTCATAAGTAGGTATTATATGAATTCCCCAAAAATTAGTCAAGAATCAAATTAACCATGTAGTACCGAAGAAGTATTTTCTTCAGCAGCTGTTATAGCAATCAAAGTAGTTTCGTATGTATCTGCTATTTGTATTGCTTGTTCTACTGATAACCGATCACCTACACTAACACTTATTTGAGGTCCTTCTTCGTATTCTTTTTTTGCTTGTTTGTTAACGTTCACTACAACTGCATTTTCCATTTCCGCAATTTCAAATACACGTTCAGGTGATACACTGACAACAGGATGATTACCTGTATAACGTGTTAAATGTATTTTTATGATTTTATTCATGAGTTTCTACGACTACTAGGTTTATTCGATTTTATTCCCAAGAAACTTTCAAAAGAATTGTTTTGTGCTTCGGTAACCGTAACTTTACTTATTCTGCAAGCTTGTTCTGCTTGTTCTTTAGTAATAGTATCACCTACTCCACATTCAACTTGTGGTCCTTCTCCATCTTCTTGTTTTGCCATTTTGTTGAGTTGTATTGAAATTGCATTTTCTAATTGACGAATAACAAACTGATCTTTTCTTTTTCCAAGTTTTTGTCTTTCAATGTAGATGCTTGTTTTCATAATATTAATCTGTTAGTAATTCTGGTCCTGATGATTCTCTTTCTACAATCTCTATACTTTCAAATTCGTTTTTATGATTTCTTGCTTGGTCTACTAAATGTTGAACTTGAAACTCATTTAGAAATTCACCTACTCGTACAGTCTTTTCTGTAAAATTGAAAGGATCTTTCTTGGATTTACATTTATTTGAACTAGGAACTTGTACAGATGCTTGATTTATGAGTTTTTTTACTTTGTATGGTAACGTAATGTTCTTCGGGCAGTACTCTATAGTCACTTTTATGCCTTTTGGTTTAGTTTTTGAGAATCCCAATAAGTTTATCATATACATATATATAATCAAAATCTATTTTTATAGTATATTAAGCACTATATTTAGTAAAAAACTCAAAGAATACGGTGTGTCCGATGCTTTTTAACCAATTTTCGTACTTGGAAACTGAATATGAAGTAAGTTGTTCAACAGGTATCTTTTTGAATTCGGTGTATGTTATTTTGTTTGTGTCAATTATAGACAGTGATTGGTAGCATTCTTCTATTTTTTTGATATTCAACGCAGATTCCGAGGAGAATTCCCACGCAATTGTGTTATTGAGAGCATTAATTCCTTCAATTACAGTATCTCGTTCTTCTTTATCAAATGAATATAAATACTCATGTGTATCATCTGGATTGATTAGAAAGTGAATTGTCTGTTTTCTTATTTCGTTGATATCGTATTTTTCGTAGTATGATGTTCCGTTGAGAATTTTCATTTTTATTGCAATCTGGTTAAAATATGCTCATGTACCAAATCCAAGAAAATATGATACGGCATAACAAGTCGTTTAAGTTGGTTGTTTTTTGTACGGTGTTGCACATTTACAATCTGAATGTTATCTACATAACTAATATCCAATACACGATACACTAGATACTCGTATTCGTATGTAGTGGGATTGTGAGTTACCATTACATAATCTCGATTTATAGATACAGACTTCTTCATGTCATATATAAATATTTCCAAAGATACGATTAAATTCATAGTTAATTTCTGAGTAAAATTTTTACCATTTTTTAAAATTGGGAGTTTCCCCAAAAAAGTTTTCATTTCATGTACCAAAAAATGAAACAGTAAATATCTGACAAAAAAATGGTCATCCACACAAGAGTAGGTGTGCCCCGACCCATTTGGAGCGATTCGCTTTATGGTTACAAAAAAAAGTTAACCACTTCGTTAGTAGTTACACTAATGGGTATATGTCTTTTTATTTTTGTTGTATTCTATTAAGAACACATACTACTATTAATAAAGTCAATTATATACTTTAATATTACAATACCAAGTACATACACAATAATATTAATAGCTATTTCCGCAAAATTACCCACTGCACAATAGCCCTATTGCGACTATTGATGCAGTAATTAGTAGTTTTTTGCTGGATTTTGCTATCTTTTTAGCACTTTTTAGTGTTTTTTCAGACACTAATGGCTTTTGAATAGGTGTTACGAAGTTACGCATACCTATAAATATTATAAAAAGTAGTTTTTATAACAAGTTATTAGTTTTTCTTATAGAATTTGTGGAATATGGTTACTATTAGTATAAGTGTTATTATTCCTACAAAGCCTCCCATGTCATCTAGTATGTTTTGTATGTTATATACTACGATGTTGCCTAAAAAGAAATTGTCACCAAACAGCACGACACCTAATAGTAACAAAGGTATAAGACCTACTATAAGCATTGTTATATGATATACATACTCGTTAATGATTTTGAATGCATTAAGTATATTGAATTTTTTCATTGATGTGGTTGATGTACTATCAGTAATAGTAGTAGCATTATTATCATTCGTGGGGATTTCCGGCGATTTTGATTTTTTTATAGGGGTCTTTGATTTTTTCATAAGTTGCGTGTTATCAACACTTTATATTTTTTTGCGGTAAAATTAATTGCCTTTGAATATATCATACGCCATTGCACACAATATCAGTATGCACATACTCAACGAAAAAAGTTCAATCATATACTTTTGTGTTTTACTTGCCCAAGATAAGCAGATATAGCATTTCCTATATCTTGTGCTAATTCTTGTTGTGTTGTATCATTCAATAAATTTGGACTCATTATATGAAATTGATTTTTTTCTAAATATTTTTGTATTGCTATATACACCACTTTGTTTAATGACGCACTCATAACTTTATTTGACGAAACGTTATTTCATATTGATCATTGTTACTAGTATGAAATGTAACATCACGTTTACCACTACGAAAATCGTATCCACTATCACCTTTTGTATATCCGTTGTTTTCCATAGCAGATACAATAACATCATCTACGTTCATAGTGGTATTAACATCAACTGCTTTTACTTCCTCACTAATATTCTCAGATTCTTTTTGTTTTGCTACAATTGCTTTTTCTACTTTTTCAGCAATCCATGTTCTTGCAACATCACTTTCAAGATTTAATTGCATTTCCGCCAAATCTTTTAATGCGTTTTCTATTATTTTAATCATATCTTAATATTATAATATAATTTCAATTTAGTCAACAACATTATTATGCGAGCACAAAGATCGTGCTCCGGTAAAAAAAAGCCCAGTCCCAGCATTTTGAATATGCAGTATACAGCTCCAGAACCAATATTAGCATCAAAAAAATAAACAATTCATCGGTGTTCAACCCAGAAGCAATTTTATGTGTGTATATAAGGGGTTATACATAACAAGGGACGAAATCTTTTTTTCGGATGTCCTGCTCTGTTTTTAGAAATTCGAAGTTATTTGCAGGTAACCCTCCCTCCCACTCCTTAGAGTGTAACGTTGTTTTTATAATTTGTCAAGTGTATTATTATAAAAACGCACAAAAAAAGTGGAGGAACGAAAAAAACCTCCACTTTAAAACAACCAATAAAAAAAAATTACTTACCACCCATATGATCAGCATTAAACGCCGGACGAAGTTTTGCTTGTAAATCTTCTTCTATAAAACACGAAAGAAATTTGCTTCCTACTGCAAGTAAACTAAAATCCCAATTATTCTCATTTGAATCAAACTGATACATTTTTTGTCCTGTGACAGAACCACTAGGTTTTCCATTTTTGGAAATAAGAGTTTGACCATCGTTACGAAATACTCCAAGGTGACGAGCTTTTCTTGCTCCTATGTTTCCTTGTCCGATGCTCATAACTTTATTACTAGGACGATGAATGATTTTGTAAACTCCGATTGCTCCTGTTCCTTTGTGAACTTGATTGATGCATTTTGCTTGCGTCCATTCAAGAATAGAATCAACCTTTTGAATTTCTTTCAGTTGCTTCTCAAGGATCTTCATTCCTTTGTTTTTTATTTTTGTAATAGTCTCTCTCATATATAAACACAATAGCAGGTTTCATTAATGATGTCAACACTATTATAAAAACTCTATTTGTTTTTTAGTAATTCTATGAACACCCATATGCATCCGGAGGTAAGCAGTACAATAGCTATTATGTGTCATTCAGTCATGATATAATCTACATCAATAAGGTGCAACAAGTCAAGTAATATTGTTTAGTTTTTTTATGAGATATTTCCCCAAGAAAAATGAAGGCATTTTATGTCTAGCTTTGCTCCCTCCCACAATCCCATGATTGTACCAAATTTTTTGCGAAAAGTCAACTACTAATAATGATAATAGTAAAGGTAGTAGTAATAGTAATAGTAATATACATACACATGATAATAGTAATAGTCAATACGCACTTGTTTCCCTATTTCACCCAGCACCTGAAAAAAATAATTTATAGGGCTATTCTAAGTAATTGGTATTCAGCATTTTACCAGCTATGATTAATCGCATTTTATTTTTTCTAGGTGCTAGGTGAAATATATCAGGCCGTTGGGTTGGGTAGTATGGGTGTTATCATTAGTTTAATTAATAGATGAGGTGGTGTGGGGAAAAGGCTTGACAGAGGTGGTGCTTTTTGATATGGTTGGCTATAGTAAAATAGTGGAGGGCATCCGAGACACCCCTATATTAAATGTAGGGTGTTGTAGGCTATCAAATCCGTCTAATCCTTAAAGCTATTATATTATACATAAATAAATGCATATACCTATCAATACATACACCTTGACACCTAGAACGCATTTGACACCCATTTAAAGGGTATACTTGCACAACAAGGTAAAAAAGGTTTTTTGTGGACATATAGCCCTACCTATATGAAGTCTATCATTGTCTATCTTATGCTATTACTATTACCTCTATTACCCTATTACCTTATTATGTTATTATCTTATCATCAGGTTATATCAACTAACATATATTATCATCAATTATCAATTATCATCAGTATCATCAATCAAGATAAGTTCATGTATGGCATCAACTAACTGATAATATACGCAGTACGCAGTCTTTAAGTATTTATAGACGGGTAAGACGATACTGCTACTATTTCATTTAATCTATTACCTATATCATGTCTATATGCGTTATGCGTATATCATCTACTTGTATAACAGCTATTACTATTACTATTACCCTTATTATCATTATACATTATTTCCACGAAAAAAAGGGTATTTTGTATAGCCATATCTAGTCGCATTTTAAAGGGTAATTCGGAGGGCAAAAAACGATACGCAAAAAGCATTTAAACGAATGACCTGAGATGATGAAAGAAGAAGAAATCAAATGGTTGCGAAAGCAAGCATTTATTTCTTTTGAGTGAATCATTGCATACTATTTCTTCCACCAAAAATCATACGCATACAACCAATATCTACGGTCGTAATAATATAACAAATTACGGTCGTTATACCGCATTGAATAAAACCATCCATACTGTTCACTATATAAAAATTTCCTCGATTCTGTGAAAGTCCATACCCATCCTAAATCTTCACGATATAGCCATCCATCTGTAGTTGTTGTACTTTGATGTGTAGTAGAATATGTCCATCCTTGTGTTTCTATGTATCTCCATTGATAATCATTATATATATCATCTATAGTATTCATATTGGGTTCTTTTAATGTAGTATCCTTTTTATGAATGTTATTACTATTATCATCATTATTGTTTTCCCCAAAAATTTTTCTCGAATGATCGGGTAAAGTATCTTTAACTGGAATGCCCACATCGGGTTTCTGAGTATTCATCATTGCGTTTCTTGATTTTGCCCACGATTTTTTCCACGAATGACATCGTGAAAAATGATATCCAATATTCAAAGGTGAATGACGATCAACGGTTTCGCAATATTCACATCCGCATAAAAAGTCGGACATTTGAGGAGAAATACGAGAAAATAGTATATTAGTGAAAATCAATAAGCCACTGTATACTAAAAAAATTTTGCTCGACATATACTAATATATATCAAGACTGATTGGAATGCGAATTATTTGCGGATATAATGATAGTAGGTATAACGCATATTTGTATCATACCATTCTATATTGTGTAAATTATACAACTCGTTGTTGTATTTAGGAAAATAAGCATCACCTTCGTAATCTCTTTCTATACGAGTAATATGAAGTTCTTCCGCATTTTTTATCGTTTGCTCGTATAGCGATGCACCTCCAATAACGAAAATCTTGCAAGTTGGAAATTCTGAGTTCATGCTTATTAATGCTTGTTCAAAACTATTGAATGTAAAACAACCGGGTGCTTCATAATGTGCATTGGTGGTTAATACTGCGTTGTAACGGTTCGGTAACGCATTAGGAAGAGTTTCGTATGTAGTTCTGCCCATAATCACCACAGAGTTCGTTGTGATGCGTTTAAACAATGCTTGTTCTCCTTTTGCTTTCCACGGAATTTTATCATCGTTACCTATAACACGGTTATGATCCATTGCAGCTATTAATGAGTATTTTGGTAATTGGTTCATTTGAAAATTTTGTAGTTTGTGTCTTTGTAGATGAATCCTTCAACTGTATGTGGAAAACTCAAAAATATTGTGTCACCAAAATCAGTTGTATTGTTTATTGCAGGAACATTTGTAAAATAATGGAAATGTTCTCCGTTACTTCCAATAAGCATTTTATACATTTCATTGTTATCAGTTATAGTAAATTCTACTCCCGTTTGTATATCGTATTTATCTTTATACTCAGTTTTATCATTATGAATAAGTTCCGCACAAATTTCAAGTGGAAGTTCACATTGTCTTTGTGATAAACCTTTTCGTTTTTCTTCGTTTCTGAATAACAACGAAATTAATATTCCATTAGACTTTGTATCACCGATAACAATTTCTTGAGGATTGCAATATTCCTTTCCACCAGGATCAATATGATTTAGTTCACATATTACAATATCTTCAAACATTCTATCATTGTATTATGCTTTTTATTTATTTGCAAGTTAAATTACTTACCAAATTCATAATTAAAATACTCAATGTCTTTTGCGTATTTTTCCGCAACGATAGATTTTGTTTCTTCATCGTAATATTCGGTGTAGTGTTTATGTTTATGTGATATTATCATGTGTTGTTCTATAAGTTTAGCACCTTTTTTTGGGTATCTGCTCAAAAGGTTGTAATTTTAAGTCCTTTGAGTATTTATGAGACACATAGAAGGAATCATTATCACAATTCTTAACAAACACATATCCTGCATTTTGTAGTATTTTGTTACAGAGAGGTGTTGGCCTTTCTATTGTTATGCATCCAAACTCATACTTGGAGAAATCAAAACTACTAATCACTCTTTCTTCTGAACCTTCGATGTCGAGTGACCAATAATCTATTTCTTTCGGAGCGTTATGTTTATCAAGGATATCTTGTAGCAAAACTGATTCCATCTCTATAATTTTACATTGCTCCTTCTTTAATTGTTCTCCACGAATTAACATAGAATTATCTGTATCGTCTGCTACAATTCCACCACCGACACCGTTATCAATTCTAACTTTAACCTTTTCATGACAATTGGAAACCACATGATTTTCTGTAATACAATTTCTATTTTTAACTAATTGTTTGTAAAAATTTGGATTGGGTTCTATTGCAATTCCAGTCCAGTTATATTTTTTTTCCAAAATAAATGTATTACTAAGTTCAATCCCATTTGTTGCAGCTAGATCTAAAAAGAATCCGTTTTTTTTCTCGTTCAACACTTCGTTAATAACCCATTTATCTTGTCCTTTTTGTCCGTAATACTTTTTCATAATTTATTCTCCAAATTTATACCCGAAATACTCGATGTCTTCTGCATACTTTTCCGCAACAATTTGACGAGTTTCATCATCGTAGTATTCGGTGTAATGTTTGTGTTTTATTTTGTTTTTGTGTGGAAGTTGTTGTTGTGGAATTCCAATTTTGTCACAGATTATGTTGAAGTCTTCTTGTAGGTTTTCAAACCGCCCGATGTAATCCATAAGAGAATATTGTTTGCTATTACCTAACATTATTCTAAATCCCATTCTTTTTAACTTAACTCTCTGATATAAAAACTCTTTAAATGAGAGTTTAGTACCTCTGGCAACTCCAATAAACTTGAACCAATTGTAAAGTGATGCTTCTGTAGCCCACGGGTTTCTTACGAATGTAAATTTAAAATACAGGTCAAAACAATCCGGGTGGTTCGCCCACATTTTCCTAGCTGGGAAATGTTTAGTCTCGTGATATGTGTTACCAACAGTTGCGCTCGGGCAGACTCGGTTAGTTTTATTGTTGTGCGTAGGAATACTCGGGTCAATGGCCCTCTCAATGCTTGATCCACCTGTTTTATTAATGTGTATGAAAATAAATTTATGTTTATGACTTATCATATTCAATATCCTTCCATACTATGGTCTTTTGTACACCATCCACTGGGCAAGGTTTGTGATGTTTTTCATTATTTTTTTTGTTTATTTAATTTTCGTTGATACTCAATTCCTTTAAGGTATTTACCAACATTTTCAGTTACGAATCTTCCAGTTTTTGCAACTACATCCCAAGAAAACTCTTTACCTTTGTTTATGTCCCAAATAACATTATTCGGATTGATTGTACCAGTCAACCACGAAAATCCTCTGATAGAGGGCAGGTAGTGTTTGCTTGTAGCCAAAGAACAAAAATCTTCATCTACCGATTTGGATATAAATTCATGTTCAAGACCTAATTTTTTAATAATTTTTATTAATTTGTGTATGTATTGTTGCGACTCATTTTCAAACTTACCCACATGATTACCGTAATAAATATCGCATTTGACAATACCGTGTTCTACAACAGCTCTCTTGATTAAATTTTCATATTGGTTAACATCAGGAACTGTATGTATCAAGGAAGGTACTAATAAATCACCAAGTCTTACGTGTATTGTTAATACATCACCCGACGGCTGTTCGTTATTTTTAGTTTTTTCTTGAACAATTTTATGTAAACAATCAAAATCCACCCACCATGAGGAGTTAAAGTTCTTCTTGGGACTTGATGATTGTTCATAATACATTCTCGCTATACTGTCCTCTTTCCACACATCCATACAAGCACAATGGTTAAATTTTATTATATCCACTAAGTTGTATAAACAATCGTCTGTATTTTTTGGCCTCTTTTTCATTTTTGTTTTTTTCGTTCTTTAAGAAAGCATATTTTTTAATTTAAAAGCGATTTAATGTGTTTAATAATTAACTGTTGATCCCAGTCTTTATGTTTCACTTCGGATTCTTCATAATTTATAAATTGACAATACACATTTTTAAATTTCATATTCAATTCTTCATAATGCAATAACAAGAGATCTACATTGTCGGGTAATACGTCTTTTAATAATTGTAAATATTTTAAGTCAAAAATATCTTCCCCTTCTTCTTTGAGGAGTTTGTTTGACCATTTTTTATGAGCTCTGTCACTCATGAGGTGTATTGGTATATGATTATATATGAACAATATTTTATTGTTACCATTTTCAATGGTATCTTTTAATCTAATTGCTCGTCTTCTTACGGTATCTTCGTTTTTATGAGAACGATGTGCAAATCTAAACATATAAGGTTTAAAATTGTATTTTGAAATCCAGTTGTCAATAATATGTTGATATGTATTTTCACTTTGAGACAATTTGTTGTGAGAGAAATTGATTAACTCTTGAAAATTGTCTATATATGCTAAGTAAAAACTTTTTGGAGTGAAAAATCCCCAATCAAAATTAGTTGAAAATTTTCTCAAATTCAATTCGATCAAAGAAGTGGCCACACGACAATTAGAACCAATAGAAAAGTGGTAGTTGTATGCATTTATGTTAATCATTTAAATTTATACTTTTTCATTTCTATAACTTCTTTTTCTACATTGCTAATTAGTTCTATTGTTTTCCGACTCATGTTGTCACGAATATCATCTTTAAAATCTTTTTTATATTTATCTTTTCGAGTGCTAATAGGTATATTAATATTTAATTTGTTTAACACAAAATTAAGATCTTCTGTGATGTTTTCAAGTGAACCAATAAACTCTAATAGTTTACCATCACGATATATGTAATCTTTAAACTGATGTTCTTCAAGGGTTTCAACAATAAACTTGTTACTATCAATATTTTCCGAATTTTTACCATTTAATATATGATTTTTTCTCATATTAACCCAAGATATCATTCGTTCCCACGGATTTCTAACAAAAGTAAACCAATAATAATCATTGGGGTCTTTGTTTATACTTTTAATGTAGTTGGATGCTTGAGTTGAATTCCAATGTCTTAGTTTTAAAGGTTCATGTGTGATTATGCTTACATCAGCACATTCCTTTAATAGTTGTTCTCTAAATCCTGATCCAGTTTTTGGTGGATTTAGGCAGACGAATTTATATTTGTGTGATAGTATCATGATAAGATTTCCTTAATTAATTTTATTCTATTAGAGTTAGTTTTACACCTAAAATGGCTAAAGTGAATAATCGGAGTCAAACAATCCTTAATGTATGGTGATAATAATTTATTTCTATCACGTGTCATAACGATATTGTGATGATTCTTTAATTCCTCCGAGTTGTACAAGAAAAATTCTTGATCATGATAATGATCTGCTTGTTGTTTTAAAATATCAATTCTTTGATTGCTAAGTTCCACAAATGCTTTGCATAAATTTTCAAATTGCTTTGGTGATCCACTTGCAAAACATGGTACATGGGCATCCATTAAATGAAGTTGATTGCTAGGTTCTGTGATTGGAAAATTAATATTGATTGCATCATAATCAGAAACATAAAACTTTTCGTCTTCTTGGGTTGCATATGCCAACCAACGAAACCAACAACTCATTCCGTAATCAGAAATTTCCTTGTTTGTAATTTCTTTGAAAATTTTACGCATTTCTGTATCAAGAGTTTCAAAATAAGAATGCTTTTTTGCATCTTCTAAATTTAGAACAATTGGTTCGTAACCTTGTCGAGACCAACTTAGTTTCCATAAATCAATTAATTCAGGTTGTTTATCGTGATTTATATTCTGATAGTAAGTGTAAATTTTCATTTTATTTTAAGTAAATCTTTTATTAAATAAATTCTGAGTTCTTCGGCCGAAAGTGAACTATCTTGTGTATTTGTGGTTTTGTATACGCTACAATTACTGTGAGAAACATGATAAACTCCATAAGTTGTTGGACTTGGATTTTTTTTATCATTGGGAAGATACCAATCCCCAATTCCACCTTCGTGTGATCTAGTTCGTGTCATTAAAATGCCATGTTGATTTCTTAGATCTTCATACGAATCATTAAAATTTGGAATAAAATTATATTGAAAAAATTCTTGATCATGATAATGATCTGCTTGTTGTTTTAAAATATCAATTCTTTGATTGCTAAGTTCCACAAATGCTTTGCATAAATTTTCAAATTGTTTTGGTGTTCCACTTGCAAGAAAGGGACAAGCATTATCCATTAAATGAAGTTGATTGCTAGGTTCTGTGATTGGAAAATTAATATTGATTGCATCATAATCAGAAACATAAAACTTTTCGTCTTCTTGGGTTGCATATGCCAACCAACGAAACCAACAACTCATTCCGTAATCAGAAATTTCCTTGTTTGTAATTTCTTTGAAAATTTTACGCATTTCTGTATCAAGAGTTTCAAAATAAGAATGCTTTTTTGCATCTTCTAAATTTAGAACAATTGGTTCGTAACCTTGTCGAGACCAACTTAGTTTCCATAAATCAATTAATTCAGGTTGTTTATCGTGATTTATATTCTGATAGTAAGTGTAAATTTTCATTTAATATGTGTATCCTTTTAATTGTATTACATTCTTTTCTTTTTCTGCGACTAAATTGATAGTTTCCTTGGTATAAATATTATAATAACTACTTTTTATAACACTTTTATTTCCGTGGAATAACGGTGAATAATTTACATTTACTTGATTGCATAGCAATTCAAATTCTTTGTTTAGATTTTCAAATTTTGCTATATGAGATACCATAATTTCATTTTTTTCATTTGCATAATAACCACTTTGACATTCATTATTTATTATGATGTTTCGCAATACAATTTCATCTGATTTATTCGCGAATAATTCTTCGCACAGTTTACCTTGAGTAATTTCAAGTGTATTCCATTTTATACTTGCGTCTTTGTTTTTATATTTTTCCGCATATTCTTTAAAGTATTTAAAAAAACTATAATACCGATCCCACGGATTGCGAACAATAACAAATGAAAAATAATCTGAAAAGTTTTTATTTAATTTTTGCAACGATTCAGAACATTGCATTGCAGTTCCATGTTGGTAAAAATCTGCATTAAAATTTGGATCACCTACAATATCAATTACATTTTGTGGCAATAAAGTTTCACGCAAAGACCTTGTAGCAGTTTTTGGAATATCAATTGTGATGAATTTATGTTTGTGTGATATTAGCATTTTTATTCCCCAAACTTATAGTTGAACATTTCAATAACTGACGAAAAATACTCAGATACAATTTGTTTCGTTTTTTCTGTATGTAAGACTGAGTAATGAATTTTTTGTTTACTCATACTTTTATTTTCGTGGGGTAATTTATGAGCAGGAAGACCTATAATATCAAGAAATTTATCAAAATCATCGTGTAAATGTTCAAACCGAATAACATGATTGCATTTGTTATAGGGGGGTATTAAGTTTTCGGATGTACCACTAAGTCTGTCATCACAAAAATCTTCAAATGAACCGGAGAATGTTTTAACTCTATACACCGCATGATTATACCATGAAACCATTCTATCAAATGGATTTCTCACCATACAAATTAACTTATACTCGTTTATGTTATGATTAGATTTTGTAACAAGTTCCTGAAGTTGTAACAAAGTTGGATGATTGCAAGGAAGTTCAATTTTAGGTTCATCGATAATATTATTAAGACAATTTATGACCGAACTTCCCGCACACTTACCTGCGTGTAGTAATATGAATTTATGTTTATGACTTATCATTTCTTATGCTCCAAATTTATATCCGAAATACTCAATGACTCTGTGTGACATCTGAACTTTAAAATCATGCTTTTCCAAAATATCACCCCGAGCAATAGCATTGTTAATAGAGGTTGTTCCAGTCTTTGGAATATCAAATGTGATGAACTTATGTTTGTGTGATATTAGCATGATAACAATTTGTTGTATAATTCAATATCGTATTTCATTCTTTGTTGCAATAGTTTGTGTGATTCTTCGTCAATTATTGTAGAACTTTTTGATTTAGAATTGTAAATTATGTCCCAAGTTTTTTGTTGTTTTTGTTTTTCTGTTAAATTCAGATTCAGATATTTTTTGAATATATCATCTATAAATTTATTTGTGTTTTTGATGTCACATATCTTAAATTTTTTTAAAATGTGAAATGCATCTACATAATTTTTTAAAGTAATTCCCACAGAATTTTGCACTTTGCTGAATTGTCGTATCAACCAACTATCTTCTGTGTAATCACTTTTAGCATATTCTGAAAATTTATTTGGAATAATTCCGTAAGTTGGTTCGTGTTTTGCTTTATCTGAATTTATGTAATCAAAAAAAGATACTGCTCGTTTAATCGGATCACGTAATATCATAAAATTAATTAAATTATATTTTTCAAAAAACTTTTTGATTTGATCGTGATATACAAATCCGTCTGCTTCTATAATTATTGAAAAAATATTCAGGTTAACAAATGCATCATGTGAACATTCATTTAAATTGATTGTATAATGTGTATCATCTTCAATTACACCTCGTTTGAATATTAAACTTTCATTGCATATAAAATTTGGATCACCTGCGATTATTCGTGCGATTTCTTTATTATCGTTATGTATTACGATATTTCTACCAGTTTCTTTACCAAATGAATTCCAGTTTGTATACTTTTGTTTAAATAATCTAATATACAAAAACATGATGCTTGTTACATATGTTCCTGCGTTCTTTGGAACATGATAAAAGCACGGAATATTTTGTTGTTGGTGTAATGGTTTCATTGTATGTAAAATTAAAAGATATATTTTGTTAAATGTATTTTTGTATAGGTTCACGATATATTTTAGCATCATTTTCTATACACGTTGAAATCAATGTAGATAACTTTGTAAGTCCAGGTACAAAGTGTGTTGATTGCATCATGTAGCATATATCTTTATCAATATTTTCATTTGATATTACATCAACACTACAACCAAAGTCGTGTAAACGTCCACAAAAATAATCAAAAAATTTCATGCTTTCGTTATAGTAATTATCTGTATAATAGAAATCACCTGTTAACTCATCAGAACCAAAGTGCAATGCAGTAACTACTTTTACCTTATTTAATGTTTCTAAAAATTCTCTGTTTTTTCTAAAAAATACTTTATACTGAAGATAAGACCAATCTGCTCTGTTGTATATTCTAGTTTCACCATTAATATCAAATACATCTCCGAGTCGTAAATGAAAAACTAAATCATCTTCGTTGGGTTTTAGGTCATACTTTTCGGAATGTTTTAGGGTGATAGATTTAAATGTATCGTAATCAAATTCATTGTTTTTATTTAACATATAATCGTGCAATATGGTATCACTATATTCTTCACTTTGTATTACTTTACTTCTATCTTTCTCCCATCGGTTACCATCCATATAAAATAAATCAGCAATTCTATATACTGAATTCTCTTTTAATATTTTAATTGTTGATTTTATATCAACTTCATCATATAAATTTTTTTTGTGTACAATTCGTGTTTCCGGATACTTTAGCATTATTGTTTTTAGTTCGGTGTCATTATCATCATCTGATCTGAAATTTGTAATGAAATTTGTATCATGAAGTAAATGCGATAAATTTTTCTTTTTTGCATACAAGTAAATTGCTACATCATAATTCAAACACCCGTTACATCGTCTGTGACGTTTACACTTTGTGAAATCCTTTCGCAATGAATTTATCAAAAATTGATATGATGCTCGGATCAACTTTTTCGTTGTATCATTGTTTTTATACAATGCAACTCCATTTATGTGGTGGCCACCGTAGTGTTCTTTAAATACAACTTCTTTGTTTCTACCCTTATACTTGCTACCAGCAATTACAAACTCTGTGTTTACAGAATACTCAAGAAGCACATCAAACCAGTCGTTGCCTACTGAACAAGTGTCTGATTCCAACAACATACAATTTTCATAACTTCGTTCAAACAAATTATTGATTGATATATAAAAGTGACTATTGATTCCTTGTGAACCTCCAAGGGGAAATTTATTTAAATCTAGTTTTTCAACATTCCGATTGAAATAAAAGTTTTCGTCATCAGGAATTTCGTTGTTTATGATGTACACATTGTTTATATTTTTGTATTTCTTAAATTTATTTAATTCACGAAAAAACTTTCGTTTCCTGCGTGGAAACTGATCAAAATAAAATAACAAATCAAACTTATAGTTTGTTTGAATATTGTTCATATAATGATCAACACAACGTGTTAATGCTCCGTTATTAAATTCAGTTAGTGTTGTTGTATAAAACACACACAACTCATTTGTATAAGTAAATTTATCAACGAACTTCATATGAATTATTCGTATAGATTTTTTTGATGCAGTATTTGAGTATCTGGAAATTCATGTAGCACAGATTGCAATGAAGTGTTCTCGTTTCCAGGGGAACTGATATTGGTTATGAAATTAGTATCATGATATCCTGTGTATGATCTCATTCGTTTTAAGTGAAGATAAATCGCAACATCATAATTCATAAACTCACGATATACACGTCTGGATTTGGGTAACTTGTGATCATCTGCAAGTGATTTTATTAAAAACGATTTGGAGTCTCTGAGCATTTGTTGTGTGCGTGTACAGTTTCTGTATATAGCAACTCCGTTGAGGTGTGGTCCGAAATATCTAGATAAAATAAAATCACGTTTAACTCCTTTGTATTTGCTACCTGCTATAGAGAAATCGTGTGTTTTGCAATGATTCACGCAAACATCATACCATTTTGATGTAACTGGTTTGGTATCACATTCCAACAATAAAAAGTTTTTGTATTTAGTTGTAAACAGATATTCAAGAGTTTCATAAAATAAATGATTGATTCCATGTGATCTGCCCATATTAAGTTTGCTTAAATCAAACGAAGGAATTAAATTTTTGATATAAATATTTTCGTCTTTGGGGATCTCTAAATTGTTAACAATTACATCATTTACATTTTCGTGCCGTTTGGTATTATTAATCCAACTATCAAATCTTCGTATTCTTTTTGGAAGATTATCAAGGCAAATTAAAAGATCAAATTTTGAATCAGTTTCAATGTTGGCCAAATAATAATCAACTGCACGTTGTAGTTCTCCTTCATTGCATTCAAACGAGGTGGCCAACATAAATACGCACAATTCGGTTGTATAAGTTTTTATCATTGAGCAATTAAAGTTTTATATCAGAGTTAGCATAATTTTGCAAAAACCAATTGTACGTGCTTTTTAAACCTTCACTCAATGAAGTTTTTGTAACTAGTCCAAGTGTTTTTGCAAATGAAACATCCATAAGTTTTTTCATTGTTCCGTCTGGTTTGGTGGTATCGTGTTTTATGTTACCACGAAATCCAACTATTTGTTTGATCAATTCGGCAAGTTCTTTAATTTCAATATCTTCACCACTTCCAAAGTTCATACAACTTTTGGTGTCAGTATAAACATCGTCTGCGTTTATGCTTTGAATGCAATGTTCAATTGTGTTTGCAAGATCATCAACAAACATAAACTCTCGTCTTGGTTTTCCTGTTCCCCACATTATTACTTCTGCATCATTGTTCAATTTTGCTTCGTGAAACTTACGAATTAGTGCAGGTAACACGTGACTTGATTTTAAATCAAAGTTATCATTGTATCCATATAAATTACAAGGCATAATAGAATAAAAGTTGCTATCGTATTGTTTGTAATAACTTTCACACATTTTTAATCCTGCTATTTTAGCAATAGCATAAGGTTCATTTGTATATTCAAGTTCTGAAGTTAATAAATATTCTTCTTTGATTGGTTGTGGTGCTTGTTTTGGATATATACACGATGATCCAAGAAATATCAGTTTTTTAACACCGTGTGTTTTTGCACTATGAATTAAATTCGTTTGAATTTGAAGATTATCATAAATGAAGTCACCACGAAAATCGTTGTTTGCCATAATTCCACCAACTTTTGCGGCTGCTATTACAACCACATCAAATTTATGTTTTGCAAAAAAAGCATTTACAACAAATTGATCACGACAATCTACATCTTTGCTTCTTGATGTTACTATATTAGTATAATTTTCTGCTTGCAATTTTCTAACAACCGCAGAACCGACCATTCCGGATGATCCTGCGACGTATATTTTGCTAGTTTTATCTATTTTTAAGTTGCTCATAATCACTTTCGTACATTCTTTTTACAAGTTTCTTAAAATTGTATATGCGAGTCCATCCTAGTTCGTTTTCTGCAAGAGTGCAATCTCCTCTTAATTTATGAACTTCGGCAGGACGATAAAATTTAGGATCAACTTCCATTATGAGTTTATCATCTTCGGTTAAAAACTTTTCATATTCACCGTCACCAATTATTTTATGTTTGATGTTTGCACATTTTAAAGTTTCTTGTAAAAATTCACGAACACTATTCATTTTACCACTTGCAAGAACATAATTTTTAGGAGCATCTTGGTTCATCATCAACCATACTCCCGACATAAAGTCTTCTGCATCTGTCCAATCTCGTTGAGCATCTAAATTTCCCAATTTTAATACATCATATTTTTTATTCTTTTCAAGTGCGTGTTTAATTTTAGCAATTGTATGAGTAATTTTTCTTGTTACAAATTCTTTGCCTCTGCGAGTTCCTTCGTGATTAAACAACCAACCTTGAACTGCATATAAATCGTATGACTCACGATAAACACGCACAAGATGCCTTGCAGCTGCTTTGGCTGCTCCGTATGGACTTTGTGGTCTAAGTGGATGTTCTTCACTCTGTGGATCTGTAATAACATCACCAAATTCTTCACTTGATCCTGCGTTATAGAATCTACAATAAGGAGTAAACTTACGAATACTTTCAAGCATATGCAAAACCGCAGTTGCATCTGTATCCCAAGTTTGTATTGGATAATCCCAAGAACCATCCACAAAACTTTGAGCCGCAAAGTTCAAAAAGTAATGAGGTTTGATTTCGGTGATTGCGTCACGAATACTATAATCATCAGTTAAATCCAAGTTGATAAGTTGAAAACGATCTTCTCGTTTCAAATGATGAATGTTCGTGTAATTTTTTACACTTAGTCTACGAACTGCTCCATACACCATACAATCTGTATTTTTCAACAAATAATCTGCCATAAAACTTCCGTCTTGACCTGTCACTCCTGTTATAATTACTCGCTTTATTGCTGATTTGTGTAGTTGATGAGTGTCCCTTACATCACTCAATGACATTATGTCAGAGTCATCTTCAATCAACTGAGAATCTATTCTGGTTGGATTTGGTGTTGGGTGATTTACACTGTCCATATCATTAGCATCATTAGCATCACCAGTATCATTAGCATCATTAGCATCACCAGTATCACCTGTATCATTAGTATTGGTATTTTGTTTGCGTTTCATGTGTTTTATTATACATTATTTTTATCATCAATGAGAATTTGCTATTGGCAATTCATCTCTTTTTTATAAATACGTTAAAAACTTTAATTTTCTTCAAATTTGACACATTAAAATGTAGTTTGATAACAACCAAGTTACATCTAACATGAAAAAACATTAACTAAATCATAAAAAAATCAATTTATTATAAAAACTAATATTTATTATAATAACTAAAGGAAATGATTATGAGTAAGAGTAGATTTAAAAATATATGTTGGAGTTGTTTAGTGTTTGTATGTGCAGGTGTTGCCATCGTACTTATGGCAGGTTCTTCGTGCAAAACAAAAACTGATATGCGTGAGTTAATTGATATACCTGTAATGGAAGGAGAAAACATTGAACATAAAATTAATCCAAAGAATTATCTTGATAGATTTGACATAGGAAGAAGCTTCTCTCAGCAAAAATCACATAATTGGGTTGATACTAAAGTTCCAACTGATTTTGGAGTTGTGTTGTTTGATGCTCGTTATCGTGATGTTGATTACTATTTCTTTCGCAAATTTAATAATTGGTTTGAAAAACTTTTATTTGAAGCAGGGATTCAAAGTGGTCAAGAAAACAATCATCCTGCATTAGATTGTGATAACTTTGCAATGTTATACAAATCACTTATGGGTATATCAGCATACAAAAGTGGTGATAAATTCGAAATGGGTGTTGCAGTTGTAGTTGTTCGTCAAGTTAACGAATTTGGTGGAGTTCCTGCAAGCAATGGATTACACATGGTCAACTTGGTGTTTACTAACCAAGGTTGGTTGATATTAGAACCTCAGACAATGAAGTATATTTTGTTAGAGAATTATCCTAATCAAGAATATGTTCAATATATGATTTTATAGTTCGTATTCGTTATCAGTTTTTAAGTAACACTCACCAAGAGCAGTTATAGTAAACTCTGTATTTCTTTTGAATTGCTTGTTTTGCGTTTTCTACAAACTGCAAATCCATTTCTTTGTAGTAATAATTTTCTTGAATTTTATCTTCTCCGTCACCTTCTTTATTCCAAGTGTATGAATCACTTCCAAAGAAAAAACCACTTGTTTCAGGAAGTTCTTGATTTAGAATTGCTTCTTCAAGATACTCAATATCAGAAGCATCTAATTGTAATTCAATACCATTGAAACCACCATCTGAATAATCGTCTTCATCCTCTTCGTCTTCATCTTCGTCATAAGAAGTAGCAGGAACAGGACATCCTTTTGATTCCCATAGTTGTTCCATCCAGCCTTGCAAACGATTATGCTTGCGCCATTCTTCTAAGTGTTCATCTTCGTCACAATTTCTCTTACGAGGTGGACGTGCGTATGCGTATTGATCTAATCCCATTGTTTTTGTTTGTTGTGTTAAATGTATAATATAATACCTTTGCGAATGATTTGCAACACAAATCATATTTATATACATGGAAAATGTAAATGTATTGCAACTCAAGAAAAGCAGAATCTCAAAAGATTTAATTGTTCTGTTCAAAAATTCGGTGGAAACTACTTTCAATGAAACTGAAATGTTGTATACTGATACAGAAAAAACGCAAATTGATAATGCAATTACTGAACTGAAACTTGATTATGCACGAAAAAATAAAGAAAACTATAATTTAGCAATTGAAAACGAATGGTACACAGGTGAATACTCTAATTATTATCACCAAGATTACGAAGAATTGAATCCGGAACTTTTAAAGTATCTTTCAAATTACGATGAAACTTTAAAAGAAATTACAGTTTATCTAAATGTCAGTACCGAAGAAAGATTGCTTACCCGTGAAATTAATGTACTTGATTCTAGAATTCCGATTGAGTCAAAATATCCTGATGTTGACATCATCACTATCACCGATCCACACGATGCGTGGTTTATGAATAAAATAGAAGGTGTTGGAAATACTTTCAAAGAAACTTCTGCTCGTATCAAAAAACTCATTGAGAATTACACACGGGTTCTGTTTATAGGTGACAGAAAAAATGCGTATGCGAGTTTATTGTATGGTTCAAATTGTCGTGCAAATGGTATCATTGCTACTCACGCAGAAACTGAACTTTCGTTCCGTGTAAACAACTTATACACTTCTTCAAATCCGTTTGTAGTGCTTCAACCTTATTTATCAGCAAAACCATTTGTAAATCATTCCACGATATACATGATTCATCCCATGACACATCCACAAGGAAAAATGATGAAACACGATTATTACTTTGATCACATCAAATACAACAAATGTTGCAGACGAAGTAATATGCACAGATTAACAATTCCACACGAAGATTTTGATATTGATGATGCTCAAAAAATAGAAAACACAGATTTTCTAAAAAATGAAATAAATAAATTCTTTAATTCTTAAAGTTTATTCGTATTGTCTACCGGTCTTCAAGTCGTAAAGCACCAAGTCATCATGTGCTGATTTAAATTCGTCAACATAATCAACTGCATCTTTGAAGTCGTTGGAAGTGTACAGTAATTCGTTGTTTGATGGATTTGTGATACGAATCTCATACCGATAATTGATCATTCTAACGATGTACATATGAGCATTATTTTCGTTGTACATATTAGCATATTCATATGCTTCTGATTTGGTATCAAATGCAGGATTGATGGTTGGATCAGTTTTCCATTTATGATCATATGCTTGATAGTAAATTTCTCCGATTTGAGTTAAATCAAAGGTCTCGGCGTGTTGGATATTTTTCGTGGTTGCACATCCTCCGAGTGCGAATAGTAGTATCAATAGGTATTTCATGTTATTCATAAAAATCTTCTTCTACGGTTACGAGTTCACCTTGTGCATAATAGTCTAAAACATCAGTAATCATTTCTTCATCAATTTTTTGTTTATCTGACCACTCATTGTAAGCAATTTTGTTTGTTTCGGCAAGTTCCCACAATTCAGTTTCTTTGTCGGGTCCAAACAAGTGTACATCCATTGGTTTTTGATAATATTCGGTTATCATATGCTCCTCGTTGTGATAGCAAGTTGCTAAATATCCATTGCTGAAAAAGAAATCTGCGTGTTGGCAATTGTCTAATACATCTTCACAATAATTTGTTGCGTGTCGTTCTATTCTTACTGATATCATATTTTTATACGGTTACTGATAATGTTTCTTCAATGTTAACAAGTTCGTCCTTGGAGTAATCAGGATCATGTCGTTCTATTCGCAATTTGATCACTTGATAATCAGTTTACCTTTTCAATTATTTCGTAAGTTTGTTTACGATATCCGTCAATGCTACGAGTGAAACTTCCACCACCTACTTTTGAATCATCTGCTTCCCATGCGAATGATGCTTTTTTTGCATATGCTTTGATTTCTGATTCAGTTCCTTCAAGAACCAATTCTGCGATTTCTGTGTTTCCCCAAGTGTTTTTGGTAACTAGTTGATATTTTTTATTGCGTTTAAACAATTTCATGTTCGTTGTCTTTCTGTATTCTATGATAAAACAAGATTACGATCTTCGTAAATTGTTTTGCCTGTTAGGTGCTGATGTACCACATTCACTTCTTGTGGATATACGAGTGCTAATTTCGCACGATTTATATTATCCGATTTTGCAATCAATCTAAACAATTCGGCAGTAAACCAAGTTCCAGTTCCATGTAAAATTTCGGTTATATTTTCTGTGTCGTAATCGGTCATTTTGTGTCTATATTAAAGTCTAAACAATATGATACATTGTCGTGATGTTGAAGAAAACTTGCGGGCAATTCATCGGTGATGTCACCGAGAATTGCTTGTTTGATTGCTTGTTTTTTGCCTTCTCCAAATGCCATTAAATAAATTTTCTTGGCAGATAAAATTGTTTTCATTCCCATTGTAATTGCATGACTCGGAACTAAATCAAATCCACCGAATGCAGAAGATGCATCTCGTTTGGTGACATGATGTAGTTCTATTTTGCGAGTGATACTTACACCTGAACTTCCTGGTTCATTGAATCCAATATGACCATTTCTTCCGATTCCTAAAATCTGAATATCAAGACCTCCAAGTTCTTGAATTGCTTTTTCATATCCAACACAATAATCTTTAAGAAACACAGGTTCTACTTTGCCACTTGGAATGAAAATATTTTCCTTGGGAATATCAATATGATTAAACAAATGTTTGTGCATAAAGTGATTGTAAGATTCAGGATGATTTTCTGATAATCCACAATATTCATCGAGATTAAATGTGTAAACATTTTCAAAAGAAAGATTTGCTTCTTGATGCAAACGAATCAATTCTTGATACAACGGAATTGGAGTTGATCCTGTTGCTAGTCCCAAAACTAGATGTTCGTTATTTTGTTTTTTCGTTTCAATTGCATCGTAAATTTGAAATGCAATTAATTTTGCGTGATTATCTATTGTATCGTGTGAAATCATTGTATTATATTACAGAATTACCATTGGTATGTCAATCATCATCAAGTTTTTCATCTTCATCGTTTTCTCCGAAATTATAGGTGTCGTATTGATCACACTCAGGATCAAACGGAGGAAACAAATAACTAATTGGTGTACCAGTTTGACCTTTAATATTTTCAACAACACATTCGTATCTCGGAAGACCTTCATCATCATGCCATAAACCATCTATTTGCATTTGGTTTAAAAATACAGGACCAAATGTTTCAAACATATGAAACTCTACGTACTTTAAACTTCTTGCTTCAATATCCATCTTAGTTTCCTGATATAGTTAATGCTACCAATGCAATGGATGTAAAAATTACTGCTAATGTAAAATATTCAATGAAGCACGTATTGTGTTTGTTCATACTGATATGGATTCCATTTTAAAATAATTTGCAACTTGAGTTTCCCAATTTTCAAGTCGTTTTGCAGAAAGTGCATAACCAATTCGTTTGTTCCAAAGACCAATTTCTTTGTTTTTAATGAACACTTGGTTGATGTAAATTTTTCCTCCATATTCTTCTTCACCGATAAAACGATGATCGTTAATATTAATATCAAATTTTCTTGTTTCTCTCATTTATGCTACTTTTTCTACGTCGTGTTTTTGAACCAAATTCTTTTGATACTCTGTTAATCGGTTCGTTGATTCTTTTTTAGTCATTCCCCAAAATCCCATATTACTTGCATAATCCTTTACCCTTGCAGACTTATCATAAGTGTAAGCAAGATGTTCAAGAACCCAATCTATCCGACCTTTAAGACAACCGGTGCGACTTTGATACATCGCAAGCAAATTTGTAAGACCACCCGTTTCAGTAAATGCTTTGTCTATTCTACGCAATACCCAACGAAGCAAATTCAATTCCTTCTTAGAAATGCTATGCCAATAATGCCACTCGGGAATATCTTTGATAACATAATTGGCAAGTGCTTTAGTACGTTTGGTTTTTGCATACTTGGTGAAAATTTCTTCTGCAAGGAAAATAGTATCTTTGCACCACTCATGTCCTGCCATAGTAGGTTGCGAAAACCAATCAGACTTTCTAGTTTTTGTAAATTTCATTTTTCTCTCTTTTTTCTTGTTCTCTTTTCTCACTCTCAATACAAGTATACTACCACACTTATTATAATAAGTCAAGCATTATCTTCAAGTAAATCATCAATTGCTCCACTTTTTGCATACTCAAGTGATCTCTTCCACATTGCTTCGTATTCATCCATTCCTTCTAAAGTTCCTGGATATCCTGCGTCTACAATAATCTGACGATATCGCATTTCTTCTTCGTATGCTAAACTATCTGCTTTAAGGTCTTCAAGTTCAGATGCGTATCGTTCTCGTGTATCATCGTATTGCGATCCGAAAACATGATCGTAGTGTTCTTGTGATTGGGAAAAAGTCATTGTTAGCATTCCGTATTTGAAATGTGACTAACATCCTTGAGTGGTTCGTCAAGAAAATCAGAACCATAACAACTGTCATCATTCTCAGTTCCAAGTTCCGGGTGAGCATCAATCGCACGTTCTTCTGATTCGTAACTTTCAAGAAAATCTATTTTGGTCATTCCGGCACAAACACTATTTGATGAATATCCATCGTGCTTGTATCCTTTAACAACCCAAGGTTCTTGTCCGAGTTCTGCATTAAAGTGAAGTTGTTTGTAGTCGTAGTCCATATCTTATTGATTATCTATATTGAATATTGCTCTGTAAATTCCTTTTATATGAAATGCAATTTTGTTAAGATGATTGTGTTTGATGTGTTGCCAAATGCATTTTGTGTGAAAACGAATTTGATCAGGACGTGCCACTTAAACTTGGTATCTCCTTTTTTGAACCACTTCTTCTCTCATCATCATACAAGTATCTTACCAAATTTCTTATAAAAAGTCAAGCTTTATTTTTGTGGTGGAAATGTTTTTTGATACAAAATGTAAGGAGAAGCACTTTTGTATTTGGGATGCTCTTTCCGACCACCGAACACTCTTGCATTTGCTTTTGCAGAAGAACGATATGCTCGTTTTTGTGCTTCTAATGCACGGGCATGAGAACTTGAACTGTATATAGTTGCCAAATCTGTCTTTTTCATTTGCCGAAGTTTTGGTGTACCTCCGGAGTTGTATCTATCTAATATAGATTTTGCGTTGATTGAAGTTTCTGTAACGAATAATGTTATCAGAAAAACTAATATACTTTTAACTCTCATTGTTCTTTTATACTACAACAATTATTATAAAAAGTCAAGTCTTATTTTTCATTTCCACATAAAAATCCACTTTTAATTTAAAAGCATTCCACCGAAAATTATCAACGTCATAGTATTCTGATAACAAATGAATAGCAGACAATCTATGAGAACCATCACAGACTCCACCATTGACTATAATTATCGGTGGAAGGTCAAGAAGAGTGCTAGAATTCGTTTGAAGATAAAGAGCATACTCAATGCACTTATTGGTCAAAGCATCGTTTTCGATGCCTTTACGGACATTCTCAAGCACATTTTGGTAATACGGCACAATCTTATAGTAATCGTTGGTAGCATTTGGTGATCTTTCACCAAAAATCTGACCATCACACTGTGATACCAATTCAAATATCTCGTTTTTCGTCAGATATTTTCTGTAAAGATATTGTTTATTATCTAAAATTGGAGTTCCTCCCGTAGTTCCTTGTTGCGGAACAGAACTCATTTAATATTTTTTACTCGCAAACTTATCGTAATTTGTATACGGAGGAACATCTCCATTTTCAAGAATTTTTTCATCTTCGTAAGGAGCAACCAGTCTGCGATAAATTTCTAACTTGGCATTTTCTAATGCTCCTGTTACATCGTTAAATGTTTGATAACATTTTCCGTTTTGCTCAATGTAGTCGTTTATCAACTGATTGATTGCGTAATTTAGAATACCACAATGCTCAAGTTTATTGGCATCGTACTTTGCTTGTTCTGTTTTATCTATGTAAGGCATGATTATTTTTAATTAGGATTTAATAATATGATACTCAACGGATTCTGTCAACTCACAAAAAAAATTGATTTTTTTTGTGAACCAAATGCAGTTTTGTATCGTTATATATATTGTTGAAGCACTTATGCTTTAACATCGTAAATCCACAACAAACAACAATAGAAAGAACCACTACAATGTTAACAGATCAACAATGCTTTAAAATCGTAAGATTCATGGTATCGGTAATTACATTTGCTATTTCCAGCGGTGCTGTTTATGTACTCGGTATGTAAATGGTAAACATTCGGTGGTTTAAGACGAAGAAAGTGGTTAAGACTTTCTTCGTTTTTCTTTCATTGTATAAAAATAAAAATATGACAACATTAAGTTTACCACATACATTTGCAATACGCATACTTTCTCGTATTCTTAGCAGAAAATCAAAATCAACAAAATCAGTTAAAATTGTATCTGCAAAAAACTACGAAACCTTCAATGAAATAAAAGGTGATGTAATGGATTATGACGGAATGGGAAATTACGGAAGATTTCCTTGTGCAAAGTAGTAATTATTTATGTGAGTTTTAATACCTTTTTATCAGTTTGTATAACGATTGCAATAATTGTTGCAACATTTTGGTATCTTTGGTATTGTGTGTATTGATATGAAAGTCCCACAAAAAATCAAGTCTACAACACCAACCGAAGTCAACGAACAAGTTAGTCTCGGCGATTTGCTTGCGATGCGAGGTAAACCTTTTAAGGACTGGAAAGAAGAACGTAAGTATCTTCAGAAAAAATGGGGAAAACAAGGTCAGCAAATAAACACAAAAAAGGGGGTGAACTCCGAATACTCAGCGGACACCCCACAAAAATAAATAGTGTATGTAAATTACTTTGCTTCTTTAAATCCTATTGATTCAAGAATATCACGAACTCGTTCACGATCAATAGAATCAGCTGCGAACTCTATATCTGTTCTTCTTGCGACTAAATTACACGCATAAACGAAATCAAGATGCGATGCATTCTGTAAAGGATAAACTGCTTTGCTACCGAAATAGAAACTTTTGCAGTATTCAATAAATTTGTTGATGTTTTCCATAATAATATTTGACTAAGCAGTAAAATGTGTCTTGAACCTACCTGGTCCCATCTTGAAATAGAGTAGTAGTTTCTCTCGTTCCGTTAATTTAATTTTAGGTTTGTTGTTATCTCTCATTATGTTTATACTATACCAAATTTATTATAAAAAGTCAAGTGTTATTTTATGTGTTTATTGAAAAACAACATTGAAACGAAATTGTCCTTCGTTGCAGTCAAAAAAACCTTCTTCTTTCATTATCGTATCAAGATACGACTGACTTGATGAAGTACGAACTCTTGGACGGTTGTTACCGGTTGAGTCATTTTCTTGATCAAAGATTTTTACTGAAAAGTGGGTTGACCACTTTTTGATTCTTACTTGTATTTTATTCATAATTCTCTCGTTATTAAATTTAATTGTTTGTGTATTTCCGTCTCTCATTATGTATACACTGTACCACAATTATTATAAAAAGTCAAGTCTTATTTTATTAAACTTCACCAATGTCTTATTGCATTAGCAATTATAAAGAAACAAGTAATAACATTCAACAAAATAATGAATGTCCGAAGCATTAAACTTGCTATTGCTTGATTCTGAGTTAGAATTGGAATATCAGGTTCATCGTCATCAGTTTTACCGACACGGTGATCAATCGTTCTTGCCCATATCAACCATAGTTTTTTCATTAGATTTTGATGTTGGTAAATGTTGTATCTCCGCATCCAATTTCATTAGAATCCAATTGATCTCTAAATTTCTTGGTTTTCTTGAAGGAATAATTAATTCTTTAAAGAACAAATAAACTTTTACAAAAAAATTTACTTCTTTGATTCTGTTTTCCACTTGCCACCTGCACCTTTGTACATTTTGGCAGCCCAACCATTTGCGTAAGCTGAAGGATAAACATCAAATTTCTTTTTTGCTTGGCCAATCCAATATGACCACTTGCTTGGAGAAGTGGGAACGTTTTTTTCTAAAAATAATTGTAATCTTTCTTCTATTGTTTTCTTTTCCATAAATTCTTTCACAGGTTTTGATTTGGTTTGTTTTCCTGCTTGTCGTTTTTTACGACCTGCACAATGTGCTTTTTGACTGAATCCTTTTGGATTGTTGCAGTCAATTTTCTTTTTTTGATCGTTGCTCCATTCTTCGTTCACGATCCGTTTCCTGTTCCACTTTTTTTGCCACTTTTCTTTGTATAGGTGCTGACACTAATAGGTTTCTTGCCTTGACCTGATGATTCTTTTCCACCCCGATCAGCATCATTTTGGGCAGCCCGTTTTCTACGAGTTGCACTTTCTTTTTCTTTGTCAGACATTTTGCTGGCAGTTGCTTGAGGAACACATTTAGCATATCCTCGTTTGTCACCACTTGTACCACATGGAGGATGTTTTCCGTCTTTGTCTTTTTTACCAATGTTGACCCATTTCTTTTTGAACCAATTACGCAAATCTTCGTTCAGAATTTCACGGATGATTTGTTTTAATTCTGATTTTTTCATAACCTAACTTGCATTAAAAATTACATAAATCTTAGCAGTTTTTATTTTACCGTGTTTGGTTTCGTAGTCCTGCGTCCATTGTTCTTTTGCGTGATCAAGTGCTTTTCTTTTGTTTGGTTGATTTTTACTTAACATAATGGGTTTATAGTCAAATGACTTTCCTTTTTCAGTTTTAAGTTTTACATGAACTTTCCAACGAGTATAAGGATATTCCAACAATGTTTTTAATTTAATCATAGTTCTTCCCAAACATCTTTCCAATTATCAACATCTTTTGATAGATACTTTTTTAAATCCTTGTCTAAATCTGAACGAACTTTATCTGCTCCTCTTGGAAAATGACCCAACGCACTTTGAAGATCATATAATGCTTTATACGCAAGAACGAGTTTTGTGTAACCACGTTTCTTTGCGATATAATGACGAGCAAGAATATGCTGATTTTGATCAGTAAACTTTGCTAGTATATTAAGATCTATGTCATATTTCGAGACGACTTCTTTGATGTTTGATTCAGATGCAGTACCTGCAAGTGTTACAATGATTTCTGCTTTTTTGCTTGCAGGTGAATCAGCATACTTTTTATCAACATACGCATAATGCTTTTTTAATAGTGCTTGTGCTTCTGCTTTGTTTGATCCTGCTTTGAGCATTGCTTTTAATACTTTTGCTTTGTCGTGTTCTGCGACTACTGCTTCTTCAAGTTCTTGTTTAATAAGTTGTTTAAGTTCTGTTTTTTTCATTGTATTATCCTTTTCCCAATATTAATGGACAACCGAGGTCATCAATTTCAAATTCTTTTCCGTTCCAAGTTGCTTCGTGACCATTGCTCAATTCAATTCCGACACTTACTTGATTTGGATTGTCTGCATCGTATGTTCCGACGTCTCTGATTTTCACATCAACTGCTTCGTTGTCTTTGGTTTGAACTCCTTTTGGTCCTACCATTACATAGTTTCCACCTGATAGTGGAAAGTAATGAACACTTGCACCTTTCTTAAACTTCTTTAATGCTTTAACAAGATTAACTTTACTCTTTTTGGAATTTTTGATATCCTCTTCCATTCGTTTTTCCCAATCTGGGTATTCTCTGTGTAAATGCTTTTCAATCACCGACTTTAACTTTCTGTGTGCATTATAATACTTTACCATTACCTTGTCAGGAGCACCTGGTCTATCTCCACGTGTATTTTTAACAAGTGCATTAAGTGCTTCTTCACCATGTTCCAATTCTGAATATAATGCTTTTGGTAAAACACTTTCGTTTAGATCATTTATTGCTTCACTTAATGCTCCTTCATAATTAGTATCAAGATGTTTTGTAATTTTTTGATGCAACTTATCTAGTTCACGCCATAACTTTTGAAGTTTGTTGTCTTTAAGTTTAATGGCAATTTCTCTGAATGCAGTTAAACTTGATGAATAAACTTTGTATGCTCTATCAAGTGTATTGGTGCTTTCCGACATCAACTCACTTAATTCCGTTTCAATCAATTCTCTTAATTCTTCTTTATCAATTTTAGTAATTTCTTCTTTAGTTCCTGTTGCACCATTACCCGTTTTCCATCCTTGCTTGGCACGAAGAGCAAACATTAACTCTGAAAATCGTTCACGGTTAAAAGGTTTTTTGCCTTTTAATGATCCAAGTTCTTTCTTAATCTTAGTGATGCTTTTATCTGCATGAGTACCTGTTGATTTGATGTCTACATCCGCACCCCATTCCTCTGTAATCACATCTAATATAATATCAATCAGTTTATTTTTGTTCATATCAATAAATATATATGAATATAACCAAGTTATCAATTCATTTCTGATTCATTTAGTTTATAAAAAAAAGAGTTGCCATCAGAACGAATCTTAATGGCAACTCTGGGAGATGATGGTGATATAAAGAATATATATATGTATACTATGAAAATAATTCATAATTGTCAACATTTTTTATCGTTTTTACAAAACAAACTTATTTTTTTTTTATTTTGAAGGTGAATCTGCTTCAAAATCATCTATATCTTTCAAAAAATCAACAATTGTGTTCTGAACTTCTTTAAGAACTTTTGCTTTTTCTTCCCACACTTCTTTTGGCCAGTCTGCATCATCTACAACTTCACGCAGATTTTGTGCCATGCTGGTAATAAAGTCTAATTCCGCAATGACCTTGTTTCGTGCCTTGCATCGTTTAGACATTACGAAACGTATGCGTTTAATTCAAAACTACCACTTTCCATTCCGTATACTTGAAAGTGAAGATGTTTGCGTTGTGGTTTTCCGTTTTTAATTAAAGCAACACTAAACGAATTACTTTTACCTACACTTGGTCTTGCTCGTCTGTATTTTCCACCGAATGCAACTTCGGTTGTCCAATTTTCTTCGTCAATTTCAAATCCTTTTTTCTCGGCAACTTTACGTGCAGTTTCAGCTGCTGATGTAAATGACTTGTGATAAAGTTCGTATTGTCCTTCAAGTAACGATTTGAGTTCCTCACGAATAACTTGTTTTAAATCTGATTTGTTCATTAGAATCCTATCTTGATATACTTGTCATCAAACTCAATCCAACGGTAATCAGGACCTTTTGTTAAATATTCAAATGTACTTGATTGATGGCGAGTAACAACAGAAGATACTCTGATCAATACAATGTATCCATGAATTCCATCAAATACTTCTTCTGCTTTTCCTTTAAAAAGTTTTTCCCAATATTTTATACTAACACGAGGTTTTCTTTCTAATTCATCAAGGTCTATTGTTCCAGATGATCCGGTTCTTGATACTGCCTCGGTGATGCCAAGTTTATCCATTTCTTTTTTGATTTCTTTATCAAGTTTTTTAACTTCTGCCGACTTTGCACCATTTTTTTCTATTGCGTGGATTTTTGCCAAAAGCAAATCACTATACTTTAACCACTTTGATCCTTCTGTAAGATCAGATGCTACTAGTTTTTCAAATTGTTCGTTGATATCCATATTCATAAATATATATGTTTTAAAAAAAATTACGATTCATCATCTAAATAGTAAATGAATGCCATCAAAAATATCAACAAAGTAAACGCAATGCTGATATAGAAAAATGCTTCATGCCACATTAGCTATCAATGGTTACACTGAAAGTGTCACCTTGACGAATTTGCTCAATGACATCTAAACCTTCAGTTACCTTGGCAAAGCACGTATGCCCTCTGTCAAGATGAGCAGTTGCTTGACGTGTGTGTACAAGAAAGAACTGAGAACCTCCTGTGTTGGGTCCTGCGTGTGCCATACTAAGCACTCCTTTGTCGTGGTATTGATTACCACCTTGCGTTTCACAGTCAATTGTATAACCTGGTCCACCTGATCCTGTTCCAGTTGGACATCCACCTTGAGCAACAAATCCTGGAATAACTCTGTGAAAAGTTAATCCTTCGTAAAATCCTTTGTTTGCCAAATCGGTAAAATTCTTGACCGTGTTAGGTGCATCGTTATCAAAAAACTCAAGTTTCATTGAGCCTGCATTTGTAGTTATTGTTCCTGTTGTCATAATATTTTTAATCTATAAAATCGTAAGTAAATGAGGTTGATGTAAAAATTGGTTCATTTTCTTTATCACAAAATGATCCCTGAATGTTATATTCAAACCATTCTATTGCATCGTTGTAATTCCACGAATGTTCCATTCCCACTAAAGTTTTTAAGATGTCCGATACTTCGTAAATAACACGACCTTCTTTAGACAGACCTGTGATACAATGATCATAACCTTTGATCATAATTGCATCCGGATTATGCTTGGCAATCCAGTCACGCATTGTTTGTTCAACTTTGTTTGTCTTTGGTATAATTAAGTTACTCATTTTATTAATCCATTATAGAGTTAATTTGATTTTATTGCAAATCTTTTCTGATATATTTTTTAGTTTATCTGCAATTGGTAAATAACCTACATTTGCAATGCAAGTGTTCATGTCAGTTAGTTTGTCGGCAATAATTTCACAACATTTTTGCTTGATATTGTATGCGTTGAATATTTCATTGAGTTTTTGTGCATTGGTATCGTAATTTGTTAGCATCTCAATTATAGGTTTACGTTCTTCTTCGCAACAACTTTCAAGCAACAAAATAACAGGCAAAGTAACTTTGTTTGTTTTCAAATCAGTTTTTAATGTTTTATGAGAATTCGTTTCTGATCCAAAGACATCAATTGCATCGTCATACAACTGATATACAACTCCGAGATTTTCTGCAAATCGTGTAACATAACTCACAACACTTTCATCTGCATTGCAAAGTTTTGCACCTAAACGACACGCACACGAAAACAACTTTCCTGTTTTGCCCACAAGAATTTGTTCGTATTCTGTATATGATGTTGAATAGTTTTTTTGTGCGAATGATTGGGTGACTTCACCAATACAAGTTGCTTTAGTTGCAGTAGATACTTCACGACACACCATTGTATCTGAAAATGATGATGCTATGGCAAGTGCGTGGGACAATAAAATATCTCCAACCAAAATTGCTTCATTGGTATCAACAACAGTGTGCAATGTTGATTTATTTCTACGAGTCGTTGCATCATCAATTACATCATCGTGAATCAAAGTAGCAATGTGAATAAGTTCAACAATCACACTTGCTTTGATAATATCTAGTTTCATTGATTGATACTTGATGTTGCAACAACTATGAACAAGCAACGGACGAAGTCGTTTGCCTTTGTTACCAAGAACAAACTTTATCATATACTGCACTTTATTTTCAAACGAATTTACTTCGTTTGCTAATGCGATTTCAAATTCTTCAAGAAATTCCTGCGTTTGCATATTTGGTTATTCTAATTGTGCAATCATCTGTTCCTTTGATGATTCTATGAAATTTATTTTTTGGTATTGTAATCAAGTTATTCAACGACACCGGAAGTTGATCATCAAACTGAAATTTCCAATCAGTAAAATGAGTTGCTTCTATGACACGGTCTTCTTTATCTAGATGCCATATCAAATCTGTTTCAGGAGTGGCCGCAGAGAATGTGCGAAGGTAAGTATTATCCCAAATTTTCTGCTCAGTATACGGATTCATTTACCAATAGGTATTTTGATTATCTCCCATACCAAGTTGCTTTGCATAACGTGGTAAATTGCACGACCAATATCCTGCTTTGGTTCTATCTTTCTTGGTAGAACAATTATGACGATCAGCAAATGCTTTTCTTCTTACCGGGTCTTTAAACTTAACACTTAATCCTGTGGTATCACCGAATGATACCTTACGAATATTTTTAGTTTTTGGGTCTTTAACATACACATAAAACTTTTTGTCTCCACCTCGTTTTGGTTTATTGAGTTCCACATCTTTGCCTTGATATTCAGATTCGTGAATTTGAAATGGACAATCAAGTGGAACACGCATTTCGTTGTATTCACCCCATGATCCAATATCAGTATTTTCAATCAAATGTTGATCAATCTCACTCAACTGAATTTTACCCTGTGAATACAGAGTTCTTGCTTCTACGAACAAATCAAGGTACGAGTCTGATCCGTAACGGAAAACCCCCTCAACCAAAGTAGAGTGGTTCTCAAGATGATACTCAAGATGTTTAGATACTTTAACATTCGTAAGAAGAGATTTAATTTCTTCTTTGATAACAGATTTTAATTCAGTTAATTTCATAAAATATATATATTTGGCAAATCAATTTATGGTTCGTATTTTACGATGTATGTTGGAAAATAAGTTGCAGGTGTAGCAAAAATTGTATTGATCATTGCTGATACAATTTCCCAACTTCCCCCGGCAAGTCCACAACTAATTCCATGTGGTAAACCTAAAATACAAGCAGGATCATTGTTAAGATGATTTCGCATCAAATGAAAGTTACGATAAAGTGCTTCGTAATTTACTTCACGACCATGACCACATCTATCTTGCGTATATAAATTGTAAATGCTACATTTTCGTGTATCTGTTCCAAATTCTTGATGTGGAAAACTTGAGGTATTTTCAATTTCAATGTCAGCAACACTGAAATCTCCTAAATCATTTCGTCCTGCTTTGTCAGCAACATCATCTGCGTGTTTTGCTTCAGGATATCTTTCCGCAATTTGTTGTGCAATTCCTGCACCCATTACATTTAAAGTGTTGCAACTATGTGCAATAACATTTATTCCATATGGAAAATCTAATAAATTTCCGTGCAATAATCCGACTTCTTTATTCTTCTTCATCTACTATTTTCAGATTTAACAGTTTGTTCATAATTTATTCTTTGTTTATAAATTTATTTAAAATTCCTTCTTGTAAATTCAGTTCAAATTCTATCATGGGTGCTACCGTTTCTCCGATTTCTATTTCATGTTCTTTGCTCAAAGAATCAAGCAAAGCAACTATGTTCTTTCCCATCTTATTTCGGCCTTCATCACCAACAAGAAATAAGTTATCAGCAGTAACAAGTATAAGATCATCCATTTTTATGATAATCGAATTAACCGTATCAGAAGAACCACGCACTCCAAGTTTTATTTTCATAATTAACTTCGTTTGATATATTCGTAGATGCTAGTTCCCACGAAATATCCGACAATTGCACAGATGATATAACTCACCATTTTGCTATCAGAACTAGTACCGTGCAGAAATCCTAATCCGTAGATTGTAGCACACGCAAATATTGAAACGACTTTATTCACTTACACGAAGAAGCACAACTCCAGTCGTTTGGAGCATCATCTTTTAAATCACAAGCAATTTCAATGTTGCTGATGTGATGCCATGCTTCATCTGCGAATGTTGTCATTTGTTTAAATGTTTCTGTTAAATTTTGCTTTTCAATAAAATCAACAAGAACTGCGACATCTTCTTGAATACATTCAAGACGGTGGTTCAATGTAGTTTTATATTTTTGTTTTATTATCGTGTCCATAATTACCAAGGTAAATCTTCATTGTTAAAGTCATTTTTACGAATGACGTGTTGTGCATAACGACAAGCATTTGCTTGTTGTTTACGATCATGTGCGTGTTGTCTTAGTTCTTCAGGTGGAGCATCCACTATAACCTGATTGCCATAAAAGTCACCAAGTTGTCCAACTAGTTCAAATGCTCGTTTTAGTCCATTGATAAATCCTTCATCAATTCCTTTGTTGTATCCACGTTCGTAATGAACAGAATCCGATATTGCATCTCCGTTCATGTTATTCACTCATCCACACACCGACATCACGACCTGTGGTGTTTCTGATTTGTTGTTCTGCTTCTTCAATGATAGCATCCCAATTGTATTGTGTTCCACCAAATTGATCGGTATATGAACTTAGTTTAATTGTTACTTCTTCTTCAGTCTCTGTTTCACTCATTTTATGTATTCTCGTTCTTGTAGGTTTAATTTGAATTCTTGTTCAAACTCTTTTAATGATTTAGCATCGTTTTTTATTTCCGAAATTGTTTCTGATAAATTGCCTTTGAATAAATTAAGATCAACATCATAATGAAATTTAATTTTGTCAACCAGATTCCATGTTTTAGTAAACTCGGTGTAAGTTGGCAATTTGTTCATACCGTAATATCAATTTTGGTATTCTGCTTTTGAAATTCGTTCCAAGATGCCCACATTTTTTCGTAACGAACTTTGTGCAAATCAATTACTCCAATGAGCATATTCATAAGTTCATCTTCAGTAGGTTGCGTTGGAGCATCTCCTACCTTGTACAATATCGTTTCAAGTTCATTGAAGATATTATGAGTATCTGACATATCTGATTCAAATTGTTCCATTTTCATTGTTTTTTATTGCTTCTTTTACTGATTCTTCTACAAGTTCATTGAAACTCATATTTCTTTCGTGTGCGAATCTTAGAAACTTAAAATATTCTTCATCATCAAAATCTAGTTCAACGGTTTCGTATTTAATTTTACGACAACGAAATCCACCTTCCTCAGTTTCTTCCCACTTTAATTCGTCACCTGGTTTCCATCCAAGATTCTTCATTAAAACTGGTGGAAGTTCAAAAAACAAATCTTTTGTATCTTGATCTTCTTGTATATTAACTTCATATAAATTACTCATCGTGCATATCTTTCGTTACATATTTATTTTTATCGGTAAGTACATCACTTTCATCAATCCACTTACCTGCGTATTTGAAAAACTTTTCTATTTTCAAAATCTCAAATTGCCACTTTTTATGTTTTGCCATTTCGATTTGAAATGTAAGTGCTTGGTTGGCATCCTCACACATATAATAATGATAATTAGGAATTGTGTTTCCTGTAGTCAAATACTTAATCCGATATTCGTGTATCGGAGTTTGACTATACCTTTTCTTGTTCATCTTAAATACTGGTTCCTCAAGTACTAGCATTGTTTATATTTGATTCTTTTTTAATTACTCTAACTGAAATGTGATGATCATCTTGTTCTTTTGCAATTTCAAGAGTTACTTTGTCGCACGAATTACTTGGTGACCAAAATACTTCGTTGATAATGTTTAAAATAGAACTTGGATGTAGACCACCGTGATTAACATTTTCAGAATATGGGTCTTTTGCAACTCGGTCAACAATTTCGTGTATATTCACTGTGCTTGTAGATCAGATTTAATTTCAGTTAAAACATCTGCAAGCAATTCTGATTTTTCGTGTAGAAGTTCGTATTCTGATTTTTCGCAATTAAGAATTTCGGAACGACCTTCTTCAGTTGCAGTTCTTAAAGCATTTGCTAAAAAATTGTCTGCTTTTGCTTCTTCTCGTTCGGCAATATTTTCAAGTTTGCTTACGATGGATAATTGAGTTTCATTCATAATAATCATAATTCTTATATAATATAATTTTAATAATGGTTTGTCAAGGATTATTCGTAATCACGAAATGCGATTGCATATGGAAATCTAGGAATTCCATCAGGTGTCAATTCAAAATACTTGATGGTTGCTTGCTTGCCAATATAGTGATCTTTATTTTTAAGAATTTCCGCAAGATATTCATGCGTTCCTTTGATGTTGCTATTGAAGGTTTGTCCCGTTGCTTCGTTTTTACAAGTAAGATTTTTTGCAGTTCCGGCACGATTTCCGTCACCTTCTTCAATTCCAATAACAAGATATTCTGCATCAGTAAAATCTTTGCGTTTAAGAAGTAGTTTGCTTCGTTTGTTTTCGTAAGGACCATTCACACGAACGATTTGACCTTCATATCCGAACTCCATATAAGTGTCGTAGTATTCGTCAAGTTGTTTCATATCATTAACGATTGCAGTTTTAACGATAACACATGACTTCAATTCAGGAAAATCACATCCAAAGAACCTTGGATGAAAATCATCAGATTCGCCGAGACCACCACATCTTGGAACATCATAAATCCAATACTGAATTTTTTCTTTTGCTTCAGTTAATGCAACTGCAAACTTTTCTTGTTTCTTTGCGAAAGTTTTATCAGTATCCTTTTCACTACGAACAGGTTTCATTTTACGAACAAGTGAAATGATTTTATTGAAATCATTTTTGTAATCGTGGTTGTAAAGTTCTCCGTCTAAAATTGCGTTTGGATTTTCTGCAAAGAAAGGTTGCAACTCTTCAAGAATATGAACAACTGAATCAATGGGTTTACCTTGACGAGATTTGGCAACAAGTTCACCATCTTGCATATAAACCACACAACGAACTCCATCTAATTTGGGTTGTGAATATAAAGGAAATTCAAGTCCATCTACTCTGTCTTCAAACTTCTGAGCAAGCATTGGAGTATACAAAGTGATTTTATGAACATCTTCAATGTTTTCAACATATCCTTTATCAAGTTGCTTGGTGTACTTTGCAGATGCTTCTGCTAATGCTTGTTGTTCAGGAGAAGTTTCGTTGCTACGACCTTCGTTTTTGGTATTGGTGATGGTAGGTTTGTTTACAACAATTTTTCCGTCTATTTGACCTTGTTCTGTCCAAAAAGAATTGTTTTTGACTTTGACCGTCCATTGACGAATCTTTCCTTTAGTATCTACTTTGTATAATGTTTTTAATTCACTCATATTTTTTCTCTTAACTCAATTTCGTTATGTTATAACTTTACCATCATTCTTATAAAAAGTCAAGTTAATTCTTGATTTTTTGCTTTTGTTTTTGTGGTGGTTTTGTTTTAAAATTACTTGTTCCTACATTTTTAAAAGAAACTTGATATCCATCATGCCAAATTGAAATCTGATCACCTTGTTTAAGTTCAATCGTTAAATTACGAAGAATCTGATGAAAATTACTTGTTTTCTTGTGTGACATTTATTATATCCGTTTCCCAATATCTGCACGGGAGATATCCCAAGTCAGATTGTTTCCATTTGTCAATTACCTCACGTGGATATCCATTTTCAATTAACCATTCGGTAACATCCTTACCTTCAAGTTCGTTTGGTAGCATCTTTGGAAATCCATATTTCCATCCTTCGTCAGGATCAATCATTGTTACTTTTTTCATTTCCCAATTAAATCAATTTAATAATAATAGTGCAAGCATTAATTGTTTGCAAGTTGCTTTAACTTATCTATTGTAGGAAATGGAATATTGAAAGCATTCATAGAATAAAATGTATTTTCTCCACGATCACTTTGACCGATTGAATCAAACACAAATTCGCTGGGGTCATCACCTTCACTCATACGAAAACCTACCTTTGCCGTGCTGATATGATATTGTTCAACTACTGCATTTTCATTGTTTGCAATTTTGTCCAAGTCAATTTCAAGAAGATGCAAATCTTCAACTACCCTGTAACCTTCACGAACTACATAGTTGGCAGCTGCTTGTTTGCTTTTGAAAATAGGAGACGTAACGTGTGTTATTGTTCCCCAAAATTGAACTGCATATGCTTTGCGTGTTTTTACTAATTCAAATGTCATTTTTTCTTGTTCTTGTTTCTCACTCTCAATACAAATATACTACCACAATTATTATAAAAAGTCAAGTTTTATCTTCGTAATCGGTTAAAACAAGCAAACGGGTTTGACCACCGTTTTGTCTGTAAATGTATCCTTCAACATCTCCGTATTCAAGTTGATCCACATCCGCAACATCCGCATTTGAAATCTCACGAAGAATTCGGTCTGAGTAAAATGGAGAACCATTTCCAATATCATTGGTGCTGATCCAGTTTGGAAAAAATCCGTGTGGTAATCCAATTTTAGACGAATCAACAATAAGATGATTGGGATTGTCGGTGCTTACTTGGTGCAAGTCTACATTGTAATCAAATCCTGTCATTTAAAGATTTTCATATGCTTGATCATTGCCAAGTTCAATTCCGAGATCATATTGCAATTTCTTGACATAATTTCTCAAATTAGCAATTCGTTCAGCATTTTCCTCGTCTGATAAATCAAAGTAATTTTCTTGCAATCTTGGTATCGTTTCATTGCGAATTGTATTGATGCTTTCTTGTATATTGTAGGCCTTTTCAGTTGCCTTCGTTCCGTTGTAGTTTGTTAGTTTCATAATTAAGCTGCTTGAGCAAGTTCTTGGTTATAGATGTAAGGTTTGTCGTAATTGCCGACTTCAATGTCAAGATAATGTGAGCAATGAAAATAATCGGTCATAATATCAGTATCATTAAAATATCGTTCACCTTTCATTTCCACAAGAAGTTCATTTAGAAAGTTTGCAACTTCTGAAGAATAACTGCTATCCACGAAATGATTATTTACTGAAATAGAAGTGGGTTTTTCGGTGCGTAAATTCCATTGTTCGATTCTTCCAGTTTCAACTTTATTGGTATAATTGTCCCAATAATTTCCGAGAATGTCTAAATCACCACTTTTTAATCTAACAACGATGGTGCTATGATGATGAATTCCGATAGTTCCTTTGACGTTATACTTTTTAAGAACCTTTTTGATTCCTACTGCGAGTTCTTTTTTGCCTTCTTGTGTTATGTATGCCATTTTAAGTTGTTCTTTCTATTAAGAGTTAAACGAAATAACTGAAAGCAACTCACCTGAGTTGATGTCTTCTTCTGCGTGAAGTTCTTTACTTCCATCAGAAAGTAGTTCCACGAAGTAATAAGGTTGCTTACCACCGGTCACCCATGACTGAGTGTCAGTCTTGGTAATGATGGCATCTTGACCATCAACGTTAATAGTTTCACCGACATTATATTCTGCAATCAACATATTTTTTCTCTCTTTTTTTGTTTTTTTATTGTTCTCTTTTCTCATTCTCAATACAAGTATCTTACCAAATTTCTTATAAAAAGTCAAGCATTATTTTGCGAAATCGTGCTTTTATTTGCTTTTATTTGAGATCTTGATTTGTTTAATTCTTTAAGATTTCCTGAGATGATAATCAGTTGAATATCTGCTTTATCGTAATAATTGTGGGACATTGCAGTTGCGAACTTTTCAGTAGAATCGTGTATAATTTTCTTTAAATTACGAATGCGTTGTCTTGCTTGAGTTTTATTCATTTACTCATCTGATGAATCGTCATCATCATATTCAGGATAAAGTGTTTCGTATTCACCACTTATATAAACAAGTTCGTGTGATATTGCAGTATCAGATACATCAGATGTGTTCATTCGTGCAAAACTTTTGATTGTTTTTTTGCCAATTGTCGTGAAACTCAAATTGTGAGTTTTTGCAATTTCATTGATTTCTGATTCTGTTGCATTTTCGTATAAAACTTCTGAATCTTCTTCTTTGAAGTTTCTGCCTACCCATTTTATTAATTTGAATGTTCTCATATTTTTATTTAGTTGCCAACAAGAACTGGAATTGGTTGCAAGTTGGTAGTTGATATTGACTTAAAATATCCACCCACAAGATGAGTTGGAACTTGATTAAAGTTTAATTTATTGTCTTGAGCATACTTGACCATTTCAAGCAATGTACCCCTGATAACAAATTTGTTGTTATCTGCGTTAATAGTTTTTCCAAATAAGTTGGATAATTTCATATTATATGTTCTCTCGTTATTTTATTGTTTTATATTTGCGTTTTCCACCATAAAAGTATTCGGTCTGAATATTATTGAAATTCATATTATCAGCAATCCTAAGAGCAAGTGCTTCTGCATCTTTGCGAGTATAACCAAACAAAGCATTGTTGTTTTTATCATACATCAGTTCTTTGTTTTCGTTCACAAGAACCCAAGTTGATGAACCGGTTTGTGTAAAATGTTTAATTGTAATATTCACTTCATCTTCTCTCATCATCATACAAGTATTCTACTAAAATTATTATAAAAAGTCAAGCACTAAATTCTTCAATGTTCTTTAATGCAAGAATTTTTTCCAACTTGTTTCCGTCAGGTTCTGTATTCAATTTCAGTATCCAATCGTTGTTTTCGGTGGAAATCCTGACAAAAGATACTTCATAATACTCTTGAACGAATCCAAGTGAGTCTGCTTCTAAAATATTGAATATCTTGGAATACGAACCATGATACTGATTGTTGTATTTTCCACCTACTGATTTGTGATTTTTAATTAAAAATTTCATACGTGATTCAGAATCCAATCTACGATGTCGTAATTGCTACGATATGCTTCAGCACTATTGTGTCGTTTAATGTACCCATTTGCTCCTTGTATCGTTAGCATAGTAGCAGAACGAGTTGCACCATCAATGCAGTATCTACCGGTGCGTGTGCTTGAAGTGTGATAACTACTGCGAATTTTGGCAGTATATCCATCAATAAACTCGTTAATGATGTTCGCAAGAGTTTTAAGTCTTGGGCATCTTACCGATTTGTTGGAATTCCATTTTTGGGAATATGCAGATTTTAATTTCTCTAATACTACTTCTCTCTCAAGCATACCTATAGTAAACCATAAATATTATAAAAAGTCAAGCATTAATTTCAGTTATGAATTATTACGGACAAGTTCCCCAAACAGGACGATTTGACTCGGTTGCATACCAAGGAGACCAGTCTGCAAAATCCTTCGGTTCTTCAGTTATATTCGTTACACACCAATTGCTTATATCAAGAGAAGTTAGAGCAGAACCCATCCAGAACATCTTATCCATCTGTGTCACACTACTTGTATCAAAATTACTTACATTTAAAGAAGTTAAAGATGAGCACGTAGCGAACATATACCTCATATCCGTCACGTTACTTGTATCAAAATTGTCTCCGAAAGTTAAAGAAGTTAAAGATGAGCACCCAGCGAACATATTCAGCATACTCGGCACATTGCTTGTATCAAAAGAACTCAAATCTAAAGAAGTTAGAGCAGAACAATTATTAAACATCTCACTCATAGCCGTCACACTACTTGTAACAAACGAACTTAAATCTAAAGAAGTTAACCCTTTACACTCCCAGAACATATACCTCATATCCGTCACATTACTTGTATTAAAAGAACTTACATTTAACGAAGTTAGGGTGTCGCATTGTCTGAACATCTGGTACATAAATGTCACATTGCTTGTATCCCAATTGCTCACATCAAGGGAAGTTAGGTTACTGCACTGGTAGAACATACTACTCATATTCGTCACACTACTTGTATCGAAATTGTCTCCGAAAGTTATAGAAGTTAGATCACGACAGCTTTTGAACATCTCAGTCATAATGGTCACATTACTTGTATTAAAAGAACTTACATTTAAAGAAGTTAAAGACTGACACTCACTGAACATCGCATACATATCGGTCACATTACTTGTATTAAAAGAACTTACATTTAAAGAAGTTAAAGACTGACACCCACTGAACATATACCTCATATTCGTCACATTACTTGTATTAAAAGAACTTACATTTAAAGAAGATAACGTGGGTAACGTGGTGAACATAAAACTCATATTCGTCACATTACTTGTGTCCCAACCACTGAGATCAAGAGAGTTAATATTCTGTTTCCAGCCAAACAACCAAGACATATCCGTTATCGCACTTACATTCCAATTGCTGATATCTCCGTAAGTTGCTTCCGCAGAGATTGAATCTGTGTTCCAATCATCAACCGCAGTTTGTAAGTCTGCTTTTGTTTCAAATACAAAACCATCTCCGGTAGGTCCTTGAGGTCCTGAATCTAAAGTGACACTCGGAGAAGGAGTTGGTGATGGTACATCTGGACAAGTTCCCCAAACAGGAAGATTGCTTGGGGTATTTGCAAATGACGCAGATTGTGCGAAGCTATTGGCTTGGGGACCCCAATTTTCTGGTGCAATATTAGTTACGCACCAACTACTCAAATCTAAAGAAGTTAAAGATGTACAATAATCGAACATCTGATCCATATTGGTTACATTACTAGTGTCAAAGTTGCTCGCATCGAGAGAAGATAGAGCAGAGCAATTGTTGAACATTTGAGTCATAATAGTCACATTACTTGTGTCAAAATTGCTTACATCAAGAGAAGCAACTGGACAGCCACCGAACATACTAAACATATCGGTCACATTACTTGTATCCCAATTGCTCACATCAAGAGAAGTTAAAGATGTACAATAACCGAACATCTGATGCATATTGGTCACATTACTTGTATTCCAGTTGCTCACATCAAGAGAAGCTAAAGACGTACAATTATTGAATATACCACCTATATTGGTCACATTACTTGTATTCCAGCTGCTCACGTTGAGAGAAGCTAAAGACGTACAATTATAGAACATAAACCTCATACTGGTCACATTACTTGTATTCCAGTTGCTCACGTTAAGGGGAGCTAAAGACGTACAATTATAGAACATATTCTCCATGCTGGTCACATTACTTGTATTCCAGCTGCTAGTATCCAAAGAAGTTAAAGATGAACAACGATTGAACATCCGCCTCATATTCGTCACACTGCTTGTATCCCAATTGCTCGTATTCAAAGAAGTTAAAGCATTACAATTATCGAACATACTAAACATATTGGTCACATTACTTATGTCCCACCCACTAAGATCAAGAGTTGTAATGTTGCTTTTATAGGCAAACAAATAAGACATATCCGTTATCGCACTTACATTCCATGTGCTGATATCTCCGTAAGTTTCTGTTGCAGAGATTGAATCTGTGTTCCAAGCATCAACCGCATCTTGAAGTTCCTGTTTTGTTGAAAATACAAAACCATCTCCGATAGGTCCTTGGGGACCTGTAAGTTCTATAAAATTAAATAATTTTCGTGGAAGAGAATAATAATGTTTACCATTTAAAGATGCAATCAACGGTAATGTCAAATCTACGATTTCATCGTCAGTAAATTCGATTGTTACATCAAATATTGTTTCTTCATCAGAAATTAAAAATAAAGAACGAACTGGAGCATTCAAGTCATCACCAAGTGTATACTCAGTTAATTCACCATCATTATATAAATAAGTTGCCATTCATATAAATATAAGATTATATTATAATAGCAGTTTTTTGATTATTATCTTCAAGTATTTCCACAGAATTTGCGAATCCACGCATAACGCAATGTGGTTGTGATTTCTGAGTATGAGATTCAATTGGAACATTAATCTTCAAATGATTCACAGGAATGCAAGCATTTTTCCAATGCACCGTTAGCACATTGCGACCTTGTCTACGACTCTCAGGTTTATTGTAATGAAAAAAGAATCTTTTAGGTTTCATTTTTTTCCATTGCAAGCACAGAATCCTTAAGTTGCTCATCCAAAAGTTTCTTTATCTTGATTAAATCTTCGTGTGCAAGTGATCGTGCTAAAAAGTCTTCTCGGTCATTTTGAACAATTTTTATCGCAGTTACTACTTCTTTGTATAAATTCATGTTATTATTATAGAAACTCATAAAAACAATGTCAATGTTTATAAACGAAATGTACCCCAAACCATAAGGAAAGGGGTACAAAACTAAAGCCTGATTACTCAGACATATTCTAGGTGTTACCTAGAGTTTTACTCTTTGTCACCTGCGATCAACGCAAGAACAACAAGAAGAGTAATTAAACCAGCAAGGCTTGCACCTTCGCCAACGAATCCGTCTACGATACCCTGAAGGTTACCAATTACGTCGAATCCAACTTTATCACCGAGGACGATTTGACCTGCTACTCCAAGACCTACTACAGCCAAGAATACACCTGTCAAGCCCTTAACGAATCCATTTACTTTTTCGAATATTGCTTTCATTTTGCTATTTCCTTATTTTAATCTATGTTCTTTATTTCAAGAACGTGCCTTCTGAATTAAAGGACTTTTTATAATTATAATAAATATTAAACTTTATTACAATTAAAGAGGTTTTTATAAAAATTGTTAGATTAAACTATTTTCTTTTCTATATGTGAAAAACACGTATAATGATCATTATCGTGTATTGCGTTATTGTTGTCCGCCACAAACACCAAATCACTTTTTTCCCAAAATAGTGTGCAATCTAATGTTGCTGATGTTTGTTTATTTCTTTTTATTTTCACAAGTAATAAATATATGGAAAATAAAAGAGTGTGTCAACTATTATTTTTTTCTTATACGTTTTTTGTTTTTACGTTCTGATCGTTCTTGTATAAGCATAATTGGATAAGTAATTGGTAGCAATGCATATGCAACTGCCCAAGTAATTTTATCCCATATTTTTTCTAACACATTATATAAATATTATTAATGTTAGTTTTTATAATCTGTTAAATCAAAATTGTTTATTTTCCTAATCCGTTTTTGTTTATCATTGGTGATGTTAACCAATCCAGGTGTCTTGGTTATTTTGACATTGTTTAATTGACACATTGTAATTTTATGGTTTTTACCATCTTCGTTGCTTAATGCCAATAATATATTGCCAATGATGTTAATTTCAGATGTATCAAGAATATCATCACCTAAATAAAAAGCATGACTTGAACTTCTATTTGTTAAATGAAACCAAGTTGCAGTTGGATGTGATTCTTTATATTCAGATACCAAGTCACTGTTTTCTTGAGCATTTGAACCAAACACAACTGAATGTGTGTCAATTAGAAACTTTTTCACATTTGCTTAAATTACGAACAAGTTGCTCTCGTTGCAGTTTTCTACGAATACTAGTTTGAGCAATTCTGTTGTGATACTTAACGTTATAGTTTTTGAATCCCGTTTTAAGTATTGTATGTGAACGTGTACCCATATATTTTTTAACTAATTCCAAATAAATAAAAGCAAACATTCTGCCATGAGTTGTATAATTCTTTTTAAAGTAAACCACATGAGATAATCTATCAACAATGATATGAGTTAATTCGTGCAAAATAATAGGAACATTACAAAATTGAGGTGGTAACGACAAAAAGTCTGTTCCCAACGCATATGCCATATTTTGACGAGAACTCGTATTTTCTACTTTTAGTTCAGTATCTGAAAACAAACGACCAAACTTTTTGCGAAACCATGTATCATTTACAACTTCTGCAATTTTTAAAATTACTGCATCAAACTCAAGATAATCTTCATCACGACTTGGAAGTAAATTATACTCACCATCATACAATTTGCTTTGCTGAGAATCACGTGTTCCGTTGTCGTATCGGTTTTGAAGCATTTTCCAAGTACTGAGATTTTTATTCCATGTACAATTATCATATTTGCTTTTAACAAAGTGCATAATCACACCTTTTTTATATTCTGTTATTGCAGTTTTTGGTATAATTGTTTCTCTCATTGTGTTTTTATCTTACCATAACTATTATAAAAAGTCAACATCATTTTTCGTAAAATCAAAAAACTATACATTTCATGTAGTATTCCATATTTACATATACAAGTGGAAGGTTTATTTGACATAAAACATGGAATAACGATCCGAGGAAACGAGTTCGGATTTGTGGGCATTACCGAAGATGAAATAGATCATCGTGTTGATGATATGTTGTTGTTTGTAGATTCATATAAAGGTTCGGCAGGAGGAACATTTGGTGAAGAAATGGAGGCCTGTATAGATTTTCCTCACGAAACATTAACATTAGAAAAGTTTATGGACTTTGAAAAGAAATTTCGTGAAAAGTATCCTACATTTGATGGTCATATGTATTTGCACGACATAAACCACTTCACATCAGATGAAAGCAAGTTTCTCGATTCTTATGCAGATAATCAAGATTTTGATCAAGTTGAAGATTTTGAAGATTTTGAAGATGGTGACGAATGGAAATTGTCAGATTAACTTAATCTAATCCATTGTATTTAACTGCCATATTGAAAAACTGACCAAGTTTATTTAAAGGTGCAACTTTGTTTGTTCTTACCGACCAATTCATTTTGCCTATACATCCTTGTTTTCCTTTTAACTCTATACAAAAGTTTTGCTTGCTGGAAGATGAAACTTTTGCATCAATACTGATGGTCTGAGGAAGAAGTTTTTTTAATTTGTTTGAATCTCGTTTTTCTTCATATGAAGTTCCAGTTGCTTTGATCAAAATTACTGCTACATTGCTTTCTCTTAATATTTCACTTCTTACATACTTCAAAAACTTGGTTTTGTTTTCCGTCAAAGTTTTCACCAAAGCATCACGAATGATTTGCAACGCATCATCGTATAATTTATTGTATTCAGTTTCATCTGTGCTTTTTAACAACTCTAGATTTTCAATGGTAATGTTTTTTTCTAGTTTGTCGTAATTTTGTGAGGATGGTATATTTTCTATTTTACTATAAACCGAGTTGTATAACTTTTTACGCAACGTTGCAACACGAGAACTTCCACCAAAAAATTCAAACACAGGATTGATGTATGTGTTTAACAAAGGTTCTTTACTTGAACTTGTTCCTGCTTTTAAACTAACTCCTAACATTTCACCATCAGTAAATGAAATCACAATATCAGCAGGTGAATTAGATGGAATACCTGATGGTTTTTTTCTGTATGTCCAATAGACCGTTTTAATTGGTTTCCGCCGATTAGTCTCGATCAAAAACTTATTGATTGCGATTGCGTTTTTCATTTTCTCCGCATACTTTGAAGATGTTTCAAACTTTTCAACAAATTCTTGTCCTGTGCGAGAGTCAGATACATCTACATAGCACTTTTGAGTTGAGTGTTTTATTTTATATAATTCTTGTTGCAACTTGTTTACATCAGTTGCTTTAATATTATTGTGAAACATCAAACAAGGTACGAGTTCAGTTATTGTAGAATTTAATGTTGTTTCATTCATTCCACCAGATGCTGGTTTGTATAATACTCTAACCGTAACTCCACTTTTTACAAACTCTGTAATTGGTTCACTCGAAAGACTATTTATTCGTTTCTCAGAAAATCTGATTTTATATTTACGCAAGTTCGTTTGCATTTTTCGTCTGGCAGCTGCTCGTTCACCTGACACCATGATTTTATACAAGTGGATTCGTGACGAAGATTTTTTGCTTAAAAACTCAAGATTATTTGAACCACCAACAACTCCTTCAATGATGATATTTTTATCTTCTGTGGTCAATTTATCCATACAGTATATATATCAACCAAACTCTTAATCACAAATAAAAAATTTTATTCCACTTCAGTTCACCAATCAAACAATAAATCAAGTTGATAGCAAGTAATGCACCGTATAAAGTAAGTGCTACACCAACGATGTTTTTGATAACATTTAACATAGTCCGTCTATTTTTCGTTTTGCGACATGAACAACTCGGTCACGTCCATACTCTGAATAAGTTCCGAATCCTTTAACGAACGCATTCCATGCAAGAGGTGAATTGGAATTTTCATCGTACCACACCTCAATGACATGACCTTTGTATTCAATGTTTTCTTCGTTGGAATTGCTAACCTCAAGGTCAACTCCACATTCGGATGCACATTCTTGTATATGTTGATTTAAACTCATAATATTATATTGTTGTGGGTGATAGTGAAGTTGTAATTTCTCTTTGCAAAGACTTCAAGTCGTGTATGATATCATCAAGCACTTCTTCTGCTGATTGAATGCAGTATCCTTCTTTTCCGGCAAACTCCTTTGCTTCCCATCCATGAAACTTACTTGTGTTAATGGAATCTTTAGGATCAGCATAACGAATATTTTCGTTAACGATTTCTTTGATTTTGTTTCTAATTTCTGTTTCTCTCATAATTTTTTGTTTCTTTTCTCTCACTTTCAATACAGTAATACTATCAGAATTATTATAAAAAGTCAAGCATTGTTTTCATTAATACCATGCTTCTATACCGAGTGTATTGCACTTCTTTCGTGCTTTGTTGTATCGTTCTGAGTAATCATCAGAAGCATCATCATACACCCTCAGATACGAGGAATAATGCTTGCAAACGACAACACGACACTTGATGTTAAACGACCGATATACCTTCGCAGCCTTTTTTGCTTCTGCTACTTCCCAAGAAATCATTACTTGCTGAACAACTTGACTGTATTGTTCAAACTCTTCAATTCATTCAATAAAAACTCAGCACCATCGTAATTTCCAACCGACCTCATTTCCTTGATATCATTCTTTACTTCAATTCTTCTTGCAATCTTTTCCGCAAGAATGTCATTCTTATTTACTTCACTCATATTTTTATTTTTAACGTTGTTAAAACTCACTCTCAATACAAGTATCTTACCAAAATTATTATAAAAAGTCAAGCATTATTTTTAGTTTACAAGTGATTTTATTGCGTGTAAATCCAATTTTCCTGTGGCAAGCACAGGTATTTCATTTACGATTTGGTGTTTTTTGGGAACGAATAAATTACCAAGTTGCTTGGATAGTTTACTTCTGAGATTATCAAAATCAATTGATTGTGTGGTAATTAAAATCAATTCTTCACCCTTTGTTGCGTGAGGCTTTCCGACCACCACCAAGTTGGTTGCTTCGTTTGATTCCCATTCAAGTATTTTGACTGCACATTCTTCAATTGTTTCATGTGGAATCATTTCCCCACCAATTTTGGAAAATCTTGATAATCTTCCTTCAATAAAAAGAAATCCTTCTTCATCAAGTTTACCTATATCACCTGTAACAAACCAACCATTTTCAAATGATGAATTGGTTTTTGAACGATCCATGATATATCCTGTGAATATGTTGTTGCCTTGAAAGCATAATATTCCACTGTCATGTCTTCTTAAATCTTGTTTTGTTTCGGGATGTATAGTTTTAACTATTACATTCGGTAACAACTTTCCAACTGATCCATGTTTGATTCCGTGGGTGGTGGTATTCAATGAAATCACAGGAGATGTTTCTGTAAGACCATATCCTTCAAGATATTTGCATTCTGCTAAAGTTTCCCATTGTTTAATAAAATCTATATTGCTTTTTTCTGCCCCAGCAACAACATATTGCAAACTTTTGAATTTATTGCTTGATCCTTTTTTAAGATATCCACGCAAAAAGGTGGGAGTTCCTAGAAGTATGCTTACTTGCTCATTTTCAATCGCTGTGATGGTTTTATTTATTTCCAAGGGACTTGGTATTGTAACAATCGGAATGCCCTTAATCAACGGTAACCACATTGTAACAGTGAATCCAAAACTATGAAATAAAGGTAAATTGGCAAGCAGTTTACTATCACGTGGAAACTTTTGCATTTGGCATATACCCTCAATGTTACTAAGAATATTCGCATGAGATAATGATACTCCTTTTGGACTTCCACTGCTTCCACTTGTAAATAAAACTGCTAATTCTTTTGATTGTGTGGTTGGTGAAATGCTCAGTATTTTTCGTGAAATGAACGTGGGAAGTGAATGCAGAATGTAATTTGAAATTAATTTACATTTGTTAAATTTGTATGCTTTTAATTGTGTATCACAATCAATTGTATTATCAGTAAACGGATAATCTTTAAATTTGGAACGCATTGCAGAAACTGTTAATATCAACTTGATTCCCGATTTTGCTAAACAATGTCTTGCAACATCATTTGTAACTGAAAAGTTTAAATTCACAGGTATTTTACCTGCAAGCAATACCGCAACATTAGCAATGATACCTACACCACAACTTGGAATTACAACACCAACTCTATCGGAATTTGTAGATTTAGCAATATCTTTTGACAACGCAGTTGCCATTATCAAAATTTGCTTTTTGGTTATATGAATTGGTTTATCAAGACTATAATCAGTAACACATACATTTGAAGAATTTGTACGAAGTGAATTGTACAACTCAAACACTAAATTATTCATGAATTAGATTTTCGCTGAATTCCTTTTTTACCGAGTTCGTAACCTGCATTTTCAATGGCAGTTTTTATTTCAACATCAGATAATGTTTTGTTTTTTAATAGTATTATATGAGTATATGATGTTTGAACATTCAAAGTAACCTTTTTAATTTTGTTGGTCTTTAATAGATGCTTTGTTATGCCTATTGCACACGAAGGGCATACAAGACCCTTTACGTGTACAGAGATGGTGTTTCCGAGCAATAGCAACGGAAACATCAACAACAAACAAATGATGCTAAATAAACGCATTACGCAAGAATCTTGTTTAGAATCTTACCATCATGTGCGACCTTGAAAGGTCTTCCACTCGGAGAGTAATGTATTTCTTCAAGTTTAAGTCCAAGAGCATGAGCAATTGTTGCGTTGAGGTCTTCAACTGATGCTCCTTCTTCTTCAACATAATGTGCTCGTTTGTCACTTACTCCATAAACAGTTCCACCTTTGATTCCTCCACCGGCAAGAAACGCACTAAAAGCAGTAGGATGATGATCACGACCAATACGACCTGCTTTAACTTCAGGACTTCTTCCGAACTCACTTGCAACCACAACCATTGTGTTGCTTAATTTACCGGTTCGTTCAAGGTCTTTTAATAATGCTGATAATCCTTGGTCAAGTGTTGCACCACGTGTTTCCATGTTTCCGAATACATCGTTGTGCATATCCCAACCACCAAGTTGAACTTCAACAAAACGAACACCGGTATCTACCAATCTTCGTGCAAGCAAACATCCTTGGCCAAAATTATCATCTCCGTACATATCACGTGTTTCTTGAGTTTCTTTTGTTAAATCAAATGCTTCCAAATCTTTACTGCTCATTAATTTTACTGCATCGTTATACAAATCTGTATAAGCACGAACTTGCTTTTGTGAATATTCACCAAGAAACATTTTGTTGAATTCTTGTGCAGTTTTTAAACGGCCGTCATACATAGTTTCATCAAGATACTTCGCAGCCTTTGAGTTCTGAATTCCACTTGAAGGATTTCCCAACGGAAGAGGTCCGTGTTTGCTTTCAAGAAATCCTGCACCAAGAACATCACTTCCTCCGTTGATGCGAACTTGTGCAGGCAAAGTTTTATTCAATTTACCTGACAACCGACTTACCCAACTTCCCAACGTAGGATGTTTGATTGTTCCTCTTCGTTGATATGAAGTATGAAGCAAATAATTTGCTTGTTGGTGTGCTCCTTGATTGCTTGTTAAACTACGAATCAAAGATGCGTTGTGCATTTGTTTTGCAGTTTCTGGTAACCAATGACCAATTTGAATTCCATCTGCACTTGTAGCAATTGCATTGGTTTCACCCATTACTTCTGCGTTTTCTGGTTTCGGATCAAATGTATCAATGTGAGTCATTCCACCTGACATATACAAAAATATGACGTGTCGTGCAGATGCAGGTTTGCCAGGTATTTCATATGCGTTCAAATCACTTGCTCCCATAATTGCACTTACTCCAAGACAAGTCTTGGCCATTCCTTTAATAAATTTTCTTCTTGATAATTCGTCTGTTAATAAATGTTCCATTTTATAGTTTCCTGTTCTGTTTTAAATTTAACGAATAAAAATAAATTCATGGGAGTTCATAAGAATCCATGCAATATGTTTTGCTCCGTCTTTTTGATCAATGTATTTTTTCAAAAGTTTCATTTCTTTTGCGTTTGGTTCACGATTAAGAATGCTCATAAAAACATCTTCAATTTTTCCGGTTTCACGTTTTTCTTGTGCCATTTGTTTCATAAAGTCGGCATTTTTATTGTTTACGATTTTTTGCTCAACGAATCCATTGAGCATATTAAGAACTTGAGGTGTAGTTGCTTCAAAGTTTGAGTTTTCAATGAGTTGTTTATCACTTCCACCAAACTGACGAATGAGGTGTCCACCTCTTGCGGGATATCCTATGTAACTGCTTCGTATCAAATCACGTGCAGGTATCTTTTTTAGTTCGTATGTTGTTCCTTCTGCTTTATTCAACTGAGCAACAACATCTGCAAGATTTCGGGCTGGTTTCTCGGTCTCGGCGATATACACTTTTAATTCGTCAAAAATTTCTTGAGCAGTTTTATCTTTGTATCGTTCATAAACTGCTTGATACTTTTCATCGTAATTTGAAGGAACTCGTTCAGGTGAATCAATGTTGTTGTAAACTAATGTTACCAATGAATCCCAAATTTGTTCTCCTGTCATTCGTTGAAGTGGAGGTCCTGCAAAGTAAAATGTTTCCATACTTTCATAATCATCTTTAACACTATCACGTGTAAATAAATCCATGCTATAAAGCACTCGCATAAATTCTTTAACATCATAATCAACTGATGCCATAATTTTTTCAAGATACGCAAGCAACTTAGGATTACTAGATTCGGTCATATCATTCATATCGTCCACAGGTTCAATCAACCCAATTCCAAATGCTCGTTTCCATAAACGATTTACAATAACGGTGGTGAATCTTGGATTTGCTTCTGATGTAATCCATTCAGAAAACTGCTTACGACTTTGTGGAAGTTTTGCTCCTTGTTCAATTTTCAATGGTGGTGCAAAAATTGCTTTTGCATGAAGTGTGTCACCTGGTTTTGCATCATCTTCCATAAATGCATCTGTGAGTTTGATTGTTCCTTTGCCTAATTCATCTGCTAATCCGTATCCCATAATATCACGAATATAATTACGATATTGTTGAAGTGTGTTATTTTCGGGTGATTTATCAGCACGAACAAGTTTATTGAATTCATTAACAATTGTTTGAAACTCTTTTGGTCCACGAACACGACCAACTCCGTCTGTGAATGCAGACATTTCATAAAACTGCTTTTGTGTCCATTTATCAAATGGATGATCATGACACATCGCACATTCTAAACGAGTTCCTAAAAACACTTGTACGGTGTTTGCAAGATTATCTAATGGCATACCACGATCACGCAAATAAAATCCTATTGCTTCGTTACCAGGTTCATAATAAGCACCTTCCACCGCAATTAGTTTTTGCACGAATTCATCAAACGGAGTATTATTACGAATTTCAGTACGAACAAATTCACGATAACGAAATCCACTATTAATGTTGGTATTATTAAGTTTGTCTTGAATGCGAAGAATATCAGCAAAATAATTTAACTGATGACTAACATAACCCTCAGTGTCTAACAACTTGTTGATTAATTTAAGTTTATTTCCACGCATTTCTGTTTTGAATTCATCAATTTCTGCTTTACCAGGAATACGACCAATTATCTTGAGATATGCTCTACGCATAAAAGTATAATCATCTGTATCACTGGTTGGTCTTTGCCGTTCACTACGAAGTTTTTCAAGCACAAGATTATCAGCATATCTTGCCAACTTTTTAATGGTTGCTTCTTTTAATGGTCTTTCAAGTTTTGGTACATTATAATCAGCAGTCATATAATCATCTTTGATCATACGTTGAGATTGCAATGCAAGTGCTTCAAGTTTCAAACGAAATAGTTGTAAATCTTGTTGTCGTTGAAATAGCACACTTTCTCCATCGTACTCAAGAACTTTACCAGTTTGTTCTTTTCCATTGCTACTAATAATAGTAACAACTTTTCGTTCTAAAGAAATCTCTTTTAGTTCTTCGGCATTAATTTTTTCCTGTGCGGTTAACCCGACAGAAATACTCAAAAAGAGCCCCACTAGCACAAAACTTACGTTTTTCATAATATATCCAATAACTTAAATATATATTATTATGACAATTTTGCAAGTTTTTTATTGTCAGTTTGCGACAACATAGAACTACTTCACAAACTCTTTTTTGATTTTTGCTTCAGATGGACTATTCAATTTCTTGCCGTCTGGCAAAATAACATTGTGAAAAGTGGTAGGATAACGATAAAATGGTTTTCCATAAACACTATAACTTAACACAATTGAGTTTTGCACCGTGAATTTACTGCTATCTTCAAATTCAAACGAAATGGTATTGCGATTGCTATTTCCACTAACATCAACTCCAATACCACGACTTCCTACAATCACACTTAATTTATTTTTCATTTTCAGTACAAAACTTTCAACTGCATCTTTTGCTGATTGCTTTGCCATTTTGTCAATGATGCTAACGTAATCTTTTTTAAGTGTATAAGCATATCCACCTCGTTCGGTGTGGTCATATTCACTATCAAGAAAGTTACTGAGAATTTTGTTCAAATGATAATCATCACGACTTTTATACAAATCGTAAGTGCTTGTTGAACCTTTTCGTTTTGCAGCTGCTTGATAATTCTTGATTAATCTGTGATAATGATCTTCAAAGTTTTCTTCTAATTCTTTTGCAAATCCTTTTCCAATTTTTTCAAGTTCTTGTTCAATTTCTTTGTTAAGCACTCCAGTAGGAACAGGATTCTTTTTAGTTCCAACACCAATCTGACGTTTAACCACATCACCTTTCATTGCTTTTAGTTTTTCCGCAATTTCTACCCAAGGTTCACACGCAGTCATTGCGGCCTTCACCAACTTGGTTGCGTTGGGACTTGTGATTGTTCTTTTTAATTGCTTTTTGGTTCTTTTAAGATAACCGGCAACGTGCAACACCGAATTTGGAAATGAGTATTTGTATTCTTCGGTTTCTCCATCTTGTTTTTGTAGTCCCCAAACGGTGAACTCGTTTGCACCTTTCAACTTTGTGCTATTTGTTGCAATATCAAATGCTCTTGATACATCACTTTTAATTTGTAGAAATTTTGGATTAGGAATTTTTTCACCAGGTTTCCACTTTTGCACAAACTCAACAGAATCTTTATGTTTGGGTCCTACCACTTGAGATAATTTTATCTCGTTTACTATTCTCATGTATCTCATTCTTTATATACTTTACCAAAGTTATTATAAAAAGTCAACACATTTATTTGAATAGTTTTTCTGAATCCCAAATATCAGATGGATTTTGTGCTAAGTCTAATGTTTGTATTCTAACCTTTTTACATTTATGTTTGTCGGTTAAAATCTTTGCAATTTTTGATGCTTGTCGTTTACTTGTTGCTTTTGTGTATAAAAGTTCTTCGGAGTTTTTTCCCGGTGGAATTCCCCAAATCGGATATTCTTTTTCTGTATCTTCGTGTATTCCGTTTAAATCATCGGTTTTGATATAATCACGACATACATTAAGATAATCGGCTGCTTTACTTACTTTATCAATCCACCAATTAGGAAGTTCTTCGTCTTCTGCTTTATCTGCCAAACATTGTAATACGCACTCGGCATCTTCAGATGCTAATTTAAGTTTTCTACGAGAAAACGAAACATCACCGTGGTGTTCTTCGGTCAATGTTTCAAGTTCTTCACGAATAATATCTTTGAGTTTTTGCTTAGTTATTTTCACTTTTTGGAAATCTTACTATTAATCTTTTTAAGTCCATTAAAAATTTCACCAACTCCAAGACGATCAGTTTCTACTGCATAAAGCAAATCAACAAATGCGTGAGTTAATTCACCTCCGTATCCTTTTACCTTATTGTTCTTGGATACTTTACTGATAAGTTTTTGTAATCCCAAATACAAATCTTCATATCTTTCTTGTGAATCACGATTTGCACGATTATCATCACGATTAGCAATAGCATTATCCAATGCGTTGTTTTCACCTACTTCTTGTTCTGAGGTTTCTTTTAAATCTTGAAGTTCTTCACGAACTATTTGTTTGAGTTTTTCTTTTGTTATTTTCATTCTGTTGGTCCTATCGCAAGATGGTTTTTGAATATTCCGAAAATTTCATCACTTGGAATATATCCAGGAAGAAGTTTGCTTAAATCATTAGCGGACATTCTTTTTTTCTTTTTTAAATCTTTTTCAAGTTGTTTCATTCCTTTTGAACCAAGATACTCATCTTCCCAATCAAGATTTTTTTTGATGGTGTCAATAATAGTTTGTGTTGGTAAATCTTTGGAAGTATGAGGACGCATTTCATTGAGTTCTTCGCGAATGATTTGTTTAAGATGTTCTTTTGATATTTTCATAATGATGTTCTTAATCCTGTGTGTTGTTCAAATGCACCACGAAGTGTATCTGCATAAACTCCCTTTGCTTGACTTTTTACTTTCTCTTTAAATTTTCTGACTTGAAGAAACTCAATGTCATAAGTGTCCATACTATTCAAATTGATACGAACATAATTTACATTTTTTGAATTTCTTCCAATTTTAAATACAACACCTTTTGGTCCAATGAAAAAGTCTTTTGCTCCTGTCATTGCGATGAAACGACCACCACCGAGTTGAGCAATAACTTCTGCTCCTTCTCGTTTGTTCATTCCTTCTTTGAGTGATTCAAGTTCTTCTTGAATCATTTCTTTTAATTTTGATTTGGTAATTTTCATTTTACTTGATTCCAAATTTCTTCAACCAAGGTTTTGCAGTATTAACTCTTGTAAATGTATCATCTCGTTCTCTTGCACCCAAATCCCAATATGCGTTGAATACCTTCTTTAATGAATTGGCATTGTATTTGGTTTCTTTTGACATATGTTTAACAAACTCTTTTTCGTCATAATGTTCCATTGAGTTTGCAAGTTGGTCAACCACAAATTCCAAGTCACTCATATTTTCGTTTATAGATTCAACTTCTTCTTTGATTCCAAACTTAGAAAGAAACTTTTTGGATTTTCCAATATCAATTGCCATATGAAAACGATCCATTGCTTTCATTTTGAAATACGCATCATACAACTTTTCAAAATCTTTTTCATTGTACTTGGTATTTTTTGCCATATGTTGAGCAAATTCATCTCTTGGATACAAATCAACTGCATTTGCAAGTTGGTCTAAAACAAAGTTAATGTCTTTGTTTTCAGTTACCGAATCTTCTTTGATTGATTTTTGAAGTTTCTTTAACAAATTTGCCAAATGCTTTTTTGCGTCTCCTGATAACTTGCTTTTATTTTTTGCAATGATGTCGGCAAGATACTCAACCTTGAAATACTTGAGTCCCTTGGCATCTGCCATTGGATGTGATCCTGTGCCAAAGAAATTGATTGCACCAACTGCAAGTTGAATTTCACTTGAATTCAACGCATGGACATTGATGTTAGTACCATCATCTTCGGTAAGTTCTTCGTCTGATTCACTTACTCCCCAACGTTTGCATTTTTTATCAGCAACATTACGGGCATCTCCAGACTTCATTAAATCTTGAATGCAGTGAAATAAATCTTCTTTGATTGGTCTAACTTCTTTTTTGTTACTAGCAGATAGTGTCACGGTTGATGAACGACCTTTCTTTTGTACATCAATCATTCCTTTGAGTTTACCATCAGTATGAACCTTGACAACCACACCATCATAATTACCATTAAATTTTACTTCGTCACCGACTTTGAATTTGTGATTTTCCGTCATAATTTCTGAAACAACTTCTCTTACGATTTCTTTAAGTTCTTCTTTTGCTTTCATTTTACTAAACATTGTTTCTTGTACAATTTCAGTTAATTCACCCATTGCGATGTTATCGTTGCTGATGTATTCCGCATCATCACCTACATTCTGTTTGCTTGTGATGTAAATGCTATCACTTCCCCACTTACGTGATGTGATTTTATAGTAAGCAAACGGACTCGTTGCAAAGTCGACTTTCATACCAAGTTTTTCAAGATCATCACGATAATTAAGAAAAGACTTTTTTCTCATCACCTTGATGATTTTCATTTTTTCAGACTTATCAATTCGTTCAACAATAGATTTTAAATTTTCCATAACAATAAATATATATTTGTTTGGTTAATAATTCAAACAAATAATTGCTATAAAAACTCAATCTTCTTGTGTTGGAATATCTAATCTAAGTTTAGTAGTTGGATTTCCTTGATTATCAACATCAATTACCTTTACAAGTTTACACTTGTCAGGATATCCTACGAACTTTTTTGGAGTTCCATCTGCTTCAATGATTCTATGCAATCCTGGTTTAGGATCAATCTGAACACATTCCAGCAAATCATGTCCATTATACTCACCTGCATCGTATGAATGAGGATATAATCCTTCTTCTTGATTCAGATATCCCATGATTCTTCCGTATCTCATTCGGGAACCACTTTTACAAGCAACACATTTTCCTATTTCAAATGTTTCTTTCTTAAAAAGACTTTTACGGGGAATGTAATGTTTAAGTTTGCTTCGTTTTGCTTTAAATGTTTTGTGTTGACCAGATGTGCCTTCAATGGGAGTCAATTCTTTTGGATCAACTTCAATGCATTCAATTGTAGGATCACCCACATTATCACTAAGAATAGAAACAATTTCTCCGATTCTTTTTTTTCTGCCACGAGTGGTTACAATTTCTTTAACATTGTCACCGATTTCTAATTCACGTTTTTTCTTTGTCATTTTAGTTCTCTCTGTAATTAATAATTAGTTTGTTTGTGCAATCCATGCATTTTTTGCGAAATCATAATGACCACCTTTTACAAGGTATACCCAAGATGCATTGGTTGGATTGTAAAGATAAGGAAACAAATCATGTTTAGTCCAAACCCAACCAAGTGTGTCGTGGTACAACCAAATACTTTCAAATGTGGTGGTCCACTCGGTGTACATCCAACCTAAAGTTTCATGGTAAATCCAGTTATTACCTTCTATTTTAAAGAAGTATCCGAACCATTCTAAATGATACCAATTGTTACCAACTGATATTGCTTTGTCCCAAGCACTTTTAACAACAGGAGGAGCAAACGGGACATCACCACCAAATTCAACATTTTTAGATGAATCATCTTCAATCGTAATTTCTTCTTCAGTAACCGTAATTACAGAGTTGGTTGCGTTTGCTTCATATGTTTCGTTGTTGGTGGTAATCAATGTAACATTGTCATCAGTAACCACAACCACATTATCGTCAGACGAAATTGAAGAGTTGTCATCAGTAACGTCTGTGATTGTCTCGGTATTTGCAATCAACACGACATTATCAGTAGTATTAATAATGGTGGTATTTGAATCGTCAATCTCAATAGAAACTACATTCTCTACAATTATCGTAGTTCCGTTGGTTTCTACTGCAACATCAACGGTTTCAACTGGAACAACATTTTGCAAGTCTAATACAAAGTCACCGATACTAGCAATAAATTTCTGTTTGGATGAGTATTCCAAGAAACGACCTTCGAGTGTTTCGTTTCCTGATAGATTGTGATCAGCAAGAACGAAACTTGCTCTGTCTGTAAAGTGACCACCATATATGATTCTAGTTTGACCGTGAAGCAATTCAAGATACAAAGTAGACGTCGGATGTTCGTTCCAAGAAATCTTAACACTTCCATCTTCCCATGAAGCATTAACATCTACAGTGTAAGTCTGTATAACTTCAACTTGATCGTCTGTATCAACTACCACAATCAAGGTTGCATTTTCGTCATCGGTAGAAGTTGTATTAGAATCGTCAACCACATCAACAACCAAGGTTGCATTTTCGTCATCGGTAGATGTTGCATTAGACTCCGTATTGATTGTCACAACCACATTAGTATCATTTGAGTCAGTTGAATCAGTTGAATCAAATGCCACAACTTCACGATAAGTTTCATATAAGTCTTCAACTCCGTCAAAATCTTTATCAATAATAAGAACAGGTTGGTGTCTGTAATTATCCGCAGTACCACCGATTATGATTGCTCGTTTGTAAGTGTTGGTTCTGTTACGAGAAACTGAATGAATAAGAATATCTGCTACTCCCGTATCATTGAATGATGAAATCTTAAATATAACCGCACCATTTTGAAGCACTCCCGAATAACTTTTTTCGTTTAACAACATTTCCACAGAGTCAGTTTTGGAATCACAATCAATTCCAATGATGATCGTTCTTTCGGTTGATTTGTCTTGTACGAAATCTTTGTAACCGAAGAAATATGAATCCTCTTTGTAATGCTTTGTGTAATCTTTGTATGAAGGAAATTCCAATGTCATTCTATAAAGTCCCAAATCATAATTTTTACCAAACAAACCACTTGGACTTGTTGTAGCAATCGTTGAAGGACCTCCATCAGAACGAGTAGGATTAGAAAGTTCACCATCTAATTTTGTTACAAATTCTCCATTGCCATTGTGAACATTAACAATATAAGGTTGCTTGCGATTGTCTGTGTAATAGTAATTGTCATCTGCTTTGAATTTTCCAAACCAAGACGGAATTCCAAACTCATTTAGATTAGAATCATAAATACTTGATGACCACCAAAATTCTCCTCGTTTGATATCAGAAAACGCACAGAATATTTTTTGAGAACCACCACTTGAAAGTCTTCCGTTGGGTAATGCAACTGCGTAAAACTCGTTATCAAGTTTGTGACCATTAAGAATTGGCATTGCCTTTAAATAATGCTTGGTTGGTATTCCATTTACTTCAGGTAATACACTTGCCCATAAATCAATAAGATTTTCACGATTCGGACGAAACGTAGGATCAGTATTAATAGTTTCATAAAACTTGGTCATTACATTCTTATAGAAGTCTTTGTCATGCGACACAAGCACTTGAAATAATACCGCAGAAATACTGTATCTGTCATTGGTAGTTATAGGACAAATCCAAAAGTCACCACCACCGGTCCATCTTTGATGTTTAACTAAATCGTAGTTACTGAATCTACCTGACCATTCATCCCATGCTCCACCTTTAACAAAATTAATAGAGTTTATATCATTTGGATATGCCATAATGTAATCGTTGATTATTTCATATGCGATTCCTTCGGCAATTTCTTCAAACCCACTTAGCATAGCATCATAATTCCAATCTGAATTGGATGCGAATTTGTATCTACCTGCCCATACGTGAGTAATTTCATGAACAAGCAAACGAGGATTCCATGTATCATCTGTGTAAATTCGTGTGCCACTTGAACTTGCCATCCACGACCCACGATTACCACCACGATTGTGCAACTTACACACAATATTTCGTGATGGATTACCTAAACGATCATACAAAATTGGAAACAACTTGATCATAAAGTTTCGTGTTTTTTCTTCAATCTCAGGAGTAAAGTTAGAAAAGTAAAAATAAACACGATCACTCTTGGAACTTATTTGAGAATCATCTACAATATCTGATTTAGACAATCCAAGATCATCAAGAAAATATCCGGTTGATTTATTAGGAACACTATTTGCATCCGATGGATCAAATCCGTACTTGATTTCGGCAACATCAGTCATGCCATCAGTATCAGTATCAGTAAAATCACCAATGTAGTTGACAAGGTGATTTGGATTAGTTGACTGTTCAGACTCTGCGTGTTGTCCACTATGACCATGTGGTCCGTGACCTGATACATAGTTGAACAACAACAAAAACAACATTATTTTTTTCATCTCTCTTTTCATCTTTTTTATCTTTTTTTTTATATAGTTAAAACTCACTCTCAATACAAGTATCTTACCAAATTTATTATAAAAAGTCAAGCATTATCTTCAAGTATTTGCTTTGTATCCAATACTGCACTTATAGTTTTTCCACCGATGTGCCAAGTTTCAATATCAACTGGATTTGTGCCTGTTTCTCCCATGCTTGCAGGACCATTCTTCCAATTGTAAATTGTTGCAACCACTCCGTCATTGAACATTATGTTCCACTCAACATCAACTTTGTTATCATCAGATGCACCCATAGGAGTTCCAAAGATTTTCAACAAATTTTCAAAGGTCGTGGAAATTTCTCCTTGATGTGATGTTCCATTAACATCAATTTCAGAATCGTTATGAGTTTCGTAACGAAGTGTTGAACTCTGAGTTCGTGAACTCATCCTTTTGCAAGTGCTACCATCAACGCAAGCATACGTTCTTCAGGACTCAGGCCTTTAAGTTTTTTCTTTAGTTGTTTAATTGTATTCTTATTCATATCTGTATCTCTCTATTTTGTATTATTTATGTTTAATTAAAATTATCCGTTAACAACAAGTTTCTGATAATGCTTACTATAATCAATCCAATATGCAGTAAAATCTTCCGCAACAAATTCTTTTGCCCATCTTGGACTTTGATTTTCGTTGGTAGGAAACCATCCTGTATCTGATTGATTTTGATTGTTGATCATCCACGACTTAACGGCAGTAGGAACATCTGCACTCATCAAACGATAACCACGACTTAACGCAAATGCTTTACCGGTGTTTTTGTGCTGAACAAGCACATAAGGAATATCTTTTGGATTATTTTTCATGATAATTTAAGTTTTAGGAAACAGGATAAGAATAAGAATAAGTGTTTGCTTTATTCGTTGCAGTTTCTTCAAGTTCCTTTGTATTGGTTAAATGTGATTCAAAGTTGATAACGTCGCAGTTATAGTCGTAAGCAAAAACAATGTTCTTGAACTTTCCGTTGTCATCACGTTCATCATCCAACTTGATTCCAACTGAACGATGCTCTTTTGCATAATAAGAAAACTTATCAGGATTTCCAACCCAAAATACTTCACCGATAATTCCACGATTCTTGCGACCACGATTGATTTCAACCATCTTGCCTTTTGCAACCGTTTTTGCAGTTTCTTCATCTGCTTCAATTGCAGACTTCAAAAACCTTGTTTTGCGTTCAGCAGTTGCTTTTTCAATAATCTCAGGAGTCGCATCAATTTTTGCTCCGTAACCATTAGAGTAAAAACGAGTGGTAGCAAACTGCTTGTGAATAAGAGAATTCGTTTCGTCATCCCAAACAATCGCATAAAAATCAGAATCGTTATATCCGTTTTCTTCGTAGGTTTCTAAAACTCGTCCTACATAAGTTTCCTTGGTTTCAATAATTTCAGCATGACCTCCGTCACGTTCTTTTGAATAAACTGGTGTAAATAATGGCATAATTTTTTCTCTCTTTTTTTTTGTTTTTTTAACTCTTTATTAACTCACTCTCAATACAAGTATACTACCAAAATTATTATAAAAAGTCAACCCCAAAGTGCATTTATTTGAAAATAAATTCAGTATTTTCAATCTTAGTTTGAAGAACGGTTTGCTTTTGTTCATTGCGTTCGTTGTGATCTTTAACTTTGAATGTTCCTTTGATCTTGGTTCCCGTTGGCATAGGTTCGTCATTTTCGTTGTTCCAAAATTCTCTCCAAATAACATAAACATTCGCATCATCATCTTTTAAAGTGGTAAGATGTCCTGTTCCCCAACTTGTAGGAAACTGATTCTGAAACATAATACCAAGTTCCAATTCAAGAGTATCACCAATTTCACCTTGAAATGCACTTTTTGCTTTCCACTTGGCAATGTTGTCTGCTTTGCGTTCATCTGCTTCAGCAATTAGTTTTTGGTTGTTTTCAAACCAATCAACTTTGTTTTGAATTTCTTCATCAGTAACCTTGGTATCAATAAAGTACCAACGACCTGTAAAATTCTTGGTTTTAAACAACCCAGAAGGTTCTATAGCAACAGGATGAGTAGTAACCTCGGATGATGCATGAAATGCCTTTAAACGTCCATGCTCCTTGACTGTGTGGTACTCACTACAAATGTCATCATCAGGTACATGAATGAAGTATCCGTCTTTGGTCATTCCCTTTGGATTGAACCATGTTTCTTTGTAATATTTGAAGAACTTTCCGTCTTTGTATATCTTTGCCATAATCTCTCTTTTTTAAAGGGACTCTTCCCTCACTCTCAATACAGTAATCCTATCAGAATTATTATAAAAAGTCAAGAAAAAAGATTACTATGTCCAAAGATATTGTCTGATTTTTACAATTTCAAGAAGATTTTGTTGAATTTCTTTATCTGTTTGTTTTTCAAGAGCAGACATTTCTTCGTATCTTGGATCATCAGAATTGTCAACAAACTCCATTAAACTTTTTTCATCATACAAGTCAGACAACATTTCGTTTAATCTATTTCGTCTTGCAGGTAAAGTCTGCTTGGCAAATTTGTATAACTTGTTTATAGTTTTCCAAGTTTGTTTGTGTTCTTTACTAGATTCCCAATCTGTGTATTCTGTTGGTTCATTTTCAACAAAATCAATTATACTCGCAAATAGAAAATCTTGAATTAGTTCTGGTTTATCTGAATATGTATGTGGAATTATTTTTCTTGCCCATGCATTTTTTGGAAAAATGCGTGTCCAAGTATTTTCTATCAATTTGTCTTTGTATACAGAAATTGAAATCAACAAATTTTCAATACCCTCACGAATTCTGAATTGAATAGGATAATGTTTCTTCCAATAATCTTCAAATCGTTCACCACCCCATTCATACAATTTTGGCAAACGATACCAAAATCCGAAAGCTTCTCGTTCTGATTTCGGAAGTTGTTTGTATTGTGTTACATTTGTTGCGTTTGCAGTTTTCATAATTTACCAAGGTAATAATTTTGATTCATACATAAACCATTTTGATTTTATGTGTGATAATACTTTATACATAGTTCCAAATAAACACTTAATTGGTTTTACATAAAATACACGATACAGTTTGTACCACAATTTCGTGCGTCTGGTTTGATGAAGTTCTGCTTGTTTTTTAAATTCTGCTTGATATGATTTTCTGTTTTCGTTGGAATGCTTTTCAAATTCTGTTAATTCAATTGCATCAAGTTTGCCATACGAAAATTTTGCATTGAAAGTTACACTATAATCATATTTGTTTCGTTGTTCATATGCATAAAAATTCAACTCACCGTGATAATTACTTTCAACTTCAGGTAAATCTTTCGGAGGTTTATCAAAAAAATCAGGACGACTTTCACGAACCAAAAGTTTTCCTTTTTTGGTTATTCTATAATCATCCATCAAACAATTCATATTCTTGCTTTGAAATGCGAATTCATTCCATTGTATATCTGCAAGTTCTTTGCAATCTTTTGGTAACGGCAAATCGTACTCACACATTACATAATCAAACATTCCCATTACTTTAAAGTTTCTGTGTTAATGTTTGTTTCGTTGTCGTGTTTATCGTATTCATCGTCAAGTTCATCTGCATACAAATTTTTATCAGTTGGTAATTTCCAACTACCAATAACACATTCATCAAAAAGATCATCTACGTTGTCGGGATGAAATCCTGCATTTACAAGCAAACCTTTGAATTTTTCTGCAATATCGTATATGTTGTGATCTTCGTAATCGGATTTCCAGCAATATGTTTCGTTGTTTATTTCAATCTCTATTTTCATTGTTATATAATATAAAGTAATTTAAATTAAAAATCAAGTCCAAAAAAAAGGTGGGACTTCCGAGAGAGTAGAAGTCCCACCGAGTGTGAGAGAAAGAAAAGGTGGAACTCCCGAGAGAGTAGGAGTTCCACCATGAGAGAACCGATTACTTATCAATATGGAGTTCTTTGAACTGCATCTTCTTGATTTTCATCGGGATTGAGAGAAAATAATTCCTCGGGAGTATCTTCGTTTTGAACATACTTTTGAACGAATTGCTTCATGTAAGTACGTTCCGAATCTGCACCACCATCATCTGAAAAGTGAGGATAAATTGATGCTTCTGCAATTTCAAGTAAATTGAAACCATCATAAGCAAGACCTGCCATTTCAACTGCACTACGAGTTGAAAGAGCATCAGTAATTTTTGCTTCAGCACTTTTCACAACCTTACGAGTGTGAGTAGTAATTTCTGCAATTGTTCCGAGCATATTAACATCGGCATCAGGATAAAGTAATTTAAGAAGTTGAACTTCTTCTTCGTATTCAAGTTCATCCATTTCCACGGTTACAAAACGATCAAGCAATGCTCTGTCCATTACCCGTGTGGAAGTATACTCGTTACCTACATTTGCAGTAGCAACGAAAGTAACTCCATCTGCAACAGGAACAACTTCAGAATCTTCAGATTCGTCCAACCGAACATAACGTTGAAGAGGATCAAGTGGAGTCATTAAAATGTTCCATGCATCAGGATGTGCTCTTGATAATTCATCAAGAAGAATAATAGAGTTGGGAGTTCTAATTGCTTTGATAAAAGAACTTTCGGAAAACACGGTTCCAGTTTCTTTTTTGAAATGAGTATTACCAATCAAAGCAGAACGAGGATCTTGTGTTGCTCCGAGATTGAAATAATAAAAAGGACGATCAAGAACTTCTGCAAGAGTTTTACTTGCCAAAGTTTTACCACAACCGGAGTTGCCCGTCATCATAACGTTCTTTCCACGAACTGCTGAACGAACCAAATACTTCCACTTGGTTTCATTCATAAACAATTTGTTGGGTTTCAACGAAAAACACTTTTTAAGAAACTCAACAATTTCGTTGTGCTTTTCAGGAATCTCTGAAATTTCCATACTTGCTTCATCACGTGAAGTGGTAGGAGCAGACTTGGTATCAATGGAAACGAATTCCTCAATGTTTACCAATCTCCAAAACGGACGACCTGTTTTGCCGATTGCACGTTGAAGTGCTTTGTTGGCATCAAATGCTTTACGTCGCAAACTTGCTGAAATTCCATCAACTTTATTTCCATCTGCGTCTACTGCATTGAAACGTGTTTTGTTTTGAACTACCTTTGCTATAATCTCACTCATAATTTTTGTTTTTTTTTTCTCTTGTTATTCTCTCAGTTTTGAATCTTAATATTACTAAATTTTCTATAAAAAGTCAAGCTTTATTTTTCTAAAGTTTCTTCAAATCCAAAGATTTTATCTTGACACACTTGGCACAATCCGGAGATGTGAAATTCACGAAGTGAAACATCTTCACGAAACGAGTTTTCCGTAATGTTTTCAACACCACACGAAACACAAGTACAATTGGTAATTGAAGTTTTACGATCAACTCCATACAAATTTTTGAAAAGATCATCAATCTTTTCTGATTTCAATGATGGCAAAGGTTGCCATTTTATTGTATTTTCTGTATCACTCATTGTTTATATACTTTACCAAAATTATTATAAAAAGTCAACCCCTAATTTACACTTTTAGCAAGAAACTTTTTGTTCATAGTTTTTGCAACTTCGTGAACATTGCTGACATTGATAAACTGAGCATCTTTGCCGTACATTCTTTTGAATGCTTGAACGAAACGTTCACGATACCAAGATGAATCAGAATCTTCAACATAGTAACTTGAAACCAAGATACCTTTTTTACGAAGAATATCAACTTGTCTTTTAGTGTGATTTGCAGCTTCGTTGCCTACATAATCAAATCCGTTTGCTCCTTTTGTTTGAAAATAAGGTTGACCATCTGAAATGTTCACAAAGTAAACATCACGTTCACTTGTTGCAGGAACAAATGTTTTGCTTAATGCTTCAAAGCACAATCCTTCGGGAGTATAACCACAAGGTGAAAGCATAGGAAACAAAGTTCTCAACTTCATAAAGTTATCTTTAGTTGAATCGTATGCAATTACAACATAAGGAAAATCACCTTTAGTTGCACGAAAATCAATGCGAACATCAAGATTGTCAATCATGCTTGCGGCCTTTGCCATTGCAACACTTGCAGTCATTGTACGATGCCACTTGCTATTATCGTTGGTGTAACTTCCACTAAACATACTTGAAGAAGCATCAATGCTGATATAAAGCATTGCCTTTTTGTATTTGCTGATTTCAATGTGACCAAACACATTTTCCATTCCATATCCAAGTTCACTCAGCAATCTTCTTTCAATTCGGCCGGTGCGTTGACGCATCGTTTTAAGTTCACGAACTTCACTACGAATTTGAAGTTTCTTTCCAAGAACGGTTCCCATAACAATTCCTTTTTCAACACTCGTTTTTGAAAATGTTTCTCGTTGATAACTTTTCATTGGAAATTCTCTGCTTTCAATAAGTGCTTTGGTAAGATTTTTAACTACGATGCAATCAATGCTTCGTGCTTTATAGTAACCATGTTCACCATGAACGTCAGTTCCAACTTGAACAATTTCTGAACCACTTTGTTCAACTGACTTCATTGCTTCTTGATCTTTTTTGGAAGCACTTTTTTTCTTGGTATCACCTTCCATGAATTCTTTTTGCTTTTTGAGTTGGTTTTCAACTCGTTTCTTTAAAGTCTTGCTTAATGAATTCTTTTTGGATTTTTCGTCAGATTCCTTATTATCTTCATCAGACGATTCCGCAGAATTTCCTTCAGCATCTTCATCAGAATCATTACTTCCATTTGAAGCACTTTCTGAATTGTCATCAGAAGATTCACTTGCACCTGAAGCACCATTTTCATCAGAATTTTCGTCAGATTGACCTTCACCACTTTTTTGATTTTCATCAGAGTTTTCATTTGAATCTGACTTGCTTTCTTTAGATTCAGGTGGATCATTAAAATCATCGTTGTTGAAATTAGTTTCGGAATTTCCTTCGGAAGATTCTCCGTTTTTGGTTTGTTCCATTTGCTGATTCCAATCAACGTTATTGAAAATGATTTCGGAAATATCAACTGCAACTGAAAGAGCATCATACGAATTCTTTAATCGTGCAATGTTATTCAAATCAAGAACTTTGATGATATCACGAAGACCACTCAACGCATTTAAATCACGTTCGTCATTAAGAAGATTAATCACACGCATTGTGTAACTATCAAGATTTTCGTCACGGTATTCATCACTTTGAAGTGCTTTGCCGATTTCTTTGGTGCGAAAATACTGACCATAAAGTGACATATAATATTCACGATATCCAGGAGCATTTGAAAACACATAATGATCAATTCTACGATCTTCAACCCAATTCCACATATCTTTGGCAAACAAAACCATTTGTCTTTGAAACTTGATTTGTCCATTATCATTAAGTTGCTTTTTAATATCTTCGTTTTTCAGAATATTCAAAACAAACTTAACCAACTTTTTTTCTGCTTGATTTTTTGCAACAAAACTTTCACGCAAAATCGGAAAGTGATCATCTGAACGCATTGATGTTGGATCACCGATAATTCTTTGAATAACTTCAAAGTCACTTAGTAAAATGTGGGATGCTTCGTGAAGTGCCAATCCAACATCTGCATCAAATGTTTCGTTTTTGGCATCTGCTGAAATCACAACCTTTTTACCATCAGTATAATTTTCACCACCACGTGAACTAAATTCAACAGGAATATTTTGACCTGTAAGAATATTAACAAAGTTGGCAATCGCACGACGTCGTGAAGTCAACTTGATTAAATCTCCGTAACTCAATCCACCTTTACGTTCTTGATGGGAATTATCAACGAGGAAATCATCATCGTCTAATCCGTCATCATCCATCCAAAAGGAACTATGTAAATCTTTTAACAAACTCATATTTTTTTTATTTCTCTCTTACTCATTCTCAATATAAACATACTACCAAAATTATTATAAAAAGTCAAGCACTAAAATCGTGATTCTGAATAATAATCCTATAACGAGAAGAATTTAGATTTTCTTCTTTTTTGATTGTCTTCAGGTGCGAAATACTTGATGCAGTTCGTACACGTGGATATTCACCTTGATCAAATATTTTAACCGACCAATGAGTTGACCACTTTTGAATTCTTACTTCTACTTTACTCTCAATCATACCTAAAGTATGCCATAGATATTATAAAAAGTCAAGCACTATTTTTTACAAATGGATGTTTGGTCTCGGCGGTAACTGCCGTTTCAAGTCTTTGATTCTGTTTTCAATTCCACTGATGGTTGTGTGCATCCATCCACAATCTTGTGGAAGAATTTGTGCTTCGTACCATTTTATGGTTTCTTCAAGTACCTGAATATGATCTTGTATACTTAATTTGCGGTTTCTCATTTTAGTATAATGTTGCGATAATAAACTTTCATTGGAGGTCCTGCATGAAGTTGCAATGCAAGCAGGCCTTCAGTTCTTCGTTGTTTAACATCATTATCTATTACTTCGCACATTTTTTTGTTATTGATGTAATGCTCAAAGTGAAATCCGTTTGCTACGATGCGATAATGATTCCATTGATTCTTTTTAACATAACTTCCAAGTTCATTTGCATTTCCAATCTTAGTGATTCGTTTGCTTAATTTTCCATCAGAAGTTCGGGTTAAAGTGGTAGAATCTCCTCGCAATGATAATATTCCACGAAATGCTTCTCCATAGCATATTCCAGAGAATTTATCTCCTGATTCAAAATCTGCTTGATATCCACCAACTCTGAATCCGTCATGCTTCCCAGGTTTCAAAAAACTTCTGTATTGAATTCCACTATTTCCAGTTTCTATTTTACATTCAAGACTTAAATCAAAGTTTTTTAATGTTCCGTTTTTCCAAATCAGAAATGTGTTTCCTTTAGTTGGATTTTGTTTTGTATTTATTCCAACGATTGATTGATTTTCTACACTCCAATATTGTGAATTGCCGGACCATCCATTTAAGGTTTTTCCGTCAAATAATGATTGCTCGGCAATTAATGCGTTGCACACTAAAAGTTTTAAAATAAAAATACTTCTCATTTGTCTGAATCTGATTTGCGTTCAACTACTTCGTCAATAAGACCATACTCTTTTGCTTCAAGTGCAGTCATATAATAATCACGATCTGTATCTTTTTCAATTTTTTTCACAGGTTGTCCACTTTGTTCTGCAAGAACTTCATTGAGAATCTTTCTCCAACGAATAATTTCTTTTGCTGAAATGCTGATGTCACTTGCTTGTCCTTGTGCTCCTCCACTTGGTTGGTGAATCATAACACGACTATTGGGAAGTGCATATCGTTTTCCTTTTGTTCCACTTGCAAGTAATACTGCTCCCATGCTTGCAGCCATTCCGATGCAGTAAGTAGTAACATCACATTCCATGAATCTCAAGGTATCGTAAATTGCCATTCCATCGGAAACACTTCCACCCGGAGAATTGATGTAAACATGAACATCTTTCTTGGGGTCTTCCATTTGCAAAAACAAAAGTTGTGCAATGATGGAATTTGCGACATAAGAATCAATTTGCGTTCCGATAAAAATAATTCTATCTCTAAGCAAACGACTATAAATGTCCCAAGCACGTTCTTGTCTGCCTTCACGTTCGTAAACGTGCGGAAGTGGTAAGTATACATTGTTTTGAATTTCCATATGTGTTAAATAGTAAGACACCAAACGAATATTGTCAATGTTCTAATTATAGAGGAAACAACTCAATCTTGACATTTACTTCTGTGACAGGTCGTTCTGCAACAATTGCAGTTTGAGTAGAATCAAAATCAAAGTTGTATGGAGAATATAATTCTTCTACTTCTTGTTCTGTAAAAGTATATTGTCCGTTGCTTTGTTCAGTCATACTATTTGCTAAATCTTTGAATGTGGTATTCAAAGCAATCAAACCATCGTATCCTGCTTCTGTCATTGCACCTTGATCAATCAAGGTTCCTGTTATTCCTGCGAATGGATGTGTTGCTTCATCATCTAAATTGTCTTTTCCATTAAATACATAATTGCTCATAATTTTGTTCCCATTGATATTAGTCTTGTTTTTTTGATTGTCAAATTTAATCCTGATCCTGATACCACAACTATTTCTTTTTTGAATGATTTTATGGTTATCCGACCAAATCCTTTTAAATTGTATTGATCTCCGATTTTCACAATATTTTGGAAATCATACTTTTAATCACATTTAAAAATCCACTTGTTTCAAGTGAACTCTCCGGTAGTAATTCTTTACCATATTCCATGCTTACAACATAATATGGTTGAACGTTAGCAGTAATCATAGAATCAAGTTCTATGGCACGTACTGACCCTTTAATGCCATTGCTTGAGACGATGTCTCCGATATTATACTTAGGAATCATTATTTGCCTTTATTTTTACAATCCAAGGAGCAAGAGCATCCCATTCAATTCTTTCGTAAATTGCAGTTTCTCTGTTTGCAACTCCTTGGTTTTCTATTTTAGTTAGTTGATACATTCCACATTCAGGAACTTCTATTGTATCTGAAAAATTATTTAAGTTCATGTTATTGTTTATTTAAGTTCAATCTGCAAGTTGCGCCTCTCCACATATGTTGTACGATAATTATTCCTCTTTTTTCAAGACCACGAATTGCCATTTGATGAGCATAGCCACCATAACCACCTTCGGTATTTGGAGTAACTTCTGATCCGTATGTTGAAGTGTGAAAGAAAGTTTCCAAACCTTGTGAATTGATTACGTCAATTACATCTTCCTGTGACTTGGTTAAATTTTCGTTTGCGTATATGTTTTCTTTGATATTCATTTTATTATCCGTTTACAATGTCCAAAATTTGTTCCACCAAATCTCTCGGGTCATCTCCAAAAAGAGGACGACCGTTGAAATATACTGCATAAGGCATATCAATCTGACTATGATACCTTGCGTTAGTTTGGACGTATTCTACTATTTCACTCTCATTCATATTTTTTCTTTTTTTTAAGTTTCTTTTAACTCACTCTCAATACAAGTATACTACCAAATTTATTATAAAAAGTCAAGCATTATTTTTATAAAAATGACCTCCCCCTGGGGAAGGGGAGGTCTACACGATATCTTCGTTTTGCGGACGATGCCGAATTGCTCCGACTAGGTTAATATAACCACTCGACTTCTTTGAATGATGAATGATTGATATACATGATTTATATACTATGAATGATATTCATGAATATTGCAACAAAAAGTTATTAACATATTATCAACACACCACAAGTACAAAAAAAGTGGTCATCTTTCAATGACCACTTTAGGGATGTCACGAATGACACGTTCCACCATTTACTTATCGTTACCGATTGTGTAAATTCTTCTTTTTAAATGGTGGTTGAGTAAGTGAACCATTTAAATGGCCATTTTTTCCGTTGGAAGAACCAATGCCTCTGAGATCAAAGTGAACCTCATCAGGTTCTTCTTGCTCTTCTACAAAGTTATCTTCATACCAAGTTCCTTTTTGTCTTGCAATGAATTCTTCTACAATGTCTTCAATGCATACATCCCATTCAACTTGGGTTTTTCGTTCGTTTTCAAATACAGAATCAAGTTCTTTCACCAGTTTATCATCTAAATTAATATTCATGCTTTTTATTATGTCAATTATTTTAATCATCGTCAACATTAAATTCGGCCTGTAGTTCTTCATGTGATGGTAAATCTTCTCCGTCAAACAAAGCATCATAGTTGTCATCTGGAATTATTTCATTCACTTTTTCCGGAACAAATTGTTCAAGAGTTTCTCGTTGTGCTTTATTTTCTTTTGCTTTTGCTTGCATTTTGCTTTTCAAGTCTTCTTGGTAATCAGAAATGGTTGCTGAATAAAGTTTGTTATCCTGCACTTTTTCCCAAATAGAATCTGGTTCAATTTTATTAGGCCACTGTGGAGTTATTAAATATGAAATCACATTTGGTGCAGGTGAATATGTCCATTGATATTCATAAAGCATTTTCTTTTCTTGTTGACTTTCGGGTTTAAACAACAAATTGAATCCCCAACCTTTTCGTGGAAAATATCCTGCATCGTTTTTCTGACGAATCCATAATATTAAATGACCTTTCCACCGACTTAACTTTGGATTAATCCAACGTTCATCACCACAAGATACACTAACACGATAAAGTTGATTCGTTACCAATTCGGAGAACTGAACCTCTCCGAAGTCACCTTTGTGCATTCCAAATATTGCTTTCATATCAATCCCATATATTAACAATATGTTGTTCGTTGTCAATAATTTGTTCTCCTTGATGTTCAGATTTTACTTTTGCGTTTATTTCTGCCATATGTGGATTATATTCTAAACCTACAATTTTACCGGTGTGTCGTGGTGTAGAATGCAGTCGGTTGACTTTATATGCTTTTGATGCCAAATAAAAATCTACATCACTTTCAAAAATTTCATTGGCAGCCATATCTATTTCCGCAGACATTATCATTACTCTGGTTTTGTTGGAAAACTCTTCGTGTAGTTTTCTTTCAAGTGTTAATAATTCTTTGTCGTAACCATCTGATTGCATTTTTACAAAATCTAATTTAACTTTAGAAAGTTCGTACCCAAAAAACGAAGCATTGTTATGCACGGATATGAAACCAGTTGATGTTCGTTTTTTTGAATTGATGGGTAAAATGCTGAGATGTCGTGGTTCTAGTCCTTTAATTTTGTATGTTCTGTTTTTAACTTTTGGTTGTTTGAAGGCAAGTCTAAGGCATAGAAATGGTTTTTCAAGTTCTTTTAATTTTAAACGAGTGTTCACGACCAACAAACGATGTTTTTCACGTGCATCTTGAATAATATCTTGAAATATATTTGCCTTTGATTTCATTGTTGTGAATATAACACAACTTTATTCATTTTTCAATACAAATATTTTTATTGAGAATCAAGATATTCACAATTTCCGTTGTCTATCATAATCTTTAAATCAGATACACCCACAAAAAATACCGTATTATTATCGTCACTAACTGATTTCAAAGTTCCCATTTCATCATTTTCAAAGAATATAGTGTGAATAAGATCATCTGCATCAAGTCCTTGGTATTTGATATAATCTTGTGTATGTGACACCAAAAAGAATTCGTATCCATTGTGAAAAACTTTGTATGGTGGATTTGAAAATCCACTGGATGTTTCTTCGGAAGATTCTGTTATTGACGTAGTGCTTGTATCAACCAGAACTTCTTTAGTTTTGTTGGACAATGAAAAGGTTGATGTACTTCCACTACCTCCACCATAATAAATCGCACGATTATTTTCAATGAACCATTTTAATGAATTTGTAGCACTTGGGATATCTTGGAAGTGTGCAATACTACTATACAAATGTGCGTAATCACCATTTGAGTTGTTGTTGAATCCAAATCCTAAAAATACACCTCCTTGATTTACATCTCTGCATTCATAAAATATATCTATTGCAACCCCATTTGTTGGATGTGGTTCATGTACATATTTTAAATGTAAAATTGCTTCTGATCTGTCAGCTGCCTCTGTGCTTACCGGAGAATGTGGCCATACAATTGCATCTGGTAAATCTGTGTAAAAATTTGACTTATCTTTAATGACTTGCAAGCTACCTGCTCCACCAGAAGAACCACCACCCGAACCAGCAGGAGAACCACCACTTGAAGAACCAGCATCAAAATCGGCTCCGGTTTTCATGAAGACTAAATTTGCTCCAACCCCGTCAATCGCAGTGGTCATATAAGAACGAATCGCACTAGTCAACTCCCACCTTATTGTCATCTTCTTACCACTAGCGTAAAGATCTCCACTAGAGGCATCTGATTTTACAAGAACTCCTTCAAGATAATTATCGGACGTATTTACCGCGGTGGAAACCATAATTGGTGGCTCTGTGAAAATACCGTCCTTGAATGTTATATCAAAGTTATTCGTATTACCCACCATGATGATCGACTCAATAAAATCAGATGTTTGTGATTTTATTGCTAACGTCCCTTGTGTCAAAAATATATTCGCTCCATAAAAGTTGGAAGAACCTCCACTTGAAGAACCACCACTTGAAGAAGAATCACCACTCGGTGCGTCCACAAATTCAATTCCATTCCCTTCATCATTTACTTTGATGTATTTTCCGGCAGAAAGTTCAGATGGTGTATCTGTTAGTGATGAAAATGTTGAAGAACCATTACTTAAAGAAGAACCACCTCCACCACTTCCAAGGAACGTAGCATATCCATTATCAATATATTCTTGTAAAGAAGAAAGTTGCGTACCATTCACCGATTGGTGTGAAACTCCATAAGCAGACATTACAGTTCCGTCTGAATTGTTGGAAAACTCTAACCACCATCCTCCGTCATTATTACTATATGGAAATCGGTAATAAATTCTACCCGTGGGTGCATTGGTTACGGGATTTTCATCTATATCGGTTAATGTCAACGCAAACATAAAAGTTTGGTATGTTGTGTAAATAACACTTGGCAACGTTCCATTGAAGTTACTTTTGTCTTTAAATACATCTGCATTTCCTATTTCAACACCACTTGAAGAACCACCACCATCAGCATTCGCAAGTTTCTGAACGAATAAAGTTGCTCCTCCGTGACCTAGTCCAAAAGTTTGTCCTATTGTCACCTTTGTTTGTACTTTCAAAGATGTGGGTTGAGTTATATCAACCACAACACTATTTTCAGTAACAATAAGATCTTTTGCAGAATCATCTGCCCATCTTTGTGGTCCGTCAAATACGTCACCTGCATAATCACCACTTATAAAATTAATACTAGTATTTACATATCTTGGTTTCCAAGCATCACCACGGGCTTTTAAATAATATCTTCCTGTTTCTGTAAGTGTAACAACATTGTTATCAAGAGATAATCCAGTTACTCCGTTTACACCTTGAATCGTAGTTAAACTTCTGTCGTTGTACCCAACAACAGAGTTTCCGTCTGATCCTCCTGTTATACTTGTTGCTTCCATACTATCATAAATATATTCTCCAAGTGGTTCTTCCTCAAAAAAAGTCGGTGTAATTGTTGTAGTTGGACTCGGAGAAGGAGTAGGAGTTTCTCCTCCTGTACCAGGTAAGGTTTCATCTATTAATTGAATCGTTCTCCACGGAAGTGAATAATAAAACTTGTTTTCAAGTTCAACAACGAATGGTAGTTGAATATCCTCTGTGTTACCAACCGGTTGAGCATACTCATACGCATACTCTAATGTAAACCGTCTGTCTACATCACTTAATTGGGCATCAGATACCAAAAACAATACCTTTGTAGGAGGATTTATATCATCACCTAGTTCATAAGATATTAAATCAGTTTCTGTCTGCAAATATATCGTCACAAATATAAATATTCGTTAGTCAGTTTTGTTTAATACTTATTCTGAATTGACTTTACGTTACAACAAATGATAATATAGGAGATTCTATGAAATATAGTGATATTCAAAATAATAATGTGTCATCTATCGCCGATAAAGACGGATGGGTTCTTGCTCCATTTAAAAATAATATGTGCAGAACACACACCGATAGTGTTTATTTTAGATGGTGTAATTGGAAAGCAGGTGAAATTCGTAATCAAACAGAAATTGGAAGAGATTACGATTGGTGCGAAGCAGTATTTTTAATCAAAGGAGAAATGTTTGTTAAATACGAATCAGAAAGTATTTTGCTTTCTAATTATGGTGATTATGCAGTTCACGATTCTGTTCGTCATCCTAAGTTTCACATCAACATAGATTGTGTCGCAATTGTTTTGCGTTGGAAAAGTAACTACGAAGGTAAACGATACGGAAACGTTTCTAATTACACGAATCTGTATAAAAATTGGGTTATAGGACCGTTTGTTGATCAAAACAAACATCCACAATTTTATTCTGACAATCTTGAATTCAAATGGTCAATTCGTCACGAAGTTCCTTATATTCGTCAACCAAAATTGAATGATGAAATAATAAACGAAGATTGGAAAAGTATGTGCGTATTAACTGACGGGGAGTTTAAAATTCAGTTTCAAGATAAACGATGCGAAATGAATACTCAAGGAGATTTTGTTTATTGGTATCCAAATTTACCACATACTAATTACACGAATACCAAATCAACGTTGTTTACAATTCGTTGGTTGGATTAATTTCAATGATATACCCGTTAGGTTTTACCAATTAAAGTTTTTTCCATTCTTTATTCAGATGTTACTGCGGTTGGTGCTATATGTTCCAGTGAACTACAATTTCTGAACATACTATAAAAAGTAATTGCTTCGTTGGTTTGCCATGTTGATATATTCAAATCAGTCAATGAAGAGCAATTGTAAAATGTACTAGTGAAATCAGTTACTTTGCTTACATCAAATAAACCAGTTAAATTCATTGTTTCAATTTTACTGCAATTATAGAACATATATTTCATATTCGTTACATTGCTTGAATCAAACTCAGTTAAATCAACTGATTCTAAGTTGATTGCATTAGCAAACGCACGTTGGCAGTGGATGATACTTGACATTCCCACAATTTTTACACTTTTCAACGCAGTATTTGAATGCCAAATCATATTGGATCGCCAATATGAATTATGTGGACCAGTTGCTCCAAGGAATTTTTTGACATCTCCATATACTTTTATAGTAATAGTTGAACCTGTAGTGTATTTCGAAGTGAGTATAGTAGTATCTGAATCGTTTGTTGTATTAGTAGATGCAATTACTCCTTCTTTGTATGTTACATTTCCATCTGCCCATTCAATCGTTGTTCCCGTTCCATAGTCGGTGAATGGCAAGTAAATTCTTTGCTTACTTGTGTACGCTGCCGTGATTAAATGTGCAATATCTCTATCGTATTTTAATTCAATGTAATCATACGGAGGAGAAGAAATAGGACCAGGGGTTTTGTTTTCACAAGCAAATCCCCAATCTGGTTTTTCTACAAACTTAACACCTTCTGTTCGGAAGTTTCTTGGTTCATCTGTGTATTGACTTACACACCACTTGGAGAAGTTTACTCCATTGTTGTCTAACGATAAACAACCATTAAACATATAAGTCATGCCATTTACGTCTGCATCACCTCCAGTTGTGTTGGAAACATCCCATTTTCCAAGATCAACGAAAGTCAAAGATGAACAAGCATTGAACATATAATCCATTTCTTTAACTGCTGATGTATCCCAGTTGGTTGGATGCAGTTTTACAAGTGATGAACAACCACTAAACATATGATTCATATCAGCAACTTTTGATGTATTCAATGTAAACTCAGCAGTTGCACGATTGTTATCGGATGATGGTGCGATATAAGGTAAATCTGAACAATTTCTGAACATATGATTCATTGCGGTTGCTTCGGTGGTTTGCCATGTTGTTATATTCAGATCAGTTAATGCAGAGCAACCATCAAAGAAATTTCCGAAATTAGTTACGTTGCTTACGTCTTGGTTACTTAAATCGAGTGTCTCAATGCTACTGCATTTGTAAAACATATAATCCATATTAATTACATTGCTTGAATCAAACTCAGTTAAATCAACTGATTCTAAGTTGATTGCATTAGCAAACGCACGTTGGCAGTGGATGATACTTGACATTCCCACAATTTTTACACTTTTCAACGCAGTATTTGAATGCCAAATCATATTGGATCGCCAATATGAATTATGTGGACCAGTTGCTCCAAGGAATTTTTTGACATCTCCATATACTTTTATAGTAATAGTTGAACCTGTAGTGTATTTCGAAGTGAGTATAGTAGTATCTGAATCGTTTGTTGTATTAGTAGATGCAATTACTCCTTCTTTGTATGTTACATTTCCATCTGCCCATTCAATCGTTGTTCCCGTTCCATAGTCGGTGAATGGCAAGTAAATTCTTTGCTTACTTGTGTACGCTGCCGTGATTAAATGTGCAATATCTCTATCGTATTTTAATTCAATGTAATCATACGGAGGAGAAGAAATAGGACCAGGGGTTTTGTTTTCACAAGCAAATCCCCAATCTGGTTTTTCTACAAACTTAACACCTTCTGTTCGGAAGTTTCTTGGTTCATCTGTGTATTGACTTACACACCACTTGGAGAAGTTTACTCCATTGTTGTCTAACGATAAACAACCATTAAACATATAAGTCATGCCATTTACGTCTGCATCACCTCCAGTTGTGTTGGAAACATCCCATTTTCCAAGATCAACGAAAGTCAAAGATGAACAAGCATTGAACATATAATCCATTTCTTTAACTGCTGATGTATCCCAATTAGTAGCATTTAACTCAACGAGTGATGAACAACCACTAAACATATATTGCATATCAGTTGCATTTGATGTATTCATTGTAAACTCAGCATTTTCAGAATCACCATCTGCATTGATTGTTAGTGTGTGAGTTCCTGCAACACTTCTGTTTCCCACCACATCAATCGCAATCACAGAAATTGTGTATTCTCCATTTTGCAAAGTGGGTGCAGTATAACTGTTTCCGGTTTGAGAACCTTTGCTTTCTCCATTTAGGTTAACCTCATAGTTAACTGCATCAGTTACACGTTTCCATATCCAGTTTGGAGTTGTATTAGTTGTTGTTGTTGTCGGTGATGGAGCAGGAACATCAGGAGCAGTAGAATCAACTTCTACCTTATGTGTACCATAATTGCTAATTATACCTGCATTATTTTCACTTGCGACACTTATTTTGTATGAACCATCAGTTAAATTACTAATAGTATATTCTTCTGTAGTTACTGGATTTTTAGATTCTTCATTTATTTTAATTAAATATTTTACTGCTCCATCGATTTTAGTCCAAGTCCAAGTTATTGTATTGTTGCTTGTTAATTCTGTGTAGAATGTTGGATCTGGAACTTCTGAACCCGAAATTAATGTAAGTTTAAGAACTTCATAAAATCCAGGACCACGAAAGTTTTCTTTGTGTGTTATATTTGATTTTTCAAATTCTGTAGTGTTTGCCTCCGAAAAGAGTGTAGTCTTCAGTCCGTGTAAAAAATACTGAATATCCTCTTGCGTGATCTCGCCATCTGAATTATAAAAATCTCCTACTTTAATTTCACTCATTTATTGTTTCTCGATTGTATGTCCTAATTTTGTTTAGAATACTCAGTTTGCGTTTATATAAATATAATTAAATACTTATATTATGTGAATCAATTTTACGGAAAAGAACAATTACCTTTAATCATTATTCACGGAGGAGCAAGTCCGATTGATCCAAAAGGAAATGCTTTAAAATCAGCAATTGCATCAATAGAAAATATGGCGGATATATGTATGTCCAATTTAAAGTCTGGCAAATCGGCAATTAAGGTTGTAGTTCAATGTCTTGAAATGCTTGAAAATGATGAACAATTCAACGCAGGTATCGGAAGTGCATTACAATCTGATGGTGTTCCACGATTAACTTCAAGTATAATGAATGGACACAAACAAAACTTCAGTGGAGTTGTATCTGTTCCTTACATCAGCAATCCAAGTAAACTTGCGGAAAAACTTCAAAATAGAAATGCCAAGGTTCTTGCTTCACCAGGTGCTGAATTACTTGCAAGAGAAATGAAGTTACCCGTTGCTTCTAATTTGACCGAGGATAAATCTAAAAGGTGGTTAAGTAATCTTCACAAACAAAACTACCCATCTACGGCAGAACATGATACAGTTGGTTGTGTGGTCATTGATAGCAAAGGACAATTAGCAAGTGGATCATCAACCGGTGGTATCGGAAATGAAATGCCAGGAAGAGTTTCGGATTCTGGGACAATCGCAGGAAATTATGCAAGTAAGTTTGCAGCTGTTACCGTCACAGGTATCGGAGAACAAATTACCAACGATGCAGTTGCTTCAAAAACAGAAACGAGAATTCGTGATGGAATGTCTTTGAAAGAAGCATTCAACAAAACTTTTGTAGAAGCAAAACAACGAAAACATTTTTATGGGTACATTGGAATTGATTCTAAAGGTAATTATGGTGTTGCTCATACTACCAATGCAATGCCGTTTGTTGTTTACAATGAAAATGGATTGATTGATATCAAGCACTAACTGAAGATTAAATCCACACCTCTTCGTGGTATTTTGGTGGGTATTTCTTTGAGTTCCGTGTGGTGGTTCGTAACAAGTCGGTCAATTTCAGCACTTCCTTCATCATAGTAATATCCGATCATGTCACGAAAATCTGAATTGATTTTCTCGTAGTCGGACCGATCATTCAAACCAAAGATCTTGAAGTTTTCACTTTCCAATGAGTTCTTATACTTGTGTTGATTAAACTTAAATTTATCGTAGGTGTTTGATGATTTCTTGTTTGCAAAGGTATTTGACTTTTTTTGGGTTTTTTTTTCATCTACACTATAAAGATTTACTATTGCGATTCCAGGGAACCCAAGATCAACTTCCATTGCTGTCAGTCCATTTAATAGTCCGTCTCCGTTTTGATCTTTGGTTGCATTCTTAATTGTGAACCCGATTGCTATATCAAATGGATCATTCTGTGTAGCAATATAAGCATCTAAATCAATAGAATACTCACCACCTTCATTTTTATTGGAAAGAATTTTTCTGTGACCACCGGGTGTTTTATCGGTTGGGTAGGACGCAATCAGATAGTGATACTTAGAATCAATCAAAGGAAGAAGTTTCTTGTACTTGAAATAATGAACTCTGTATATATCGTTACCCGTTAATCCAAGTTTTTCATTGAGTTCTTCCACCTGAAAAATAAGTGCCTGACATACCTTTGCTTCAAGAATAAATCCGTTTTTGTTTGAAACAATACCACCGTTTATTGGGAGGTTATGATTGACCGGAATTTGATTTGCCTTTGGGTATTCAGCACGAACTTTATCGATTTCCTTTTCTGCCATTTCAAGAGAAGTACCATAGTGCTTGTTGAAGCAGGCAACAGATTCTCTCCAAGTCTGCGAGTCGGCAACGAGGACATTATATGAATTACTGAGTTTCAATATACTAAGTTCTGATTCATTTGCTCTTGCTATATACTCAAATGTGGAATATCCGAATTCTTTTACATAGTTCTTGTTGTCCGGTCGGACATACAATCTTGGCATACGTCCAAGTGTTTGAACGTGCATAGTTGTTACTATGATAGAATTGTTATCATCGTCTTTGCCTTTCTTTTCGGTATTTTTGAAGGAAATAAGACTTCTGAACGAGTGTACACTTAATCCCATTTTTCCTTTTTGAACTGCAATTAAAAAAGTAAGTGGGTCGTTGGGATTACCCAACCTTTTGTAGATTTCTGTTTCGGTGAGATAACCACCCAATCTGTCGTACGGACGGGATGCTGACCCAAGGGAATATACTCCTTGCCAGTCATCATGTGAAGATATAATCGCAAATGAAGCAGTCTCAGGATTAAGATAATCATAAATATCATCAATGGTATCGTCAGTAATGAGTAAATCCTTGACAACAGTCTTCATTCTGTCCATCACATCAAATGCTTTATTATTCGTGGATTTCTCTGTGTTAGACTGAATAAACATTGTTCCCTTAAGTCCAGCAGCTGACAAAGTCATATTGTCCGATAGATGCTCCCGTGTGATATTTCTAATTTTAGTCTGAATGTCATTTTCATTTTTCATGTCCATGAAATCAAACTTCTTTGACCATGCTTGTCCGTGAAGCAAATCCTCACGTTCAGGAAACTCGTTGATTACTGAGTAATCAAGTTTTGCTTCTTTTTTAATTGTATCTCGTAATCCAGTTTGCTCAAAGTTAGGAGTTGCGGTAAGTCCGAACAGAAATTTAGTGTACTTAGACAACCAAGCAACAAACTTAAACAATGAAGCATCATACTGAGGAGGTACACCCGTGTTACCCGTGACATCAGTGTAAGCATCTATGTGGCTGATCGTCCATGTGTGACATTCATCCAGAATGAATGCCATTTTCTTACCAAGTGAATGAAGTTTTTTGGCAAGGTATTTTCCATGCGATTCACGATTAGTGCTACTTTTAGCACACGCAAGAGTTTTGTTGGTCATTGCGATTACATATTTGACAGGATCAACATCATTTTCAATGTCATCTAAAAGTGAATCAATCTGACTTGAAATTCTTTGATCATTTTCACCAATAGCAATAATCTTGTAACCTTTGGTTCTCCACTCGTTCTTATTGAAGATTTCATTTTGAGGGTAAGTATAAAAAACAACATCTACACCTTGCTTCTTCATTAAATAAGGAACTGCGAACTTTGCTGATGTGTAAGTTTTGCCTTGGTTAGTTGCACCCTTTATTATATACATCATTGCGATTCTACGACTTTCAATAGTATTTGCGATTTCCGCAACTTTTGCCTTGAAAGGTTCCAGCATCATATTTCTAAGATGCTTGGATTTCTTCTTGGATTCCTTTTTGAGTTTCTTTTCAAGTTGCTTATGTGAAATAGCAGAGTTGGCAGACTCAAACTCGTTCTTGAGTTTTTGCTTTTTAATGTCTTCTGCACTAATTTTGTCTGAAATTTCTCTAACCTGTCTTTTTTTCTTGGCATCCCAACGATGCTTAAGTGAAGGATTCATAGCATTACTGATTTTACGATCACTTGCATTTTTAAGAATCGTTCGGTTGTTTGGTGTAGCTGTTGAATTCGATATGGGGAAAAATCCATCTTTATCATTGTAATCATACCCGGTAATATCACTTATATTTTTCATATTTTTTAAATTCTCGTTTCTCACTTTCAATACAGTAATCTTACCACAACTATTATAATAAGTCAACACCTAAATGCTTCTTTTTTATAATTTTCTTACTCGTAATATTTGTTTTTCTGAAGTTCATCAAATACTAATCGCATATCTTCAAATGTCTTGGTGCGAATATTCTCAGCAGTTTCTTTTAATAAATCATACACCGACATTCTTTTACGAATTTTTTCATTTAATGCTTTTCGTTCTTTCGGATGTTCTTCAAAATATGCATCCTCTTTATTTTCAAGTTCTGAATATATTTCTTCAAAGTCACTTCGCATATCTTTTATTTTATCAGTAATCGCAATCAACGTTTTTTCTGATTGTTCAATGCGTTCTTCAATTTCTGTTAAATCAAACATACAAAAATATCCATTTGTTGTTTATGCTTGTGTACGCATAATGACTTGCTTTTTTTGGAGCAGTTGGCATAAACATAGCATTACGACTTGGATGTTCTGCTTTGCGACTTTGCCAAATTGTGGGATTGTCATCTGTATAATAAGTCCAAGGACGAATGCTACGATTCCACGGATCACGTAAAGTTAAAAGTGGATCGCTCAATCCAAATGCTTTTTCGTAATACAAATACATATGAGTTTTATTTACATCACAAATCCATCCGTTTACTTGAATAGGAAAGTCAATTATCAATTGCTTTAATTCTTTATACGAATAAAAGTCACTTCCAACCATGATTCCAGTTAAATTACTCATTGAATCAAATACAAACAAAAGCAACGATTATTGATGCTTGTCCACGCATACTGAATTGCGTTCGTTGGAACTTCAAAACTTTGACGTTGCATATCATCAACAGGTAACCAAACATTTGGTTCATCGTTTTCAAAAAACTTCCAATTGCGAATTGGACGATTCCAAGGATCACGTTTAGAATAACAAGGAATTTCACGACCTGTCATCAAATTATCATCAATGTTCCAAACGAACGCAGTTTCTTTGTTTTGTTTGAAAATACTCCAACCTGCATTTCTAACAGGATACTCTTTTAAAAGTTTTTTAACCCAACCATCATATGGTAATTCTTCATTGACAAATAAAACATCATTCTTTTCTTTCATCGTCATACAAGTATACTACTTGAAATCTTATAAAAAGTCAAGGTTTTTTACGCCACAACTTCACTCTTTTACCTGCTACAGTTGTCCACCGAAATTGATATTCAAGATTCTCAGGTAAATCAAAAACTGCTTCTGTGTCAGTCCATGCGTATGTAGTTGTATCTGTTTTGTTTTTTCTCCACGGAAGCATCCATCGTTCCCACGGGTCTTGTCCTTCATGCAAAGCATCATCAGGTAATACGAAATATCGTTCGTATCCAACATCAGAGTGAAGTCCTATATTCCAAACAGAATTGCTTGGTGGAAATTTTTTGACAAGTGTGATGTCACTCCATTGTTCACCTGAATAAAAGTTGATGTTTAAACTGGGTTTATCCATCGTTGCCACAATCAGTTTATGTGCTTATACACCAATCGGATTGTTTTTTAGTGTTTCAAGCATTGAAATTGCTGAATCAAGTTTTTTGTATTCTGCTTCAATGGTCTCGGCGATAATTTGATGTTCTCCTATTCCGACCATATTGTTGTCGTAAACCGAGAGATTTGCTTTTGCCATATCTGCTTCTGCTTCGTATTTTTTAATTAAAGCAGAATGAATGTTTTTTGGTATTTGTTTGTTCATAATAATAATAATATATTTTAAAAGAGGTTCTAAGTCAATATTGTTTTGTGTAAATTCATAGAATTGTATTAATAATCGTATATTCGTTTATACAATTTTGTATGCTTTCCTTGAATTGTTGTGTATCGTTCTGCAAGTGCATATTTCTTTTTTCCGTTTAAAAACAAATGAGGTGTAGGAAAATCCCACTCACAACTTTCTTGATGACCTCTCCATTTCCACGGAATCATTTTACGAAACCAAGGATCAAATTCTGTATCAGAAATACAAGTTATTTTTTTTGCTACATCAGGATCACAATCAACATCCATTGGATCACATACATACGACCAATGTTCATGATTTTGAATTGGATATCGTTTCATAAGTTCAACGGTTCCCCAGTGATCACCCATTGAAAAATTCTCTAAAATTATTTCTTCAGGATGGAACGCACACATATTTTGATTCATCGCAATATCTCCATAATGGAATTGATTTTCCTGCAACCGTGGTGTAACGAATTTCGTAAAGTGAAGCTGCAATGTTGCTTGTAAGTTTCATTGTCCACGCATCACATTCTACAATAAAACCATCTTTATCAAGAAACTTCCATGCTCTTAGTTTACGATTCCACGGATCATAATTATGATCAAATGAAGAATTTTCTTTGAGCATCAAAAAATTACCTTCTTGTATTTCCCAATTATCATTTTCAATTGGATAATTGTTGTTTACCAAATCAAATGCATCCCATTGAATATCGTTGTGTTGAATATAAAGAGGAATACTATTTGCGTAAGAACTCATGTTATGAAATTTTAGATGTTCCACGAATAACAAAATAACTTTTTACAGGACCATGCAATCGCACAAGTTGTCCTGCAACCGTTGTATTCCAGATTTTCATACTTGGAAGTTGTACTGAATGGTTATCACCTTGCTTCACTTGATTTCCGTGTTTTGCAGAAAACTTGTTATTTCCAATTGTCCAATCGCACATTTCTCTATTCCACGGATCAAATTTAGGATACCATATTTTACAAACCATATTAACTGCAATTTCATTTGGTTTATTTTGATGATGCATTTCAAGAAGTTCCCATTCTTTGAAATTGATTTGTGGATACTTTTCAAGAATATCAAGAATGTATCGTGATTTCCATTTACCACAAGTATCTTTATTGATGTTAAGTTCTTTTACAGGCATTATATTGAATAATTTTTTTGAACAAGATAAACATCAATTTTTTGTTTATCAACGGTCACCCACCGAAAGTATGTATCTTTATGTGGTTTGTATGCTTCCCACTTTGTATTTTTTTGCCACTCACGGTTCCAAGGATCATATGCAACATCACCATCAGTAGTTACAATTTTAGTTGGTAATCCAGGATACCAATATGCGTTGCCACATCCCAATACATAATTTACATCATAATCCGATGAATTTCTCACAGGATACTTTAATAATAGTTTTTCTTTATTCCATGTTCTCATTTATACACAACTCCATAATCTTATTTTTTTTCCATCTACTTTTGTAAATCCATGCACAAGTAATCCCATTTCATCTACGGTAAAGTTTGATTTTGTTTTTGTGAAATCACGATTCCAAGGATCTTGTTTTATATCATGCAAACAAACAACTGAAGTAATAACATTTCCTGTGAATTTCCATTCCCAAATATTCTTGATTGGATATTTGTTTATCAATTTATTTACATCCCACTCTTTACTCATACTACTAATTATATTCTACGATATTATAAAAATTATGTCAAATGTTATTATTTTTTTTACGATCATAATATTCACTCAAAGTTATTCCAAGTTTTTTGCATTCTGCACGATGCCAAGGATCATTCCATTCTGCTTTTCTGCGATACAATTTTACTGCAAATCCATTTACTGAAGTAACCGTCATGCAAGTTTCGGAATTCATATCATCCAACGGAGGATGTGGCCATCCAACTTTTCCCCACATTAAAGGAGTTTTTTCGTGATCAGTTTTATACGGAAGCATTTGCCTTCCCCAAGGATCACATTTAGGATTCGGTACAAGTGCAATCAAATGACTACGATAATTAATGGGTTCAACCCATCGTTCCCATTCATCTTCGTTGGTAATCGGAAACGCATTCTCACCCACAATCTTTGGATAAACATCATAAAATTGCCATTTCTTAATTAATATAAAATCGTTGTTTGTTTTCATAGATATTTGTAAAAACGAATTCCTTTGTTTTCTATTGTTGTCCAACGAAAATCAACTCCGTCATAAATATCTAACCATTCGTATGGACCACGACCATATTTTCTTGCAAAGTTTGTATCAGGATATGCGGTTTCTGTTGCAGTCCATTTACGAAGTGGACGATTCCAAGGATCAAAGTCGAGAAACTTTTTTTGCCGCTCCGTTAACACACTTACATTTGTTTTCGTTGCTATGTTAAATCGTATATCATGTGGAGAATAATCGTACACAGGATTCGTTATAGGATACTCTTTGATAATATAATCAAGTTCTTCGTGCCAAGTATAAAAATGCTCTTGATTACGATCATAAATCAATTGACCATAATTAGTCATACTTCGGTTTCCACGAATTGTAATAGGTTCAATCATTTTTGAAAATCAATTTCAGTTTTACATATTTTCCGTTTATTGTAACATACCGATAAAATTTGAGAACATCAGGATCATTAGTTTCTGGTTTCCAATTTTGTGCTCCATAACAATCTTCACCAGGTTGAGCATACGCATAAGTCCACGGAATAAGTGGCCGTTCCCACGGATCAGTTTTAATTTCTTCCAACAATGGACATCTTGATGTTTTGTTTGTTTCAGGACGCACGTGAGCAATCCACTCAGAATCTAAACGAAACCATTGTTTGTTTTTCGGTTCATACTCGGATTGAATGTGCAGTCCGTTGCCGGGAGCAAGCAAATCAATATTCAAAATTCCGTTTTTAATTAACGTCATTTATACAAAGGATGACTTGGTGAAGGATACATCCACAATGCAACCGTTTTTCGCATAACCGATGTTAGCCGATAATATGTTCCGTTGGTAGTTGCATTTACCCAATGATTAATTTCAGTTTGTCCGAGACGAGTCCACGGAGTTAGTTTTCTTCCCCACGGATCACTTTCAGGTTGTTCATCTAAATCATAAAAATATTCAAATAAATCTCCATTGCGTTGCCAACGTTTATTAACAACCGGAAATCTAAATGATAATTCTTGCAACGAATACCAAGCAACATTCGGATTAATTTCTATTGTTTCTTTTGCCATAACTTAATTGCAGTTTCTTTGATTGATGTATAACGAAAATGAGTATATTCTTTGACGTGCATTGATGATGCAGTCCAGTTATATTTGTTGCCATCACCTTGATTGAAATTCCAAGGCAAAGTAGGACGATCCCAAGGATCATGTTTAGGTTCTTTGATTCTTGAAACGATCATCGGATAACGATTGCTTGTAAAATCAACATTCCACTCTGTATCATTTGATATAGGATATTTTTCAAGCAATTTATCTGTTTGCCAAGAAATTCCACCATCAATTAAAACTCTATCTCTTTTATCTCTCATTCTTTTTACATACTACCAAGAATATTATAAAAAGTCAATCAAAAACTTGATTGAAGTGAAAAAAAGTTGTTGATGAAATCAATAACTTTTTTTTGCGGAAATCTTAATTAGAAGGTGGAGCAGGTTCCCAAGGAAACACAATCCAATCATTTCCTACAATATCTGTATGATAATAATCGGGAACATAACTTGAACTTCGTCTAACAAACAAACTACAAGTGGTGATGCTATTGATGTTTTTATTTTTGCTGAAATGATCAAGCAGAAAGTTAAAAGTTTCACCTGTATCTGCAATATCATCAATCAATAATACATCACCCTTTAAGTACGGAGAACAACTTTGATACAAAACGGAGGTGCTTCTCTTGCCAATTCCATTTAACGCATAAGAACGTACTCCTACCGTTCTTAATTCACGCACATTCATGCACTCGGCAATGATAGTAGCAGGAATCAATCCACCTCTACTTACACCCACTACCGAATCAAAGTTACTTCGTTTTAATCTATTTGCTAAAGTTTCACAAAAACCATGTATTTCTGTGTAATCATAATATTTTCTGTTGCTCATTTTTATCGTCCGTTTCTATATACTCTTCGTCAAATACCGGAGTTTCCCCATCCGTTGCATCGTTAATTTCATACCACAATTTGAATTCTTCCAAAAACGAAATGTAAGCAATACTGTCGTATTCCGAAAAATTTTTCTTATAAATCTCGTTTCCGTATTTTATATCAATGCTTATCTGACGATTATTCATTTAATTATATTAAATAAATTACTTTTCTTCGTCAATGTTTTTATTTTGGTCTTCAATTTTATCTTGAAATTTGTATGCCGTCCATGAAAAAAAGGATACAACCAAACTGAATATACAAAACCAACTTCCACCGTATGCAAGTATAAAAGCAACAATTAAATTAATCCAAAAGAACACATAGTTTAATTTGGCACGATTAGAAAGTTCTGAAAACATCATTATGGTAATATAATACCACTTGACATCTTAACTTTCAAGGTTTTTATTGTACTTTTTTGAATTGCATCTTCTGCATCACTTTTACTCATAAAGTAACCAATAAAACTTCCTGGTCCGTTTCCATTATTAGAACTAAGCATATAAACGGTAAACGGACATACATCGTTTGGTGCATTTCTCCAATGCTCTATTCTATAAAGACAATCACCATATTGCCAATTGTAAGCAGTTCGTTTCATTCTATATAATATAAATATATAGAAAATATAAAAACTAAAGTTTTTTACTCGTCTTCAAAAAACGAATCTATATCTTCACCGTCTAATGTATCATCCAATTCGAGTAATCTTGCTTTGATGTCAATGCCAAATGATTTAGCTGCTATACGAATTGCTTCTAAACTCTCGATTTCAGTTTCAATTTTATCACCAAGTTCTTTACACGCATCAGTTTGCTTTTTGATGATGTTTTCTATGCGACTTTTTTGGGATTCATCGTCTTCTTTAGTATCTGATAACCGTTTGACGAGACGATCAAGAACTTTCAATCGTTTTCGTATTTGTTGTTTACACCAATAAATCGTGGTTATGTTGCCCTGTGCCATCTTACAAAGTTGCAAGATTTGCTCTCTGTAATCAGTACCTTCATCACCATCATCATTGTTGTAACCGTTTATATTTTGGTTATCGTTTCCCATTTTAATGTCTCACAATAATAAATATTGCAAAGCATCAAAAAGAATCGGAATATCTGGCAGAATTTACGGACATATCACGATATCCGTCCATACGACTCAACTCGTCTTGAATATCAGATTCCTTGTAAGTCATTTTATCTGAATCCAAGTCTTCTTTAAGAAGTTTTTCTGGATCAAAGTTTTCAAGTTCGGACTTTCTTCCTCGTTTCTTGGGTTTACTTGCCAATTGTTTTGCTCTGCCGTCAGGATGTTGATAAAAAGATGTCATATAACGAATATTCTCAATTCTCTGAGATTCATGTATAGGATTTGGAAATGGTAATTCGTAAGTTACTACAACTTGTTCTACCACCTTGTTTTTAGCACCCTTGGGACGTCCACGACCACGTTTAACCGAAGTTGTTGATTTGTTTGCTTGAATCTTATTTTTGCTACCCTTGGGACGACCTGGTCCTCTTTTTTTGATTATTGTCATAATTTATCTATTATTATTGTTGTCCGAAATTGTTGTTGTTTTGATTATGATAGGTTGATTGGTCATATACAAATAAGTTGCGTATGTATACGCATCATCGTCTGTACAACCAATTTCAACGAATCTTTTTTTAAGTTGTTCAAGTAATACTAAATCTTCTGCTAATTCTTTCCAATCCATACTCATATATATTCTGCTGAAATTATATTAGTGGATTCTCTACGAGAACTATATCAGTTTCGTCAAGAATCGTTTGTGATCCGATGGTGGGATATGAAATCGCATATGAAATCTGAGTTTCTCCGTTTTCTTCCCAACGGGGTGGAGGAACTTCAATTCTGTAACTTACAATTCCCACTAAGCCAATTCCATTTCTACTTCTAACTCTATCTCCGTTATTAAAACTCATTTTATTTTCTCTCTTTTTTTTGTTTTTAAAGGAAGTATTTCCTTATCATCAATACAAGTATATTACCAAAATTATTATAAAAAGTCAAGTTAAATCGACTTTTATTATGCAGTTGCCGTTAAAGGTGAAAACTTGTAAGTACCACCCTTACGAGTTAAATAATCAACTCCGTAAGGACCAACACACGAAAGACCAAAGTCATCAGCAAGAACTGAACCTCTTGAGTGTCTTGCAGGTGCCTTCCAAGTTGCTGGTTTCAGAATGTCACCAACGGAATATGAACCCATACTCTTGGTGTTTCCGTCAACAAGAGCAACGAAGCAATAAACACTACGAGCATTGCCATCACGATCAACACTTGCAATTCTAAGAAACTTACGGCCGGTATCAGCAATCACATACTGATGATCTTCGGCAGTTTCCGCATAAGTGGAAGGAAAGTTGTTTCTGTAATGATTATGCATATTTTGGTTTACCAACTGCATAAAGTTTTCTATTCTCTCGTTTATATTTTGATCGTTATTCATATTTTTAATATTTTTGTTTTGGTTCTTTCTCACTCTCAATACAAGTATCTTACCAAATTTATTATAAAAAGTCAAGCATTATTTTTATAATAATCACCAAATTGCTTGCTAGGCATGATATATCATGCAATATACAGAATTAAGCACCTAACTTCTGGATTTCCACCTTAAATCTACCAATGTGCATGATATATCAAGCATAATCACGCAACAAGTAGATTGTGTGCTTCGTGTTGTTCAAGCAACTGGCAAATTGCATTATCTTTTGCTTTTACTTCACACTCCCACTTTATGCTACGAGTTGCAGTTGGTGGAAAGAAGTTGTCGGTATAATAATCACGATGACTACGCATTTTATCTTCTTTGCCTTCTGACCAATGAAACACGGGTTCTACATCGTTTGGCCATGTTTCCATGCATAGGTTCATATTAGTTTCTACATCGTTACCACAAGTGTTGTTGCAGACATCATGGAGGTTGTCGTAGCATATAGGAACATCAACATCATACTTTTCCTTTAATCTAGCATGAAACATAAGAATATGCTCTGTACTGAAAAATCCTTTGTCTTCGTTTTCTAAAGTCAGACGAGTTTTAACTGATTCATTGCATTGCGAGAAACCTGCATAAAAACGATTCACCATTTCTTCTATTTGATCTGATACATCGACAGATTTGTTTGCAGGACTTGCGTTGATGTGAATGTTCACAGGACATTTGTGATTTCTTGGTTGAAGCATCATATCAATGATACTCGTTTGAAAGTTAAGTTCCTTGATAGTTTTATTTACCGAGTCTTGATTAAGAGAAGCAAGAACATTGAATTGATCAGGATGACTTCCGATGCTTACTGATGATTCATTGATTTGTTTTCCAAGTAAATTTAGTTGCTTTTTGATTTCTTGGTGATTGTGCAGTTTTGTAAACGACAAATCAAGTGTGGGATCTGTGATAAGTGGAAATCCTGCACAAGTAAGACGATAATGAGCAAAGTTTTGTTTTTCGCAATGATCAATAACTAAACCTGTAACTTCTATGTTAATCAGAATTCTTTCCGACAATTCTTTGATAGCATAATCACGATCATATAATGCAGTTAAATCATTAAATCGTTTGCGTGTCATTGTGCGAAACGCAATTTCTTTATTGATGCTTTTTAGTTGTTCAGAGATACAGACAAGTCCTAGTTTCATTGTTTTAATATACTTTAGTTATTATAAAAAGTCGAGTTCATTTTTTGAACACGGAATAAAATCTTACACTCATATATTCATCTGTAGAATCAAGTATTTCTATTTCAGATACAGCGTACCCCATGCTTGCTAATCGTGGATATACAATTGGCATATATTTTTTTAAACAACGATACAAAATGTCACCATCAATAGAAATGACATCATCGTTGGTCTCGGCGAATTCTTCTAGTAGAGCAATTGCTTTAGACATCAAGAAACAATGACAATGGCAATGCAACAAGCAAAAGTAATACCCGCAGGAATAAACTTTATGAATTTATCTTTTACGCGATAATGCATTAACAATGCAGCTGCCATAAAAAATGCCATTGCCAATGCAACGGGTATAGTCATAAATGGAAAAAATATTGCTACTATCAAAGCAACTGCGAGCATTGGTTTCGCCAAACTTGTATACAAATAAATTTTTTCACTAAGACCAAACTCAACGAATTCTTCTTTCAATGTTCTTGCTGATCCACCACGATATTTTGTTGGTTTATCTGAACGGAAAGTCCATACGTTAAAAATAACAAGTGCTACAAACACCTGTAGTAATATTGCTACTTCATTCATGTCAATTAAATATAAATCCGAGAACTATAAAAATTATTATATAAGGAGTCAACCAAAAGATTGACTCGGTTACGCAACGACTCCAAAAGTCAATGTATTCATCTTGTATTTGTTGAAGTTGTTTTTGAGAAGGTTTTTGTTTTCGTTTTGCCATTTTATTGATTGAATGTTTTTCGTACTTGGGACATTAATTCTTCGATTTTAGGTTCAGGTAAAACAATGTTTGGAGATTCAGTCTCGTCCATACACGCACTTAAACTAACTAATGTTTCTACTATATCAGTTGATTCGTTATTATCGGTGTATACAGTTTGAGTTACATTGCTGGTGATTCCTTTGTTTGTTTTACCTGGATCACACATAGTTCGTTTGCCAAATTTTTGTTCTTTGGCATCGTTTAAATCTTTAATTGCTTTTTTAATTGTATCTTTTATTTCTCCTTCTGCAAAATAATCAGAATTGTACGTAACTTCTACTTCAAATTTACATTTTTTTGTCATAACAGATACTAAATTAAACTATAACAAAATGTTTGTCAATGTTCTTCTTCGTAAAGTTTTAATCCTTTATCTGAAATATAATCGCAAGTGGAACTTAGTAATCCATCGCATTTCATAATTTCTCCGTTGGCATTTACTTCAAATATACCTTCATCACGAACCATTGAATGACCATCTTTATTCTGACCTGAATAAACCATCGTTCTTCCAATTACACTTCCATCATCTCGTTCTTCATCTATTTCGTAGCACATTTGAATTGAACCATAATTAAAATCTTCGGCATCTTCAAATTCGTTAAAGTACTCTGAAAATGCTTGCAATGTTGCTTTGACTTGTCGTGTCATGACGCATTGGTGGGTACGCAATCAGCATAATTTGATTCTTCCAAGAAAAATCCTTGATCACTTGCAGAATCATTTTGACCTTGAAATCCTGGTTGATTATTTTCTTCGTAACAAGCAGTATGATAAAAAGTTGCTTGATGTTCATTGTCTAAGCAAATACTTTCAGCATTTTCATCTATGTCCCAATTATCCCCAAATGCGTGTTCATCAGTACGATTACCAATGTTTCCGTATCCATCATACTCACCTTGAACTACTTCTCCTGTTTCAAGAACCATCGTAATTTTGTTCATCCAATCAATTTGCTTGGGTGAATACGGTGACACAATACTCTTTCCACAACACTTACAATTCCAACTAAAAAATCCCATTTTATTATTCTCTCCTTTTACTTATTATTAATATAGCACATTGTGCTGAAATTCAACCATTGCATCGGCAGTTACCATCAACTGACGAATAACTTCCCGTTCTTCATCGGTTACTTTTAAAGTATCAATGTTATTACGAACATCCCAAACGGGACCAATGTCGTTTTCAAGCATTGCGTTGCTTAGAATTAAAATTGTTTGTTTTGCTATTTCTGTCATCTTAAACTTGTGCTTCGTGATATAGTTCTTGATCAATTCTGTCAATCTCTGAAGTTGCATCAGGTTCGTGCAATGTATAATAATCCAATTCTCTGCGAAGGTCTTGAAAATGATTTGCAACGTATGTCTTAAAATCAAGCAACGAATCAGCAAATTTTGCTTCACATGGAACACAAGCACTTATTGCGTGTGCCATTGCAAGAAATGCTTCATCAGATGAATCACGAACGTGACTCCAATCAAACAACATATCCTTCATTGATTCGGAATACATATTATTTGATTTTTCCGACAAATTTCCGAAACCATCTGCGTGATAAAATTTAACGTCCCCACTTTGTTGATTGTTGATATGCTTGGTATTTTCACCAGTATGATGAAGAAACGACATAACATAATCGTTTGCCAACTTGGAAATCACAGGATTGCTTAGTTCAATATTCATTTTCTCTCTTTTGTTTGAATTTTTAATTTGGTTCTTAGTCACTCTCAATACAAGTATACTACCAAATTTATTATAAAAAGTCAAGCATTATTTTTTGATTTGAGTGAGTTTCTCCAATATAATGCCAATAGTAATCCAACGATTGCTCCTCCAATGTGTGCGTAATGAGCAATATTTGGAGTGGGATCGTATATTGCCATGTAAATTTCTCCCACGACGTAAATAATCATAATTAATCGTGCAGACAATGTGATGTTTAATAAAGGTAATCCAAGTCGCTGTGTTGGAAACATACACGTAAATGCAAGCATCACCCCGAATACCCCTGCAGATGCTCCTATGGTTATTCTGTTGAATGTTGCTGATGCTTCATGACCGTGTATCAGTGAAAATTGAACTTGTTCATAAAAATCAAGTGGAGCAATCGGAAACAAAGTTCCGAACGCAGTGTACACAGAAAACATAGTAAACATTGTTTGAGCAACCGCACCACCAATTGAAGATAATACAAACAATACAAACAGATTTTGGATTCCAACTGATTGTTCTATGCGTGGTCCGAAAATTGCCAACATAAACATATTAATAAAAATGTGGAACGCATCTCCGTGTAAGAATGTGTAAGTTAAAAGTTGCAATGAATTGAAATTGGGATGACCAATATAAGCAAGTCCGAACATTTCACTTACCAAAGGATAATATAAATGTTGCAATAAATAAAATATTGCACATATCCAAATGATGATTCTGACTCCAGATGTGTACATCAGGTGCTATAATACATATTAGGACCAGAGATCACGAAACTAAAGTTTTGTTTGTTATTTTGAAATTCTCTGGCTTCGTTCATATACTGCAATGCATCACCTTCGTTGCTGAATTTCTTTTTTAAAATCAATTGATTAGTTTGACGATGTGTTATCGTAAGAATATGTGGTAGGTTTGCAAAATTGATATAATCGTCCATAATCAACATTTCCACATAATAAGCATCATTGCGATTAAAATTAATAATATTGTTCCCCAAGGTGCGCTGTTCTCATTCATATCTTATTTTTGTTAGTGTTTTTATTAAGTTGTATAAAAGTCCTCCACATATCAATCCACTCCACCCTGCAATTAAATCATCAAATCCAAAATGACGATTTGGTAAAAAATATTGAGCAGTTTCTTCAATTGTCAGTATAATCATTAATACTGTCAAGATGTTCCAGCTGGAAAATTTGTGTGAAAATGACATCATTGAAAGTAACGACAATACGAATGCAAGCACCAGATGTAATATTTTGTCACCACCAACATAAACTTCAAGTTGATTGGTAAAGTCACCACCTGATACTTTAGATATTACGAGATATCCAACAAATGCAACGAAACTGATCAACAAAGCTAATGGTATTTTCTGCATTATTTAGTTTAAATTGATTTGAGTTTACTTATTCGTAGTCGTATTCTTCGTCTTCGTCTTCATCAAGTTCTCCAAACGCATCTCGCATATAAGGGGATACTGCATTCATATCATATGTGTTTTCATCATACTCATCATAATCTGCTTCGTTTTCTTCTTCAAGAACGGTGTCAAGTTGTTCGTATTCTTCTTGAACATCCTTCTTGGTTGGTTGAATTACATAGTCAGTTGACGATCCTTCTTCTGCATCTTTTTCTGCCTTCAATTCCGCAAATAATGATTGAAAAGCAATCGGTAGATCTTTGATTTGTTTTTGCATTTGTTTTAAATAAATTTTTTATTAATAACTAAGATTGTGAGAATACCTAGAACTGCTTGAAGACTGAGTTTGAACTGATTCTCCGTTGCGAACTCTTTCAAGTTGTTGTTGTGCTTGAATTTCACGTTGACGATATTCTTCTAATGCTCTGCGACGTTCTTGTTGAATTCGTATAATTTCCATTTCACGTTGAAGTTCTGCTTCACGTTGTTCTGCACGATGACGTGCTTGGGTTAGTTCATCTGAAGAAGATCTAACCGAATTGGAACTTGTGTTGGTACGCATTTGTTGTACACGATATTGACGTTGACGTTCTTGTTCATGTCTACGCAACTCTTCACGTTGTGCCATTTCTCGTTGTTGTTGTTCCCACCTCTGTTGCTCCATTCGTGAATCGTGACCCTTGCCACTTTTGTTTCCGATGAGCATACCAAGTACAGAACCAATGATGATTCCTTCTTTTTGCTTGCCGTGTTGATGTCCAATGATTCCACCGATAGTTGCTCCACCTAAAGCACCACCAACGGTGCGTGAAGTTTGCTTTGAACCCCACCCATTATTGGCAGATAAACTGCTTGCGAAAAACGAAGTTGCGATTGCGATTAGTAGTATTTTATTTTTCATATTTGTCTTAATTGGTTTAATCTTGATTATGTATATATAGTACCAAACTTACTGTAAAAAGTCAACACCAAAGTTATAAAAAGTCGATTTATTTTGAAGATTTTTCAAGAAGTTCAATAAGTTTTTCATTTGAAATTGTAGTATGAGTCTTTGCCACGAATCCATTTTTGTGAGCAAATAATATGTGTTCGTCATTCTCAATTTTAGAAAAGTCAATCTTTGAACTATCATTGAGTCTAAACAGACAATAACCATCTCCTCGATCATCGTGGGTGATTGTGGCAACTGCATTCGGATGATTTTCTTCAACATATGCACTCAATGCAAATGAAGGATCATTGTCACCCAAAATACCAAGTGAAAATACTACTTCGTTTCCGTATACCAACGATGTCGTAATTGAATCTGATAATTGTTGCCAACGACCTGTGAACATCTCAAGGGTGTTTAGTAACTCAGTTCCGATGGTAGTCATTAAACCCAGATATATTCCACTTTGACCACCATCAAATGTTTTTGCAAATAGATGTAACACAGCCTCCTCTACAGGAGAAAATGTAGCATCTGAAATGGTATTCCAATCTACTCCGATATCTTTTGCCACCTCGTATGGTCCCTTGCTATCAAACTTTTCAGTTACAGTTAACCAACGAAATCCACGATTTGCTTCTTCGTAGATGGTCATATTCTGTAAAATTAAAGATAATGCACAACATGGTTTGTGATCACGTGGAAATTGATGATGATCAAAGTTACTCAACTCAGGTTCGTGTCGTTCTCCGATATCAATCACTACAATGTTGGGGTCTTTCAGTTCATGCTCTGTTGGATCACGTCTGTAAACTGATGGCATATTTTGATGTTGTGAACACATTGCAAGAACAAAACAGACCGACAGAAAGTCGTCTCTATGTGCATGACCTGGATGAGTCACAATTTTAGTTACATTTTTGAAATCTATCATAATTAGTTGGAAAGTACAATGGTGGACCTGGCAGGATTTGAACCTGCGGCCAAGACATTATGAGTGTCCTGCTCTAACCACTGAGCTACAGGTCCTGAAAGTGCTAATTGTATTTTATTTCGCATATTTGTATAAAATAATATCCTACATGGTATATTGTTGTCAATAGCATTTTGTAGATTTCGTTCAGTTGACTGAGCAATGCAAAGCATTTCTTCGGTTGTTAACTCGATTTTATGTTTCATAATCAACCAATGGATGCGGGTTCATTAAAAAGTTCTTTTTCAACTTCCGTAGGTTCGTCAGTTGCATCTTCCACAAGCAAACGATTCAACTCCTCTAATCCAAGGATCTCGTCTTCAAACTCCTCAGGAGTGACTTTAGCAAAAAAATTAACTTTGTTATCTCTCATTGTCATACAAGTATCCTACTAAACTTATTATAAAAAGTCAACAAAAAAGATTTACTTTATAAAGAAGAATGGACAGGAAACTTAATTCCTGTCCATCCCATGTGACCAATAGGTTGGTAGCGAAACCAATCTAAATTTCTTTGTTTACATGACAACCACAACCACCACCACAACATTTGCTTGATATTGTTTTTTGCCAGTTCCAAACTGAAGTTACCATTTCTTTTAATCCAAGTTTTGATTTCCATCCAAGCAACTTTTCTGCGTAACTTGGGTCTGCATAAATTGCTTCAACATCTCCTTTTCTACGATTTCCGTAGTGAGTGTTTATCTTAATGTCGTTTTCTTTTTCAAATGCTTCAAGAACTTGTTTCACGGAATATCCAGTACCTGTTCCTAAATTAACAGGTTCTGCTTTCAGATTTTTTTCCACCGAAACTTCCAATGCCAAAACGTGTGCTTTTGCCAAATCAACCACATGAAGGTAATCACGAACGCAAGTTCCATCTTCGGTGTCATAGTCTTCTCCGAACACAGTAAACAATTTCCGTTTTCCACTTGCAGTCTCGGCGACGTACGGTAAAAGGTTGTCGGGAGTTCCGTTTGGAAGTTCTCCAATCAAAGAACTTTCATGTGCGCCAATTGGATTGAAATAACGAAGAAGCACAGAATTGTAATTGTGTTCTGTGTGAAAATCTTTTATCATTTGCTCACAAATTTGCTTGGTACGACCATAAACACTTTCCGCAGGTTTTTGTGGAGTTTGTTCTGTGACTGGTAAATCATCTGCTTGACCATAAACAGTGCAACTGCTACTAAACACCAGATTATCTGCTTTGTATCGTTTCATTGCTTTAAGCAAGTTGTTTGTACCTGTAACATTATTATCATAATACTTGCTTGGTTCTTTCATACTTTCTCCGACACTTTTACAAGCAGCGAAATGAATTACACCAATTGTGCTTTGCTGATAAAATCCTAACAATGACTCTAATTTAAAATAATCACGAATATCAAGATTAACGAAGGTTATACTTTTGCCCGTGATTTGACGAATTCCGTCAATTACTTTTTCCGAAGAATTTGACAAATTGTCTGCAACCACCACATCATAATTTGCATTTAAAAGTTCCACAACGGTATGACTACCGATGTATCCAAGACCACCCGTTACAATTACAGTTTTCACTTTATCATTCCAGCGGCAAGTGTTTCATTTGTTTGCGTATCAATTAAAATAAAACTTCCATTGGCACGATTGCTTTCAAATGAATCAAAGTTAATGGGTTTGCTTGTTTTTATGCTGATTCTTGCAATATCATTTAATCCAAGTTGCAATGTTTGATCTTCTGCTTTACTGAAAGTATTTACATCTAATGTATAAACCTTTTTTGTAATCATAGCAGTTACTTCGTTGCTTCCGTGTTTTAGCAAATATTTTTTACGAGGTTGCATAACACCATCCGACATCCAACAAATCATTGCATCAAAATTTTGAGAAGTTTTTGGAAGATTATCTACACGGGCAATCATATCACCACGACCTGCATCTATATCATCTTCAAGTTGCATTACGATGCTCGCAGGTGTACACGCATGATTTATTAAATCCTTATATACTCGCATATCTTTAATTCGTGTTTCAAATCCACTTGGAAGCACAGAAACTTTTTGTCCTTTTTCAAAACTACCACTTACGATTTTTCCTGCGTATCCACGAAAGTCATGCCATTTATCACTATGAGGACGAATCACAGTTTGAATATCAAATCGTGCGTCTACCAAATTATTGTCAGAGAAAATTTCAATGTTTTCAAGCATACCAAGCAAATGACCACCTTTATACCAAGATGTTTTTTGACTCTTGGTTGTAACATTATCACCTTTTAATGCTGATATAGGAATAAAACGAATATCGTTACATCTTAATTTTGCACTAAATTGTTTAAGTTCATTACGAATTTTATTGAACTTTTGCTCATCATAATCAATCAAGTCCATTTTATTTACCGCATAAATAACATGAGGTATTTTCAAAAGACTTGCAATAAACGAATGCCTTCTTGTTTGTTCAGAAATTCCTTTTCGTGCGTCAACCAAAATAATTGCAACGTTGCTTTTACTTGCACCTGTAATCATATTACGAGTGTATTGAACGTGTCCTGGTGTATCTGAAATAATAAACTTACGATTCGCAGTATTAAAATAACGATATGCTACGTCAATCGTGATTCCTTGTTCACGTTCACTTTTAAGTCCGTCTGTCAAATAAGCAAGATTTACTTCTTCTTCACCTTTCTTTTTGGAAGTGGCACGAACTGCTTCGTATTGATCTTTCATCACACTTTTTGTATCGTAAAGTAAACGACCAATTAAGGTACTTTTGCCATCATCTACACTACCCGCAGTTGAAAGACGAAGAAGTTCGTTGTTTTGCAACTTATCAACATTCTGTTTTGGTTCTTTTTTTTGATTTTCCACAGGTTTCTTGTTTTCTTTATCGTTGTTGTTGTTCTTTGCCATCTTAGAAATATCCTTGTTGCTTACGATCTTCCATACTTGTATCGGATTTTTTATCGTCTCCTCTTGTTCCACGTTCAGTTGTGGTTGCACTTGCAACTTCTGCGATAATATCATCAAGATTGTTTGCAGTACTTAAACAAGCACCAGTTGTTGTTACATCACCAATTGAACGAAAGCGAACTACTTTTTCTTCTAGTTTTTCATCGTCTTTTAATTTAATGTAATCAGCGTGACCATACCAAACTCCGTCACGTTCATAGCATTTTCTTTTGTGTGAAAAATATAATGATGGCAACGGAATGTTTTCTTGTTTTATATAAGTCCATACGTCAAGTTCAGTCCAATTACTGATTGGAAATACACGAAAGTGTTCACCTTGATTTTTCTTTCCGTTAAATGCATCCCAAATTTCTGGTCGTTGATTTTTTGGGTCCCATTGACCAAAGTCATCACGATGTGAAAAGAAACGTTCTTTTGCTCTTGCTTTTTCTTCGTCTCGTCTTGCTCCTCCTAAACAAGCATCAAACTTGTGATGCTCAATTGCATCAAGAAGCACAGGTATTTGAAGTTCGTTACGAGTTGCACCGATGCCGATTTCATCTTTAATAAGACCTTCTGCAATCGCATCTTCAACTTTGCGTTCAAATAATTTCATTTTGTATTGTTCAAGAACTTTGTCACGAAATTCCATTACCTCTGGAAAGTTGTGTCCTGTGTCGACATGAAGTGCAACAAACGGAGCATTAGCAGGATAAAATGCTTTTGCGATAAGGTGCAGACAGACCAAACTATCTTTACCACCACTAAAAAGCAATGTTGAACTTGAAAATTGTGCAGCGGTTTCTCGCAACACATGAATGCTTTCTGCTTCAAGTTCCTCTAAGTGTGTTAAATTACATTTTTTCATCTCTTTTTATAAATATCAAATGGGTTGGTTTATTATAAAATTAAATAAAATATTCGCAGAATATTTTATCGTTTTACCTGTGGTGTCTATAATCAAATCAGGGTCACTAGGTTCTTCAAATAAATTCAAAGAATTGTTCATGTTTTCAGCATTATCTTTGTATAATCCTTTAACATCTCGTTTTTTAACTTCTTCATGTGATGCTTTGATATAAATCAAACAAAAACGTTCACCAATAATTTTTTGTGCTTGATTACGACTTTCTTCAGTTGGAGAAATAAAACAATTAATTGTAGTTGTTCCATTCATCAAAAACATTTTTGAAATTTCAGCACTTCTACGAACATTTTCTGTTCTAGATTCAACTGACAAATCCAAGTCTGAATTGATGGTGCTTCGCATATTGTCTCCGTCTAAGCACTTTACCCAATATTCATGTTCCATCAGCATTGTTTCTACGGTCTTAGTGAGTGTACTTTTACCACTTCCACTATTACCAACCAACCAAAATGCATATGCTTTGCGACCTCCGACTTTTTCAAAGTAATCAGCCGACAAATATTCAGTCGGAAAAATTGTTTTTCCATCAGTTCCCATATTATAATAAATAGCAAATGATGTTATTTTTATAATTATTATTGATATGAATTTATGGAATACATTGCAAATAATGAATATGTCAATTAAGATTCTAGTTTCTTTATCTTGTTTTCAAGTTCAGAAACTCGTTTCTTCATATTAATGTGGGTGTTCTCAAGTTTCTTTTCAAGATGCAACAATTTTTCTTTTCTGTATACATCTTTCTTTTTGAGACTATCCACATCATCTTTCTGACTAGCAACATTGAGTGTATCTACAATTGATTTTGAATATGTGATTGTTTTCATATCGTCACGCATTTTTCGTAATGTATCACCAAACTGCTTTGTAAATTCACTATCTCGTTCAATGTATTCTGACAATTTATTTTTTTGAAACTCAAAGTGTTGTTGAAGTAAATTTGTTGTTTTTGATATATCTTCAATACTTTTCTTCAAGTTGCTTGTTGACGATGATTGTTTATTTGAATTGCTTGTGAAAATTTCTGCCTGAGATTTAATTTGTTCTTGAAGCAATTCAATACTGGCATTAATATCTGCAATCTTCAAATGAGACTCCATATCATTTTCGTTGTCTCGTTTCATATAATCTTTGAGCTTGTCAAGTTGCCATGTCAATTCAGATTCTATGATTCTGAGATTTTTGTTTAAATCATCCAGTTCTTTTTTTACATCATTTTCCATTTGTTATTCTCCCATTTAATAAAGTTATCGATCAAGTTCAAATTTCTTGTCCCAATTGATTTCACCATTTTCATCATAATAAGGTGGTGTTGGTATATCAACTTTGTTGTTCATTACCACGGCAATTCCAATAATTGTTGCAATTACCACAACTCCAATAACAATAAATAAAGTGTTTTTGTTTTTCTTTTTTGGTTCTTCTTTCACCGGTTCTTTTTCCACAGGTTTCTCTTCAGGTGGTTGAGGTGTTGGTTTTTCTATTGGAGTAGGTGTTGGAGTAGGTGTTGGAACTGGTTGTTCAATATCACCACCACCGATAAGTTTCTCTACATCAATAACTCCGTATCCCCATGAATTGTCACGGCCGACTTCACCTTTGTCTTTGGTGTATTTAAGAAGATGCTCACGAATTTGTTCAACTGTTTTACAATCGTTCATACCAGTTGATTCTTCTTGCTTTTTGTGCTTTGCAAGCATCAACGCCACAACACCCGCAATAAACGGACACGCCATTGAAGTTCCACTTAAACTAGCATATCCATTGTTAAGATATGTACTATAAATGTTTACACCAGGAGCAGCCCATTCTACTTTTTCTCCTTTAGAAGAAAATCTTGCTACATTTCCGTATTTGTCGTAAGCTGCAACTGCTATTGTTTCATCAAAGGCTGCTGGATAATTAACTCCACCATCACCTGAGTTTCCAGCTGCACAAATAACAGGAATATTCATATCGTACAATTTTTGTATGCGTGATTGCATAGCAGCTGAAGGTGAAGAACCTCCTAAACTCATGCTTATCAAGTCTGGTTTCATTTCAATTGCATAATCCAATGCTTCTGCCAATCCACGATAACTTCCACTTCCACTTTTACTTAATGCTTTTACTGAAATACATTTTGATCCAGGAGCAACACCCACCATTCCAGTTTCATTGTCTTTTGCACAAATGATACCTGTACAATGAGATTGATGTCCGTTTTCATCTTCAATTGGTTCATTGGGAATGCAGTTTTTTCCTTCTATTGCATTATCACCGATGTCAGGATGAACAGGATGTCCTGTGTCAATTACCATAACAGTAATTCCCTCACCACGTGTAATGCTCCATGTTTTTGGTACATTCAATTGTCGCAATCCCCAATCAATTCGTTGACTGAGGGTACTCATCGTTTCGTTTACCTTAAACTCAGGTAATTTTAATTCATCATCTCTCATTTTTCTCTCCACATGAAATTTAGATACCGAGGTATCTAAGGTATAAATTACTCAGAAATAACTTGTAGATTACTTGCTACAAATCCCATTTCCTCGTCTGCTATATTCTCTTGAACATCCGCATACATTTCCGCAACAAACTGATGATCATCATCAAACTTTACATCCATTGTATGTGGTTTCTTTGCATAGTAATCTGACGTAAATGAGAACAACTCGGGCATGGTATAATAATTTTCCACATCAGGATTTACAAGTTCCTCATCATTTTCAGATGCGTTTGCCCACTCTACGTCAATAATCTCGTTGTCTCTAACATGAAGTATCACGGGAGTTGTGTATTCAGCTGAACAATAGCACTTCCATACAAACTCAAACTTATACTCGGTTATGTTCAACGAATTCCACTGAAGTTGTTGTTCATTCAATTTATCAATTGCTCCCTCATAACTTGTTAGAGATTTCTCATAAAAACTTCCTGTCGTAGGAGTTGGTGTTTTTTCGTAAAAACTTCCTGTCGTAGGAGTTGGTGTTTTTTCGTAAAAACTTCCTGTCGTAGGAGTTGGTGTTTTTTCGTAAAAACTTCCTGTCGTAGGAGTTGGTGTTTTTTCGTAAAAACTTCCAGTCGTTGGAGTTGGTGTTTTTTCATAGAAACTTCCAGTCGTTGGAGTTGGAGTTGGAGTAGATGGAAGTTTTCCACCATACACAACTATTGGAAGATCAAGTAATTCACCTTCTGCATTTTCCGTTACCCAAGAACCTGTCCATGGCCATGATGGAGCATCTTGTACTGGTGTCATTGTAGACATAACCCAACTTTCAGATGTATTTGAAGGTGAAGTTATCACCCACGTATCTTTTTCTCCTGAATAATGAATATAATGGCCATCTTCGTGCTTCCAATATGCCACACCTTGGTGGGTATTTGGTGCAATAACATAGTTACCCGACAATTCAGAAAATTCATTGTTGGTTGCAGTTGGTTCTGTAGAGTCCACCACTACTGGAAGTGATGACATTGCACTCACGGAATCACTACGAGTAAAGTCAACTGAAAGTATCTCTGGTAGTTCAACTTCTGGTTCCTGTATTTCAAGTCCTTCCAACACATGAGCATATTTAAGTTCCAAACTCAAATGAGTTGTTTCAGGTGTTCCGTCTATAAATCTGAATTCATTTGCTTCACCATCATCAGTCTTTGCGACAACCAAAATAAATTCATCGTCTTTTAAATAAACGTTTTTGACTGACAACGAAATTGTAGGTGCATCGTCGCCACGTATCGAAGCAGTATTGATTGTTTTTGCCAAGATTCCGATAATCTGATCCGTTGTTACACTCATTTTGTAGACACGGATTGATTGCGACACTATCATCGTATTGCTGGGGGATGCTTCAAGACCCATTGACAAATCGATGTCGTAGAAACCAGTAACCGAAGGACGCAATCCTTTGTGGCCACTTGCACTTGTGAAAGTCCAATCTTCCATTTCCATTGCATAGTTTCCATCAAACGACAATCGTCTCCAAGAATTATTAACTCGGTTGATACTTCCTTTCATCAGAAATACCTTAGACTGAATTAATCCTACGTGGCCATCACCATCATCTGCGTGTTCCGCAATTTCATCTGCTTGACCAGCAACAACACCTTCCAATGCTCTAACTCGGTCACCCATTCTACCCTGCTTGGTATCAAGTTTTCTTTCAAGACCTGCAATTCTTTCTTTTTTGTTGTCGTTTGCAGAATCAAGGTTTGCGATTTGGTTTTTATACTTTTTAGTGCTATCTTCCAACTCAGAAACTCTTGCCGCCACACGACCTTGTTTGTTGTCAAGTTTTTGTGAAAGTTTAGCAAGGTCTGCTTTAAGTTTATTGATTTCGTTTAATAATTCTTCGTTTGTCATCTCTGTTGTCTCCTGAAAAAATGGAGGAGGATTTAGACCTCCTCCATTTTTAAATTATAGTTCTTGTGTTTCTGGATCAGAATTGCCTTCCAGTCTTGTTAATCTTTCGTTTATTGTTTTAAGAGTATCCAAAATCTTTAGGTTAAGAGTTTTTGATTCATCCATTTCATTTCTGTCAGACTGCATATTAACTTCAATCCAATTTTTAAGTGTTGAACTACCCCATCCATAATGACCTGGTAACTTCACATAATCGTTGGTTTCCATTTCGGGTTGATCACCCCAATGAGAAGGAAATTCCAATGCCAACTCTTTTCGTGTGGTTTCAAGGTGTTCTTCCATTTCACGCAATCTAGTTTCTCGTTCTGCTTCTGCTGACTTGAACTTTTCTTCTACCCTTGCGTCCAGTTCTTTAGCGGTCAACACAGGTTCTGATTCTGTTGTAGTTTCACTTGTTTCTATATCCTTGATTTTCTGCATTTGCATTTTATGCTTCTTCTCAAGTTTCTGTTCAAGGTCACCAATTCTCTTCTTCTTGTTTACATCCGCAGTTTCAAGTTTATCAAGTTTTCTATCAAGTTGTTTAATTGCCATAATCATAGGTGAAATAAACTCACCATAACGAAGACCTAACATAGCATCTTTTTCAGGCAGTTCTTCACCACCATGAGCAGGATCAACATATCCACTGAAATCCGTATCACCAAGTGCTTCCTTGACATCTTGAGCAATCAATCCGTAGTGAAAACGATTGTGATCAATAGTCTGAACTTTTCCGGTCTCCTGGTCTTTGATTTTCTCGGACTTATACTTGTATTTAACTGGTTTAAGTTTTGTAATAAACTCAAGTCCCAAATCTGATTTTTCAATTTGTCGTTTAAGACGTTTGTCAGAACCGGTATCTATGTGATTCTTTGCATACAACGTATCAAAACGATACTCAAAGTTCGGTGTTCCGAGATCAGTATGACCCTTCTCAGGGAACATTGCTCCACCCATAATTCTAATTATCGTTTCTCTGGCGGCATTTTTTGAAGAAAACCAAGGATTTCCAAAATATTCATTTGGTTTCTTTGAGATACCCATAGTTGATACGTACCCTCTTGCACGAAGCATGATTGTACCCCAACCACGTGAACCATCACCTGCTCGGATATTGATGTCACCCTTTGGTGCTTCCAAATGTAGTGTTCTAGGACCGTCTTGCGAAGTGCCAGGATCACGTGATGGATTCGTATGAGCAGTAATGTATGTATTTGCTCTATCGGACGTATCAATTCTTAAACGACTATTAAAAGAAACTCTTGCAAGTTTATCATTGTTACCATTACGTTCTCTTGGTTGTATATGAAACACACCATCATTTGTGGTATAAAGATGATTTCCTGCGCCGTTGTTTTCCGACATAGAAGTAATCTGAGAACCACCATACATCTGATGACCACTTTTATTTATTACAACATTGCCACAAGTCAACGTTCCCAAGAAATCTACTTGTGTTTCTTTGTCCTTTTCACCAAACTTCATTGCAGAACTACTAAATTTTGCAGTAGAAATTGTATTCACATTAACAGTTGCCTTCCCACCATCCGAACTATTAAAGTTATGAACGGCAGATGCTGAGTAGTAGTGTGGAGTTCCACTTGAATCAAAGATTCGTGTTGAAGCATTTCCAAAACGCACACTATGTTGTGCCATGCGAATGTCACCTTCCATAGTAAGTGCTTGAGTTTTCAGACTTGGAAGTGTTGTGCTTGCTAATTCTCGGACGTCACCGGGAGGACCTTGTTCCCCTTGTGGGCCTCTTGCACCAGGCACTCCTCCGGTTGCAGATAAAACAAGATACTGATATGAACCAGTCCAAGATTTAATGTATAAATTATATTCACTAAATGGATGACTTCCATTGTATGTGTGTGTAAGTCCACTTGTTCCTGTTTGTAAATAATAATTACGTTTTAGACCTTGATCTGTTTGATCATAGTAAAGTGATAGTGTAGTTCCGTTCAGTTTACTTAACTTGCTAGGATCACGCACAACCATTCCTACATTATTTAACTCAGATGCTCCGATTTTGGTAATAATACTTGGGTCTGCGAGCAAATCTTCTATATAAATTAGGTCTCCCTGTGATTGTATTGTAGACATAAAGTTTGAATCACCCATCGTTGCAGGATTATATGAACTTTCTGTTACTTGATAGTTGGTGGATACCGCAGAAGCACCACCTCCACCACCTATTTTCAATAGATCGTTTATTGTAGGAGCATCACTACCAAGTTCGTAAAAACCAGGTAATGTCCAATCAATTGAATCATTTCCGTTTGTTGAGTAATACAAATAAGTTCTATGTGATTGTACACCCGATGTTCCCATTTTATAATCACCGAAACTTCTCGACAATGTAAGTTTTTTACCTGTTGTAACATCGTATATTCCACTTAATCCAGACTGAGTTGTACTTGTATCATTATTAGCACGAATAAATCCTACCGACAATAACCATTTGTCTTGTGGCAATTCACCGATTGTTGGATAATGAAAATATGGATTTCCATTTGGTGTACCATCCAAGTTGAGTGTATCTGTGCCTTGTTTGCATCCATGATAAAATCTACCATTTGTGCTTGTTCCATTTCTACGAATATAAACAACAGACATATATCCTGCATTTTTCTTAAGTCCCTTGATGATTTTTCCCCATCCACCATCTGCATTGGAAGCTGCGTCATTGTTTCTTGCTTTCCAAATTTTGACTCTACGACCAAATGGATCATTTCCCCATGCCACCGAGTTTTCCGCAGCTGTTCCATTAACACCAAACAAATCACCATCTTGAGATGAATAAGTTGGTCTATTAGTTGCGATTTCCCAATTTACATTGGACGCAAAATTCATAAGAGTTGAATCACCTTTATCACCTTTATCACCTTTATCACCTTTATCACCTGGTTCACCTGGTTCACCGGGTGTTCCAGGAATACCTTCTTGACCACGTTCACCTTGAATTCCAGCAGGACCTTGAGGACCTATGTCACCTTTTTCTCCTGGTTCTCCGATACCCGCAGGACCTTGAGGACCCACAAGTCCTCCACCACCGATACCATTGTAAGCAAAATAAACTTCACCTTCATCAAGTGCAACATCGTAAAACTTAACATCATCGATGCTACCATTAAACTGATAATGCCCACGTGAAGAAAGAGCTCCTACACGGATTCTCTCTGAACTATTTTTGAATTGGTGTTGTGGACTGGAACCGTTGGACACGATTGGATCAGAAACAAGATACTGATATGAACCAGTCCAAGATTTAATGTATAAATTATATTCACTAAATGGATGACTTCCATTGTATGTGTGTGTAAGTCCACTTGTTCCTGTTTGTAAATAATAATTACGTTTAAGAGAAGGACTTGTTTGATCATAGTAAAGTGTACGTGTAGTTCCGTTCAGTTTACTTAACTTGCTAGGATCACGCACAACCATTCCTACATTATTTAACTCAGATGCTCCGATTTTGGTAATAATACTTGGGTCTGCGAGCAAATCTTCTATATAAATTAGGTCTCCCTGTGATTGTATTGTAGACATAAAGTTTGAATCACCCATCGTTGCAGGATTATATGAACTTTCTGTTACTCGGTAGTCGGAGGATGCCACGGCAGGACTTGATACAGTTGGAATGAGTTTTCCATTTGCATATAACGTACACACTCCATTATTTAATGTCCATGTTAAATGTGTCCATTTGTTTAATTCAGGTGTCCAATTATTAAGAGGAGTTGTTGAATATGAAAATGATGATACGAATGTTCCGTTAGCATAACAAATAAATGAATTATTTCCACCGTCCACCGGACTTGCCGTATTCCATTTAGCAATTACTGATCCATGTCCTTTTGTATCATCTGTCGTTGCGTTGAGTGATCTTGGTTTTACCCACACAGACCACGAAAATGTTCCATCTGCAATTTCTGCATCCCAAATATCAGGTGACCATAATTGTGTTTTGTTTAATCCACCAGGAACCGCAGGAAATTCAAATACTTTTCCTCGTTCATCGTCAGTTGTAATAACGTTTCCTACAACATTCAGTTGAGCAGACCCTTTTAATGGATACAACAATGCACCAGTTGAATAGTTAGATGCATCCCAACGATTAATTGGTTCTGCAACAGACATTGGGTTACCCGCAACTCCTGGTTCACCTTTTTCACCTGCGTTACCTTTTTCACCTTGAACTCCACTGGGACCTTCTGCACCGATAGGACCTTGAGGACCTGTCATTCCAACTGCACCCCTTGATGCCATTGGTGCAAAATGAAGATACTTTGTTATGTTGTTTGCAACATGATACACAGATGAATCTAAATAAAATGTTTTATTTTCTCCAACAGGAACTGCTCGTTTTTCTGAACCATTTACGAAATAACGAATAGTTTCGTTGTCGTATGTAATAGTAAAATTGTCTCCTGCACTATATGCACCAAACGATCCTTTGTTTGATCCACTTTCGTAAATTTGAGCAACACCGTTTGCACAATACCATGCGAAATCTATGCCGTCATAATGATCACCACTATTTGTTCCACGATTTACGTCTTGGGAAAGACCCATCATAAAATACTTGTTGTTGTATGAAGAAGCAAATGCTATATAGCATCCTCCTGTAAATCCTACTTTTGAATGTACAGCTGCGTTCCATTGCTGGTCACCTGATGTTTTAGAAAAACTATGACCACTTGGAGATGCGATTGACATACCCAAAGGACCATCGGTTGCAAGATCAAGATGACGATTTGCAAATGCGTCTTCACCATCTACTCCGTCTGCACCGGTTGCACCAACAGGACCTGTGTCTCCCTTTGGTCCTTTTAAATCGGCTGCTCCGACTGATGTACCACCAATTGAAAATGATTTTGCTTCAATGTTACCTTTGAAAGTTGCATTTCCTTGTGTAGAAACTGAAAATCCGTTTGGTGTTAATTGATCGTTACCCACACCATATTCACCGACACCTAAATGAAAACCACTTTCGTTTGCACCCATCCATGCTTCACCGACGTTATCCCCCGAACGACTCATATGAAGTTGTACAGTACTGTTTTTTCCCTGCAAGTCAAGTAGCCACTCTGGATCAGATGTACCGATACCAACATGGCCGTCTTGTGTAAATACAACACGTGCGTCATCAGCATTATTGTCAGCAAAAAATCCTAACTTACCACCTCCACCGATGTTCCATTGATCAGCAGTTGTACCAATTCCCCACTTTCCACCATTAGCTGCACCATTGCTCAACAAAAGTTGACCAGAAGCACTTGCTTGGTTTGTGTGCTTATCATCTATGTGTAAACGAGCTGCAGGAGTCTCAGTTCCAACACCAAGTGATCCATCGGCAGTAAGAGCCAGAATGGTAGAACCTGGATGATTAAAAAATGCTAATTTATCACCATTGTTTACTATTTCAAAGTTTGCCGTACCTGGTAACTCCGTGTCGGTCAGTCTAATTGCAGGTCGTTTACCTGAAATGTGTAAAGGTACTTGAGCATCAGTTGTTCCGATGCCGATGTGGTTGTCACCAAGTGAAACCTTTCCATCATTGATTGCAAACGCAGAATCACCTGGTTCACCTTTAGGTCCTGCAGGACCTGTGTCACCTACTTGTCCAGCTGGGCCCATAGGACCTTGTGAACCAATTGCATCTTTTAAATCACTAAATGTGATTATACTCGTCTGTCCTTCTGAACCTGCGTCATCGCCTGAGGTGACTTCTTTGTTCACCATAAGCAATTCATCGTTATCAGAAATTTCAGATACCTTTGTCAATTCACTAATTTTCTTTCCCTCTGCCATTTTTAATCTCCAGTTATTATAATTAAATTCTCTCTATATATTGTAAGTTTGGTAGTTCTGTAATAGTTCGTTTGAACAAAGAACCTTTTATTTGATTTTTATCAAAAGTGTTTTCTATCACGCGAACCGATTTGTTTCGGTTCAAAAAAAGTATTTTAACAGACTCAGATGGAAACTTGGTTTCAAACAAAATTTCTCTTTGACCTGTGGTTTCAACATATTTTATATTGAAATATGTTCCCTCAAACCTAGAAATTGAGTCTCCTGCCATGCTTTTCAACGAAAAATCACTCATTGATATTAAACAACCTTCTTGTTTGCAAAACGCAAAAAATGAATCAACCGCACTGCGATTGATTCCATCAATTTCTTTGGCACTTGATGTATAATTTAAAACCACTCGTTTGTCGGTGGAAAAATTATCAAATGCACGAATATGCTTGATTGTTTGGTTTATCATCATCTATTATAAATATGTGTTTACTTTTTTTTGGTTACATCTTCATAAAGTTCTTTTACTTTATTTCGTATGCTTGAAGTGACTTTCGTTTTTACGTTTTCGTCACCTGCAACTTTCTTGATGTTCCAGAACTGCATTTTGTCTGCATATTGTTCATAGTTTTTCATCATAAAATCTTTTTGTTCTGTTTCACTTACCACCACGATAATATCACAATGTGAAAAATCTTCGTCTGATATAGCTGTATGTTCTTTAGAATAGCAATCATTTCCGAACATCAAGTAACTATCACATACTTGTTTTGAAAACTCATTCAACTCAACCGAATCAGTCAACTCAATGTTACTGCTATATGCAGCTGGATACCTTGAACTGGGATACCGTCCCATTCCATGAGTATTCAACATAAACAAACACTCTAACTTGCCCAAATTGTTAAAATATGCTTCCGCAAATTTACTGCGATACATATCTCCGTTGCCGATAAATATTACTTTCTTCATATTATAATAACTATGGTATATATTAGTTTTTATAATTTTATTATGAGAAGATTCCAATGAAAAACTCAAATAGATTGATTGTGATCATGTACATTGATAATATGTACCAAAATACAACCACAGGTATGATTATCAGTATCAGTATACCAAAAAATTTTAATATCTCAATTAACTTATCCATTGCAACATATTCGTACATGAAGTATATAATACACTTCCAAGAAAACCGAATATAATCAATCCACCCAGAATTAGATGTAAGTAAAATAAAAATGCCAAAATCGTATGATACATGATCAGTCTGATATAAGTTTCAATCGTGCCATATCCACAATTATGTTTTTAACGTTTACAAATTCATCAAATGAAATCATCAACCATTTTCGTTTGTATATCAAATGATTTTCAAAATATGTACTCGGACATATTCCATTGTCAGATTTCACTACTCGGTAATCAAACACAACATAACTTCCAATGTAACTAAACTTTGCCATTATCATAGGAAGTCTCTTGGCAAGGTCTGCGTCTTTAATTGCAGACTCCAACCACCCGTCAAGTAATTTGTTTTCACCTTGTATCAAATGAGAAAACTTAAAGTCATCATAATGCTTTGCTTCAATGGTAAACGGAAAGTCTTTTGGTGTGATAATGTCTCCTGTGAGTATTTCAACGACATCTGAACGCTCTCCTTCTGCGTTTTCCGCATTTTCTCCACCGAACATTGCTCCTGATCTAGGAACACGACTAAACTTACCTTCGAAGTTTTCTTCAAGGAACTTTGCTACTTCAAGTTCCCATGCGTTTCCTTTATCTTTAGATGATGCTCCCATTAATATAATAAATATACAACAAAGGAGTTTTTATAATTTATATAATACCCCAATCAGAGTTTTTGTTTGCTATAAATTTATTTCTTTTGATGTTTTTTTCACTGAGTTTGAAGTTCAAATAATTTGACTTGGTATTCATTTGACTACATATATGATTACTTGGCAACTTCTCAACCAAATTCGTTGGATAATTTTTGAACCTATCTGCGTCCGTATGTTGGATTTTACCAAGAAACGGATACGGTAATTCAATCATATTGATTCCTGTTTTTTCTAGTCGTTTGCAAAAGTCAAGTTCTTCGTATCCCCAACCAGTTAGTTGCTCATCATAACCACCGATTTTAATAAAATCTGACTTACGACACACGACACGCCCACACATTCCTTGTGTTTGATTGCTCCACGTGACACGCAACGCAGAGTTTGGTTGCTTTGTATATACAGACACAACATAATCAACAAAACCATGTTGAGTGTAGTTATCGGCATCCAACCAACACAATATATCACCGGTTGCATTTCGACCAAGTATGTTTTTTGTTTTTGACATACTGAATTGTGTTGGTTTGTCGGTTGTCAAAAATCTAAAGTTCTGAGAAAACTTGGTTTTTTCTACCCAAGATGTTAAATCATCCTTGGAGTTGTAGTTTAATAGCACAAACTCTACTTCGCAGTTCGAAGTTGGTTTGCTATTCTCAATGTTCTTCAAATAAGTCTTTTTTAGATGGTGGCATCTATCCATACAAGAAGTCAAAAACGATATTTTCATTTTGAGTTGCTTATTTGATTGTATACCTTGCTTGTAAAAAAAGAACTGATGAAACTTTCTGCGGTAAATTTATGAACATCAATTTCTGTTTTCATGTATAAGTGAGTTCTGTTTATCAATTCCATATCAGTTGCCTTTAAGTTTGCATCTTCAATCGTTTCAAAGAAAAACGGATAATCTTCACCCAAATATTCAATTGTGGCAGGATGCTTCTTTATCAGTATCGGGGTGTTTCTAACAATACACTCCACAACAAGATTACTTGCCGAAATATCATAGAAATCAAAAAACACTATGTTCTCCGACAACAGCACATCATATTCGTAATCTGATAGACGGGGTATAACTTGTGTTTTATATTTGGAACACAGATTGTCAAATTTCCGTTTATTGTCACCAAAGTCATTGGGTCCAAACTTTAATTGAAATTTTGATTCTCGCATTTCGTTCTTCACACACGCATTCCATAATTTCGCAATATGTGGAATATGTTTATCTATTTCGATTTCAATGATTGCCTTTTGAACATCATACCTCGGTTCTAATCTTAAAATTGCAGTCATTTTACGCAACCAATAACCAATTTGAATAATCTTTCTATCTTGATTCAATAAAAATCTTTCCATCGAAAACTTAACATCCGTAAATTCAGTTGGATGTTTTAATACAGACACAGGAACATTTGGAAGCAACCGTCTCCATTCGTTTGCCAAATACTCAGTCAATGTAAATAAACCCTTACATTTGCCCCACACCATTCTAAATCTTTTATCTTTAACATATTTGTCTGGATATTGATTTACTATGTCTGCAAGAAATTTTGGATATTCATGGGGTGCGTGGGCAATGCCGACCCAACCACGAAACATCATTATCTTCATTAGTTCGTTACTGAATGCCCATCCGAAGTCTCGTTCGATAAACGAAGAAAATATTAATCCGTGTGGATTATTCCCTCTTGGTTTCAAACTATTCATTACAAATGACCACCCACTACGATGTTTTCCATAACTTCCTTTAAACTGAGTATTGAAATCAAATATTCCATTCAACTTCTGGGATTTATCATAATACGTATCGATAATTTTATCTGCGATGTTGGTGTGAATTTCACGTGAACGTCGGTTGTGGGAGTTTTCCACAATTCTATATACCGATAGTGGTTTTGCTATGTGATAAAAATAAAATCCTTTGGTTGATGCTCTTAACCAAAATTCCCAATCGGATGCGTGTTTGAAATTTGCTTCGTCAAAATAACCAATTTCATCGTGGATGGATTTTTTCCAAACAGGACTATTGTGTGGTATGTTACGAGATTCAATTTTTCCGTTTTTGTTTGTAAACATATCTTTCGCACAATAAAACTCAGGTACTCCTTTCATAAACCATCGTTGAATTGAATCTGCATTTTTTTCGTAAAAGTTTTCGTGTTCGTTTATTACATAAGTCGCAGTTGAAACAACTGAAATTGTGGAATTTTTTTCCATCGCATTTACACATTCTTCAATGTGCGTTGATAAACGACCATCATCAAGATTGGCATTTGTAATGTATTTGCCTTTTGATTTTCTTATAGCATGATTCCATGTTTCGTAAATACCTGGATCGTGGTCTAGACATTCGTAAAATATATTATCGTATTGTTCTTGAAAACTGCAAATTACTGAATGTTCTTCACCGGGTGAATTTGCGTCAATAATAATGAGTTCGCATTTGTTGAAAATGCTTTGTTTTGTTATATTTTGTAGAAAGTCGTGGATATATTCATCACCATCATACAACGATGTTATTATTGAAACGAGAGGATATCCCATTTCACATCACCTCTTTGGAAAGCAAACATAAACATACTCGTCAATTTTTTGCACATCGTAATTTATTAGTCTTTTGCTTGGGCCCCACGGATTTTCAAGACACCACTTACGATTTGTTTGAATAGACTCTCTTATAATCTCCAAACTAGCATCCTTGCCTTTAAACTCGTCTTGAGACTCTATTCGTTTTTTATGTGAAGTCGGTATGTGGTAAATATGTTCAGATGTCATATACTCCTCGGTCAATCCAGCACCAATCAATCTTCCGTACAAATCATCATCATCCCAACCGTATGTAACAATTCCTTCGTGGTATCCATTTACTTTCCAGAAGTCTGCCGTTTTACAATATAATTGCCCGTTTAAACTTTCTTCATTTAAGTCTTTGGCAGTTTTCCAAGTACCATGAAAAAAATTGTGGTCAGTCAGTTTATTGTCTTTGATAACATCAGGAGACAACATTATATCCGCATCTAATTTAAGTAAATTCTGCCGAGTGGCAAATGACGCACCCAAGTTAAAAGCACGACTCAGAATCCATTTTGTTTCATCAGGTGCAGAAACTAATTTAATTTTCTTTCCATTTGTTTCTTTGGGAATTAGTTTCCAAACAGGTACGGACGATCCCCAATCAACTATTATAATCTCATCTATTTCAGGTACTTTTAGCCATGTTTCAAGTGATTTCTTTAAATTTTCATTTCTGTTCATACAACAAGTTAACAAACTTACACCTGTATGCTTGGGTAAATTACGCAACGATGTTGTGCTACCAGGAGAAACTGAGATTACCTCACTTGGTAGTTTCCCCATTCCACGAGCTAATTCTGAAAAGGTACTCCACCGGGTAGTATATAGTTTTGTTGTTTTACTTAACAAATACACCTCCACCATTGCATCAAATTGTCCGGGTTTTTCCGAGTTAAACTTACTTTCGACAAAACTTTTATCGTATGAAATTATTTTATCTTTGTATTTTGCTTTTAATTTTTGATGTGTATCTACCGAATCTGTAGCCAAAAATACTTTAAGCTTGGAATTTTTTTTAATCAACTTTCCTACCTCAAGATCAATGTATTTAGGGTGTATTCCATAATGATAGCAATTTGGATTATCACGTGATGTTGCATCTCCTCTTCTTATATGAATTCCGATGGTGTCGGCATCAAACTCAGAAAGAGTTTGACCACAGGCTGCTAAAACTTCATCACTCGGTTCTAAACTTTTTATTTCGTTTAAATATGCTTTCCAAAAATCATATTTGTATTTTGTATATTCAGATCCTGATGAATTACCAAAAAACGGAATACAAAATGAATTACTGGTCATTACACTATAACTTTTAAATGATCCTGACATGATGTTGTTTACATTTTCAATGTGTGCAGTTGAATCCTCGACACTTGTGTCGGCCGATGCTATATCTTTTTCATATACACCTGCAACTAATTTATCAATATGCTTGGAGTTTTCTCTGCATCGTTGCCATTCAGACTCTTTTATAAATGTCGCATTTAATTTATCGGTCTTTACTAGTTTTTCAATTGGTGTGTCATCAAATCCTTCTGTTTTGTGCCAATATATTAACAACGGAACTTTCAAATAATCAGCAAGAACTTTGTATGAACATATTGCCCGCATACGATTACCCAAACCATTTACCGGAGCAATTGCTAAAAATCTGTCTTTAGTTAAATCCATTTTAATATAAATATCATTTACCAAGTAATTATAGTTTCTAATTCTTTTAAAATATTTGATTCATTACTTCTATATTTTTTATACAAATCCCCACCGACATCAGATGCAAACTTTCCGAATGAACTCGGACTTGTGGGAAGCATATAATTTGTTTGTGACAATAAATACAAATCTACCATTGCATCAAATTGTCCATTCTTTTGTGCATTTAATTTACTTTGCACGAATTGCTTTTCTCTGAATAGAAGTTTATTGGGTAATTTATTTTTGAACAGTTCTAGCACTTCTTGATCGTCCGTTGATACAAAAACTTTTCCAACATGATTTTTACAAGTATCTATGATTTTTTCCAAATTATTTTTAGTGTGCAGTTTGTGCTTTGGATTTTCGGAATCCATTGCATCACCAAATCTTAAATGCACCCCGATCACATCATTATCAAATAACTTCAATGTTTGCTGAGATTCAGTTTTTACTTTATTTGAAACTGACAATGAACGAACCATTTTCTTGTATAATTTTTTATGATTTGGTATTTTATTTACAAGAGCATCATTAAAAGACCAGTTCGGTAAATTTGAAACTTCTGCGGTTATCTTGGTAAATGTTTTGTTCATCAATAAATTTGCCATTGATTCACTTTTCTTTTCTTTTGTTGAATCAAGTTTAAACTCACTTGTTCCTGAGATTCGTTTGTCTATGTGAAATGACACAGGACGATGTTCGTTCCATACATCTTCGTTTATAAATTCCAAGTCCGAAACTGAAATCAGGTCTGTTAACTGCGTTTCGTCAAATCCACTTGACTTCGTCCAGTAAACATAAAATGGAAGTTTTAAATAATCTGCAATTATTTTATAGGAAAATAAAACTCGCAAACGGTTTGCCAGACCATTGATAGGTTTCAGCATAAAGTATTTACTTTTCATTGAATTCATATTCAAACAAATTTATATCAACCGAGTAATAATCATGCACCAACATTTGAGTATATTCATCGTAGTAAGTTGAATACTTTCTGTGATTTGATTTGTTTTTGTTTTCAAGAGGTTTTACGTCTACACCAAGTTTGTTGATTATTTTATTAAAATCTTGATTTATGTTTTCTAGTTTTCCAACAAAGTTTATCAACAATTTTTTATTTTCATCAACAAGATATTTGTGTTGATGCATTACAATTTCATGTTTTCCGTTTACCAAAAACTTCTTTATCCAATCTTTGAAGTTTTTTGTTGTTCCAAGTTCATAAGAAAATGCTTCATTGACATTATGATAAAAATTGGTGGTAGGTGGGTTTTCTTTCCATTTTTTTACCATTTTCTGACGATAAAAATATGCTGATACTAATCGTTCCCACGGATTTCTAACAAATCCAAATTTGAAATAAGAAGACCAGTTCCATTTATTCATTGCGAATTCATGCTTTAACGATAACGCAGACGCATGAAAAAAGTAAGGTGATTTACTATCCGATGATGCTTTTACATCTGTGTATTTGTTGAGCAACCTTCTAATAGAAGTGCTTCCAGTTTTATGAACTGCAACGAATAAAAACTTTTTGTCGTGCGAAAGTAACATACATCATCTCCAATTTATAAATATGATTGGAAACGAGTTTTTATAGTCACATCGTTACTTCCCAAGAATCATCAGTTGATCCCCAGTCACGATATTTTTCTTTGCCACCTCTTGCAGACCAATCACTATCAATAACCAAACGACTACTGATACCACCTCTTGGATTGCTTTTCAAAACCAACCGCAAACGATCTGGAGCATACACTTGCATTAACTGATCATATACCACGTTGATAAGTCGTTCATATGAAACAACGATGTTACGCAACTGATAAGTGTATTGCTTTAAACTTTTAAGTTCAATAATTTTCTTGGTTGGATAAATTGTGATATAAAGCACACCAAAATCTGGTTGTTCGTTCACACCAAGAAATGTAAACTCAGGAACTTTTACTTTTATTTCGTAAGGTTCTTTGCTTGGATTTGGAATTGTTTTTAATATGCTTGCATCAATTGCATCATATAATGCTACTTTTTCTTTTTCGTCTGCCATGATATTTTAATTGTTTTGTAATTCCACAAAAATTTGTTTTTTGTCTTCGTTTATATTTTCCCACGAAACATCGTTACGACCAAAGTGTCCGTGATAAGAAGTTTTGCGATAAATAGGTTTTCTGAGATCAAGGTAGTTGATGATTCCCTCTGGTGTTAAATCAAAGTTTTTCAAAACTGCATTTTCAATGTTGGTCTCGGCGACTTTACTTGTTTGGAATGTATCAATCCGAACACTCACAGGTTTCGCAACTCCAATTGCATAAGCAAGTTGAAGTTCACATTTGTCTGCTATTCCACTTGCTACAATTGTTTTAGCAACGTGTCGTGCCATATAAGCCGCACTTCTATCTACTTTGGTAGGGTCTTTGCCACTAAATGCTCCACCTCCGTGTCTTGCCATTCCTCCGTAAGTATCAACGATGATTTTACGACCAGTAAGGCCTGTATCTCCGTGGGGTCCACCGATAATGAATTGACCTGTTGGATTGATATGAAATTTGGTGTTCATTAAATACTTTTCATTTACAACTTCACGAATTAAAACTTCTATATCTGCTTTGATTGTTTCTTGCGTTATATTCTCATCGTGCTGAGTTGATAACACAATTGTATCTACACGAATTGGTTTATCGTTTTCATCGTATTCCACCGTAACTTGTGCTTTTGCATCAGGACGAAGATACTCAAGTTCTTTGTTGTGTCTTGCTGATTCTACCCGTTTGATAATTTGATGCGATAACATAATAGGCAATGGCATAAGTTCAGGTGTTTCGTTGCAAGCATATCCAAACATAAGTCCTTGATCACCTGCACCTGCTTCTTTGTGCTCCCCTTCATTTTCATTAACCCCCATAGCAATATCAGCACTTTGACGATCAACTGTAAACAATACAGAGCATCCACTTGCACTTATTCCGTATTTTTCATTGGTGTATCCAATGTCTGATAAAACTTCACGTGCTACTTCTTGAAAGTTTACCCAACCCTCTGCGGTAATTTCTCCTCCAACAACAACCAATCCGGTTGTCGCAAATGTTTCACACGCAACTCTTGCGTTGGGGTCTTGTGTCAAAAATGCGTCAAGAACTGCATCTGAAATTTGATCGCATACTTTATCTGGATGTCCACTCGACACACTTTCTGATGTAAATAGTTTTTTGTTCATATAATGTTAGTTTCCGAATTCATAATCAAAGTGTTTAATGTCATCTTTGTATCTTTGTGCAACTTTATCAATCATCCATTGTTCATCGTATGTTTCCGTATAAGGACGATGTTCACTTTTGTTTGCATGAACGAGATTAGGTTCAGGTAAACCGATTTGCTTGAAAGCATACTTTAAATCATGTTTTAAATTTTCCACTTTAACTACATAGTCTAACATATTATTTCCATTTTTGTCAAGTACCCAATCAACCTGTCGATTTCTTTTTTTATTTGGTTTACAATATTTTTTGAGATAATCTTTAAAGTTATCACATTCTTCATCTATTCGCAAGGTTTTTTCAACAAACCATGTTGGATCAAACCCCAAATCAAATTTTTTGAATTCCTGTGCTTTTCGTTTTAAGTATGAAAATGTAGATAATTTTCTATCCCAAGGATTTCGTACAGTGGTAAATTTAAAAAAGTTATTCCAGTCCCAATTCTGTTTATCTGCTTTAATATATCTTTCATCAAAATAATATTTCATTTTCTTTGCAGGAATATGATGATAACAAATTGTTTGTTTGTCACCACATGATGTCATATCCGAATAAGGATCTAAAAGTTCTCTTACCGTTGAACTTGCAGTTTTGTGTATAGAAATATACAAAAATTTATGTGTCCATGAAAGTCGCATCTAAAAATGAAGTTTATAGTGTTTTGTTAACTGTTCAATCAAAAAAGTTTTTGCAGTTTCTACATCATCTACAATTTTAAACAAATTCAAGTCTTTTTTGCTGATTGTTCCTGCTTCAATAAATTTGTCCCAACCAATCACATTTTCCCAAAAATCTTTTCCGTATAAAATTGTTGGAACAGGTTTTTCAATCTTTTGACATTGAATTAAAGTTAATGCTTCAAATAGTTCGTCCATTGTTCCGAAACCACCTGGAAATACAACCAATGCTTTTGCTTGATAAAGAAACCAATATTTGCGTGTAAAGAAATAATGATAAACAAAATCCAACTCAGGAGTTACATACTCATTGTTGGTTTGTTCAAACGGAAGATTGATTCCAAGACCAACTGATTTTCCTCCTGCATCGTGTGCGCCTTTATTGGCTGCTTCCATAATGCCTGGTCCAGCACCACTGCTGATATAAAATTTGTTTTCTCGTTCTGTGAAGTTTTCTTCTGACCACTCAGTCAATTGCTTGCTGAGTTGATATGCTTCGGTATAATAACGATCATATTTGTTCTTTTTAAATTGTTCAGATTCTTCGTTGATTCTTGCACTTCCTTGAAAAACAATTGTGTGTCTAATACCAGTTTTTTTCATTCTGGCTTCTGTTTCCATCAATTCCGCAAGAACTCTCAACCATCGTGCTTCACGACTATTCATGAATGTCATGTTTTCGTGTGCTTCTTTGGTGCTTTTTCGTTTCTTTGGATTATACTTCATATTATATAAATAGAAGTTTCCGAGGAAATTATAAAAACAAAGTTACTTGTTGATGCACTCTTTGAATGCAGTTTCAACATGAGCAATGCACTTTTCTAGAGCATCATCTCCGTACCGTTCCCATTCAACATGGCAATTGGAATTCTTTCGTAACAATGGATCGTTTTCTGCTTCATAATCGTTAGCAGGTTTATTGCCTGTCATAGTCAAATGAATTACACATCCACCCATTTTGTGAATATATTCAATTTCATTTGGAAAACGAATATCTGTTACAATACTTACTATATTATTTTTTTGATTTTCAACAATGATTTCTTCCACTTTTTTTACCCAACACAAATCATCTTGTTTACGCATTATCTCCGTTCCCCATGTTGTAAGCATAGGACGTATAATTTCTTTTTCTGATGTTACTTCTGTGAATGCTGAAATACCAAGTTTCTCAATCAAAAATGCATCTAAATCCTTTTTAAGTTCGTCCGCAAACGCAAGTCGTTGTGATTCGTAGTTCTTTGATTTTAAGTATTCTCTTGCATAATTACAAAAAGTATCTTTTCCACAACGAGCAAGACCCGTTAATCCGATTATCATTGGTGCTTCCATTACCAATTATAAGTATTATAATAACTCAATAATACTCAAAAGAAATCACGATATTTTGGAATCTCTACATTTATATCATCAAATTCGTCTTCTGTGTCCAGTTCATCATCAGTTGTTACCGAATTTGGTTTTGGTAACGATTCTGCTTCATCAGGTGTTGCAAAGTTAGACCATGTAGGTGGAACTTTCAATTTTTCGGTGGCAGACTTCCTATAAATACCAGGATCAAGATTAAATGCAGTTAGTTCATCAAACTTTCCACCCCAAATATCATCTGCTTGAGGAAACTCAGTTTGTGTATAACCTCCGGTACGAAACCATTTATCAGCATCTCCACTCATTTCTACTCCAAGTTTTCTTATCTTTCCGGCAGCCAACCAATTTCCAAAATCGGGTTCTGAATCTGTTGTAGTTGAAATGCCCGAGGATGTTACTTCATTTATGCGTTTGTCCACATAAATATATATTACTCTTCACCATAAATATTGCGAACGTCAGACCGAATTCCGTAATAACCTTCGTTTGCTTTGTGTTTTTTCTGATAAAGATTGATATGACACTTTAATTTGTTGATACGGTTCATTTCAATCCATCCCATTTGTTTGTGTACATCTGTTTGATTTGCCATACTAAGTTCTTTTCCACCTTCATTCATAATTGCACGATTAAATTCTTCATCGGTTGGATTAACATACTTGCATCCTGATGCTTCTGCACGTTTTATGATGTCCCAATCTTGATAACCCATAGGAAGTAACGATTGATCGTATCCACCAATTTCATTGAATTTCTTTTTGGTTAATGCAATTCTTCCAAAGTTTCCGTTTTGGGGTTTCCAATCATATTGATGTACTACGCAATTGTAATCATTTTGTTCAAACTGCGTTATCACAAATCTACCACCACGATAGCCTGTAAAATTATCGCAGTCTAATGTAACCACTATTGTTCCACGTGCTTGATGTGTTGCGGTGTTTTTGCCTATGCTAGCGTGCCATTGATCAAGTATTTCAGTTTCATAGTATCTCAAATAACCACACTCAATGTATTTTTCTAAATTTTGTTCACGAATCCAATTTCTAAATCCGTCTTTACTGTTTACATCCATCAGAAGAAACTCTATATCATCACGGTCTTCCCAATTATCTTCAAGATTTTTTAATAAGGTTTGTTCAATTTGATGCGAACGATTCATTAATGCCATAACGAAAGTCAATTTCTTTTTACCACACGGAACATTATCAATTCCTTTGATTGGTTCAATAAAATAATCATAATCTGAAAGAGGATCAAACACGGAACTTTCTTTGCTTTTTATTGAATTCATAAATTCCGGCAAATCTTTTTTGACTCGTTGGTATAATTTAATGATTACATCAGGATCATTCTTTTTATCTGAATACAAATGAGTGTATTTTACATCACTCACACGAACATTAAATGGTTCTATTTTGTGTGTATCAATTTTTGCTCCGCAATACCAAAGATCATAAACCAAGTGCGTATTTTTGTAAGATTTATTTGCATTCTCAACTTGAAATCTTGATAAATTTTCAGGATTAGTTGTTAACTTAATTACTTCAGCTGCGTGTTCATTAATGAACTTGATGTTTGTTCCTCCGTAAATGCCTTTGCTTGGTATTTTAAATTCTCCTTTGTTTGCAAAACGATACCACCTTGGACGAGTATTTAATCCGTCTGATTTCATATTAGATATTTCTTTATAGTAACCATCTGGTGTTACGTGCATATCTTCTACAATTAATTCAGAATTTAACAGTTTGCTTTCGGACGGAATTTCCCACAAATAAAAATCATTTTCAAGTAACACGAATGGTTCTCGCATTTTTTCGCATACGATTGCCTTGGGCAAAGAATAAAAATAATCAGGAATATTTTTTTGATTTAATTCTTCAATGTCATCGTATATTTCATCAAACTCAATGATTTTACAAATCTGAGAAATTGCTTCGTGATCTCCATAAAATACAATCTTGTCAAAAAACTTTCTTGATTGCTCAACACTCAGTTTTAATGAAACAAGCAAATCGTTTTTGCGTTGGAAATTACTATAAACGTTTTTTTCTGCAAATGGTTTTGCCCAATACGCATAAACTGCCGTTTTAATTTCATCCATCATTCTTAAATATAATATATATTACAAATTTTTGATGCACCATGCTATTGTCTCACGCAACTTTCCTTCAAAATCCTTCGTGGGATTCCAATTTAATTCGTTATGGATTTTGCTGAAATCAACTGCGTATCTGAAATCATGTCCTTTACGATCTTCAACAAACGTTAGTTGTTTGGAGTATTTTGTTGTTTTGGGTTTTAATTCATCAAGAATATCACAGATTTTATTTGCAAGTTCAAGATTGTTGAGTTCTTTGTCTCCACCCACGTTATATATGTCACCGATTTTTCCGTTGTGAAATACTTCATCAATCGCAACACAATGATCTTCTACAAACAACCAATCTCTCACGTTGTCTCCGTTTCCGTAAATTGGAATATTCTTTCCTGCAATCGCAGTACGAACAATCGTTGGAATTAGTTTCTCACGATGCTGATGTGGACCATAATTGTTACTGCAACTTGTTGTAATTACATTCAAATCGTAAGTCTCGTAATATGCGTCTACGAAAAAGTTCCCACTTGCCTTGCTTGCACTATACGGACTATTCGGAGCAAGAGGAGTGGTCTCGGTGAACAGACCTTCTTTGCCGAGTGTTCCATAGATTTCATCGGTGGACACGTAATGAAACCTTCCTGTGCATTTTCTACGGAAAACCTCAAGCAATACGCAAGTTCCGACCACATTCGTTGTAACGAAGTCCAATGGTCGTTTGATGCTATTGTCTACGTGTGATTCGGCTGCAAGGTGAATTACTGAATCAATGTTGTGTTCATCAAAAAGTGAATTGACCAAGTTTTCATCACGAATATCTCCTTTCACGAGTAAATAATTTGGATTGTCTTTTAACGTTTTTAAATAACTTGCGTCAGAAGCATATGTCATTAAATCCAAGTTGATTAACTTGTAATTAGGATACTTCTTCGCAAGATGCAGAACAAGATTTGAACCGATGAATCCGCAACCTCCTGTTATTAATATGTTTTTAGGTTTCATTATAAAATTTATCTACAAACTTTTGTATGTCATCATTACATAATAAGTTCACATTTTCCTGAATTTTTTCATCGTCCCAATTCCACCATTGTATTTTAAGAAGTTTTTTAATAGTTTCTTCATCAAAACGAAACTTGATATGTTTTGCAGGATTTCCACCGACAACTGAATATGGTTCTACATCTTTAACTACATGACTATTATTTGCAATCACTGCACCATCACCGATTGTAACACCACTGAGTATCTTGGTATTTTCACCAATCCATACATCACTTCCAATAACAACATCTCCATTTGTGTTTTTAGATTTTTGATCTACATTTTGGAAGATTTCTTTGTGAATATGACCAAATGGAAACGTAGAAACATTGTTAATATCGTGACCTCTGCCGTTTGATAGCATAATTTCTACTTTTGCAGCTATACTTGAAAAATTTCCAATAATCAATTTATGATTAAATAAATTCCAAGTTACATAGCCATTAAAATAAGAATGTCTACCCTTTGTAATATCGTTTTCTACTCCTTTACCCATTTGTCAAACGAATCCGCAATTGCATCCATACAATAACGCATTTTAATACCTGTGTTTAATAATTTGCTATTGTCCATCACACAATTTGATCGTGGTGCAGTTGCTCCTTTGCTATAAAACTCTGAATCATCTTCCCAATATTCAAATTCCTTTTCCAACTTAAACTTCTTTTTCATACACTCAACGACTTGCTTGGTTGTCACATATCCCCCATTGGTTACATTATAGATTCCATAGTCGCATTTATTCAATGGTAAATCAAGACAAGCATTAACAAATTCTTCACGATGTGAAATTGAGTTAACTGCGTTGTAAACTTTGTCGTATCTTTGAATCTTGGATAAATAATTACGATTAGAATCAAACTCATCAAATGGAATTCTAAGTCTGCAAGTATACACCTTTTCAAACTTGGAAAGTATTTCTTCACCAAGTGCCTTGCTTCCACTATAAAAACTACAAGGAGGTTGATCGTATGAAAAGTTTGGAACATCGTCTTCGGTAAAACCGATTTTATCTCCGTTAGCATCTTCTCCTTTGTCACCCGCATAAATGCAACCACTGCTTACATGAACCAAAGGAACATCGTTAAGTTCGCATACTTGACCAAGAATCTGAGGAAGAAGAACATTCCCAATGATAGTTCCACTTTTGTTGATTTCGCATTGATCAACATTTGGTTTTCCTGTGAAACCTCCTGCGTTTAATACAAACTCAGGTTTTGCATTAACAATTACATCGTTCAATGTTTTGAAATCATAATAATCAACTTCACTTCTTGAAAGATTTCTAAACTCAATGTTTCGTGAAGACAAAATCTCCTGAAATTTAAGTCCGATGTATCCTGTACCACCTATTAATAATATCATAATAATAAATATGAGTTATTATAAAAACTTTCCTATTAAAGCATCTTTGTATGAAGATTTTTTTATTTTTGCATAAACCAGTTTGTATAGTTTTTAACGATTTGATTGTTGATTCTATTTGTTTTAATAAACATAATTTCAAATGGATTTAGTGTTGTACCAAAATATTGGTCGGGAAAGACTACATCTCCAGTTTCACCACAATCATATTTTGACATTTGAAATGGTCTGATTTTGTATCCGTTTTCTATTAACAACCTACTACATCCAATTTCGTGTTCACCTATGACTTGATTTCTTTCTTTATTTTCTGTATCAAATTTATTATTTTTTAGCAATAGATTTAATGCTATTTTATCTACACCGAAACAATAACTTTGAATATGTGTTCCCTGCCCGCGTTTGCACCCGAACTTCTTTTCTACATACCTATTTTTTCTCAAATTCCACCAAGTAGGTCCTACCATTTTTACTTTATCATCTATTTTATCCAAAAACATATCAACCCAAGTTAAACTTGAAGGAACATAATCAGCAACAAAAGGACCACGACAAGTATCATTTATAAAAATAAAATAATCAAAATCATTTATATTTACAGAATCAATTGATTGTTTGTAAGCACCAAAGTCATATCCTTTGTTGTGTCCTTGAATTGCAGAAACATTTTTTCTTGGAATAATATTTTCTATACCAGTTTCACTATTTATCACAAATTTATAATGATAATTTTCGTTTTCAATTACACCATTTTTTTGAAAAAAATTTAAGTTTTCTCTATAAAGTATTTCTTTATCACCACGATCATAGTGAATAAATGTTATTAATGTTTTTTTATTCATAAAAACTTTCCACGCAAAGCATCTTTATATGAAGATTTCGGAATTTTTCTTAATAAACGATCATATTGCTGAACATCAATAAAGTTTTGCTCTAGGCAAATGCTTTCTAAGCATCCTATACACACTCCTTGCCTTCTTTGAATGGTGCGAATATACGAAGATGTATCAAAGAAACTTTCAGCAGTTCCTGCGTCTAACCACGCACTTCCATTGGGCATTACTTTTACTTTAAGATCACCTCGTTCCAAATACACATTGTTGACGTCTGTAATTTCAAGTTCACCACGATCCGATGGTTTTAAATTCTTGGAAATCTCCACCACATCATTGTCGTAGAAATATAATCCAGTAACTGCATAATTGCTTTTGGGTTTCTTTGGTTTTTCTTCAATACTCAATGCAATCTTATTTTTATCAAATTCAACAACTCCGTATCTTTCTGGATCTTCCACACGATAAGCAAACACTGTTCCTCCTTTTATCGGCGTTTCAATTTCAAAGAATTTATTTGAAGCATGAAAAAAGTTGTCACCCAAAATCAAACACACAGGATCATTTTTAATAAAGTCTTCCGCAAGAATAAATGCTTCTGCGATTCCGTTGCTTTTTTCCTGATGAACATACTCAAATTTGCATCCGAACTTTTTTCCATCACCAAAAAGTTTGCGGAAAAATCTCAACCCGATGTCGTTAGAGATTATACATATTTCGTTGATACCGAATCTTAATAAACTCGACAACGAATAGTAAATCATTGGTTTATCGTAAAGCATAAGCAATTGCTTGCTTGCTACACTCGTTGTTGGATACAAACGAGTACCACTTCCTCCTGCTAATATTAGTCCTTTCATTTTATTTTTAATACAAAAATATCTTATCTAAATCAAAATTTTCTTTATTGTATTTTTGGTAAAACTTGTTTATCTTTGCCATTCTTCTTTGACCATGAGAATATGGATTATCTGCACGATACCAGTGATACACATACAACCCATTCATAATATGAAACGGAATTTTTGCATGATGTAATCTACTTCTCAAATCATCATCGACCCCTGTAAATCCTGTTTTCTTAAATCCACCTATAATCTTCCACGCACTTTTCTTTAGCAAAATGAAAACTCCACCAAATCCCTTTGGACGTGTTTTTCTGTTGATATGCAAGATGTCATCATAGTAAGTATTTTGCAAATAGTTTCCTATTTTCCTGTGGTATGTGATGTCATGATTATGTGGATCAATATTTCCAACAAGTTGATATTTTTTTGCAATTCTATTTGTTCTTGCTCCAAATGCACCTATATCAGGATTCTTCTCAACAATTTCGGATATTTGATTATACCAAGTTGATGTCGTGAACATCGCATCGTGGTCTAGAAAGCATCCCCAATCGTCATCATTTGGAAGAATCTCCATAAATTTATTATAGGAATAACCTAAATTAGTTCCATGTTCGTTTGGTGTATATGGTATATGTGTATAGATCATTGTTCTTTATTTAGTTTTTCTTTATTCTGTGGTCTTCCCATTTATTCCTCAGGTTTATTTGGTTTAAAGTTTAGTGTTCTTCGTCCCCACATCTTTCTTGCATGACGTCTCCTTTTTCTTTCAAGTTTACCCCATTTCTGAACAACAAGTAATTTAGATGTCATATAACTATAATATCTTAAGTCCCCACCAAATTTCTTTTTTGTATAAATCCAATCAATTGGTTTATTTAATTTTTTGCCAATTGTTGATAATACGTCATCATAATAGTTTCCATTTATACAATAAGCATGAGAATGCTCTCTCCACACTCGAAAAAGATAATCACTTTCAATTGAAATTAGTTTTCTTATGAGTCCACCAAGTGAAAACAATTTCCAATTTTTAGTTTTCGCATCCATAAATGATTTATCAATAAAATTACTATCATCGTCAAGTCTTTCTATTTCATTTTCAGAATTCATTGAGACGAACCAAAAGTCTGATTCTAGTATTAAAGGATTTTTAAAGTTTTTTTCTTGGCATAATTTTATTGCATTATAGTGTGCAAAAGTCGTACCTTTGTATTTTTTTCTAATATCCGAACCATCTTTAATTTTCAAACTTTTGTATCGAATTACTCTATCCAAACATCCAAGTTTCTGAAATTGAGGCGCACAATGTGATTGCCATTTATCTTCTTCAGAATCCATGCAAATACACACAATTCCGTCAAACATTTTTAATAAATCCCCCATACTCTATAAATATAATATATTTAATTTATTTTAAGTCTTTGAAATGCAGTATTTTCACGATTCCAATGACCACCCTTTTGAAATTGACTTTCTAATGCAAAGTCGTGAAGGACTTTAAGATTTTCATTGAACCATAAAGCAAACTCACCACCAGCAGCTGCACACTTGATAATTGAATTTGTTCTACTTAAAAGCAATGTGTCAATTAATACATCTTCTCCTTTTTTATATGGACTTCCGTTTTCAAGTTCAAACGCAGCTACATCATTATCACTTCGCAAACTATCGTATGTTAAAACTTTTTCAGTTCCGTATCGTTCTTTAAACAAGTCAACATATTGGGTTTGGTCAGTTGCAAGAAAAATGTATACATCTTTTTGCGTATCTAATATCTCAAAATATTTTTCAACTGAAGTTGCGGTGGCATAGGCAAAGTCAGTTCCACGGACATGGCAACCTATAACATTCTTGTTATTAAAATTTTCATCAACGAAGTTGTCCACGATTTTTTGAATGTGTGGTTTTACAACAACATACTTTCTCATCAATTCACGTGCAATCTTACGTTTGCTTTCTAACCAATTTTTTGGATCACCTTTATGTTCATCTCCACCAATTTTTCTATCACTTTTCCAAAACGTATCAACACGATCAGGATTCGGATGTGAGTTCTGATTACGGAATTGTCTATCCTTCAGTGTACACTTTGATAAATTGTTCTCGGTCACATCTGCATATGAAATCTTCGCAACTGGTTCAAAATAATATTCCCATGTATTTTCTCCGTAAGATTCTTCGTAAAAGAAATTGCGAATTGAATTGTCAAAGTTGACAACGGGAATCAAATCGTGTTGCTCCGCATAAAGAATGCCATTTAAAGCAAACTTTATGTATGCAGTGAATCCTGCGTTTTCGTCACCCGATTTGATTATAAAGTGTTTTTTCATTTATTCACTTCCCAATACGATTTCGGTAAAGCATAATTTCCCCAATCATGAAATATTACCTTACTCTTTGTCATTAACGCAGGTACATACGAAAAATAACTTTTACTTGTTACCAAAATATCTGCTATCATTAAATGGTGAAAATCCGAAAACGGACATCCATTTAATATAAGTTCTAAGTCCAAATCCAAGTTCTTAAAATTGTCAAACAATGTTTTATTGTAGTTGCCCCACTTACCGGTTTTAAGATTTACACCAAGTTGTTTGTTGGTATGTGTTTTGTATTCCGAAAATACATAAAACTTAATTTTTTTATCACTGTTTTCTTTTGATTCCTTGTTAAGTTTTTTCATGACGGAAATATAATAATCATCTGACAAACCAAATTGCCTGAATCTGTGTTTACCAAGAATATCGCCTCGTCTTACATGAACTGCAACATTCATGCAATTTTCATCATAAACAAGTTTTGGTTTTTCCGTTTTAAAATATTTTTCACGATATTCATCACGCACATTGTCATATAAATCCACACCATGTTGATTAAAATAGTGTGACATAAAGGGTTCGTAATTTAACTCAGACTCATTGATTTCATTTAATGACAATTCACCGTCACCTAAATTAAAAAAAGTTTCCCATTTGTCTTCAAACTTAGGATCATTATTGTAATTATGCTCAGTTGTAAAAAATGGGGTGTGAACATACTGAATACTATTTAGTTTGCAATATGCCCAGATTGATAGTCTACGGTGCATTTGTGAAGTCGCACCGTCATTTGTACCAGAATCAAATTTTGCAGTTAAATATTTCACTTGACAAAACAATTAAAAATTTTTACCTCCACGATTTCGGTGACCACCATGTATGCCGTAAAAAAGATCATAGTCTGAAAAACTTTTGTTACTCATTTTACGAGTCATATCGTTCATACCTCTGAGTCTTTTTACGCAATCTTTCTTATCAAGAGTGAGTTGTTTCGGTAAAAAGTTTAAAAATTTCTTGTACAACTGATCAACGATTTCATCTAATGAATAAGATGGAGTTTCAAGTAACATCTCAAATGGAATAACTAATGTTCTATCATTTGTTATATCAACATTTAAACCCAACTCTCTGCGTTCAGATGCTATAAAATAACATTCATAATCTTTTAAATACCTTTGCCATTTATTTTGTACACTCCATGCGTGACTTTTTATTATAAATGGATTTTCCATTGCAGACTTTGCCCGTGAAAGTTGCGTCTTTTTACCGGGTGCATCCACATAATATGCAAATTGATTTGGTAGTATAAACCCAAGAATAGCATTCATCAGCAAAGTGCTTGCGGAACGTTGCGGACTTGTTTGTATTATTGCGATTTTTTTATTCATTCACCAAATAACTCCTTATATCTATCAACTGCGGTTGCATGGTGGTCGGTTTCTCCGTCACTTACTTCACTATAATCTGCAATCTGCAAGCACATTGGTTCTCGCATCGTATATTTACCATCAAACTTTCGCCCAAGCAATACATCAAGATTCCAAATTCTGCGATGATGTTTAACGACATCAGGAATACTCCAGTCTACTTTAAAGTATCTGTTGTTAAGAATCGCATCGTATGTTGATGAATGAACTGCGTAGGAACTTGTTCCAAACAGAGGAAGGTGGATGTTGTATAATTCATCAGAAATTTTATTAAACGGAGGATTGTGGTCACGTTTATCGATTGTTCCACCGAAAAAGAACAATCTCCATTGTTGCTCTGAAAGTGTGTCTATGATTTTTTGAAATCGTTCTTTGTTCCACCAACGAAAATAAATGTCATCTTCAAATATCAATACATTGTTCAAATTGTTTTCCTTGGCATACTTGATGCACGACATATTGCTCAAATTGTTTCCGTCCACGTTTTTCCACTTTAACCAACCTCTTACGTTCTTGCCTTGTGGTCCCCCCTCTGTTTTACCAGTGAGTGCAGAAAACCTCTCAACTCTGTTAAGAATTCCAACTTTGTCAAACTCTTTCTGCACTTGTTCCCATCTATCAGGACGAGAATCAAGATTTATGCAAAATATCTTGTCAAAATAGTCAAATGGATTTTTATCACTCATCCAATATAAATATAAAAACAAGTAATTATTGATTTAACAAACTATCAATAAAATTTACATCAGGTTTATTATCAATCCTAGTTACTGATGAACAATTCTTGATATTATCGTAATGATGATCACCATGCAAAACGAAATCTTCGTCTCCATTTAAATTTTTATCTCCTGCACTATAATAAAAATAATTTACATTTTCTGTAATAACAGCATTTAAATTATTATACTTTTGATAAGTTTTCGTACATTTTTTAACTAAACTCGTTAAATGAGTTTGAGAAGATGTGTGTATGAATTGCAAATCAGTTTGTGGATTTACCACTATAACCGAATCCACTTCCAACAAACTTCCAAATAAAATACTTGCATATCCCCCCGAGCTGAATCCTGAGCATATTATCTTATCATATTCCGCAAATTGTTTTTTAAGAAACGAAATTGTGTGGTTTATATTTTTTCCAATACCTTTCAATCCACCGAGATACCACTTTGCATGATTTCTTAAATACAATATATCAAAATCATTTCGTGTAAGCATTAAATCTACAAGACTCGTTTTTTGTGCAAAACCAGTGTGACCGTTATGCCCAAAACTTACTATAAGATGCTGACCACCATTGCCGACTTTAACATACGATATATCCGTTTCTTCCTGATTTTGTATGTAGTCTAAAATTTGTTGTCTTGAAAACATCACTTCACATCCACACGAATCCAATCTTCGCAAATTATATCTTCATCACTAAACTTTCGTTTCTTATGTAACGGGTGCCATTCGGTTGGAGCAATAACAACCTTTCCCTCATTTGAATTCAACCAAGCACCCCACCAGCTGAATGTTGAGTTTGCAATTACATTGTGGTCACACATACTCATTAAATGAATATCCATATAATCTTTCTCACCACGAACAAAAGTAATGTTTGTATCAAACTCAGACAAATCAAGATTTTTCTCTACCCAATCAACTGCATCTGAAAATATTACTATGTTGTCAATTGTCTTACCAAGTTCCAAAATTTTGCGAATCGCATTCGGATAATAAGTGTTTAAATCTTCAAACAAACAATAATAAGCAGAACTATATGTGTCGGCATTATCACGACCTTTGCGAATATGAAGTGACACACTATTTTTTAAAACATCAGCATATTTGCTTTCAAGATACTCTTTTTCTTCAAGATGTGGTTCAAACATTTTTTGAATTTCCTTTTTGTATTCCACAAAATATTTTTCACTTTGACGAAATCCACGCATTTGAACATTTTTGTTTGGATGAAACGGTATTTCCTGGTAACGAAATCCAAGTGACTTTGGTTCTTCTAAAAACTCTTCAATTTTAAAATCTACATCGTCATTAAAAGGAATGTTAGGAAACACCTTTAGCAACGATTCTCGTCCTTTATCGTGATTACGGGATATTTGATTGAGTTTTACAATCGGTGTAAGATTATGTTTCCAAGCATAAGCAAACAAAGCAGATACACAAAACATTTGATTTGCAAGAAGTCCTTTTAAATGTATGTTAATGTAGTTCATTTTTCTTCAAAATCATATGGTTTCATTTCGTCTCTTGGTAAAAGTTTAAGTTCTTTTAGTTTATCTACAACCCAGTTATCTCTGTATCCTGACTTTCCGGGTGGAATGCATTCCAAGTGACAATTATCATAATCACAACTTAAATTTCTGTTTTCATCGCAGTACAAATATAGAAATCCCCAATTTTTATTTGGATATGCCTTCGTCATAGTTTCCATAAATTTGTTTAGGTGGTATGTTTTATTTGCATTTCTAATTTTTCTGAGTTGACGATTATCAATATCAATTCTCAATAGAAGCATTTTATTTTCACTTTCTAAAATAGATGTCATTCGTTGTTGTCTTCTTGTATATGTTTCAGAAAAACCTTTCCATATTGGATTCAAATCACACTCTTTACTTCGTTTCCATTTATTGTAATCTTCCTCGGTTGTATAATTATGAACCCATTGAAAATCCGTATGAGGATAATAACACCATTTATAGTCTTTGTGTCTTATTTGTCGTTGTCGTTCTGTGTACCATATTGTCCAGTCGTTTATATCAACCATATAATTCTCAAATCCACTTGCCATCAAATCGGCAGTTTGAGTTAATCCACGCACTGTATCCATATTGTCCCAAGGACTTGAAAAATATCTTACTCCCGCAGTTTTAGTAACATCGAGGGCATTACATTTTACTCCTATATTATATGCAACATTCCATTCTGTATCAAATATATTCATTTTCATTTATTTCTGTACATTGTATTTTTTGGTAACATAAATCTTTTGAAATATGGAGACTTGCGATAAAATCTATCAAGATATCCTCTCGGACCGTGTAGATGTCTGTTAAAAGGATTTATTTTATCAATTAAAATATCAAAGCAACTTGAATTATAACAAATCGCATAGTTTCCCCCAACCCCACACCTATTATGTGGAAATGTTTCAAATAAACATTCAGAATGTTTTTTTGTAAGTTTTTTGATACCATGTGGGTTATGCCATCCTAGATATAAAATGTCCCATTCAATCTTTTTTAAATCGTTAAATGCACAATTTACAATATCTTTATAGTTTTCAACAATATTATCACATCCCGGTACTTGAAATACCAATACATTGCTTCTATTTTCACTTTTTGCTTCTTTTAATATATTCACATGGTCGTGACATCTTCCAAGTGACCAATTCTCAGGAAATCTCCTATCAAGTCTACCATTCCAATTTTGTATTTCCATGATTTTTTTACAATCAGTCTCACTCTCACTGTGACTCCGTGATCTAAAATAAATTTTTTGATCTAATTTTAATTTTTCAACAAGTATATCGTAATCTTGTTTAGATTCTGCTATAATTTCTATTTTATCAAAATAATTAAATGGATTTTTCATCTACAATGCGTCTCCCCGATTTTCTTATAATGTTCTAAAAGTTGTTGTTTGCTCATTTGCTTGAATACTGATATTCTCTCTACCATTCCCTTCCATTGTTTTTTGTCGTTAATTCGTGCAAGTCTTCTATGTGCCTTGGTATCGTGATCAAGATGATACATATCGTAAGGTGATCTTCCTATCTTTAAATCAAATGTATCTACTTTGCTTCGCATTAACTCGTCTTCAGGACACCAAGAACCAATTGACGGTTCCCATCCGTATACTTTGTAAAAACCTTTTCTAGACATTATACAGACTCCCCCTGCACCATTGTCGGCAACCCTTGGACGATTTCTTCCCAACCAAGATTCATCAAGGTTGTCACCTGCAATTACCTTCTTTGTTCCGTCACGTGAAATGTTAAGAAATTTTTGCGAAGGAACAAAAAAGTCGTATCCATTTACAAGTTTCTCAAAATTCTTCAGCAAATCTTCATGCAACATAATGTCATTGTCTGAGAATATAAGATAATCTCCATCAGTTACTTTTGCTCCTTCGTTGAATCCATACCCACGACTATAATCAAATGGTTCTGGAGTTTTTCTAAATATATGTCTAATTGATACATCTCCTCCGATGTCCGACAAATCCGATTCGGTGTTTTGTTCAACGATTGTTATTTTTGCACTTGGAAGCAATTTTTGATATCGTGCAACAATAAACTTAAGATTCCTATCACGGGAATCGTGTGTATTTGAGTGTCCTATTATTACATCAATTTTCATTATACAATTTCTTCAAATTTATTCAAAGTTTCTTTGCCACCCGGTCTCTGACTATCTGTGTGTTTCATTTCTGAATTCAATAACAAAGCAACATGAGCAAATCCACTTGCGTTGTGAAGCAAATAATCGCACTTGCTTAGTAAATACATTTCAGCAATTGCATCTTCTCCGTTTTGAGCTGCTTTTGCTCCGTCATCGCATAAATATGTTGGCATCATAGCATTACCCTTTGTATTATCACCACTTTTGCCAACATCATTCTCTTCTTGACGAAATGTATCATATTCAACGATAGCATCATTAAATTCGTTTTTAACGATGTTAAACAACTTCGCATCATCACTTGCAACAAACACTTTTCCTTCATCTCCATACTTGTCTATAAATATTCGTATGCAGTTAATATAATTCTGAATATCGAAGGTCTTTCTCCATCTTTCCGCATTATTTACAAGTGCATCTGTTCCACGAATATGAACACCAAGAACCTTTTTTGCGTCTGCTAAATTTTCTGCGAAAAAGTCGTTGATTTTATTGTTAAGATACATTCTAAGTTTGAAGTATTTGTTGATGATTGCATTTGCTTTTTCACGATGACCATCTTCATAAACTTCTGGAATCAAATGTGGAGGAACAATCATAGTGTGTCCCAGTTTTCTATCTCCGTAATGACAACACATTTTGTTACGATTACTCAACTTAACGAAACGACTATTATTTAGTTTCTTGGGTTCTGTATTTAGATAAGCATTTTCAATTTCCAATTTATTTTGTTCTGATATGCACGAAGTATCCGCAGTTTCTACAACAGGACGAAAATAATATTCCCAAACATTGTCTTTGTTTTGATGACCTTCTTGATTATAATAAACACATTGATTCTTAAAGTAAACGATTGGTGTTCCAAGTTCTTCTTTTTCACAACGATTTAGTGCGTTGATGACCTGAAAGAATAAACTTGCAAGGCCTACGTCACGTTCTGTTATTATGTATTGTTTCATCGGCAGAATTTTCTTCGAGTTCTGTGAGTGCTTTAATATGCTCTTCATATGCACTGTGCATTCTGCCAATCATTACATCCTCAATTGCGAACGGATGATGGCCAAGAATATTTTTAACATCATGCTGTTTTAACATTTCAACACATACGTCTTGCTCTGCGATAAACTTTGCAAACTCATAGCTAACACGATAGCACTTTCCGCAAAAATACCAAATTCCATCAGTCAACCATGTTGGTTCATCGAGTTGCGTCACAATTCCTTTTTGTTTTGACCATGCACGAAAATCTCTTAACAAAAATTCACGACCATTTGACCCTAAGTATGATGCAAATTTTTGTTTAAAAATTGCACGATTTACACGATCAAGTCCACATATTTTTTTTCGTGTGCGTTCACCAACATGGCTATAAGACATAAAATTACAATCAAGTTTCACCAAACGATTAAAACTTAAATTACTTGTTGCCCATTTTATCATATCATAAGTTTTTACATGAAGTTTATCATATCGCTCTTCACCTGTTAAATGAAGTTGTTGATTTTCAAATTTAACTTCATCACTTCCACGATAAAACTCAAATATACCAATATCAGGATTTCTTTCAAGTTCTGCATAAAATTCTGATGATTTAAGTTTTTCTAAATGCTCACGATCTTTTTCGCAACTATTAATAGCAATTAGTATTTCACAATCTACATCTTTTTTATTTTTTCTATTTCTCATTGTACCAAAGTCCTCTCTTTTTCAGTTGAACTTGTTTATTTGCTTGTTTTTTTATTAACGGATGACAAACATAAGATGCTTCGTTGTAATTTCCACGAAATACATCCGTTTCATTTAAAACACGTATTTTTACATCATCAACCTTTAAAATTCTCTCGTTTTCATTTTTATAATAAATATTGTTACTTTTTAAATTATCAACAATATACTCATTAAATTCTTGCTGATCATCAAAGTCAGATTCTTTTTGAAGAATTTTTTCAAATATATTCTTAACATTATCATTGCTTCTGAAAAATATCCAACCCATGCACATCGTGAAATTTAAATGTTCGTATGCTTTTGGTGGCCACCCACCGTCATCTTTTGATGCAATTATATCATGTTCATCATCAAGTAAATTACGAGCATCTTTTAACCAAATGGCATCCAAGTCACAATGAAGGATATTTCCATCTTTTAGCATTTCATACATTGTTTGAAAACGAAACTTCCATCCAGTTCCCGACCGTTTTAGTATTTCTCCATGTACAAGTTTTGTATTAATTTCTTGCTCTAGTAGATGATTGTAGGTTTCTGTGTCCATTGCTACTATTACATAATTTTCAATATTATAGTTGGATAGATACTGTACCCAGTTCTTTGCAACTTCAATGTAATCAAAACTACAAAATGAAATTATTTTAAAATCATTCATCCTCGATAAACCAACAGTTTGCTTGCTTAAATGATTTTATGATAGTACGTGGATGCTTATCAAACAAATCTTCTGTTGCAAAGTTAATTATTTTTTCATCACCACTTGCATTATATGAATCTAGCATACAATACTCAGATGAATCTAAAATTTTTATTTTAGTATTATGTGTAAATTTCTTTTTATAGTTTAACTTGTCATTAAAAATAGATACATCTTCACGTAAATCATTTAAAACCGGTTCACCATAACCTCTTGGCCAAAACAATGATTTTATATAATCTGTGGGTTTTGCTATGCATACATTAAAATTTAAAATATTTTTTTCAAATTCATATGCAGGTAAATGACCACCATCTGCCATAATTATTAAATCATATTCATTCAAATAAGAAAACAATTCATCTAAGCAGTTTTTTAAAAACACTACCTTTGTATCTGAAAAAAAGCAAATTTTATTTTGTGAAAGTTCGTCTCGTATCATTGTAAACTTTCGTTTTCCATAATTCTCTGGTAAATCTTTAATTCTTACAAAAGCAGGAGTAGTATTTATTTTATTTCGTTTTAATGATTCTACAAAATTACTACGAATCATTCTATGAAGTTTTCCTTTACCGGTATCACTAACTACCCATGCTATATTTTTATTATATAAATCAATTACATCTTTGACGATAGAATTGTACTTAAACTCAGATATTAGTTTTCTATGAGGAAGTTCTGCTCTCGGAATATCTTCGTCTAATTTTTGTACGAAAAAACATTTGCCTGAGAAATAAGACTTTTCACCTATTTCATTTTTTTGATCTCGTTTATATACTTGGTCTATTGCAACTTTCTCTGATAATAATTTATTCAAAACATCATCAAAATATTTCCCGTTAACCGCATATGAATGTGCCTGGCACATTGTTCCATTTAATAAATGTTCAGTATGCACATTTAAAACATTATGTGGAACTCCTCCTAGAAAAAATAAAGACCAATCTACGTTTTCTAACTGAGAAATAGAAAGTTCTATATCCACTAAATCTTCATTTATTTCAACATCACTTTCAAATATAAAAATGTTATTTAATTTTTCTTTTTTAGCAGTTTCAATTATTTTGTAATGACAATAATCAGTTTTACTAAATTCATCGGAGTTGAATTCGTTTTTTAATTTATCGGAATCTATTACTTCGTCAAACCTTTCAACTCTTTTTTTAATATTTAGTTTTTCAAAAACACTTTGAATGGAGTTCCATCGTGTTGACTCTGTCTTAGCACAAATGCAAACTATTTTATCGAAATAATCAAATGGATTCTGATTGCTCACTTTGTATTTTCCTGATTTAAAATCCCTAGTTTTTTCATCAAACCTCCTAAATTTCCAACATCACATATAAAATGCTTCGCAGATACACAATAGCATATATCTTTATCAATATCTAAATTTGAATATATTTCAATCGGTAAATCAAAATTGTCTAAAATATCCCCAAATACCCGTCTTAATCCATTTATGTTTCTTTGTTGTATTTCATCGGTGTACTCCCAAGTAGGACAATCTTTAGGTTTAATGTTCATTGTATCTTCTGACCACACCTGATAAGCAAATGCTCCGACAAAGGTTATTTTTCTTATATTATTATCTTTTACTATGTTTTTTATTAAACCAACATAATCTTTGGATAAAAAGTTATTATGATACGCATGATCACCCAATCTCAAGTGAAATACCAACTCGTCTTCATTTGGTATTTTATATTTTTTTTCATCTCTATGTTCTATTATTGTATTCAATAATAAATTTATATCAAGTTTGCCACGTTTACCCCGTCTTTTAAAATACTTAAATAATATTGTATCTGAATAAATTGGATTTGTTTTTATTTCGTGTTTACTTTCTCTCCACCTGGCACCGTACCGAGTTACCAAATCGTACACACGATAATCACTATTTGTTTTAAGCAATACAAATTTATCAATCAAATCATTTATTAAATTCTGTTTCATTTATATATTATTTTCAAACTGCATTAGTTTTTGATTGGTGCAGTCGTTTGTAGTAAGCACATTATTTAATGTTACTTCATTGTAGTGTTCCAACAGTTCATTTTTAACTTTATTGTATTTTTCACTAAAATTTTGATCAAGTTTTGATATGGGTCTTACATTTTTCCTAGAATCTATCTTATTTAATTTTAAATTGATTTTGGAAGATATGTGGTCATAAAAATTATCTTTATCAATATCAAGTAGAATGAAATTATTTTTATCAAACGACTCACAACATTTAAGATAAAACTCATTGCGGTGACGTATAAATTTTTGAGCATTTTCTAAACATATATCATCAAGACCGACTTCTCTATTATCAAAATCCCACGACTTATTAAAATAATAATGCTTAAATCTTGACTTGATCCAGTTTTCTAAATTCCGTGTATTCAACACAAACAATAAATTGTCAAAGTCAGAATTTAATCTCAAAAGAACTTCAATTGAAACATGAGTGTCACCCCAGTCACTCACGGCATCTCTTCTTGTCACAACTTGTTTCAGTTTATTGTATCGGTTCTTGAAACGCCAAACACCCGCACGGTGCTTGCTATCTATACCATTTTGTTTAAGTGTAGAATGAATACTTGTCGTTGCAGTTTTATTAAAACCTACAAATATAATTTTCTTTTCCAAGAAATTACTCCATGTTATCCAATATAAATTCCGCAATGTTTTCACCAATAATGTTTCTTCCGTGTGTATCAAAGTGACAATTATTTTCTGCACGTGGATGTAAATACAATCTTGGATAATCTTCTTGAGATTTTACGAATGAATATAAATCATTGTGTGGTATACCCTTTTCGTTACATACCTTTTTAGCAATCTCATTGAGTATCGCAACATCCGCATCATTGCGAGTGGCGGCATTTTTTGGATTTGGTGTAGTATTTGAAAATAATGGTTTTATTGAATAACTCCACAAAGTTTCAATTTGCTCTACCAACTCTTTTTCATAAATTTCAAATTCTTCAGGTTTTGCACGTTGATGTTCTGGATCATGTCCCTTGCTTGGAAGTTTAATACTATGCAATCCAAAATTAAAATGACAATAAGCAGCCGGAATATCACACCCACGACGTTTTGGTTTGCAATTTTTTTCAAGAAATCTCAGTTGCTTCCATTGGCACGACACCCATTTTACTGATGTTACTGCTTCTACGTTTTTATTTTTAAGATGTTCTTCGGCAAACGGATAGTAATGCCTTGCAATTGAATCACCAATAATCAATACCATATTTTCATTTTTATCACTCATAAAATTCTCCTTTTTTATAAATATTTATTTTTATAATTTATTCCCACAAAAAATCATATTTGTCAATTTTATCATGCCAAGGTTTATATGGACCTGCCCAGTGGAAAATATAATCTTCTAAGGTATTTATCAAATAACCATTATCTGCGTAAAATAAATTATACTTTACTTCAAGTATTTTGTGTGTTCCACGACAATACCAGTTGATTGCACATTGGTCATTGCCTCCGTGTGTTTTATTATATTCTAAGCACTTGTTTGTAAAATCATTTTCACGAAGACGATTTAAATCAAGCACCATTACACCTGCATTACCCGATAATTTTTTTCCCAAACCTAATCTTCTTCTATCACGTCTCGGTGTGTCCATATGATTTGCCATCGCAATTCCATGTTCTTCACAATCTATTTCGTATAATGTTTGTAAATCCATGTTTACAATTAAATCCATGTCCAAATAAATTACTTTGTCAACATTTAGTAATTCAGGAATATACAATCTTATCATTGTAGCAGAACTTTCTATATGTTCCATTCCATTATAATTACTTTCCCAAGTTTTATGATATTCAAATAAGTTAAGATTGTCAAATGAAGCAACGTGTTTTTTTAATTCTTCGTAATCTTCACATGAATCAAACGGACGGATAAAATGAATATTAATAGTATGGTGCGAATTCTTTTTTTGGATGGAGTTAATAACCGTAGTGTATTTATTTACGACAGATTCATCACCACAAAAGCAGATGTGTAAATTACCCATAACCACATTCCTTTGTGTAGTTGCTAACAAATTTAGTATCAAATATTCCATCTTCCGATGTTGGAATGTATCCATTTTTTTTTGGCATACCAAATAAATGTTCATGTGGATGATAAATAGTTATTTTGTTCTTTCTGTAATAAGAAGCAACGACACTAAACGCACTATTACAAGGTATTAATATGTCACTCATTACAAAATGATAGAAAATATCGTGTACTAGATTATATTTTAAATCAGTTCTGTTATTTCCAATATGTAATTTTATATCTTTTTTATTACAAAATTTAGATACTATTTCCTCTGAATTATTTTCTTCAGTATAAATGTGAAAAATAATTTTATCTCCGTAAATTACACGAAGTTGATTAAAAATGGTTTCAAAATACTTCAAACTAAACATATGACGTTCCACGAAAGATGGTTGGTTTAATAACCACTCATCATTATAGTCAACCCCACGCCCAATATGAACAGCAACATTTACTTTATCCGTGTCATAATAACTTTTGTAGTTTTTATGATATTTTTTAAATTTATTTGTCAATTCATCTATTATTTCATCCAATATATTATGTGAAATAAATTTATTACGAAACCATTGGTTTACTACACAGGGTTGCATTCTATACACCCTCATGTTTTTGAATCCAGATTTAATTTTACATTTTTTTGATCCGTTATTTATTTTTAGTACAATATTATCTGAAATTTTATTAAGTTCATCACATCTGAGCAAGTTTATTTGATCTACATAGTGGCCGTGGTATTGACCCCAAATTTGATTTATATGTCTTCCGTGTTTATTTTGCAAGAAGTCACTGAAATCCAGTGTATCAAGATTTTTCATATCATGTATTTGCAAATCATACTGATCAGTTGTAAAAAAATCTAAATATTCGTAGGGTGTGTGGACATATTCTAACTTAAGCAATTTAGAAATTACAAGACCACCAATCCAATCTTTAAGCTGATGTCCGTGGTTTGCTTTTATATACCTTCGACCCGGTGTGGAGATTTCATTAGTAATAGTCAAATATTTCATTTTTATATCACCTCCAAACAATTTTCATCTAACTTATACAAAGACTGAAAAATTCTGCAACCATAATCAATTTGCATTCGTGGAAAATACTTTCTATAAATTTGATGAAACTGACCTTGATCAGTTTGATCTTCAAACAATGGTGTGTTTATTATATCTTCAAAAATCTCTCTGAAGAAATCAACCTTTGCAATGAACAATCCGGAATTCAAATATTTGAACGGAGATTCACCAACAAGATCATTGTGTTCCTTCCACTTTCTATAAAGACCCATTGCCTGTTTCCGTGGACGAGTCATTGGAAAGCAAGTATTCTCTGCGTTAAACAACCATTCACAATCAAACTCGTTTTCAAATCTCTCAACTACGTGATTTGGATGTTCCGTAAAAAATACGTCAACATCCCACCCCATGATATATTTCGTGGTAATTTCATTTAAATTTTCATGCAACAAATGTGGTTTGCGTACTCTTGATTCATCATACGAGAAGTTAGTTGGATCGAAGTTTTCTCCAATATTCAGATAAGACATATTGAATCTTTTTAAGTTCTCATCCAAGGTACATACAAACTTGGATTCGTCACCCCACTTTGCAAAACACAAAGTCACGTCATCCCTCAATTCTTCTGTTGAATTCCAATTCCAATTGTTTATTGTTTCATCGTCAAACAAATCGTAACCAACTTTGCAATTTTCAAATCCACCATTTAAATGGAATGCGATTGGATATGAATTTGTTATGTTGTTTTTTATTTTCATATCAACCAATTACCATCCTTCTTCATTTGATTTATCTTGTTCTCCATTGGTCCCTGAAGACGATGACTATTGTAGTGAATCAAATAACATCTATCCTTGACTCGTTCTTGATTGTCCAACCAATAATCACCAGTTGGAAATTCATCTCTTGACAGAAAATCAAACTTGGTGTGTGGTTCAGACATTACGTCTAAACGAACTTCTTCATCTGCAAACATCTTGTTAAACTTCCAAGTGCGTGGTTTTAATCCCAATCTTGCATTTAAGTACCCTTGGTCGCAATCAAACTTAAATGGAGTTCTACGTAGTCCTACAAGTCTGTTTGCCACACATTCCATATACTCTAGGTCAACCGTTGTTAAACTGATTGTTGATTCGCAACTTTTGGCATAATAAACACCACTACAAGCAAGTGGATTACGAGTGGGATGTCCTTCACATTGAATAACCATGTCCAAATTCTTGGTAATCCCTTCCAAGTGTTCAATAGGATTCTTTTTAAAGATAATGTCGGAATCCGTGAAAAATACATCTTCACCGGATTTCAATGTCGCATTTACTAACTCTATTTTTCTAAATACAATGTCTGCCCAAGCATCTGAATGAATTGAGTTATGCTCTTCTGGAATGTCTGAAAACTTGGTAGTCTCCCATAATATATTTTCTACTCCCTTTTCATTTAATGCTTCTTGCACTTTTTTATCAAGTGAATACAATAATACATTTTCTTGTAAACCAAGAAGTTCTAATGATTTTAACCAATTTAATGTTAATGGCAAATATCCAAAATTACACGCACTTACTATTTTCATAAAATTTTTCCGTCATTAATATCACTATCATTTTCATTGTCCACTTGAAATGCAAATCTATGTTCATATTTCAAACCATAATTATTATAGTCCCACAACAATTCTTCATGCGATCCTTCTCTGTTTTCAAGTGGATTTGGTATTTTATCTATATCTAAATATAATCTGTCAAAAACTCTTGCATTGTTTGCGACTGCGTGTGCCATCCAAAACTTTTCAATTCTTAAAAGTCTTTCTGAGTGTATTTGTTTCAATTGCCTTCGTTTCCAACACTCATACCCAAGAAATAAAGTTTCCCAATCCTCAGGAAGTTCATTTAATGCTTCACGAAAAAAATCAGCATCATAATTACGAAAACAAACATCATCTTGAAATGTTAAACAATTTATTGCATTGCATTTGATTGCATCTTCTATGCATTTACGTGAACTTTCTGTAACTGCAAGTTGGCCAAGTTTAGGATTACTTAGATGTGTAACCAAGTCACCGTGTTTTTTCTTTACATCTTCACGATTAACCGCAGATATTCTCTTCACTCTATCTGCAATTCCAAGTTTTTCAAATTCAGTCTGCACATTTTTCCATCTGTCTGTGCGATGATCAAGATTTATACAATAAATTTCATCAAAAAAATCAAATGGATTTTTCATTAGATATTATCCGTTGGATTTAATCTCAAATTTCGGTTTGTACGAGTGCGTGTCAAATCACTCACTAAATTGTATTGTGTTGTAAGTGAAGGTACACATACATAAGTTTTCGGTTTTAGCACTTCTTGATAATATCTATCAAGATGACTGTCATGGCTTTCCACAAGAACATTCCAAATGTTATTGTCGTAGTCACTCACAATACGTTCAAATATTGAACAATTTACTGCAAATGAGTGCGCCCAACCTACCGATGAACATTCCATTATATAATCATACTCTTCGTTAAACTCACCTTGCCACTCGTTTGATAAACGGTTGTATTTTGGTCGTGGTTTAATTCTTCTCTCCAAACCACCCAAATAAAAAAATTCCCAATTTGTTTCGTTTAAACTTTTAATTGATTTGCTTAATATTTTATCATCATATTTTTTTAAAAAAGCAACATCATCCTCAAAGATCAATACATTTTTTAGTTTTCTTTCATATGCTAACTTGATAACACTCAAATGACTATCATAACAACCCTTCTTGGGATTTTCTTTGTTATCAAAAGCATCAAATTTTATTACACGATCAGCAATTCCAATTTTATCAAACTCAGATTGACATTGATTCCATCTATCAGTTCGTCTCTCAAGATTTATGCAGTATATTTCATCAAAAAAGTCAAACGGATTATTCATTGCTTTCTCCTGTCCATTCGTGCCATATATTAAAGTAACGGGCACAATGCCACACTACTTTGCCACGATATTCACGATGCCCTTTCCAACTCGCAATTGCTCTATTTCTTTTATTTTCACGACCTTCAATGGGATTCATATTACCACAATTTTTTACACCAAGATTATTAACCCCATAATGAAATCGTGCAACTGCTGACATTAAAATATCCTCTCCGTTCCAATAAGGTTGACCTTCTTTTAAAATTTCACGCATAATTGGCATATGCTTGAAAAAGTGATTACATAAACTTCTTTCAAACATTGTACATTTTGTTATTAAAACACACACATCTCCATACCTCATATGTAAGTTGTAGTTACCCCATCTTAAATTTTGTCCAAATGGTCCTATCATCCTTTTTGGATTTTCAGTGTGAATATCATACATCTTTTTGACTGCATCCTCAGTTGGATACTCGTCATCATCTATCATCAATATTATTTCGTTACTTGCTTCCGATGCAGCCAAAAATCTTCGACTAAGACCATAATATTCATTTATTTCACCCCAATCTTTACGATTGACAATCTTTGGATGGTCAAATTCAAAATAAGTATCTTCACGACCATGTGAAATTATGATTTCATCAATGAGTTCGTATTTTGTCATATCAGGAAGAATATGATTTTGAAGAACTTCTGGTCTTAACCAGTTCATTACAACCATTGATATTTTTTTGACATTGTTCATTCTAAAATAAATATTACTATACAAATTGTTTATACTCTTCTGTCATATTTGTCGTCCAGGGTTTTTCGGTAGAATTATAGTGAACAATGTTAACAAATTGGTTCTTATTTAATAAAAATGGACACACTAAATTATTCGAATTTATTTTTAACTCAAAATCTTCGGTTTGAAAATCTTTATATTTCATAAAATTCCATGTTAGATCAAATGTACCAAGACAATTTAATTGTTTACATAACATATAAATAATGATTTGGTCTGGATTATATAAGTTTTCAAATCCTATATTATTACCAAGCATTTTTGCTTTATCGCAAAAATTAGTTTCATTCATAAATTTTGGATCTATAACAAGCACACCTGAATTTATATTGAAATCATTTGTTGAAAGTTTCAATTCATTGAAAAGTTTCTCATTCCACTTGGTTTCCAAATGCTCTAAGTTTATCCAGTTTCTTGCATAAATTGGATACTCACTTAAATTTGCAAGTTTATCTAAATTATCTAATATTATTGTATCTCCATCTAAATAAATTATTTTTTTATATTTTTTATGTAATATTCCACAATATAACCTTAAAAACATAGCAGTTCCTAGATCGTCACGACTTCCTTCCGAAAATCCAGTTGGATTAATCTTTGTCAAATTATATTTTGATAATTTATTTATTTGCGATTTATTTAAATCTGTATAAAAAATTTCAATTGGTATATTTGGATTACTTTTTCTAAGTGACCTTATACTGACAAGTAAACCATTCTCAAAATATTCTGAGTTTGTATCACCAATACAATATAATGCACAATAATCATCCATATTTTTTTTCAATTAGTTCGTGAATTGCATATATTTGCTTTGCATTTACTTTGTGTGTCGAAATAAAATTGTTATTCATTATATCCAAATGTTCAGATAAAGTATTCTCTCTCGGCAACTCAGTGTTTCCACCCCACCCTTCACCAACCCAACCTACATTGAACAAATCAGGTCTGTCTCTTAAAAGTATTTCTTGTTGTTTCATAACATCTCCCACCATTACATCTTCTGATTCCGGTTCAATTGGACCTGGAAAATACATATCATCAATAGTCTTTTCAAGTGCAGACCTTGATAGAATATAAAACCCACCTTGGGCAAAATACCAGTATTTCTTTTTCGGTATATCTTTTAAATCAGTCACCATATAATTCGGATGTCCCGTTGGAGACTGACTGTAAACTCCATGTCCTGCATATAGTGGTTTGGTTTTATCACAAATATTTAAAAATTTTTCTAATTCAGATATATTACAATATACATCTGTATCACATCTGACCAAATAATCCCAGTCTTTTTTTAACGAGTGTCTAAATCCCTTGACAATTTTTTCAGTTATATCTGACCGAGTTTCCGAGTGTAAAGGTTTATACACCTCATGTAAAAGTATATTACCCGGCATCGAGGTGTCACCTAAAAAAATTATTTCGTGTCTGGTGTCAATATTTTTAACCCATGTTCTTTGACAAGCAATTGATTGGTCATAAACACTTGCATGATCCAATATTAAAAATAATATTTTCATATTTTACACAACTCCGATTTCCAATATAGATAGCATTTACTCTCCACAATACCTGCATATCTGTGTTTTAAAAAAAATCTACAAGATGGATAAACATATTTTAAAGTGTTCGTCAATTCAATTGTATCATTTTCGTTATCATCAAGCATTTGTCGTACAAAAATTATAGATGAATTGGTCTGAATTGTTTTAGTATATTCCGAAGCAAGTTTTGTATACCTTGTTTTTGCTCCGTTGTATATTGCACCCGATTTCTTTCCTACAGGCAATACATCATAAAATAATGTTCCGTTTCTTTTATCTTTAATTATATAATATGGAACTTGATTGATAACATTTACAATTCCACCATAAATTTGAATTTGATTTTCAGGTGGAAAAAAATCTTTGAATTGGGTATTCAAACACAACAACAATGTTTTAAATGATAAATCTCCGACATTATCGAAAATAGTTGAATTCGTATTTAAATTACAACCTTTTAATACAGACGATACAACTGGTTGTGACCCAAGAGATAAATACAGCATTAGTTTTCCCCATATTTATACCCAAGAACTTCAATGTCATTCTTGTAAAATTTACGAACAATTTCAATTGTTTCATCATCGTAGAATTCAGTATAATGAGGACGATTTTTTGCATTGTGCTTGTGGGGTAACAGGATGTCCTTGTCTACACCCAGTTTTCCGCACAAAGTTTCAACATCTTCTCTAAGATTTTCATAACGACCCACAAAGTCCACTAAAATCTTGTCTTCTTTTTCATCGTAGATTTCATCAAATGCTTTTGTCAATACAACTGCACGATCACGGTGTCCAAGTTGTGGAACACCACGAATAACCTTGCGTGGATTCTCTAACCAGTTTAACCAACCTTCCCATCTCCACTTTGTCCACTCTTTAAAGTCACGTTTGGCAACGTCTCGTTCTCCTTTGGCAAGTCTCCATTGATATTGAGATACTTGTCTGTCCCACGGATTTCTTACGAATGCGAACGTCAAATACTCTTCCCACACATCCATGCCGAACATTTTTTGTGCCTGTTCTACACTAAAGTGAATCTTCTTGGATTCGTTTGGATCACGTTTTGTTTTTTCAAATCGTTCACCATCTTTTTTGCGTTGAGATAACGCAGTTGATATACTTGAACCAGCAGTTCTTGGTATATGAATGAATATGCATTTAATATCGTGGTTTATCATTTTTAAACCTTACATTGAAAGTAAATCGTTTCCTAGTAATTGTTTGTAATGACGTTCGTAGAATTTTGATAACTCAGAATCTAAACGGTCTTTATCAATCGTTTTATCTTCAATATAAATGATTTCTTTGATCATTGCTTCTGCAACATGAAGAGCAAGTGACATGATGTCGGACTGAATTGAACGATAACGAACATTGTTTTCATTAACTACGATGATAAATCCATCACGATATTCACGAATAGTTGAAATTACCATAGGATTATCTATATAATCAATCGCATAAAACAACTTTATTCCACTTATTACATTTTCAATGGTGTGAAGTTCAAGTTCAAGTTCGTTGAGTTTATTTGTATTCTTTGCAGTCTTATTTCCACTTGTTATTTCATCTTTTAATTCTTCTATATCAATTCTGAGTCCAGAACGTTTCAATAACATTTTTCTATATTCAGGAAGAGTCATCTGTGTATACTCTGTTGATGCTTCGGAGTTATCACCAGACTCTTCATTAAATCTTTTCTTGGTGGAATCTACAATAGAACCTACCATCGATGTTTTCGGTGTCGGTGCAGGTGCAGGTGAGGATTCTGATTGTTTGTGTTCCTTGGCAACTTCTTCGTCATTTATCGTCACCGAGTTTGGTGCTGTATTGGAGTCTTCAACTTTATCGTTCTTTTCATCAAGTTTAATTGTATGAAGGTTTTCTGTTTCGTTTTCAGTTGATTCTTTGTTTGGTTTATCGGTTGATTCTTTGTTTGGTTTATCAGTTGATTCTTTGTTTGGTTTATCAGTTGGAGTGTATGTATTTCCGAGTAATTTTTCTAATACCAAATCGTCTCTTTGAACTGCGTTATCTATTTTTTGTACAGTGTCCAAACCCAACATTTTTTTGTCAGTAAGAATTTCCATGTCATTAGAAAAATCATTTGCCAAAAGTTTTGCGACATTATACGCAATAAGATTTTTGTTCATTACCGTTCGTGTAGATTTTCTTACATTCAAAGCAGATATATTGTATAATAATTTCATCACCACATAATATACTTCAACAAGAAATGGTTTTACCATAGGATGTTCATCATTCAATCCGTGGTGAGAGATGTTTTTTGCAATCATACCACGATCATCTTCAATTCTACTTAAATCATCACAACGAACATAACCAATAAAACCATGCATTCTACCCATAAAGTCTGTATCATCGATATCTGTATTTTCTTCTTTGGATAACTTTAACAATATATTTTCAATAATTTCTTCATTGTTTAAATGAATGTCACATACTTTTACTTCTGAAATTAATTCAAGTGCTTTTACAATACTTGAGTTTTTTTGTCTACGAATTCTTCCACGAAATTCATTAAGAGCAATTTCAAAGGTGGAATGTTTTGTTTCACCTGCAATTTCATAACTAAATGTACGTGTGATCTTACCACGATAATTTCCGTTCAAATCAATATCAAAATCAAGTTTATTTCCCATGAAAATAATATCAAGCATTTTATTGTTCTTTTTGTATGAGACAATAAGATGAGCAAAAAATTGCAACAATTCTGCTTTTACAGATGCTTCATAATCGGTATTCAAAAATTCTTTATTGACATTCAAAATTCTAACTTCTGTTCCAGTTTTGGTTTTGATTAAAGAATCTTCCGGTTTCACTTCTACACAACGTGGTTGATAATCATCAAAGAAATTAGCACCCTGTGGTGGATTAAAATCAACTACAAAGCAGTTTCCGTGAATATTCTTGGTGTGAATTTGCCAATGAGATTCACCTGCAATTGATAATTTATCGTTACTTACCTTTCCACCGATACCCATTTTGCCGAGTTTTGGTCCATCTCCATGTTTGTCTAAATCAAACGAAGTACCAAACGTGAAGTATTTTTCAAAGTCATTCAAATTGTATTCTTCATCACGAACATGATCAAATCCACGACCATCATCAGTTACTTTTATGTAAGTTTCTGTTTCTGCGTTTACGATGTCTATATCACAATATGTTGCTCCATTTTGCAAACTATTTTTTGCCAACTCTGTGAATGCTTGTGCGTAGTTTACTGTACTTTGTAATGTAGTTTGTAAACCTGTACCTGCTCTTATTTTAATTTTATCTGCCATTTTTTCTCTCCATTAAATACTTTTTATAATAAATATCAGTTTGCTTTGTTTTCTGTGCGTTTTCTGCGACCTCTTCTTGATCGTTTTTCTGCTCGAAATGCTTTCGTTAAAGGTCCTGGTTTCATTTCCACAATTTCCTTCGGTACAATCATACCTTCTGGTACATCTCCTTTCCACATATCATGACGAAGCATATTCCATACTTTACGTTGATGATAATCAAAGTTGTGAAGTCCGTTTGCAGTCATTTCATCAATGTTGCTCCAACCTACAGTACAATTAAAGTGAACAATAAATGCGTCTTGTTCTGCTCGTTCACGACCACGATTTTTAATGTTGCGTTCCCAATGAACTCCCTGTGGATAACCATTCGCACTAAGTTGTACATAATTTATATCATCAGGTTCAATCGCACGATGCAAACGAAGATTAAGAAGCATCATATCTTCTTTAAATTTGCGTTGTTTGATTTCTCCGTCTTCGTTTGTTTCAATGTATCCTTGTTTGAAATCTTCTCGGTCAATGTTAAACAAATGAATTGTTTTAGCATTACTTTTGGCATAAAAGAAACCAGGACAAATGCTTGCTCCACCTGCAACTTGAAATGCCACATCATAATTTCCTTCTTCGCAAATTTTTTCAAGGTCTGATAATGGATTCTTTAAAAAGTTGATGTCGGTATCAGCATAAAGAACATTGTACCCTTGCGTAAGCAACTGATGTGCAGCCTCCATTTTGTTCCACATTAGTGCATCCCATCCTTTTTGGTGAAACTCGGAAGTGGTTTCTATATGAAAATTAGAACTTATCCAACGTTTACTTTCAATGTCTTTTTCTGTGGACATATGTTCAAATGATTCGTCATCCAAACAATACATTATCACCATGTTCTGCATATTCAATGCACGAATATACTTTAACCAGTTTAAAGCAAAGTCCAAATAACCACCATTAACGTAAGACAACAATTTTGTCTTCGTTCTCTCTTCCATTTTTATCTCCCAATTTTTATATTATACACCTGCTTCTTCGGAATAGTTCAAACTTGCGTCTTGTTTTCCTTGTTTGATTTCATTGTAAATCCAAGCATATGTTTTTTCCAAACCTGTTTGTAATCCGACACTAGGCTCCCAACCGGTGACTTCTTTGATTAAAGTGTTGTCAGAATTTCTTCCACGAACACCTTGAGGTTTTGTTAAATCGTATTTTCTTTCAACTTTGATGTCTGCTAGTTTTTCAATCATGTCAATAAGTTGATTGATGCTGACCATTTCACTGCTTCCAAGATTCAAAGGTTTAGTATAATCACTTTCCCACATTTTATCCATTCCTGTGATGCAGTCATCAATGTACATAAACGAACGAGTTTGTTCTCCGTCACCCCATACTTCAATTTCGTGATTTCCACTTAATTTTGCTTCAATGATTTTACGACAAAGAGCAGCCGGTGCTTTTTCACGACCACCTTGCCAAGTTCCATAAGGACCATAAACATTGTGATAACGAGGAATGCGAACATTCATATCATAATCTGATTCGTAGAAGTTCGTAAGAATCTCGTTGAATAACTTTTCCCATCCGTATCCACTTTCTGGATCAGCAGGATAAGCATCAGGTTCTGCCAATGCTTGATCAGAGGCACTTAAAATCTCCGTTTGTTTAAAGGTGGGGTATGCACACGCAGAAGAACTATAAAGAAAGTCTTTGATGCCATGCTCCTTGGCTGCTACAAGCATATGAACGTTAATAAGAACACTGAGCATACATAAAGCATGATTGTTTTCAATGAAACCCATTCCACCCATGTTACACGCAAGATTATATACCATGTCCATGCCTTCGGCTGCTTTCATGCAGTTTTCACGCAATTCAAGATCAAGAACAAGTTGCTCTGTTCCTTCAATCGGTTGATACCACTGCTCTAATGGTTTTTTGTCAACCACACGTACGTTATGACCTTGCTCTTGAAGGTCTTTTGCTAAATGTCCGGCAATGAATCCACCACCACCACATACAAGTATATTTCGTTTTTCTGCCATATCTATAATTAGTTGTTATAATAAGTTTTTGAGTGTGTTACTTTCCAAATTTGTACCCAAAATACTCAATGTCCTTTGCGTATCGTTCCGCAACGATTTGCTTTGTTTCGTCATCGTAGTATTCGGTGTAGTGTCTGTGATTGGTTTTATTTGCATGAGGAAGTTCTTGGTGTGGTATTCCTATTCTGTCGCAAACAGTATTGAAGTCTTGTTGTAAGTTTTCAAATCTACCAATAAAATCCACGATCAAATCGTCACCACTCACTAGCCACTTGGTTTGTGGTGTGTCTGGATCTGAGGCAAATTTGCGAAAATCAGGCACATCAATTTTCATGCAATGGTCATTATTTTTTTCTTCTACCGGTTGGGAGAACGCTCGGGATTGAAGCTCTTGTATGTCCATGTTCATATTGATCATATGACCCTGGAACTCTGACATAAAATCATTCCAAGTTTGCGTTCTTCGGAGTTTATAGTTATGCATTGATACTAACCTGTCCCAGGGGTTTCTGACAAATGCAAATTTGAAATATTCACTCCAGTTCCACTCACTTTCCTTGAACTGGTTTTTTAACTCCCACGCTGGAGCATGAATACGAAACGGAGAAGTGTGGTTTAATATGTTTAATGGGTGAGGTGAGTCCTTTTCTGTTGTGGCCGGAATATCAGAAAATTGACTTAACGCACCTCTGATTGAGGTGCTTCCTGTTTTTGTGACTTCAATAAATAAAAATTTATGTTTGTGCGATATTCTCATTTCTCATTCTCCATATTTATATCCAAAATACTCAATATCTTTTGCGTATTTTTCCGCAACAATTTGCTTTGTTTCTTCATCGTAGTATTCGGTGTAGTGTTTGTGTTTTGTTGGATTTCTATTTGGTAATTTTGTTTTTGGTATTTTAAGTTTGCCACAAACATAATCAAAATCATATTGCATATCTTCACAACGACCGACAAAGTTTGTAAGTTTATTTTGATTTGCATTAAATACAAAGTCAATTTGTGGATAATCGTGAGCATAATAACAACATTTGATTCCATTATTTTTTACAAAGTGTTTAAATGTTGGAAACTTCTTATCAAAGTCTTTATTGCACTTACAACCTTCGGATTTTTTAATATAAAAATATTCACTTAAAAATCTTTCCCACGGGTTTCTGACGAATGTAAACGTAAAATAATTCTTTTCTCTGCCATCCTTGAATTGATCAATCTTACGATGTTGAGTTGATGTTCCTTTATAGTCGTATCCGATTCTATATTTTTGTTTTTGGTTTTCCGACAAAAAATTAAGATCATCTTGATCGTAGTTTTTCATTTCAATGCCTTCATTTTTCAACAAAGCAAGTTCTACACTCGTTCCACCACATTTCGGAATGTGAATAAGAATAAATTTATGTTTGTGACTTATCATTCTGTATCGTTACACTCAATGTCAAAGTCAGTTGCAAGCACCTGTTCCCTCGGCAACACACTTAAGTCTTTAAGTCTTTGTATTGAATATTCATCTTCTTTCATTCCGTCAGGAATTAATTCTGTGTGAACATACTCCGATGATGTTAATGTTCTTTTAAATTTTGCATTGTTACAATACAAATACATTAATCCAATCTCGGTTTGAGGAAATGCAGTTTGCATTTTTGTTATAAATTCTTCAAGATGTTCATCCTGATTTGTTGAATGAACTCGTTTGAGTTGTCGTTTTTCGTCTGCTCGGAAGAACAATATTTTGTTGTTGCTTTTTAATTGCGACACAAGACGTTGTTGACGATTTCCGAATACTCTTTTTAAATCTTCCCAAATCGGTTCAATTGTTAAATCTTCACCAACTTTCCAATCGTGCAGTTCATCTTTACTCATATTATCTTTGAACCACACATCTGCAAAGTGAGGATAATAAACGTTCGGTGTGTTTTTATGCCACACAATTTTATTACGAATATCGGTGCTTCTGGGTGCTACCTCGTTCTTGATTTCCCAATCCTTTATATCGTCAAAATAATTTGCAAATCCAGTGGACATCAAGTCTGCGGTTTCTGTAAGTCCTTCAACTGTATCCATGTTATCGAATGGACTTGAATAATAACGAACTTCTGCGGAACGTGATATTCCTAAAGTATTGCATTTGATGCCTAAATTAACGACAATGTTCCAGTCTATATCAAATATTTTTGATGAATCTCCCATGTAATATAAATATTAGTTAGTGAGTTTTTATAATACTTATCTTTTTTTTGATTATACATAATTAAATGAATTTTCTAGTTTCATATCAAAATAGTTATGACTTTTAATTTCTTCCTCAGGAAATTCTGTGTAATTAGTTGGTTGGTATTTAATGTAATTGCCTTTTTTTAACACTGCACGACCTTTATATGATTCTTCTTTTTCAAAACCAACATTACAAGAAATCAATTTGAATTGAGTTCTTAAACGAAACATCGTATAATCAAAGTCATTTATCAAATCTTCGTATCTTATTAAAATACAATTTTCAACTTTCATTGGCAAAATAGTTTGCATAAAATTTATTTTATCGTATCTACATTCTAAAACATTTTTATATTTTTTGTTGGTAATCAAATGTGCATCTTGTTCAATTTCATAACCACAACTCAGTTGTTCACGATTATTTTCAACATCTATGTTCATATGCTCTAATTTTGTATTTCTGCGTTCGTAAGATGGCCATTTGCTAAAAAACAAATGATTTAGAAAGTGATGTTTATCTTGTGCAGTTTCATATGATAGATGCCAAGGTTTCAAATATAAAGAGTTGATCCAATCAAACGGATTTCTTATGATGCTTATAAACAAACAATTATTTGAGTTTTCAAAGTTGTTGTGAAATATTTGAAAATGACGATGACCAAATTCCTCGGTGAACTTTAATTCAAAGTTTTTTAACATCAATGCACGAAGAATATTAGTTCCACTGCATCGTTCACCTAATATTGTAAATTTATCAATCATTTTGAATTATCCAACTTGTATCGATCAAGATATTTGTCGTGTAATTCTTTATGATTTTCAATGAACCAATTTTCCAACATTGCTATAGTTTGATCATCTAAATCTTTTTGATGAAATTGAAAATCTGCTTTTCCCTTTGTTAATGACGGTGCACCTCTTGTTTGTGAACCTATATTTTCACTTCCACCCTTTTCATATAATTTAACCGATATATCTCGGTGTTCCTTGACGTCAATATCATGCCATTCGTTTTTTATTTCCAAAAAGTCCAAAAATTGCTTCATATAGGTCTTAGGATCACTTACAAAGTCTTCATAGTACATCACCATCTTATTTCCTTGAAACGCATCATAAACACTCAAATTGTCGGTGTAATCACTCATTCTGCTTATCTTCTTGTCAAAGGTTCGTCCACGACAATGACGAACAAAGCACTCTCGGTAATCTCTGATCACGTAAACTAGGTTTTGAATGTCACGATTTACAATATCCTCTTCTGATAATAAATGTCGTTTGTATAATGTTGCGTTGGTTTTTTCTGTTCGGGATTCTCCCCAATGATTAATTTCCACTAAAATATTTCGTTCACTTGTGTTTTCACTTGAAAAATATTCAAACCAATAACGAACCCAATTTGATCCTGTTCTTGGCAACGACAATAAACAATTTTTGAACTTTTTCACACAACATCTCCTTTCAACTTATAAATCCGACAAAATAAACTTTTTTCTACCAAACCATGCACCGAAACGACCAAAACTGCTTCCGTGGCATCCGTACACTCTTTGTGTTTTTCCAAGAAGCAACATATCAACTAAACCTTGCTCAGTTGGAGAATGACGATGACGATGACCTCCTGGGTAAATTTCTCCTCCTGGTATATCATCAAAATCACGATCAATTTTAACCATAATTTCTTCGTATTTCATCATAAATTTTTCTTCTGTCCACTTGTTGTCAGTTGCAAGTAAAAATCTTGCATTTGGATTCTTTTCAAGTTCCAGTTTGATATTTTGATCAAACCAAGTGTCAGGAGTTTTATGTTGTTCTTTTAAATCAGTTCTTCTGATATGAAGTCCTATTGTATTTTCTACATCTAATTTTTTTGTATAATCGTCAATTTCTACCTGAATATGTGGTAACGGTTTGATGTGACGAATTTGATTATTCACATATTCCTGAAACTCAGATGTAGTTAAATTAAAGTTACCTTCAATGAATTTTTCGTGAAACTTATTATTTGGATAATTTGATTTTACCCACAATGTAGTAGAATCTGGTTGATAACTACGACCACTTTCATATTGCATATTTTCTGGAATTTCGAATAATTCCTCAAACTTCTTTTTGCCACACGCATCATCGGGTCTCCATTTCATAATAAATGGAACATCCAAATATTCCGCAAACGCAGAATTTGTTACCCATGCTCTCATTCTGTTGGCAAGACCACTCATAAATGAGTGATAAAACACCGACTCTACTTTTTGAGGCAACCTATTTTCTTCAATTATATCATATCCCATCGTTTATCATTGAGTTCAAATATAAGTATCAATTTACGATAGTTTTTATAATAATTATTTATAGATTTTCTTCACCGGAATAAGCATTTGCAAATGCAAATCCTGTTCCTATCCAATCATAAATTTGATATGGAAGCGCACAGGCAATTGGTGTACCATCTCTGCTATTTACATTAAACCAATCAATTAAACTATTTTCAGACTGAAGATTTTTTGTATCAGGATTGCCCAATCGTAACCACTCTTTCATAATAAGATAATCTCGGTAGTCTACTTTAAACATCATGGTACTATGAAGTTCTTTTGCAACTATATCGTCACGAATATTGCACGCCATTAAAGTATGACGAAATCCCGGACCTAAATAATCACTTCGCACACCACTTGAAGTAGCATTTTGCTTTCTAAATTCTCCAATAGTTTGTACTTCATAATTTTCAGATTCTTGATTTAGAAAATTTAATGTACTCATATCGTAAACATCTGAACAAGTTCCTTGATTTACTTCGTTTACTAATTTTCTTATTCCTTGAAAAGTTGGTTCATCGAGTTTTTCTAAAACTGACTCGTATCTTGAATTTCCGTTGAAATTATGTGCATCTGGAATAGTATTGTCATCGTAGCCTTCATCCCAATCCCAATCTGCACACCAAGGATAAGTTGCACTTGGGTCTTCTTTTGACAAATAAAGCATCGTTCCATAAAACGCATCCATGACATTCCCGTCAAGTGTCAAATCTTTTACAATGATATACCATGAATTGTTGATTTTTCCACCAATTTCAATATTTACATCTGAATCAGAATAACTCCATACATCACGATTAGTTGATGATGATTGTGTTGTATCATAATTTAAAGTAAAATACAAACTGCTTGTAAAACTTTGTGTATTTTGTTTTGCAAATACACCTTCTTGTAATTTAACACATATCTCTGAATTTTCAATGCTTCCGTTTAATTCACAGGTTCTTACTGCTTCATATGGAATTGTATTACTTAATAGAAAAGCAAGTGTTTTTTGTCCAGGTAACGGTTCTGTTCCATTTAATATATCAATATAATATTCTATGTCCGCATCATTTACTAACGCATGACCAGACATATCAATATCACCATAATAGTATACAGGATCACACGAAAATTTCGCAGTCAGAACACTTGGTAAATTTACTGCTAATGGAAAATTTCCTCGGTTAGCATTGTATTCTTCTAATGTACTTGGTTGCATTAAAATGTAACCTTCAAGAATTTGTAAATCAAGATCATCTACTTCACCATCATTATTAAAATCAGATGAAGGTTCACTTGTGCTACTTTTTGTGACTTCAAATTCAGCTGAAGTTGATTCACCACTCATTGAAATTACTGCTTCTCCTACAACTGATCCATCATTAGAATCATATTCAGGTATTCGGTTATCCAATAGAATATTATCATCATTGTCTTGAATAAACTGATAAGGTAATTTATATGCTCTTGGTGATGCACTTTTATTTTTCGCAAATTCAAAAATGTCGGTTGGTTTTCCTTGTAATATCCAATTCCACGCAATGTTATAGTCAGAAAAAGTTATTTTGCCGTCCATGTCAAAGTCGTGAAAAAACTTGTTGTTCAACACAGATTGACCGAATCTGTGTTTTTCCAAATCATCCAAATTTATACTTTTATGTTTTTGTAAGAATTGTTTAAGTTGAGATAATTCTATAAAATCAGTTGTTACGGTTTGCATCTTGAAGATTTTCCTCGTAATTAAATGTCGTTAATAAATATCTCAATGAACGAAACAGTATTACCAAATCTACCTTCATCCGTTGAATCTGGTAAATGACTCAACCACAATGATTCTTTGAGAATGTCTGTGTTGGTTACTTCGTAATAAGTGCTTCTTCCTTCATGGGTAAAAATTACATGATTTTCTGGTTCTATGTCATAACCACTTTTGATAACGAAACTAGGTTCGTGGTCAAGAACTCCATCAATCAAAGCATAAACCCCAGCATCATCTTGTGATACACCAACAATTGGAAATGTTTTTCCGTTGCCACTTGCATAATCAAACACCAATTCATCTCCAACTACAAGACCCTCAACATTACAATAAATTTTTGTGAATGTAAGCATATCAAATTCGGCAGTAGTATTTTGCATATCAGCCATAGTCATATTCACAGGAACTCTAAAGTTTATTACAAACGAATTGTTTGATACCTCACTTATACGATGTGTTCCGTTGAGAACTGAGTTGTTGGTTGAGTTGCGAATTGTAATAAATTGACCGATTTGTAATTCAATTGATGTATCTGTTACAATATTCAAATATCCATCTTGCATCATCCAAGTGGTAAGAATTGATACGGTTTCTCTTGCAAGTTGAGTGTTATGCACTTCACGTTTATGATGATTTGAATTGTATCCTACATCAATAGATTTGAATCCAAGATTACTTGCAGTTCCTCTTGAAGTTGTTATGTATCCAGGAACTGAATGTGAAACTTGCGTTAAATCAATTTTCGCATCGATATACACACGAAAACGATTATGATTTATTTTTTCCACAGGTAAATTGAAAGTGGTGATTGGGAAATGTAGCATTTTGTACGAAGTACCTGCTTCGATAAATTTGAAGATACCCACTTCATTTTCTTGAATTTGTGGTTTTACATTATCCATGTAAGTTTCATTGATACTGACAATCTCACAACAATCATCTGCATCATCGTAATTGTCAAGAATTTGATATGATTCTATGTCATCGTAAATACCATACAAATTATATGGAACAGGTAGTATAGTATAACAAAAAGATTGTTTGAATGCTGATATTCTTAATGTTTGATGTGTCATGTGTTTCAGCATCTTATCAGATGGTTCGTTTTTATTAAACATCGGATGCGTAAGCAAGTCATCAAATTTCTTTATCACGTAATTACCAAGTTGAGAATTTGTACATCTCTCGGAACTTAATAAAACATACTCAGGCATCATCAACTGAGATGTTCCTAAGTAAGAAAGTGAGTTCATGTTTTCACGGAATTTATCATGGAAAATATAAACAGAATAATTTTCTTTGTTTAGAATCTCAGTTTTAATGAGTTTTATAGATGAATATAAATTACCAAGACCGTCTTCAGAATGTATGTTACCGATAATCTTTACATACACAACTGAGAAAACTTCTGCGAATCTTGCATCCAATTCTGCGGAGGTAAGCAAGTCTTTGATATAATAATCGTCTTCGTATTTAAATGATTGATTTGATTTTGTAATACGATTTATTAGAATTTCCATTAGTTTATCAAACTGATTAAATTTGTGAGCATATTCAAACAATAAATTTAAAAGTAAAATTTTGGTCAACTCATGTAAATTTAAATGGTCTGTCCACATAAATGTACTCATATAATCTAATTTTAATAAGTTCTTACCAGGACGAAGTCCCAAGAATCTTGACAACTCTATATGAGTTTTTCTGTAATTGCCCACTTCCACAAGCAACTCTGAGAACATTGTAGTTATCAAGTTTGTATCCAGATATCCAGAAACATTCTTGTAATTTAAACTATTGGTTTCTTGTAAATTGGGTTCCTGACCACTTGATGAAGTTATAGATACTTCGTTTAAATCTACATACTCAGTTATTCCTACGTAGTATACACCATTTTTACGTGAACTAGTTAGTAGTTCTCCATTTTCAATTGCAATCTCTGTTTTTGAACCAAATACATAATTGTACGCAGTAACCAAACCAGCAATGTGGTTTAAGTTTTTAACCATAATATCACCGTGACCCATATCTTTTTCAAATAATCTGTATTCTATGAAATCAGGAGTTCTGTCGTTTGGCATAACTATAAGAGGATATACCCACTCTTCCGAAGAATACACTCCCTGTAATTCAGTTAGTTCTACACCATGTTTGTCGTACAATTTGATAATAGATTCGTTATTTTCAAAATTAAAAACATATTTGTTGTTTCTTATTAATATCAAGTCTCTCCAAATATATGCACTATCGGTTTTTGAATTTCGGATAATCGGTCCACTAACTCGCATACCCACTTCATACTCACACGTGATACCAGGTGTTCCTGGTAATGATGCTTCAAATTCTTCATCTCGTTCAAATACTTTCTTTTGATCCAAATGTTCGTGGAAGATCAATGATTGCCTTGGATTTGGTACAACATTTATCGGTTTTTCAAATTCTGGTTCATCACATGGACATTTATCTTCACAATTAGTCATGTAATCTTTGGGATCATATGTTGCATATTCAAAACGAATATCTACATCATAATTGGGCATAACACCTTTATTTTTAATCAACCAACTTGTATCACCATGCAATTGTTTAAAAATGTATGAATGATTTGTAGTTGGAATAAATTCAATTTTAGATCCAGGTAACAAGGAAAATTCATAAAAGTCATCAACTTGTGTTTGCTTTCCGTTGACGATCACTATATTTGCAGTATCTTTATAGTTACTATAAATTCTTAATGTCTTTTCAGGAACAGGAGTCGGAGTTGGTGTCGGAGTTGGAGTGGGAGTTGGTGTGGGAGTTGGAGTTGGAGTTGGAGTTGGAAGTACATCACTTTCACAATTTCCAAAATATCCAGGTTCAAATTCACATCCATATTTTACATGACGTTTAACAATTTTAAGTGAATCAATGTAACCTCTGAAATAAGTTAATTTGTTTTCGTAGTTTAATCCTCTGCCAATTTCGAGTTTTGTTGGATAACCATAATAAATATCGTTTTGCAATGGTTCACCAATTTGCTTTCCATTAACATAAAAGTACATCAAATTATTATGACGAGACACCATAAGATGTGTCCATGTGTTTTGTTCAATTCCTACATCAACTTTATGAGTTGTGTCCAACGAATAATTTTCAAGAAATCTAAGTTCACGACTTTCCGATTCATATGTTAATGCAGCTGCTCCTCCGATATTAAAAATCGGATACGACAATCCACGATCAAGCAATTCGGTTGATTTGCACTCACCCACATAAATCAATGAATTACTGAATCCTTGAGATGATTCTAATTTACCACGATAATATGATCCGTTTGGTGATACATAAACTACTTCATTATTTTTGAATTTTCCGGTTGCTTTTATTTTTCCATAAACGGTATTTCCATCAACATTAATTTTAACTCCGTATGGATTACTTAAACCATCAATTATTACATCGTGAAAGCATAAACTACCACCCAATTCAAACCATTGCACACTTACACCTTCAACTGAGGGACGATCTGCACCATCTCCGTATGTATCTATGCGATTTGTAAATTCATCACAACATCCTTGATTGGTTGTTTGAATTGGATTTGGATTTCTTATAGACAAAGATTGCAATCTCATTTCATATGAAGGTTTTGCATTGCATCCATTAAGAACCTGATCAATCATTAAAAATCTAACTTCTTCATAATCACCTTGAACAACTGAACTTCCGAGGTTGTGTTCAAATTTATATGCAGTAAACGGACAACATACACATCCTGTCCATGATAACGAATTGTATGGCATCGTTTCCAACGAAACATGAGATGATGCTTTAACAGGAACCACATTGGTTTCCATATTTTTATACAACTCTTGTCCTGATCCTGCCCAGTCTGTGATGGTGGGTACGATGTTTGCATTTATTTTAGCACCCTTTGGAATGCGAATCGGATTTTTAAGTGCAATAATCAATTGATAATGATATCCACCTTCACCTTCTGGTTCAGATACATATGGAAATTGTGAAAGAGAAACATCAGCAGAGTAATTAAAATCATAATGTCCTGTTTGATTGTTGTATCGCAAAAATTCGTTTTGTTCTGCTGAAACTGCATTGTTTATTGTTCCATCTGTAAATGATGCTATTTTTCTTTGTTTGTTGTATAATCCCGATAACTCCAAATCAATGTTGTCGGAACTTAATACATCCAATGTATCTGAAGTTGAAAACGAAGTCACATCAAACTTGGTTGTACGAGACATTGCTTTTAATGAAGTTGCACCAAATTTTCCATCGTTATTCCAATCAGTACACCAATTCAAATCGTATACATTTGCATATCCTGTGTTTAGATCACCAGTTGGTGAGGTGGTGGTGTTTTCGGACGAACCAACCACAATTGTTTTTCCAGTTGAACTAATCCCAACCGATGTACCGGAGAGATCATCATCGGAATCACCCTCGGTTACTGCAATTAAATTCCACGTTACTCCATCATTTTCATATGTCAAAGATGCACCAGTTTTAATTGAATCTCGTGAGTTCATATTAGGTGAACCCACTACAAGTATCGTTCCATCTTCATTTAAATCAACTGATCTGCCAAACAAAGAACTACTGTGCATTCCGTTAATAATTTTGGAATTTGTATATGAATTACCTGATTTTGTATAAATGTATACTCTACCGGTAGAATCGTTGAAGTAAGGTGAACCCACTACGACAACTGTTGCATCTGAGTTGCACGAAATATCTGTACCATATCCCTGACCATCTGAGGTGCCTGCGAAAGAACCTATTTTAGTCCATATATCTACATTTAAATTATTTTGCGAATGAGCAAAAATACGGATGAAACCTGGTCCTGATTGAGTTCCTTGGGGTGCGCCCACTATCAATGTTGACGCATCACCACTCAGTTTAACTGCATTACCGAAAAAGTTACCAACAGTTGATACGGTATCAGGTATATCTTTGTTACCTGGTATATCACCTGCGTCTTGCCATTCGTTGTTTTGAAAACGAAATACATTGATACGACCAGTTCCTTTTTTTCCTCCAGTACCCGAATCACCAGGTGAACCAACCACAAGCATATTGCCATCGTCACTCAATGAAACTGACTTACCAAATCCGTCTCCTGCCTGACTAGACGAAACTCCTCCCAAATCACCACCAAGTTGTACCCAATATTTTTTACTCGCACTATATGGTTTGCCATGATTAACAATTATAGGTTTATCAGAAGTATTGGTATCCAACACATTTGATAAATTCCATTCCGTGGAAGTAACCGTTTTGTATTTATATATTCTAACTTTTCCGTGGTTACTGATTAATTGACTTGGACTTTCTCTGGTTGAAGAGTTTTCGTGACCAATTGCAAGTATCTCACCAGTTTTATCAAATTCGTGTGAAGAACCAAATGAACTGCTTTCCGAAGTTGAATTGTCACCTGTTATAGTTTCTCCTAGTTGCATCCAAGATTGAGTTTCACCAGGAGCAGTTGATTCATATACCTTAACTTCACCCATGAATGGATTTTCACCAACTTTCTTCCACACAGAAGTTATTGCCACTCGGTCTCCAGAAGAAGATATAGTTGCAATCTCTCCAAAACGTTCTCTGTTGTCTGTGCCATCTAAGGTATCTCCAATTTGTATTGGGCAATTATATGGATTCCAAGTTGGTGTTGGAGTTTCAGAAGGTGTTGCGGTTGGAGTACCTGTTGCAGTTGGAGTACCGGTTGGTGATGGAGTACCTGTTGGAGTTGGTGTATATGAAGTTGTTCTGGTTGCAGTTGGAGTTTCTGTTGGTGTTACAGTTTCTGTTGGAGATGGAGTTTCTGTTGGTGTGGGTGTCGGAGTCGGTGGGGTAGTATCAGTTGAAGTTACCGTTGCAGTCGGAGTAACGGTTGGAGTTGGAGTTAAAGTCGCAGTTGGAGTAACGGTCGCAGTTGGAGTTAAAGTCGGAGTTGGAGTTAAAGTCGGAGTTGGAGTTAAAGTCGGTGTAGCGGTAGGAGTTGGTGTTGGTGTGGGAGTTGGTGTGGGAGTCGGAGCAGGTTCTAACTTAATCCAAGTTTCAATTGTAAAGTCATCTTGTTCAAACTGAAGTGGTTCTGCATTTCCCATATCATCTGACAACAAATAATCATCTTCACCATCAAAGTACATTGAGGTATCACCATACAACGCATCATTTTCATTGAAACGAACTCCGTTCATATGACGAAATTTAAAATCATTCAAAGAAGCATCTTGAACAAGTTCAAATACGGTTTTGTTTGTACTTTGAATATTCAAAGAAACATTGTCACAATGTTCCAATTCTGTACAAGTTTCTATTATAGTGGGTGTTGGAGTGGGTGGTTTGATGTCAGGACTAGTAATTGCAATTGATTGCAATCTAGCAAAGTAATTTGGTTTTCCGTTGCATCCTCCGACAAATCCTCCTATTGCTAAATATTTTATGCTTATATAATCTTTTTGAACAACTGAACTTCCGAGATTTTCTTCTAATGCAAACGAATAAAATGGACAACATACACATCCAGGCCAAGTGTGAGCAGTTGCACTCAGTGATTCTAGTTCCAATGTAGATGATCCTGACATTGGTGATTTGTTTGTTTGAGTATTTTTTGCACCACCGGCAGTTCCAAACGACACATTAATAGGAACAAAGTGTGCATTTACTTTTGAATTTTTTGGAATTGTGATGGGTTGTTTTAAAGCAATTATAAGTTGATATGCAAATCCACCAGAACCTCCTGCGACTGACACAGACGGATATTTTGCCAAGTTGATATTAGCATCATATACAAAGTCGTATTGACCTGTATCTGAATTGAATTGAATATATTCATTTTTATCTGCGTTGATTGCCGTTTCCAAATCTCCGTTTATAGAAGCAATTTTTTGACGTTGATTATACAATCCCGTTTTATTCATATCAATGTTATGAATTTCCAACAGATTTTTAGTGGTTTCGTAAACAATTGGAGTGGGAGTTGGTGTTTCAATCAACTCAGAAGTTGGTGTTGGAGTTTGTGGTGTTGCGTCATCAATCACTCCATCATTTGTTGGAGTTGGAGTTGGAGTTGGTTCTACAGTGCAATTTCCTTCAAATGCTAAAATGTTTTCAAATCCTGAATTGCTTGTAAGTTGTCCACGATATTTCTTTTGTGTAGGTGAAATATAAAGCACTTCGTTGTTTTGGAATTTACCGGTTGCTTTTATTTTTCCGTAAACAACTTTGTTGCCCATGTCAATACGAACACCATATGGATTACTTAAACCATCAATGTTTAAATTGTGAAAGCACAAACTACCACCATCTTCAAAAAACTGAACACTTATTCCCGCAACATTTGGTCGTTCATCTCCATCTCCATGTGTGCTTATGCTATTTTCAAATCCATCACAACACGCAGGAACATTGTTAATTGAAAATGATTTCAACTCATTATTTTTTTTAAGAAATGAAGCAGACAAATTAAGTTTTCTTAAATTCAATTTTGAGAATGTACCAACATCGTTGGAAGCACCTGTATAAACTACTCGCAATGAATTTGTTGCTATTGCATTTCCGTATACCAAGTCGGTGGAATCTATGGCAAGATCACCACCCGTAAGTCCTGCGTTTTGCAAATTAATCAATTCAGCACCAGTTGCCCAGTTACGAGTTCCGTCATCTACCGATGAATTGAATTTTAATATCGATCCTTCATCTTTGTTGTAAATTGAATATAAATGGTAATTTTCACCCAATGATACACCTGTACCCAATTCATAGTTGACCAGAACAGAACCACTTGCCACAGACGATTTGGTTATTGATTTTATTAAAGTCGCACTTGATGTAGTAACTTCGTATACAAAAATAGCACCTTCACGATTATCAAGTTGTTCTGCATTTGAATCTTGATACCAATTGGGTGAACCTACTGCTACATAAATTGTTGAACCGTCCTTCTCCTTGACATCCAAATACGATCCGAATTTTGAATCAAGATCATATTCGGTCACACCTCCGGATGGTCCATACATTCCTGCATTGTCTATTGCATTTGGTTCGGAAGCAAACACCGGAAGCAATGTGTTTTTTAAATTCCATGCATTAGTTTCAAATGCATAGTGATACACAACACCCGTTGTTGCTTTAAAATCGACCGGTGATGAATAGTCAACCAGTTCCGTTGGATTACCTATAAATAAATTAGTTTCATCTTTACATACAAGTGTTTGACCAAACAAAGACACATCTGTTGAAGTTTCTATACTTATTGTTTTGCTAGCTTCGTCCGAGGATTTCAGTAAAATTATACTATAAACATAAACTTTATTGTTGGTATAATCTCCAACAAACAAACGATTACCGGAAATTTCTACCGTTGGAGCAGCTGATGAACTTGAACTGAAACTTGATAAAGTATGAATGCGTGTAAATCCTGTACCATCATCTTCGTAAACAAAAACATAAGGTTTTGAACCATCTAATGCAGATGCAGCGGCAAAGTTACCATCAATCGCAACTGAATTTTCTCCAAAGTGAAAATGATTTCCAACTGTTTGTTGTGCATCACCCGTTTCAGGATCAGGATTTGTAATTGTATCTGGAAAAAGCAAATCACTTTCTTCGTATTTTCCTGTTCCTAAATTTTTTGAATAAATTTTTGCGATACCTGCATATTCATCGTCTGTAAATAAATTTTGGACTTTCGCATAAGGAAATGATGCAATGAACTTGTTTTCGGTTGCATCTATGCTTTTTCCTTTACCAGATGCTAAACCAAGTTCATAACCAGGACCTGTATAGTCTGTGGTGTTGCGATTTTTTGTTAAATATAATACTTCAAAGAAACCAGGACCTACATATGATTCTTTTTGCGTGATGTTACTTAAAATAAAATTGATGCTTCCCTCGGAAGGTAAAGTTCCTTGTTTAATATAATTCAATAATGCTTGTACATCATTTGCATCAGGTATTCCATTGGGATTTACAATGTCTCCGTATCGTACCATAACAATCCTATGTTATTCTCCACACCTTGTTATATCATACTGCACGACTTCCGCAGAAGAATCATAAACTCTTACATCAGCAATAATAGGATTGTCTCCTGTTTGTGTGAAACTCGAAGATTGAACTGAAAACTGAAAAGAACTTAATTCAGATTTGGTTGCTCCGGTTCCGTTTTGTGTTGTATCAATGAAACCAATTACCGATTTTGTTTTGTTTGGTTCTGTTTCTATATCGTTTACTGAGGTTGAACGGATGCTATAATCATAATAAAAGTCTAAAGTAGCTGCATCGTTAGTATCTTTAAAATTGTCGTTTATGATTGCGTTACCTCCTGATAATCCTGTTTTTTCTCCGAATACAACATTATCAAATACGATTTCCACACCTTTTATGTCTCCGTTTCCACCTGTCAACTCACTTGCATCAAAATCAACTTTTAATACAGTATCTTCTACAACTGCACTGCAAGTACAAACTGCACCCGTATCACATTTGTCAACAAGACCTTCATCGGTAATTACTTGAGTATCTGCTTCAAGAATAGGTAAGTGCTTAACGTCTGCTCCGATTGCAGGATATGCACCACTTGCCTGGCCGTCCGCGTAAAATGCAAGAAATCTATCCATAATGGATGTTGATGAGTCTTGACCTGGCATTGGTTGTCGTCCACCTTCATGGAACACTTGAAATGCACGAAAAATACGATAATCGGACAATGATAAGACTCCTGCTTCATCTTCGTCATAATTTGCACAAATTCCTTCTTCCGGTGGGTCTGCTGGTAGTGTTACTACAGCTGCACCAATTGCAGGATAAGCACCACTTGCTTGGCCATCCGCATAGAATGTCGTGAATCTGTCCATGATAGGTGTCGATGAGTCTTGGCCAGGCATAGGTTGCTTTCCACCTTCATGAAAAACTTGAAACGCACGATAAACCCGAACATTAGATAAATCAAATGTTCCTGAATTTACATAATCATCATGGCATTCGCAATAACTCATTTATATAACCTTCCGTTAACATTGGGGTTGTGCAGTTCCACTATCGGAGAACTTAAGTAATGTTGCTCCACTTTGTGTTTCAAAGTAAAAATGTTTGATACGTGGACGGTTTCCATTGGAATCGTTGAACTGACCTGATGCAAAAATAGCATTACATCCACTCCAGTTACCCGATGTCAATAGTGCATTTGTACTCACCTGAGCAGTATATGAAGCAGTTGCAATAGTATCTGATCCGTCATCCGAGGAATCGAACTTTGCTTTTAGAATTGCTTTCTTTGTTCCGTCTACTTGGTCTCCGTTCCATGTTGTTCCACATTTTAATCGCAGAAAATCATTGTTGTATGAATTTGTTTTTTGAGATGTGGTAAGAGAACTTGAATTTGGTTCAGTCGGTGACGCAGTTATCATTGTATATGCCAACTGGCCGGCAGTTCCTATTTCCGTCATTAATGAAGTATAGAAGTCTTCGTCTTGGAATTTAAATTGAGTGTGATCAAGTGTTGATACAAGATCAACATACATTGCATCAGCTGTTCCTTTTATTTCAAGACCATTTAAATCAGTAATAACAACACCACCAGGAAGATTTGCAGTATTTATTGGATATATAGAACCCATTATATTCATTGTTGCTGAATTAAAGTTTTCCCCAACGGCCGGTGTTTCAGCAGGAGGAGCCATAGCAGAGAACTGAGTAAACGTAGCCATATTATCAAATTGAATTTGAGTAGTTAATTCTTCAACTGCTTCCAATTCATACCATGAATAAAATGTTGATGCGTCTTTTGCAAATCCTATCCACAATTTATCATCGGCAACAACCACTTCATTTACTGTTATTTTCATCGTTACTTTGTGTGTGACAGTCTGTGCTTGTCCAGCAAATAATGATGCAGAGGAATCAGTTGAATTGGCAGTTATTGTTACTTCATGCGAATGTTCTCCTACTGACTCAGGATCATTTGCTTCGTATGTAAGCAATCCTTGTGCAGTCAATGAATATTTAAGTCCACCATGAACAGCATTGGTTATTGGTACACACACTGCGTTGACAAGAGTAAGTTGACAACTTGTTTGAGTGGCAGTTGTTGATGCATCCTGAGAAATATCTTTTGGACAAGCTCCGTTTGCGATGCTTGAATTCTCAGGTATCGTTGCAGCTTCAACCGTACCACTTAAAGTTACGTTAATTGTTTTAGATGCGTTGATTGCCAGTCCATCAAATTGACTATTGGTATCTGCGTTTACTGTCACCCCATATGTTGCAGATTTTGCTCCCGTGGAAACACCTGCTTTTATTTTATATGTGTAAGTATAAACACCACCACTCTCTGCAATATCGGTAATTTCAAAATCACCTTGGGTGATTGGTAGAGCAGTAGTGGCAGGGATCGTTATATTTGCATTTGCATTTGTTGTTATTTTAAATGTATCGGTTTGGGACGAGTAATCTTCACCAAAAGTTACAGATCCAACTCCCGATGGATTGGTTGTTATTGAAGCAGTTGCAGTTTTTGCATTTACCGTACCACTCAACGTTATTGAAATTATTTTCGTAGGTTGTCCATCAATGAGGAAATTCGTATCAGCCTTTGCGGTGACGTCAAGAGTTTCAGTTTCCGTACTTTGTACACTAGATGCATCTGTAATCCAGTAATTAACCTTGTTATTTGTGATCGTATAAGTAAATATACCCAATGTTGTTGCAGTCACATCGTCCACACTACAATCAGTCGTTGTTAAATCACAAGTCTTATTATTATTCGTGGAGTTCGACGTATCTCCAACTTCAATTGAAATTGCATCAATTGAACTACATCCTGAGAAAATTGCAGTTCCAATTGCTTGTGTAACTTCACCAGTTAAAGTAATTGTAATATCTGCTACGTCTGAATGACCATCAGTTGCTGATTCTGATAATGTTAAAGTGAGTGTTTCATCCGCAACACTATTGGTGTCATACTTTACCCAAAAATCAAATGTACCTGGTGCATGATCTAAACCACTTTTTGACAAAGTTGCTGGATCAGTGCTATATGTTCCAGTTTGCGTTGTACTAAACTTCCAATTTGTTGAAGTACCATTTAACGAAGCAACCCAACTATCTACATCATCGTGGGTGATAGTGATTTTAGTTGGAGATGGAATTGCATCGTCCGTATCACGTGTATTGTCACTTACAGAAGATTTTGATGAAGTGAATACTACACCATCAGTTACAGTAGCAGTAATTGTACATTCAGCAGTAACTTCATTGCTTGCAGGACCTAATACAAGGTCACTTCCACCAAGGCCTGCAGTTTCTACCTGATTCCACTTTGTTCCTTGTGCTGAAATCGTTACTTTATTATCACTATCTATTACACCAAGTTCTTGTGTATTTAAAACGGATTGTAAATTGTTATTATTTTTTGTAGCAGTAATAGCTGCATTACTTGCATCAGTTTTAATACTCCAATCTCCTGATATATTGGTAGCAGTTACCGAAGCAGTTTTTGTATCTGGTAAAGTATCACGATCAATACTACCATGAGCAATATTACCTACCGAAATATTTGCCGCCAAACGAGGAATATTAATAGATTGATTTTCTACTTTAGTTGATCCAGCAATAGAATCACCTCCAGTCGTGACTATTTCTGCGTCTATTGTATAAATTCCTGCGTGATCAAACTCATTTGTAATATCAATTGCATTTGATTGAAAATTAGTAACAGTAGTGTAATTTGTAATTGATTGACCAATTGCATTTTTGAGACGATATTTCCAATTTGTTCCACCCCAATTTGTTGCATCATTAAAATCTGGTATAAATGTCACTGTATTAGTTGGTGAAACAGTGGTTGTGATATTTATCACTGGTTTCGGAAGAGCAGTAACTGAACCGTTGATCGTAACAGTTAATGTATTTGATTGACTACCAAATCCATATCCTTCATCTGCATTTGCAGTTATAGTTATAGCACCGGTAGTTAAACTAGCACCCACATCATCGGTATTATCAATTTTGTAACTTAAAAGTCCACCGTCTGTTAAATTGTAACGAATGTTATCTGTTAAAGTGTCGGAAATTGCAACGAATGTTGCACCAGTTTTTTGTAATTGACACGATGTATAAGAATCATCTGAATCTAATTGTGTTGCGGAAAGAGTAATTGCGGATTGACACGCACCTAAAGCAATACTTGCTTGAAGAACCGTTCCTCCTCCACCACCACCTGCGTTACAATCTTCTGTTATTCTGAATGCAGTTGCCGTCTCTTGACTATATCCACTCAATTCTGCATGAGGAATATCACAATCGTATGCTGGACCTTTCAATTTAATATAATAAGCATGACCACATTCAAGTGTTGAAAATGATTGTGTTCCTTCAGCACCATTTACCCATGCATTTGCATTACCGAGCTCATCTACTTGCCAAACGGTGTCTATTTTTGCCGACTCACCACTGTTATCTAAAGTGAATGAAGTGCATCCTCCATTTGTTGTACCTGTATCAATACATTTTCCGTACCATATAAAACTATATTGCTTATTAATTGTTGCCATTTTTAATTCTCCTGATTACTTCAATATTCATAAATATATACTTATTGCAAATTACATTCATTATTTCCATCAATAATGCCACTATAACATATATTGTTTGTTCTGTAATAGATTTTATTTCTTGTTAATTCTCCGACACTTGTCAGCACCATTAAAATTGCATTGTCTTTCTTGATTATTACCGAGAACGGAAGACTTTTTTCTGTTGTATCCGGTTCACTAAAACAGATTTCCGAATTTTTTGCTGAATCTGAAATTCCTGAAATCGTTACATTGGCATTATTTTCAAATTCTATTAATTGAACCGATGTGTCGTTGATAACAGTGTTCATGCTCATATCATCTTCACAACAAGAAGGTGGTTGTAAATCACAAACATCTTTTTTGTGTGAATGATTTTTCAGTTTTTCAAGCAATTTTTCTTTTGCCTTATTTGACATATTGTTAATTGCTTGAAATGGTAAATTTAAATGTTCCCGGAGTGAACTCATGAAAGCACCACCTTCTAATGTGTTATCTTTGCTAATTTCCGTAAGCAAGTAATTTACACTATTTGCAAAATTATCGTTCTCGATAAGTTTGAGTTGAGATACATCAAATGCCTTTTGGGATTTTTTTATGTCCGTAATTGTGTCAATTATTTTTGTGGATTTACTTGATGAATAATTTTTTTGCAACTTCACCGATTCCAACAGAACAGTCAATTTTTTACTTACCTTGTCATTGACTTGATCGTTTTTCGCAAATTCATCATTTTCCGATTTTTTAATTATGTTATCAACACTAAAGTTCTCTGTATCAACAAAAGTATTAAATGTGTTGTCATCAGTAAATTGTGAATATAACGATGATAAATTAGAAGCAATACACTTTAATAAAGTGCCACCATTTAACTTTTCCGAAATAATTGGATAAATAAAAGTTAATTCTTCGTCTATAATTGTACAACTACTTTTATCGTATGAAACATTAGGTATCGTGCTTAATTCAAAGAATTGTAAAGATGCAATGCTATCTGATAAATATTTTGTATCTTCCACAGAAATCACCAACTCATTTCCCATTGTAGTTGCAACCCAATCAGTACCTTCGGTTTGTAAATATGAATCATTAGTTAATATTGCTTTAATTTCAAATCCATGAATATCTGAACCTTCTATACTAAAATTTAACGATGATCCGGTTGACAATACACATTCATCATCTACGATACTTCCAATCAAACACTCACCTTCAGATGTTTTGTAATAAATTGTGGTTTTATCAAATGTACCTGTTGTTGTTAAAACTGCAACGATCTGATTATCAATTATTAATTTTAAAGTATACGGAAGTTCACCACTTGGTGTTCCAACGCAAATTGTTGCGTTTTGTGTTACACCAGTTGCGGTTATTGTTGGTTCACCGAATGATGTTATCTGAGATGCACTCAAACCATGTGTCAACATATTTTCTTCACAACATTCTTCAAGTAAGTCTGAAGTAATTGTTGGACTTGGTGACGGACTTGTCGTAATTGTCGGACTTGGTGTGATACTCGGTGAAGGACTTGGTGAAGGACTCGGAGTTTCGGTTGCGGACGGACTTGGAGACGGACTCGGAGTTTCTGTTGGACTTGTCGTAATTGATGGTGATGGAGTTGGAGTTCTTTCGTCAACTCCTCCAGTTCCACATCCTGTGGTAAGAATATATTCTTCCGATTCTTTTTCGTCACTTTCAATATTACCAATAACGAATTCCGGAATTGTAAATTCAAGAAGATTTTCAGCATCAGTTCCAGGTTTTAAAACTATTATATAAGCATTTCCACATATAAGTTCTTTAATTCCTTGATTTCCTTGCGAAATTCCTTTGTTTACCTTTCCGTTGTATGCACTTCCGGCCACATTTTCATATGAAATTATTAAATCAATTAATTGACTTGTGCCGATATCACCTGTTGTAGGTGATCCAGGTAAAATTGTATGTTCGTTTGTATCACTTATTAATTTAAATGGTTCACACGCATTTTCTCCGTTCTCAGGACATACCCCATACCAACCTATATAGGTTTTTGGTACAAACATTTTTTGTTTTAATGTTGCCATCTTAGCCTAAATCCATTGGTGTTAAAATTATATTTCCATCCTGACTAAATGAAAATCCCAATACTTGGTATGCTTGTTGATCCGGTGCTTTATACACAACATTATTTCCAGAACCCCAACTCCAATTTGTAGTGACACTTCCTGTTGTGATCACATTATTTGAGGAATCACGCACTTCAAGTGATATACTCTTAGTTCCAAATTCACCTCCAAAATTATCAACGCAAATGTGGCCTCCGTTCTCAAAACCAATAATAGTTACCCCATCACCTTCATACACAACTTTATTACCTGTTGTATCGAACGACAAATCATAGTCAGCACAACCATTTGGATACTCGGTTACCGTTCCGTTTAATGCAACTTGCTTTCCGGCAGTAACATCAACATCGTGTGATGAAATTGCTTCAAAGGTGATTACATTATTGAAATTTGCAGATTCTATTTGCGTATCCATATCATCTGCATTAGGCACTTCAAGTCCTGCTTTTAAACGAACTTTAATCGTCAACGATTCTTGTGTAGAATGTGTTTGACCTGCTTGAAGTGGTTTATTCAGTATCGTGACATAATTCGTTGGTAAATCTTTCCAAGTTGTATCAAAATATTCCCAAGAAATTTCTCCGGATGATTTCCACTTCAATGAACTTAAGAACTTCGTTGTAATCGTAATTGTTTTTTCTGCACTTGGTCCTTCTGTTTCACGATATTCACCTGAAATAGATGTAGGTGATATTGTGAAAATTGGAGTTGGTTTTGTTACTGAACCATTTAAATTGATTGTTTTTGTCGTATTGGCACTTTGAACATCATGTGCAACCAAATCAACTGTTACATCATTGTATGTATTCACTTCTAGATTTGCCTTTAATCTAAATTTAAGTTTTGGTCCTTCTGATGTATGATCAGGAACTTCCACGTTCACACCTGTCAAATTACTCCAATTTTCTCCGTTGTTTATTGAATATTGCCAATTGCCAACATCGGTTCCTGTGGGATTATTTAATGTTATTGTTTTAACCCAACCTTTTGTGATTGATGCTAATGTTCCGTTTGTTGCTGGTGTTGCAGTAACACCTTGCCAAATATAAGTATCGGAAATTGTTTCCGACACCGTAAATATTGTAGTTGGCCATGATACCGTAAAAGTGTGTTCCAGTGCAGGTGCAACTTGTCCTGCGATCCATCCGGCTTCGTGAATGACATCGGTATCTGTTGTTGAATGACCAATAACTGAAATATTGAAATCGTTGTTATCTGTAAGATAATTACTTGGAACGTCATTCAAATCAATTGTGTAGTCAGGTGTTATAAAATGATTATAATTTGGTAGTTGTGTAATTCCTGTGTCGGTTAACTCAGTTGTATTTTTTGTCCATATTATCTGAGCACGATTAATTTCATTGAAGTTACACTGTAGATCTAACGTAATTTTGTTGTGGTAAGGAGATTCTCGTTGGTCTGGAGAGAAAGATGTTATATAACGTTCTAAAACCCAAGTTGTCACCTCGGCACTGTAGTACACTGGATTCGCAGGTTCTGCAAGTGTTGAAATTGCGTTTTTACCGTATATGTGGATGTGGACCCATGCATAGTAGTCTCTTCTGAGAGGATCTTCCCGGGATTGGATGTCACCGAGCTCGTAAACGGTTGGTGTATCTGATGCGTTTTTTGAAATCAATTGGATACCTAGTGCTTTTTTTGCTATATTTGTGTGCGTTGTGGGCAATGACGATATAATAGATTCGTCATCAAGTTGATAATTGTAATCTGTGTTGGGTGTTATATCGGAAGGAGGGAAGGATGAAGACTCGGTATTATACGCAAATGTCCAATGATCAAAATACTTGTCATTTGTGATTTTGAATTGTGCCATTTCAGTAGGACCTTCATATTCACGATATTCAACCTGCAGCTGCACTGGTTCACTATTAGAGTTTGGCCATGAAATATCGTTTATATCAAATATTACATCAGGATAATTAAAAAAGTCGTGTACTGATATTTCCGGAGTTACTACAATATTATTATCTGTATTATGAACACCCCTTACACTTATTTTGTAGTATCCAGGACCCATATCAGCAGTTGATGATTCTATGTAAGTTTGAAGATCAATTACCTCTGAAGTATCAGATTGAATTGCTCCATATGCAGTCAAAATTTTAGGAGTACCATATGATGCTTCGTCATCGTTTAGTTTTTCCAACTGATATTGCCAACGAGTCAACTGATTTTTGCTGATTGTTAAAGTTGCTTTAAAATCTGTATTATTGTTGTTCACCCAAGAAGTTATTCCGATGATTCTATTTAAAACTTTACCTTTTAATGGCAACGATAATTCACGTGGTGTTCCGTTATTTTCTGTGTAAGCAATTGTAACTTCTGAATTGTAAGATTTATTCAAGGTAGTTAAATCTGTATCGTCATTTCCACCGAGATGTCCGACTTTTAAACGGAAATACAAAGTTGCAGTTGTTGAAATAGTAGTCTCTGTTAATGCAGTCAATTCATTCCAAGTTGAATTGTCTAAACTATATTTCCATTTTTCTGCGTTTGTTATTGTACTTGATTTTTTAATTGTCGCAGATGCAACCCATCCTTCTGGATCCGACAAAGTAACTGAATCATCGTTGGGTCCTTCAAATTCCAAGTAAGTAATATCAATATCATCTTGTACTTCATAATTGGCTGCTGGCCAAGGCATTATCAATTCTGCTTCTACATGAGGTTCAGGTGTAATTAATGTTCCGGACTCAGTTACACCCCATATTTTTATTATGTAAGTTCCACCACCCGGTACCAAATCATTTATCAAAGTTGTATCAGTTGAAATTTGTTGTGATGTTTTTAAAGTTTCTCCATCTTTTATAGACAAAGAATATTTCCATTCGTTTGAAGAACACTCACTTGCTAAACTTGATGTATCAACTGAAAATGTAAAACCTAACGGAACTGAATCTTGATTTCTTATGGTAGGATTCGCACTAAAAGCAATAGTTGCATCTTTAACACAAGGAGGACATTCTGCCGTAAGTGGTGTGCAGTTTGTGATTGTAGTTACATCACCTCCCTGCGGAAAATCAGTAGACATTGCCCACCATATATTTGAATATTGATACTCTGTTTTTATTGATTGTAACCAAGCAGATGCGTCTTCGGAATTTTTATCTACATCCCAATCTACTTGCCACGGAAAAAATGCACAGGGTGAAGGTTTTGAAAAGGCTGCTAATCCAATTGGAGTTGATGTGGGAGCTCCGTGTGTAACCGCATGACCTCTGATTATCCATCTTTTATTATCAGAATCATGATAAATTTCAATAACATGACCCAATTCAGTAGTTGCTTTGTATTTAGGAAATGAATTTGCATCTGATCCGTTTAACGCAAAATTTAAATTACTCCAACACGCAATTGTTCCAGTTGTAGGTAAAATTATTGGATCAACTGATGGGCAATCAGGACACTCAGGACATTCTCCACCTCCACCTCCACCATCACCTCCATCACCACATTGGTCATCAGTTGTTACATATCGTTCTTGCGTTGTGCTTTCATCTGCGAGAACAAATTCTTCAATTGTTAAAGTTTCGTTTCCAGATTTCAATGCAATGTAATAAGAATGACCACATTTTAACGATTCCAACGATTGAGTTTGATTGGGCATCGTTTCATAAATGTAAGAATGAAATGCAACTGCTCGGGTTGAATCTGTATGAATTTCATAAACACTATCAATTGCATCCGACACTTCTTGTGTTTTGAGTGGGAAATCTTCACATCCTGCATCATCGCATGAACCGTACCATCCCATGACGATTCGTTGATTTCCATTGATTTGTGTTAAGTCTGCCATTTGAAATTCGTTAGTATATAAATATTAGGTTATTTAAAGTTATTGTAAAATAGTTAGTGAACATTCATCATTTACAATTGTTCCTGTGTAACAAACTTCTGTGTCTGTGTTTTTTACATAAATTGTTCCTGTCATAACTCCAGTTGTGGTTAGCACTCCAACGATAGCATTATTCAGTTTAAGTTTTACACTATATGGCAATCCTCCATCAGGCACATCTACACAAACTTCCGCATTGAAAGTAAACGCAGTTGCAGTTATTGTCGGTGAACCAAATTCTATTTCTGTGTTTTTAGAAATTATGTTTGCAATCAAACCTTCTGTGCAACAAGATAACTCGGATTCAGGTGTTTCAGTTGGACTTGGTGTGTGCGTTACAGACGGACTCGGTGATGGACTTGGTGTTATGGTAGGTGACGGAGACGGTGTAAATGTAGGAGACGGTGTATGTGTAGGTGAACTTGTGTCGGATGGTGTCGGTGTTGCTTCTTCTTTGATAAATCTATAAACATTTTGTGATCCTTCAATGGTAGGTGTTGCAATATAACATTCATTTAAAGGTGACTGATAAGTTATTAAATCAGAACCGATGAACTCACCTGTAATTGTAATTGTTCCGATTGGTGATGCATCATTTTCAATGTAAGCAATGTATGTTTTGAATATTTGAAAGTTTTCATTTTGTGTGTAATGTATCAATCCGTAACACAATGATCCACCAAAATCACGATACCATTCTGCACTTAAAGAATTTACTGCGGGTAATCCTAATTCAGTCAAACTATATTGATTTGGTTCTATTAAACAAGCATCACATGGTGTACAATTTTTGACATCAACTGACCCGTACCAGTCACTTTCTCCACCAACTGGACTTCCTGCGTACCAATAATCAAAATATCTTGTATCATTATCACCTTGACCCCCTCTATCATCCACTAAATGCTGAATGCGTGTATCATATTGAGTTACGGACCAATCTGCTTCCCACGGATAAAAATCACACGCATTTGGAATAGAGTGAGTCCATTCACTGTAGCAATCGTCCCGAAGTGGTTCGTCAGGATTATTACATACTATTAAAATCCATCCTTGGTAACCACCCCAATAAATTCTAGCATTACCACTTGGTGTTTCATAAATTGGTCTTCCTCCTTGTGATTCTAATTTATCAAATCCAACAAATTGTAATGTCATCCCATTAACGCATACAAAAGTATTTTCTACATTAGTGTAATCCGGTTCTCCACAAGTGATAGTTGGTGACGGAGTTATTGACGGTGTTGGAGTATATGAAGTGGTTCTTGAAGGAGTTGGTGTGGGTGGTTCGAATGTACAATCATCCACGACACTTATCTCAGTTCCAAGACCAAATTTAACTATATCACCACGATCATGAATGTGATCACCATTGAATCCGTCTGCTTCATAATATCGATAGTTATTTTCAATTGAAGTGTTTAATTGATAACCAAATGTTGATATATCATCAACTAAACTTCCTGTTCCTTCTGCATAAAAGTAATCTTGACTAAAATTATAAATTGAAATTTCATAATTGTGTTGCTCTTGTTGTAATTCCAATTCAGCTGATGAATATGAACTACCTAAGTAAAGAAAACTCCAATGATATGATATCAACGCATCTACTGCCAATCGTTTGTTGTATTGATTTTCATTAAACAATACCGACACAATATGCTTGTGTGTACGAGTCACAGGAACCACAAGTTCACCATCTGATTGTCTTGTTATTTTTTCTCCATTTGAAAATGGATAAGTTGCAAATGTAATCTTTTTTATTTTATTGTAAAATTCAGTTGGATTGCTTACATTATATGCGTCATTGGCATCTGTGAATAAATTCTCCAACAATGTAGAATCAAGATTATGATTAAAGTTTATTTTGTCAGTTATTGTCAAATAACCAAATGTTAGTTTGTCTTCGTTGTATGCAACTGCAAACTGACTTCGCATATGATGTGTATCTAATTCCCAGTTTGAATTTTGTGAAGCATATAATACTCTAAACATTTTTGTCGTTTCGTGTCCAGTAACTTCATCATAATCCACTCCCGATTTGATCAATTTCAAATTGGTGGTATCACTCAAATAATATGGCAAGAACTCACTTAGTGAAACATCCACATTTTTGTCGGATAGTTGAATCATATACGACAACACAGGACTTCTTAATCCGTGTTCGTCTGTTGTGGTATATAATATAGTTGGTATATTTTGAACTTCTGTAAACACTTGGTTTTGATCATCAAATGCGTTCGTATAATCAATGAATGAAACATTGTAGTCACGGGTGCCACCACCCACTCCTAGATAACTAACTACTTCAGAACCACTTGGAATCTGCATTTCTTTTACCACACCGTGTGTCCATAATTTATCATCGTTGGTCTGTACACAGAAAAATCCAGTATCTTTAAACGGAATAATACTTTTAACATTAGTTAAATTAGAAGTTGTGATTTTTGTATAACCAGTTACATAAGGATAATTCAGTTGAATGTCTGTAAAAGCACCTGTCTGCAAAAATTCACTCCATGAAAGTTCAGTAAATGTAGGTACATAATAAACTAACTTTGACTCATCTGCTTTATCAATATACGCAAATGCAAAGTTTAAAATTGGTTCGTCTGAGTTAACTGCATCATTTTCACAATATACAGTGTCCACCGTAACCAATTCATCAATATCAATTCCATCTAGTTCCTGAATACGTGAAATATTTTCAGTTAAACTCTTTTTGAAGTGACCTGTACCATAAACTTCACCTGTCTGTGTTTGAATTAACAAACCAAAGTTATGATCACTGGTTCTTACTTTTTGAACATTTTCTATCGGAAGTTTTTGATAAAAATCAAAATCATGTTCAAAACTTCTGTAAACTACACCTTCATGCCAATAACCATCTGGTAAAAATACAGAACGTCGTTCAGAAATTTCAGTATAATCAATTCCAAGTGGATTACAACCTCTTAAGTAATACGGATTGGTATCTGAGTATGAATATGATGAATTATAATAATGACCCGAACCTATGTTACTGGTACCTGCCACATACAATTCAAAGTTTTGTGTAATTATATAACGAGTAAATGCACTGGTAGTTGATTCTGCGTCCCATTCTCGTACACCAGTTCTTATTAGATTATTAGTTGATCCGTGTGATGTAATACCTGCATCAGCAAAATCAATGTAACTAACTTGACTCATACAATGCACATGATTTCTGTTTTTATCTAAGAAATGCAAGTCTTGATTTAACATAGGTTTAAACAAATTTTTGATTGGCCATGGTTCTTTAGTAGGATCATCTGTTTGAATCTGCCAAACATTCGAAGAGTAACCACCTATTTGTTTAATTTTTATAGGCACATGAATATCAGCATCAAATGCTATATCTGCATTTACTGCTATGTAAGTCGCACCATTTTCATCACTTTCTTCTTCAACTAATTCGTAATTTGCATGAAGTCCGTATAAATCAGCAGATTCTACAATACAAAACGCATCTTCAAAACAAATAGTTGGAGACGGAGTTACCGTTGGTGATGCGGTTACCGTTGGTGAAACTGTAGGTGATGGAGTAATTGTCGGTGACGGAGTTGGTGTGTTGGGTGTACATATTATTCCATGAAACTGATTTATATCCGTTGACGAATCATAAAATTCCGCAGAACTTACATAAAAATAGTCGGTGGTTTTTTGAGTATATGAAATTGTAAATGTAATAGTTGTGTTTACATAAGCTGCTAATCTAAATCCTTGATTCTGCAATAAATCCGCAAACATTATTTTGTTTCGTGATTCAGTAATTTCACCAATGTTTGATAAAATAGTTTGAGTTTTATTGCTAAGTTCCGTCCACATTTCTTGTTCTTCATTTGTTTTTGAAGAATCGTTTTTATATAAATCAAAGGTTGTTGCTACTATGGCATTATTCTTTGCTAATTCTATTCCACTAAATTCTGCTTCCATTGCACGAACATAACCACTGGTTCCATAATCATACAAACTACTTAAATTTATCGTTAAATCAAAAGTTCCGATTGTGTTTTCTGTTCCTGTTGGTTCTGTATCCGTAATGTTGCTAATTTCAAATGTACATTCAACAGGTGGACATTCAGTTGGAGTAACAATGATGGGTATTTTTTTGTTATAACCCACGCGGAATGGATTATTTCCAAACAATATAGATGTTGCTTTCGTAATACACGTTGTTTCAGTGTTTTCCGAATCAAATATTTTTGGAATATTGAAGTGGGTGGTGCGGGTCTCCACGGGGACAGTATATTGCGCCGGATTTATTGCGTGACCATGCATATCAAAATATCCAACCACACTTGCATAATATATCCAATATTGACCTCCCCATGCGTCATTCTGTCGTGTCAAAATGCCATAACTTGAACTTGGTTTTTTATTACCTAAATAGGTGGTCGTTCTGATCCACGTATTGTTGTAACCAATCCACTTATCTGGATATGAATTACCCGTTAAAACTGAGTCTGTACCCGGTTTTCTTAATTTATATGTTCCCGCCATACCTGCTAAATTCGGTGGAATATCAGAACCATTTCCAGGTTCTTCAATGCATATAAAATCAGGTGTACAAGTTACAACCGTATCATCTGCACAATTTATCATGCTTGGTTTTGGAGATTTGATTATTGTAGTTTCACCTTTTCTCCCAGTTGTACCCGTTGAAAATGATCCTGATACAATTACATTATCTAGATGTCCCGATCCACCTCCACCAGTTCCTTGTGCAGATTCAAGTAAAGATTCGTTCGTCCATGTTGCACTTGTTGTTTGACCTCCTGTGCCACCAAACCAACCTGCTCCTCCTCCACCACCACTTGCCCATGAATTTGTTTCACCGTCACTTCCAAGAAAATGACCGTCACCACCAGACAATTGTGTTGCTCCTGCACCTCCTTTTTTATCACCTGGAAGAACAGAACCGGCATCTCCGTTTTTTCCACCACCTGCTCCACCTCCAACACCAGGATAAGTTACATTCGCAGCTCCACCTCCTCCACCTGCTATAATCAAAGCATTTTCTGGTGTAATTGATTCACGAAAAATTCCACTCATTCCTCCTCGAGCAC